>Ga0065711_1009456_pt1 | contig 16242 bp, 14 predicted proteins | sample Hoacrofraction12_FD_59098 | JGI IMG/M metagenome (GOLD analysis project Ga0065711, IMG submission 59098) | Hoatzin crop microbial communities from Cojedes, Venezuela - Epithelial fraction 12 v2 (version 2) | ecosystem: Host-associated > Birds > Digestive system > Esophagus > Crop | place...
CTGTACTTCCAAAGGTTATGTTGACTTAAAACACCCGTGCAAGCTTCTTATTACAGTTTATAAATCCCAGAACAAAATCTGCATATCCAGGTTTCATATCCACTGTGCTTTAGGTTAGCAATGAAAAGAGAAAATAGTAAACTCCCCCTCGGAAAAAAAAAAATACTTAAAATTACTTGAAACGGGAAAGAATGTCCTCTTTTTTTTTCTCCCTCTCACTAAAAGCATAATACGGAATCATCATAAATCTTTTCAGGTTAATCATCTAATTTGCCTTCCAAAAGAAACCCTCATGGAATCTACACAGCCATTTACAAGAATTTTAAGAGACCTTTAAATTTATTCCTGAAATACTTGTATTCAAATAACACTTGCCAACATGCAAAAACATTGGGCATCCTCTGATGGAGCACCAAGAATTGGCAGCTGGATTCCTGGATGCGATGGAGATGGATACAACGCAAGGAGGTGGCACAAGCTTGTAACAAGCCACTGTGCTTGTTACATGCTTTGCTGGCTTTCCCTGGAATTGGGAAAGGGAATTAACAATTTGTTTAATTAGAAAGGGCAAAGCTGGAAAGGAGGGAATATTTTACTACAGGCTTTTGAGAGCTGCACAATGGAAGACAACTGAAAACATTTAAAACATTTAAAAATTACTTTGGGGATGCAAACAAGGCGCTGATAATTGTGCTAAAATACAACCAAAATGCTCACGGGCAATCCACCTGTAATCCCAGCAACCCATTCGCTGTGGTCTCTGTAAAACACTGGCTTTCAACTATCTAAAACTTTAATGTAAAATCAAAGGCCATGAAAATGCAGAAAGGACAATAAACCAAGGTGAAAGAACCTCCACACCGAAGAGAAACAGAGATGATCCAACGCCTTTCAACGCTCAGAGCGCCTCGTAATCAGAACAGGACTATTTACAGCTCCTCTTAACTCTCCAGTGAACCAGAAGAAAACTCTGATAATGTCATGACTTTTCCAGGGCTAAAGACGTCGTAGTATTACACCTACTCTTAGCCAGGAGCATCCATCATCTTTATTCATGCGGGCAGTCCTGCCACGGTTTGCAACCCAGCTATTCATTTACAGGGCTGAACACGAGCCTCAGTGCCTCACTCCGGCTTCCTGCATCCCTCAGGCTTGGCCAAAATCAGCTCTCCCAGGGCGACTTCTGTCACCAGCCGAGCCGAAAATAGAAGCAGGGAGTCCTACCTTTTGGTCTTGCGCCTTAAGAAACGCTCTCCTTTCCAAAAATAACTCCTCAGGGTGTCTCATTCCCCGCAGGTTCAGCCATGCCCAGCTCCATCCTCGCATCCGAGCCCAGCCCAGAGCTTGCTCCTTGGAGGAGGCTGGAGGCTCCCCGGGCTCCCATGCGAGTAGAAAACATTGTTTATGGGCAACACGCAGGCTGGCTCCAAGGCAGGGTTTCTCACGGTTTATAAACTTTTTAATAAATCTTTAGCAAAGGCCTCTCTGGGACAATGTTAATAGCTCCTGTGCCTTCTCGGTGCGCTGAGATGATGGCTGAACAGCCCTGGTAAGCACCCTGGTTGTACAAAGCCATAAAGTGCACTGAAGACAGTGGTGTGCAATGGAGCATCTCCAGAGGACCAAAAGCAGCATCCCAGCGGAGGCTGCGGTGTGGACAGCAAGGCTGCGTTAAGCGACGCTCCAAGAGGCAGGCAATAATACAGGGACCTAAGCAGACTACAGAGAAGCAGGTCTTGGAGACCCCAAACCTTGTTATAATGGCGGTACTGGGATGGGAAGGAAAATGAGAGGGTTTATTTTCACATTCAGCCCTATTGCTCCACCACCTGCAAGCCCCCAGGACACGTTCCCCAGCCCCTGCGCATGGATGCAGCAAACCTGCTCTCCTCGCTGTGTGACAGCAGCGTGGCAAAACCAGGAGGTGATTTTCCAGCAGATCAGGTTTTCTGAGGTCTTCCCCGGGCGCGTGCCCGGGCGCGGGAACGCTGCTGGCTGAGCACAGTGCCCTGCTCCCGGGCTTCGGCTGCCCTTGCAGCTATCGAAACACGCCCACACATTTACATCCCAGGGAAGTAAAGGGGGATGAGATCTCCCTTGCATCAGGTTTTTGGGGAAGGTTGTTTTCTGCTTTACAGGCAGATAAGGAGCATTCACAAATCCATCACAGCAAACTAAGGAAAAAGGAATAGGTGTCCATAGCTTCACTGTACAGGCACAAGTCACAAAACTCCTCTTCCCTGCCTTCCCTCTATTCAGGCAGCACATTAGTCAGTTGGAAAAAGGGCAAGACATGGGTACACACATATTTTCTCCTTCAACATCGCCCATTTTTGAGATCAGTTCCCACTTCAAGAACTCCTCCAGCCTTTCTCTCTTGCTTATAACTGAGTCAGGGAGCAGAAATGGCACCATCTGCCCTAGTACCCAGAGCCCCGACCTGAACCCATGAATTGCAGAAATTTGAGTAGAAAAGGGTTTTGCATGACATATCTTATCCCTAGTCCAGCAAAGCATTATGTATTTCCACACTTACAAGCAAGAGTGAGCTTAAGAGCTTTCCTGGACTGAAGCCTCAAAGACCAAAAGCCACCTGGAAATGACGGGGAACGGAGATGGAGATCTGAACATCTACAGCAGAAGTAGGGGTTGAATTGCAGGAATCGGTTGTTTGTTTCACAGGTTGGCTCTAATCATTTAACTTACTCAACTCAGAGTAAAAGCCTTATTAATAATAATTGCCGCATGCAAGGTTCTAGCTCAAATGTTCCTCTTGCTCCTCACCTAACATGAATCACTGGGAAATGCTTGCCTGCGTGTTCTCCTCGCCCCGCGCGCGCAGCCTCAGAGGAGCCAGATGTCTGGAGGAAAACCCAAAGTATTAATCAAGCCCGTCCGCCTGCCAGCAGAGCCTGTCTGCTGCGATTCTGCGCTGCCGGGCTGAGGTGGTCTTTGAAAAACTTGCTGGGGAGAAATACATCCACGCAGCTGCAGAAACACTTCACAGGAGAGGATCCTAAAGACCACGGCGTAATTATGGTGCACTGGGAGGTAGATTGTGAGTATAAAATACCGGACATTTAAGTAATTCTCAAAACGTCTGCGTAGGCATTTATTCAGAGCACGTTCATTGATTTTAATGCGAGGGAAAGCTGCTGTCTCATGCCATACCCGTATTCTCCAGATGGAAATCTGAGCGCTGCCTCCGTTTCATCCCACAGGGTATTCCCCTAAAAGAGCCTCTGCTTCCTCCCTACCTCTGAGAAATCATTCTTCGTGAGTACAGGAACACAGGCCTCCCTAATCCAACCTTTATCTGTATATGAAGATTGAGTTCTTTCTGCCTCTTAAGGGGAAAGCGCTGCTTTTCCGCAACACCTCAAGAAAAAAAAAAAATGAAAGCAATTTAAGAAGCCAAGGGCTATGCTGTGTGATTGGAGCATGCAGGAAGAAAAAAATCCTCTTGCAGAGGTCAAGCTTCTCTGACTGACCTGGGCAAGTCGCTTGACCTGACTTAACTGAGCTCTAAAACTGGGTTAAAAGCAAGATGTCCCTGTAAAATGTAATGCTGCATCTCCTCTAAACATTCCTCGAGGGAATGGGGTATACAAAAATAGGCTCTGGTCTAATTGCAGATAGGAAGATTGTCTCCAAATGTGCAGGGCTGGTTCCCGCTGCAGACAGGAATAGTAGCCGGTTTTTCAAAGGTTTGTCCCAGAATCAGCGATTCAGCAGGAGCCTGAGGTTTCCTACCCGTGAAGGACAAGCTCTGTCTTGCTGAGCTCCTTTGGCTTCACTTCCCCGTCTCTGGCTTTGCGCTAGTTTCATGGCACCAAGAATTACAGCACCTCAAAAACGAGCATCCTCTCCAAGAGCATCCGCAGGGAGCTGCCGACACGGAGGCTCGGCAGCTCCCAGCATCCCCATGAACCATCCTGAACCCACCGCAGGCAACTAAATTGATCAAAATCCTCATGTTGACTTTAAAAATTGCACTTTTCCCTATGCCTCAGCCCAAGGTTTATACTTCTGTAAAGGCCGGACCCCAGAGCCGTGCTCTCAGGCTCCCTCCCAGCTAACAGCCAAGAAGGACAGCTGAGATTTTGGGTCCAGCCCCAGCTTTGCGCTTCGATAATGAGAAGACAAGAATGTGTTTTCTTGGAGCCAGAGGCTAACAGATAATGCCGAAGCGTAAAACATAAGCCTTACCAAAGCACTGCTAATTTCATTTGCTCATCAGTTTATTTAATTGAGTCTTTGGGAAAAAGAGAGAAGTATTTGCAAACTGCCCATATAATATGTCTCGGAGTTGGTAATTTTGCCATCTGTTTAATTTCACTTCTCTTGTCCCAGCTTGTGACTAGGAAGGAGCTCAGAGCCAAGAAGCAGGAGAGCTGGTTCACAGCCTTTTGATTTTAGTCCCTAGAAGACCATGACCCCCAAGCTGGATAAAAAAAAAACATACCCAGAGGAATAACGGGAGTGCTACAATCAGCAGGACCACGTTCCCACTCCGCAGCTCTTCCCAACTCTCACCGGTGCAAATCAGGAATAACCCCATGAAAGCCACAGGCACTGCGCTACCTCGGCTCAGCCAGGTCTGAACCCTGAGACACCCGAGTTTGGCACCCAGAAAACCAGAGGATTAGGTCCAGCAACGTGAAATAAAAGGCCAGTGGCCAGTTTTGGAGCTCTGCTTCCTTTCCCCGTATCAGCAGGACAGCATGCTCTTCCTCAGCAATGGCAGCAGACTACGGCCCCGGTGCTTTTCATGTCCATGAAGCTGCTCGGGGTGAAGGCATGCAAAACAAACTCTGATCTCCAGAGAGCTCAGGCTTAAAAAGGCAGCGCTCTTCAGCCCTAAAAACCTGCTGAAACAGCCAGTTCTGCCGCAGGGAGGGGAAAGCATCGCAACAGCTGCCAGTCAAGCACCGTTTAACTTCACCACTAATCAAACTATTTTGGGTCTTCCAGGAGCTTCAAAGTCCCTTTCCGTCCAGCTCCCCTCTGCAGCAGTGGTTTCCCCGAGCTGCAGCCAGCTCTGCCGCAGCCAGGCTGATCCCCAGGAGCGATCCTCCTGCCACCACCCACGTCGGTGCCTCCTTTGCTCATGGCAGAGAATGGCCAGCTCGTGACACCAGCTCCAACAGGAGCGGGGCAGCCCCATCTGCACAGACAGCACCAGGTCCGCCAGGGCACAGCCTCTCCTTCCACCTGATAAATTAATCCCCAGAGCCAAAGGGCAATTAATCACTTCTGTTCTCTCTTGCTTCTTCTCCAGCATACATCAAGCAGCAAGTGGATGGCCAGGTGTGGCTGGGTGAGTGGGGGGCAGCCCCCCATCATCGAGAGCCCTTTGCAGAGGGACACACTGCCCAGAGAGGAGAGGAAAGCAATGGTCCTGACAGCAGAAATAAAGGCAACCTCCATTGCAAGGCAGACTCCTTTTTAGAACTTTTCAGGCTGGGCAGCTGTGGGGGTCTCATTGCAGTCAGGGCTGAGGGGTGAGAACCAGCATGTGCAGATCAGGGCTTTTGGGCTCACCTGGACATTTGCAAAGGCAGCGGCATCGCCTCATCCATAGCTCCCCAAAATCCTCCATCGGTGGGAGAGGGGAGGAGTGGTGCGTGTCCGCCCAGTCCCTGCAGTGCAGACATTCGCAGCCCAGCACCAGGCTTTCATCCCATTTAAGGCCACCCTACCCAGCCGGTTCCCAAGCCCCGTGCCTATCCCTCGCTGCTGCTCACAGCTACGACCCAGCCAGGCACCGGCAGCTGAGCACCAGCCCCAGCACCGTTCGGGTGCACGGATGGACCTCTCCAGCTATCCCGCTTCTTAAGGCAATGAAGCTCGTACAATCGCCCTGTCTGGCTGCCCCACTGTCCCTAGCCAATATTTGGACCCATTGGCCAATTTTCACCAAATTTTCCAAAGCACAGAGACCCAGTGACAGGTAACAATGAGAGGGGAGCACCCTGGTTTTGCCCCTCGGAGGAGGCTGCCATGTGGGGCTGCCTCATGGGAGAGCCACGAGCTTGCAGAAAACAACTCCCCCAAGTTCCCCTGCTTAGCAAATGACAGGTTTGTTCCCTCTCCCATTTCCCCGTGCCAGTAAACACAACAATAAATAGCAATCTGCAGGAGGCAGATGATTGTGTGGTGAAAGGTGGAAAACATCTAAAAATTATTTAAAGCAGAGAGGAGAATAGGAATAGAGGGCTGCGGATTCTATTCTCTAAGGAGGAGGAGCTGTTTGGCTGGTGAAAGGCAGCAGAGGCAGGGAAGGTTTTCCTGCCCACCCCACAGCTCCTTGCTCCGTGTGATGCTTAGGTCCCCAGACCCAGCCCTGACACGGGAGCCCACCAGCTCCAGCCCCGGGATGGTCTGGGAGCAAGGCCAGCGACGCAGGGGCTGGACCCATGGTCTTTTAAAGCTCACAACTAACAGGGACACAGGGCATGGACACCTTAAAGCTGAAGAGAGATTATCTAGCTGCCATTTCAACACGCCGGTAAATCAAAGTCGATGGAAGCCATATGCTCTGCTGGGAAGCATCCATCTCGTTGCCAGGGAAACATCCTTCCTGTTTAAAATGGCAGGCAAAGGCTTGCAAAAACCTGCTTCTAACCCCCACTTCTCAGGCATGATCCGAGCCCCCCCAGCCTGGCAGCATTGTGCCATACTGCTGCCTGGGAGAGCTGTCACGGCTTAACTCAGGAGCTGGAGGAGGGGACGGTGCCTCTCCCACCAGGTCTGAGGAAATCAGACCCAAGCTGACAGCACTGTGACCCTGCTTCCAATTTCCAGCTTGCTCTGTAGCCGGTTTCCATGGTTTATTCCCTAGGAAAAACAGGGAATCACCTGCCTGGGCCACATCAAGCAGCTCAGCTCAGGGATGCTGCGGGTGCACAGTGCAGGCACTGCCTGGCTGGGCACGGACGTGCCCTGCTGTGGGGCAAGGGGCTTCCAGAGCAAGAGAACAACCAACAGCAGGACCTTGGCCTGGGTTACTGCTGCTCAGATCCAGCCCCTTGCAAAGCAGCAGGTACCACCTGATTTCTTAAAAGTAGAGAGCAAAAATCCAACCTTGGAAATGACAGCAAACTGCAGCCGGGGCTCCAGGCTCACAGAAACAACGATAAACTCACCACCGAGCTCCGCAGCTGGCTGGGGTCTGCAGCTGGCAGGGGTCTGCAGCTGGCCCTGGGCCCAATTCTCTGCTTCTGCACCTTCTCCTCGCTCCCTCTGAGCTGAAGGTGCAGTCATTGCCCAGAAAGGCGGCCAGGTCAGTTCGCAAGGGTCTCTCCTGGCTGATGGAGGAGATGACCATGGGGGTGCGGGAAGGGGCACCCCCAGAGCACCATCTGTAATGCGGCATCGTGGGACTGACGGCAGCACACACTCTCCAGCCTATTAATGCTCATGAATTTGCATGTGATTGTTTTACACAGAAGATACAGACCAGTGACCACATGGGTACTGGGACAGAAAACCGGACATCTTCTGGCAAAGACATCATTTCTCTGTGTTTACTTCCAACTTCAGCCTCTCATGACTTTTTTTTTTAAATTCTTCTCATTTATTGTAAATCCCCCGAGCAGATGAAGCCAACTGCTAAAGTATGGAAACAGAGTATTTTCTATTCTGATAAATAGCTATGCTCTAACAACCTTTATGACGAAGATCAGAGATAATATTTAATAACTGAAAGCCGAGGAAGGCCTGACGAGACAAGGGTGCATGTGAAGTCTCCTTGTGTGCATGGGAAATGGTGATTACTGCTGGAGGAGGGCGAGGCCACGCTTACAGAACAGGGAGCAGCGATGCTGGATTATGCCGCGGGCATCCCACGTCGCCAAATTCCTCCTTACCTCAGCTCCCAGACTGGAACATGGGGACAATGATTCCCCCCAGCACACGGGGGCACAGCTGAGGTTCAGCCCACACGTAGCTCAAGACACGCCCGTGGCCCTCAGCAATCAAGAAATCATTCCAGAGTAGAATAAAACCTGGCACAAAACCACTGCAAAGCACATCAGTAACCAAGGGCCAATAACAGCATCTGAAGTGACAGCACAAAGCCACCCAGGAGCATGCACGAGCAACGTCCTCCAGCACAGGACACCAGGGCATGCCCAGCACCGCAGCCAAGGTGCTAGTCCTCCCCTATATGACATCTCCAGGCAGTTGCTATGGCCCTAAATCTCTTTTCCTAGCTGCTAATTCGGCTTCTAACCCAGGTGGCAGCAGCCGGTGCGGAGCTGACGAGCAGACACCACAGCACGAGCTCTCCATCAGGGCATCCTGCTCCTGCCAGAGCTGGGAAGGAGTCACCTTCACTGGGTGGCTTCGTAGCAAGATCTCCCCGGCGACTCATCAGCCGGCTCCAAGATCTGCTCGGGCTCTGGGGGAATTATGTCATCAGGCACTGCAAATATCAAATAGCCCTTTTACGATCCTGCGCGCTCCTTCCTACCTCCCTCTTGGCTCGGAGCCTCACGAATGGTCTGTGCTGTGCGTTGAGGACACCGACAGTGATAAAAAGCAATGAATGGATAACGGCCAGGTAGTATTTCGAGTCACAGCATCACCAGCCTGCTGCTGAGCGGAAGCAGGAGCAGCGCTCTGTCCTGGTTGTGTAACCCGGCCTCGCAGGACATTCACCGTAATTACAGAGCCTTTCCCCGCAGTCCCATGGGGGCTGTACGCTGCATTCATGAAAGGATGCGCAGAGTTTAGCTCCCCCTCTAGCACATTTTTTCAGTCTTCCCCAGAAACAGCAAAGACCAAGAGGAAGCAGGAGGGAGGGGCAAAAAAACCCATTTAATTAATCTTTATTTAATCTCTGCTGTGCTTTTTAGCAAATGAAAAATAAGCAAGCCACCCCACCAGGTCTGTGCTACCTGCCTGGGCTGCTCTGCCAGCCCCGGTGTTTCACACCTGGGGTGCACATCCCACCGGCCGCTGCAGCCAGCAGGGAATGCCATCACGGGGTCGGGCTTGGCTCCGGCTGCTCCTCCCAACTCACATCCCACAGGGATGTGGCTGCAGGGTAGAGAGGCCTCCCCAGCCACAGATGGGGGCTGGCAATCCATTAGCTTAATGAATTTCTCTGGGGTTTTTAATAGCCATCTGCTCCCATGTGGAGAAGGGCCAGAAGAGCAGGGCTAGGTAGGACTGGAATTCGTTTTGGAGGTTCAGCCCGTTTCTCTGCAGGGAACTGGGGCAGGTGCTCTACACCAAGCCCACACCCAGGGCAGGCTTATTTGCTCTGCAGAGCATTTGCTAAGAGGGGCAGCAGGAACAGCAAAGTCAACAGAGGTGCTCCTCAGGTACTTAAGTTCTTGCATACAGATGGGTCAAGCCCAGGCAACGTCAAGTGCTGTCTACTAGGAGGTCTCCCGGATTTGGCTGTTCCAAAGCACAGGGTGGAGACCTGAGGCTGCGATACGTCTTACCTACTCGTAGGTGTCTACATCCCCATCCCCTGGTAGAAACTGCAGGATAGAGACATCTTTAGAGTCCCATTCACTTGGCTTATTCAGGCACTTCCATTACCTTTCCTATACTCACAACCTCAAATCGTTCCCCCCATACTACGGCAGGTTAATCCATCGCCAGCTTAAACACAATGTAGGTTTGAAACTTGGTTTATTTATCCTGGGCTCAGATGTGAAATCCACTGATTCAGACGAAGCCTCAGCAGCTCGCTCCGTGCATTTTAGCACGACTCGAGACGCTCCCACCACCCACAAACACGCATCAGGGGGAGCGCAGGCTCAGGGCCTGGAGGGGCAACTCAGAGAAGGTTTCAAATTATATCTGATTTCTGTTGCAGAAAAGAAAAACAGCAGCAGCAGCAAAAGGTCAATGCAGAAATTCTTCCTACTCCTCATTAGCTGGTACAGTAAGAGAGAAGCTGGTAAATAAGAGCAGCATTAAAAACATCTAGATGTTAAAGGGAAAAATGTGGAAAAGAAGAAAAATTCAGTGCAAAATTCTGTGACCGCATGTCAGGCCTTACAAATTACTCAGAAAATTCACCTTTTCTCTAGGTCTCTTTCCTTCCTTACAGGAATAGCCATAACTAAGAAAGACCACCACAGCGATGAGCATCCAGTAGCCACGAGGACCAAACCACGAGGTCGCATTAACAAAGTTTCTTTAGTGCTGATACGGATTAAATGCGTCGGTCCCTCAGGCCACAGAGACAGAGCCCTCATGAAGTGCCAGCAATTTAGTTCAAGACATAATGACATGAGGACTTGTCCCTCTGGCTCAGCGTGATGCTTAATTGGGTGTGAAGTCAGCTTTTGGATGAACATTGCCATTGGCATGCTGGCTTCTTTGCAGCTCCCCAGACAGCTGTTACATGAGGGGCTCTCCTTGCACCCCCAAACTCCCGAGTTCACATGCACTGAGGCAGTTTTCTGCATGGCCACCAAGCAAGCACAGGATGTGTCTGAAAAAGGCCATCCCAGGAGAAATGATGCAGTGAAATTCCTCCAAACCTGGCAGTTCCCACACTGGGGATGTCTCAGAGGAGCCTGCCTGCATTTGCCTACAGCACCTCTAGTCCCTGGCTCTAATACCAACAGAGAATTACAGCCACTCGGAAATACCTCATCTCCCCTAAACAAGAAAAATCCCACCGACCGAAAACCCAACAGCATCAGCAAATCAATCTCAGAGGAGAAAAGGAGGTGCGAATCATGCCTCCCCCTTGGTCATCAGCCACTGTAGAGCAACACTTGCTCCTGGACATGGACATGCAGTATGCTGTGTCCCTACGAGCTCTCCTAGCAGCTATGCAACTCTGAGATGGATAAATATCCCATGCAAACTCCTACCCATGCTCCAAACGGCCAAGATCCTTCAGCCTGGAGAGATCGGATCAGCAGCACGAAGCTTCCAACCGATGGAGCCAGTTTGAGGGTTGGTTTTGCTGCTCATTCAAGCCTGGAGTCTTTATATAGAGTCAGGGCAGGATCCAAAAGCGGAAGAGAGACACCCACTCCCAGGGAGTGTAACACACACCGAAATAAATAGCTCCCTGCCTAAGGAGATGACTCAGGAATCTCACTAGTCCTCAAAGCACAAATTATTGCTAATAAACCCCAGGAAACTTGTAGGAATGGCCGATGAGAGGTTAGCTGGACAAGACCTGGCATTTCCAGCCTGGCCAGACACAGAGGAAGAGGAAGGATGAATAACCACAGAGTTAAACCAGCGTCCAACGTTGAAGCAATGGCCACACCAGCCTAAGCCCTTCGTGCAGTCTGCCTGCTTCTAGGGCAACGAGGAGCCCTTGCTATGGAGGAGAGGCTTGGTCTTCCCCTGTCCCTCCTGGAGGCACTCAGGCTTAACCACCATATGGCTTGAAGTGGCAGGAGGCAACACGGCCTCACTCCCTGGTTTGTCCAGCTGTAATATACAGATATTTAACTCCTTGGCTCTCCTCTTGAGTGAAAGATGGAGTGCTCTTACATCCCTTATTACGTTCTTCAGATCAGGTAACGAACCTCCGAGCAAGCATAAACTCAATTAATGGCCACTTCGAGACTCCGAGTTGTGCAAAAGCCCATAAACATGCAGGAGAAACTCTCCCAGCGCTGTCATTTCACTGCCACATCTAACACTCGAACAGTGAGAAATCCGATAAGCCCAATTCACAGCCCTCTACGCGCCGTATTTGTAATGGACAGCAAGATCACACCAAACTGCCTGGCCCGGGACAGGTGATCCACACGCCAGGGCAGATGTGCCTCCACCCTCCCAGCCCAGCGTTAGCCCTGCTGGGGTCCTCAGACGATGGCATTTCCCACTAAGACAGGCTGAGCCACGTCTCTGACAATCTGCTCACCCCCACGTCCCTTTGCAAACCCAAGGAGCACGAACAGAAATCAACCCAACCATCCAAAAGCAAATAAGAAGCCGGGCAAACACTGTTAAAAAAGAAAGCAGAGGAAAGCTAACATGTACCAGCAGTCCCCCAACAACTGCTGTACACCTTTCATCTGCCTTGTCTGTTCAAGATGAGTCCTTGCAGCAGGGACTGGCTCTTGTAGGCTCGATGTACAGAACAGAAGCTCGTAGACTTCTATTTCCATCAGGGGTGCTTGCACACTGCTGTAATATTAATGGAGCATCGTTTTCCCCTTGGTATTTATTTTAGCTATTATTTGACTGAAGTTTTTCACCGCTTACTAGTTTTCCCCACCATATCAAACCAAAGTTGCAACAAACTCCCACAGCAGGTACCCAGACACCAGCGCCCGCATTCACACAAGCGAAGGGGAAGAGGTGTACGTGAGTCACCTTTGAGTCAGGATTTCTGCTAGGGATTTCTTTATTTTTTTTCCCGGGGCGTCCTAATAACTTTATAGCGAGTGACAGCGTAGCTGTGGAAGCTGCATTAGGATTGCCTGCCCTGCTGTGCTCATCCGCTGCAGCGTGCGACAGCAGCTCAGCTCTGGCCCCAGCCATGCTTTGCTTCCACGCTGTCACCTCCCCGGGCTGGCAGAGCTCTCAGCGAGCAGGCAGGACTCCCAGGCAGATCGGGGTCTGTTTACAAATGAGGTGTTTGTGAATCCCTGGGAAAGACCCTCCGGAAGGCAAAAATCTCGGCCTCTTTCAATCTTGTCCTGAAGAAACCGAGTGCCAGCCACGACGGACTGCTGTGGTCGTCAGATGGAGAGCTGTCACCCTCTACCCCAAGCATGGCCAGTTGGTCCCTCTGGCCTTGCCTCTTCTCATGTTTCTTTGCCCTGTCCCACCCTCCCCAGGGAGGCTTTAAACAAGGAGGATCTCTGAATGAATACTGACCACTGGGCACTTTCCTCCCAGAGCCTAAACACAGCTGTAGCTCCTTAGGAACTACAATCAGTGTTCATAAGGCTTGATTATCTTCTGATTTCCCCTGGGTCTTGGGTTGCAGGTCCATGAGCTGATTGGGGCTTGCTCTAAAGGTTGCTTTCTCAAAGCCATCTCTCAAACACTGCTGAGTAAATGTCGATCTCAGATCCTGGTCATTCCATTTCAATGCGGATCAGCCCCATCTCTCACCTTGACCCTACCTGGCAGAGTGTCCACAGGGTAGCTCTGGCCCTGAACTTCACAGTTCCTACAGGCTGTGGCAGTAGGTGGGAGATGCCTCAACTCCAGTTTTCAGCTTGCCAGTTGTGTCAGGCTCTGTCTTCTCTCCTCATCCTCTGGACTAATCCCACCTAGCTTCCACCTAAGGTATGCAAGGGAACTTTGGTGCTCTGTCATCAGCAGAGACAAATGGGCACTTCCAGAAGGCAGACCTGCCCACCACAGATCTGCACAGAGGCTCCTATGGGATTTCTAAGAGGAATCCTGCAGGTATGTGAGCAAACTCCACCTGAAAGCCCACTCCACCTGCAATGTCTGGACATTGCACATCCTGAAACAACTCAAGTGACTGCTCAGTCACAGGGCTTGCACAGGCAAGGCTGCTGCTGCACCCAGCAGTCCCAGTGACCCTGATGTCCCTTTAAATCACCTCCCTACAGCAGCAAGAGTGAGAGGCAAGATCTCACAGCTGTTCTGCTCCCCACACCTTGGAAAAGGCTGCCCTTTGACATCCAGTCCACTCAAAAAAAAAATCACCAGATGGATGCTTACCAACACCAGAGCTTTCCACACACCTAAAAAGCATGTTAAGAGGCTGGAGTGACAGCAAAGACAGATCAGAGAGAGATCTGGAGGAATGCTCCAGTTTCCCTCATTTATTGGCAGTCAGACAGTCAAGAAGCCCTGAGGCTGTAATAAAGCAGCTCTTGCCATCCCAGCCAGTGACTTGTGTGAGATACTCCCCATCAAACAACGCTGTAATTAACTCAGTGCTTTAGAATAAATGCACACGACCCCCCAAAACACCTTCAATCTAAGTGTCACAGGAGACTGCATTCTCAGCTTATCCAAGATAAGGCCAGGAGAACCACATGGGGAGCTGAGGTCACCCACATCTTCAGTGAGCTGACCAAGTAAGATCAAGCATCACACAACTTGTTCTTACTGGAGAAAAATGGCATTTTTCTTTATATCTGGGTGGATGGGCACACCCACCAAGGGACCAAATTTAAACGCCTACTCCTACAGTCCTGGTGGGGCCATCTTCTGCCATGAGTGAGTGTCAGAGTAGCCCGAGTGTTTCTGGCTTGCAACCCGATTAGGAGCCATTTAAATGTCTGGTGGTGAAGGACCCAGCTACACCAGCCAAACCACTGTGCCCAGTGTCCTTCTGCACTACCTGGCTTTGCCCTTGTGTGCTCACTAGCCAAATCACCTTGCAACACAGCTCCCATCTAAATACATTCATGGAACTCAGTTTACACCACCATAATCATCTAGTTTTGAAACACTGCTCCTTTTTGACCATCAGGGACTAAAAGCCATTGCATTACTCTGCAACAATGTGTATCTCGGTGCTGCAGACCTCCTCCCTTTGATGCATTGGGAATGGGGGACATCACACCAACAGGGACAGGCTCATGCTTGCCCGAGAAGCACACTGTATACAGAGTTTAATCCTTTGTAGGAACCACTCTCCATCTTTCTCAGTTCTTCTGTATCTTCTCTACAGGAGATTACACAACAGAAAGAGGCACTGGAACATCTCCCTCCCATCACAATTTAAAGAGGAATCTGTCCCTCAAGAACTGGCTAAGAAACCAGCTAAGCATGTGGGCTACCTTAAAAGGGATTATGCAGGGCTAAGTGTTTGCTGCTTAAATTCCAGAAGCCAAATACCAAACTTACATGCTTTTTATCCTGGTAAGCCCCACTGATGCCTGACTGACAGGCAAACCCTCTGCCCTGGTCCCCCTGCCCCACCAAATGAATTGCAGTGTCTCACCCTACCAACATCCCCTCCCCTCTGCTGCAATGCAAAAAGAAAAATCGAGAAATCTGATTTTTGCTAACTGCATCTCTAAGCGATGCCCATCTTCCCTTTAGGGATAGAATTTGGGGCTTGCTTTTTGGGTTATTCCCTTTTACAGCAAATTAAGCCATAGGAAAACTCATCTGGATGAGGTATGTTGCAGCGCAAAAAGGAGGTCATCCAGAGCATTGGTTTGTTTTTCATTTCCTTAATGTCAGTGTGGGGTGAACGTGACGACTGGAACATGACACATTAAAGCGACTGAAATTAGGTTGCTCCCACCAAGCTCTGACTAAGCAGCTGAATAGGAGCTCATGAGGCATCACACCATGGAGATGTCCCACCGTGGAGGTCTCCCCAGTCCCCAGGGCAGACATGACCACATGGCTGAGGGCATCAGCGCCGGAGGTCAAAGCCCAGCAGCTCCATTAAGCTCATCACTTACAGAAGATCTGTATTGGCCCCTTCATCCCACATACTCATGAGGACATGGGGAGGAGAAACAAGGAGGTCCCTGCGTGTCACTGGTGGATGGGTCAAGTTTGGTGGCATTGCACCTGCCAGCAATATCCCTGACTGTGGGTGAGGGCTTGCCATGAACCACCCCCTCCTCAGTGCTTGGGGATGGGTAAGTGATACTGCCAAAATAAATTTACCCCTAATTAACAAATGCCATAAAACAAGTATAAAAATATGTAAACAAAACAAAACAGAAGAGCTGCCTGAAAACCCAACCCAGGCCCCAGAAAAATGGCTGGGGGTTCCCAGAGGCATTCGATTCGATGCAAAAGATTATCTAGGAATGGATCTGTGTGAAATAATCATGTTTTTGTCAGTCCCTGAGGAGTGGAAGGATTCACAACAGGGGCCACGTCTGCACTGAGAAACCTTGGACCTTCAGGGAAGTGATTGCATCAACTCTCCATCCTCCCACCGCGCCAGCCGTGGCCACGCCAGGATGCAGGCAGTGCAGAGAGGAGACTTTCTGGAGAGAGAGGTGGCTTCTGGCTGGGTTAAAAGGGAAGAATAAACGGGATGAGGATGGCACAAGGAAATTTTAACAGAATAAGACAAGGAGGAAACGTTCTTCCTTATTCTAATTTAAGTCCATGCACTTGCTTAATTAACTGAATGTATGGTGCACAGTATGCGGATGAAAAATGCACCCAAACTATATTTAACGCAGTTAAAAAGATGCATTAAGGTTGTAAATGCAAAGCAGGATAATGCAAGAATTACGTTGGCCCTGGGCACACTGCTTGAGAAGTCTCTGAATACGGGCTGTTTTCTTGCTGCTGCCCCAAATCCAGCCCCCCCCCCTCCCCCCACCCTTC
>Ga0065711_1041318_pt1 | contig 16242 bp, 11 predicted proteins | sample Hoacrofraction12_FD_59098 | JGI IMG/M metagenome (GOLD analysis project Ga0065711, IMG submission 59098) | Hoatzin crop microbial communities from Cojedes, Venezuela - Epithelial fraction 12 v2 (version 2) | ecosystem: Host-associated > Birds > Digestive system > Esophagus > Crop | place...
AAAATAAAATAAAATAAAATAAAATAAAATAAAATAAAATAAAATAAAATAAAATAAAATAAAATAAAATAAAATAAAATGAAATAAAATAAATTAACTAACAGATTTTATTACATCTTTAGCTTCTACCCCAGGAACTAGGGCACAACTTCAGAAAAGATATAAGAAAATCCCATTATAGGAACAGACCTGGGCTACAAGGATGCGGTTGGGGCAAGAGGGGCAGTTCTGACACAAAAGCCAGTGTCTGGGTTCTTCAGATCAGTTTGAATGGATAGTTGTGGACTGGAGAAATGCTTGTAAGGGTCAAGGAGGATTTCACTCAGATGCCACCAGATCTCTGGATCTTTGATTCTCAAACACTTTTCTCTCCTTGTACTGTCCCTAGCACCTTGGGCATCCAGGAACCATCTAGGGTTATGGAGTAATTCATTATACACTCAGGAAGCAATAAGCTCTTTGAAAAGTTGACACAATTCTCTGCAGACCCTTGTAGAAGCAGTCAGTGTCGATGGTAATGAAGAGAGAGAGAAAATTGCACAAAGTTTTGTTATTTAGAAATATTTAGTGATGAAAGGGTGTGGGGAAGAGAACCAAACAAAAAGCCATGAAAAGGTGGCATGGGAAGTTACAAAATTACTGGATTTTGCATGGGACAATGGCTGATTAAGACGATACACACTTGATTTTGAAGGCTTTCAATGTCTGTTTTTGTACAGAAGAGAGGTATTTTGAAAAGAAACTCTCAGTCTATGGTGTATCAAAAATATATGTTTTAATATAACATATTAAACATATTATAACATATATATAACATATTATAACATATTATCAATAACATTGACATATTATTGAGTGTGTACTGCTCACCACTGCTGACGTGGGACAGGGGTTGTTCAGAGCTAGAAGAGTAATCTCCAGTTCATTAGATGTACATTCAGAATACTTGCAGGAAAAGTGAAATAAACCATTCACTGTTTTTAACTGCTATTCTCTTCTCATTTAACCCTTCCTTCAGTGCGGCAGGAATTTGTTACAGTAATCAGAAACTGGATATACAAGTGTGAGAGTTGGGATATGGCCCACCACTGAGTTGCCACCTGCATCTCTACATTCACTACAAGACTGGTGTATGCCAGCACAGTACTGAGAGCTAAGGAGTAGGTCATGATAACAGATGCTTTAGGCCCCAGAAGTGGGTAGTCAGTTCTTGCCAGTGCCCTTTCACAGTTAATGTTGGCTTGTAATGTCTTAAGTCAACTTCTCTTCATAGCGAATCCTGCGTAAGTATGTATATATTTTGACATTCTGATTTAGACACAGCAGACTGTATATTTAGTGACTCATTTCTTCATCTGGAAAAGAGTGCATTAAAATCAAGAACTCTCATATTATTTCAGTGTTTCAAATTATTGAATTGATGAGTTTTCAAACTCTCTGAACTCAGACCAATAAGGTAGTCACAGAGCTGTAAAACGAAAGCTTTGTAAAATAAAGTGTTTTTACCAGTGATAGCAACAAAATGTTTCTTTTGAGAATTGCAAGAATGTGAGGGGCTTCTTGATGGAGGATTAAGTAGACTAAAGGTTCCCATCCCTGCTGCTGAATTTTATTTTAATGGTGTTAAAGCTGCTTTTTTGAGAAATTCTAAAATTTGAGAAATTTTAAAGAGAATTATTATATGAAGAATACACATACATAATGCTTGCCTTACAATACATATCCAAACAATGTAGTTATATAAAAGTAAATAATCTTAATAATAAACTTCCTGATACTATTGCATTTTAAGTTCTATTTTGTTAATTATATTATTAATATACATTTTAATATCAACACCAGAAAATTGATGAAAAATGCTCTTAAGATTCCCATTTACTGTTATTCTCTTTGTGTCAGGTGCTAACACCACTGACAACAATTTCATAAAGACATTAGTGAATTTTACATTATATTCTTGAGAATGAATCTATTTCTCATCAAATGAGATGTACAAGATTCTGGCCAGAAAAGAGTAACTGTGTTTTCAAATCTGTTAAAATGTAGTACATTTCTGAGAGAACAATTTGCACTATGCACAGGAGAAAGATCATAGCATTTGTTCATATTGTAAATGATACCATTCTTTGCCATGTAGTATATATACATTTATACTGAAAGAGAAGGAGAGGGAATACGCTTTGCTTTAATGCTTTTTTCAAGGGTGCTGAACACTGAACACAGATAGATACATTTGTACCAGTCTAAAATTATGTGGCAAAGAAAATAAATCTGCTATAAATAAAATTTCAAGTCATTTCAGTCTCCAATGCCATTAAATGCCAGATGAAAAAATAATTATTTTTTTATCATAAACAACTACAATAAGAACTATTTTTATTTCATTTTGCTCTGGTAAAAGCAAATGAAAAAAATGTTACTGAATTTCTTTCTAATTTTGGCAAAAAATTATCTTATTTCTTAATTCTAACAAATATTTTTATGTAATATTCTACTTGATTTTCAGTAATCTGTTTCCTTCAAACACAGTCTGTCTTTATAGGTACAAGAACAAATTCATCCTGATTCAGATGTGTGACATATCATTGAAGTCAGTGGAGCTGTGTCTATACAACACGGATTTTTCTTTCCATTTCTGTCTGTCATACATAGGCATGTCAGCGTGATTCAAGATGAATAAGCTCTCAGCACTGGCCAGATCCTGTGAAATGATGAGTGCCCTAAACTCAAAACAGCTTCAAAGGAAGTACTAATTACCTCCTATCATATCTGTCTCTAAATACAGTATTTCCTTGTATTTCTCCATAATTACCCAAGGAAATACTTAGAACAGCAAAAATACTGAGTTTAGCCAACTGCTAGAGCCAGCCTTAGCAGTTTTTGATAGATCTGTGAAAAGTTGCATTTGTCTCATGTTTTGTTTTTCAGATGCCCTTTTTTTCTCCTCTAGTTTCTCCCCCATGCACACGTAACAATTTATGCTCATGCAGTTGTGCCCACTACACACAAAATGGGCCTTAGAGGTCTTTTGGAGGGTAGGATGTAGACTCACTCTACACACAGAGGCTGAATGTATGCGGAATGCATGTGTGTGCCTCTGTCTCTCAGTGTTTGGTTTGGGGCAGGCGGTATTTATATTCCCCACAATGCTTTCTTTTTTCAAAAGCGGAACCCAGCTGCCTCTAACTGTCATTAGCTTGAAGTAGTCTCTGTCATCATAAAGGAAAGAGTTAGCAATAAACTTATTTCCCCTCTCCATGAATTGATATTTTCCTCTCCTTCCCCAGCCATCCCACACCAGTTGATGTTCACAGCTGCCATTCCTCTCAGAGCAAATTTTTTAAAACTTGCCAGGTACATCCAATAGGACAGATCTTTATAAATTAATATTATTCCCACATAGTGTGTTTTGGAGCTAAACCCACTGAAATAGCAAAGACTGCTTACATACATAGAAAAGGTAAAGAAGCAGAGCTGGGTTATTTCTGCCTGAGCCAGGGCTGGCAGAGGAGAGAGCTCTGCTCTGCAGCCTACACTCTCTCTCCACAGCTTGAAACAGTGCCTAGACATGGCACGACTGAACCTGCCCTCAGCTTCTTCCAGCTACTCAGTACTGTCATAAGAGACGGCACCTTTGACAGTCCAACCCGAAATAATCCAAATTATATTTGCACTGATCAATATATCTAAGGGTTCTAGATAAGAACAAATTAACATCATCCTGACCACTCCTTCCCAGGGTTTTGCAAGGAGATGAGATGTCTGCATAAATCAGATCTGCTGAATAAAGTGCTGGTACTGTAATAAAACCATGAATATTAATAACAGGACAAAGCACACAACAAAGAGTCACAAGAGAGTGACATAGTAACGGAAATGTGGATAAGCTTTACACTCTTCATGGAGTAATTTCTTTGCATTACATAACCTGGTGGAAAAGGCTAAAGTGGTGACTTAAATTCGATCTTAAGTATTGTTTCTCTGCAAAAATAAATGTGATGAATTAAAAAGTGAGACCTGCATGAAGAATAGGATTGCCTGAATTCCTGAGCAAACAGAAAACTAACCCAGAAAGATTTCTTTAGAAACCGATTTACTGATTTGTTTGACCTTATTAGTGCTTCTCTAGCAATTTTGTTGATTTTTGCCCATCAGCCCTCTGTTTCGAATCAGCTTCAAGATTTATAGTGAACACAGTTTGGTAGTATGCAAATCACTTTTAATGAAAAAGAGCTTCCTGAAGGCACCCAGAGAACTGAAAGATTTAATTCATCCAGGTGCTAAAATTCATGTCTGCCTAAAGTGTTTTCATTCGCTTCTGAAAAGTAGAAGAGAATTTGGATTGCTAAAACAAGAAGTGAGAGGAAGTAATAAAAATAATTTAGGAAACAGGAGTGTCTAGTCATTTAAAAAAAAAAAAAAAGAAAACAACAAAACAAACCAACAAAAAAAATAGCTAGGTTTTCCATTCAAAACTCCTGAGATGAGATTCTCAAAAGAATGTCAGCATAGCCACTAATTGTAACGGTAAATGGGTATCAACATCCATTAGCTGCTTGTGAAAAAGATCTCAAAATAAACGTGTTCATCTTTGACACTGCAATCCCAGCACTGCTCCTGACACCTGGAATAAAAAAACACAGATTCATTTAATTAATCCATCTCCTCTGGAAACCTGCTGTTGCTGCTTCATAGGGCAAATTTCAATGTAAAGGTAAAATGGGGGGTTGGGGGTCCTGCCTACCTTAGGTGACCTGGATTGTTCTTTGGAGGAATGGCTCATTGTCTCTCTGCCTTTTGAATATAGAGATAGTTAGAAAGATGAGGCTCCCAGTGTTGTATTTAAATTAAGTATTTAATGCTAGGTTTTATTAACATGCTCCAAGATTAGCAAGCAACTTAAAATGCCTAGTCTTTATAAATATGTTTCTTTGTTCAGGTCTTTGGCCTTAATCCCATGAAATAAATATATATGTGTAATTTTATGTACTGTGTACAGTTACACTGAAATTATTAGAAAAAGAAAATAGGAAACTAAAGAGCAGCCTAAACCTTTCAGGAAACAAGGTATGAAATGGAAATATTATCACTTGAGTGTTATTTAATATACTTGATTATGATATCATTCCTGAAATTAAATAGCAAGTCTCAAAATAGTACTTGCAAAATGAACATTTCATATATTAAAATACTGCATTGGTAATTGGGGAGAAGAGAGGAGATTGCTGTATGATGTTGGTACAAACACTGCTGCTTTCACTTGCCTAATCTTGTATTGCACTGCATGGACCGAAACCAACAGAGTCTGCTGGGGGGGATCAAACTGGAAGAGAAACAATATGTGAAATAATGCCAGGAAAATACCAAAAGTCACCAAGTGAATCAGTTACTAAAAATGCCTGTCTGTAATGTTAACAGACCTCTTTTTTCGACTGCAAAGACAAAGGTCAGAACACGGTAAAGTCACTACGCGGTCCTATGCTGCAGATCAAGAAAGGGTAGCAAGCAGCCGCTGTGAGGGGACCTGGTGCTCCGGGGAGATGGTGCGAGGTGCAGAAGTTGGAGCAGAGAGGAGAATTCAAAGGGCTTACAGGGGAAAATGTGGGGGAAATCCTGATACAGGCAAGGAGGTGAAGATCCAGGGAGGGTGATTTAGACTTCACTGCCACTCAAAAATCATGTGAGGGAATTATCAGATTTCCAGCTCACCCCTTGAGCCATTCCAGCAACTATAGGCAGAAACACTAGTACTGTATTTACAGAGAGAAGAGTCACTTGATCTTTTATGATGACAACAGACTGACTCTTTTGTCTTGTTTTATGACATTATATTCAAAAGACACAAGTGGAAGAAGCCCCAAGTAGCTTTGAAAATACAGCTACACTTACATGAACACTTACAAACCTCTTTCTTTCATGGAGTTTAGCAGATGTGATTTGTTTCAGTTGGTCACTCAAAAAAGTGATAAAGCTGTACCGAGTGTCATACAGTAATACGAAGCCATGTAATCAGACGTGATGACTAGAGTTTTAAAAACCTCACTGTGAATTCTGACACATAATCTTGAATACCCATAGATAACAGTTCTGAAATAGAGGGCTTCTGAAATTTGTGCTAATCATGGTAAAACAGAATCCCACATTAAACAAATCAAATGTCTTAGATTTTTTATTTATCCTTCATCAGTGCACATGCTGATTTTTTAATTCTTTCTTGCTGAACTTGTTTATATACATACAAGTTTTCACTTATATAATTAAAAGAGCAAAACTTCAGGCACTTCAGAAATTTAACATAATTGTTATTGCAAGGAATATCTTGCCTTCTGAGGTCAATAATAAAGACATAGTAGTTTTATGGGGAAAAAATAAAAATCTAAAATTATTTTTGTTTCAAACAAATAAAAAAATTATACATGTTTAGTTTCCATAGATTTTGTAGTACTTGTTTTGAATTTGCTTCAAAAAAAATTATTGGAAAATGGGACAAGAATACAACTATTAATAGAATAAACTTTCCCATATTGCCTTTTTTTGCCTCTGTAAGTGTGATATTTATGGGTGGAGTTGTTACATACTGGTATTTAGAAGTCTGTGATATTCTACCTTACTCTACCACCTGGTAATTATGGTGCTTTTGTTTCTGTGTGTGGTGTTCCTCAGAGCATCCTACTTTTTGACACTCAGAGCCTCACAAGATATAAAACTGTTTCTCATTTGAAATTCAGAGGGTCAGTTAGCACAACTATGCATAACATGGTATCTCTGTGAAGGCATTCTGTCTTTAATATGATGGTATGTTGTGCTATTTTATTTTATTTCTTCTGCTTCCCTTTCTCTTCTTACCTTCACCCTTCCATACCTCCTTTTCAGCCATTTCTTAATTTTACTAGACTATATTAAAAAAACTGTTAACACTATCATTCCTGGTCTTTAACTAATGAAACTAAATGAATCTTCTCCTGTTTGACCATTTCTTGCCTTAGTCTGGTTAAAAAATTGTTTTGTCTCCTTTTGAGCAGGGTAACAGACTGGCACCGAAAAATGTGTTGAGGCCATTTATATGCAGATGATTTGCTGTCCTGCTTCTTTCAGTAGGTGCTATAAATTAGCATTCAAATTTTGCTACAATTTTGTCAGGTTTTTTTTTATTCATTTCATATGTATTTAATCCCACATCAGTCTCAGTTGTTCTGCAATATGTGCCATATTGTAGCAGTTTTCTAGCTGTCACTGATGATTTTCACATTCCTTTAGTGTGAGGTGTTAATTCTACTAACACTTTTCTTAATGAAATACATTTCACTTAATGGAATTAAATGCATAGCCTGTCTATTGCTCATTACATTACATAGTCTTAGAGTTTGGATTTAAATTTCTCCCTTTTTCCGTAAAGATTATCCACCACATTTTGGCCTAACAGGCACTCTGTTCTTTGTATAAAGTGTGGGAAAACTGTTATTACAAATAGAATACCAGTAATAGTTTCACTGTTTTCTGGACTGTTCTATTTTATTCCTTTTTCTTCTGTTACTAAATATGTTTAAAATGCATTTTCTACCATTTCTTTATGTGGGGTTTGAAAGGCGGAACTAGAAATTTGATCACCTACAGACATCATACCTAAACCTCAAACTATTCGGAGCATCCATTCTTGCATTTTTTTATACAAATTATGAAACTACTTCAGAGATTCTCTCCAAATTAAGAAAAAAACTCATACCTATCTGCAAGAATACAGAAGAATTAAAGTCATACAGGAATTTACCAATGACGTGGTTCCTCACCAGACACCAACTTTCATTTTTTCTTAGATTGCACATGTTGTGAAAAAATTATTGAACATTTTTTGAAATAAATTTTTGTTGGGATGTGGATTCTCAGCTTCTGAGTGGATTAGTATGGGCGTGAATCCCACATGAACATGTATCTCCTTGCAGTTAGTCTTGAGCTGTCTCCAGGTTGGAACCTGAAGAATGGTTGCTGTTCAGACACGTTGTTTCTGAGGTGATTCATTTTGTCTTTTATGAAGATTTTGATACAAGTTGGGGGAAAAAAAGAAAAGCCTTTAGAAATTGCAGGTTTAGTTGTAGAATTATTTTCTAGCTTTGTCCTAGACCCACACACCTTGTGATAAAGGCCTCTACAGAATGAGGCATTTGGATTTATTACAGGTAGTTGAAAAGCAGGGTAATCTACCTCACAGGACTGAGAGGATTGTTTGTTTGTTTGTTTAAATTAATAGAAGGACCATTTTTTTTCTATATTGTTTCCGAACTTTACAGCTTCTCAATGAAAATTATTTTCTTGTCAACATCTTTGCCATTATCAGTGAGTTTGCCTGAAGCAGAACAGTGAACATATTGCCCATAGTTACATATCTGAGACAGGGAAAACAGGGTCCAAAACTCGCAGCCAGCTGCTGCATCACATTTCTTCACCTATACAAAAAGACCTACTAGGGATCAAAAGTTTCCTCAGAGCCTTCCTTGGAATCTGCAACACTTTGTCTGAAGCTCTCCAGTTCAACAAAGCAGATTTTCTCAATGAAATTTCTTTAGCCAGAAAATCTCTGACTGGTTTGGTCTCCTTCAAAAGCTTCATTTAGAGGGTCATCAAGGATCTGGTTTCTTCTACTTTTCTCTTCAGAAAACCAGATCATAGGCTCTTCTTTATGGAATTAACCAGCTCTGGCTCTGCCAGAATTACTTCAGGTAGAACCTTTTGATATGGATTATTTTGGATATTCAAGTTTAGTTACAGTTTGCATTTATGATAAGTTACAAGAAATTCAGAATCTCTTGTTTTATCTGCATGTGTTCAGGTATTGTTGATGTTCACGTCCGCATATATTGGAAACGGGAATAAACAAAAATACCACCAACAGCAAGAATATTCGTGCTTTTGCATACTAATCTGCCGTTGTAGGTACTGAGTTATATCTGCTGGACTTCCCTTTCTGGGATGTGGCAATGTCCTAGCAACGTGATAGCCAGTTGTTAGAATGTATTGGGCTTTTTTGCTGTTATAACCATGATTGGTTCTTCTCTGCTTTTCCATTGTCTAATCAACAGAGAATTGTTAACAGGTTGTACAATTGCAGAGCAAAGATGTTCACATGGATTTAAATAAATCAAAAGGTCCTCTTTCATAAGTGAATCAAAATCAAGCCTCTTGTAAAGTTAAAAAATGTTTTTGAATTTCTTTGTCCATTTTCTCTAATCTTTCCTATGTCCTTCACTCTGACTCTGCCTGACTTGTTCTGTGATCTCAGTCATGCTAAAAGAGAATATGCTTTTCTCGTTCCTTTTGCTCCAGTAATATTTTCCTTGTAAAATGCACTCTTGTCTTTTCCCGCTGGATTATCTTGTTCCTATCAGTGTTCCTTTTCTTTATCTTAGTTATCTGGGATGGAAGGCCTAAGAGATTCTGTACCAGATGCTAAAATAATGATTGTATCTATGACATAATCTTTGCTTATCAGATGTGTTTCAAAATGAAGGGTAGAAGTGGGAAGAATGCACAGTGCATCTACAGACAGAATATTCTGAAGCGTGACAGATACATCATTGAATCTGCTTGATTCTTCAGCAACACCAAAGACACTGATTGGCACTAAAAAAAAGAGGAGAGAGAAGACACACGACAGGTCACCAAGTTCAATGGAATATATTACAGAAACTGGGAACAGAAGGCAAGGAATCTCTCTAGTCTAGTCTTCTAATTGCATAGGCAACCAGATGAGATGACTTCTTTAATAAAAGAATCATTCTCCATTAAAATGTAGGTGTTCTTTTTTTAACCCTACTACAGCTATTGTGAGTCTGGAAAAGTCACTTTTCTGATGGTTGGAATCATCTTTGCATTTCTTATCTAAGCATGAGCTGCTTTTCCATTTGTCAGCCTTGTCCTATAGCTTTATACGGCTGTTTTCCAGCCTGGTGTCTAATAAATACATTTATAGACATCAGCCATATCCCCTTTCACTTTTTTGCTTAGCCAGAAAAAAGCAGCAAAGCATCTCACTCTCTTTCCTGAGTGGTGGCTCTCCAGTCTGCCAGCAACTGCAGTTGCACCTCTCTGAAGTTATTCCAGTTTTAGCATATTTTCTTGACTCCAAGTGATAAAGACTGTGAGCAGAATTTCAGAAAAGGCCTCACTCTCAGGCCTGTGGATGGCATGAATATTTCTTTTTTTATCATAGAAAAATATAATACCATATTTTATGTGTGTGTGTAAAATATTTGGGTACCTGTATTTTATGTTATAAAAAAACCCAGTGATCCTTTTTTTGTTTCCTAGATTAATGGAAACTATAGATTTTATACTTACTCTTTTTATGCCTGAATCTTAAAAAAAAGGTTGATCCCAAAACTGATTTGAGGATTCCTGCTAGTAAAATTCCTGTAGTTTGAAGCTGCTCCTTTCAATGCCACCTGTTGCCATCTATCCATTAGACAATCTCTTATCCACTTTACAACTCTTCTCCTAATCCCCTGTTTCCTATGTGGTGCTGTATCACATGCAACACAGATACAGATAAGATGTATCACAAATCCTTTGTCTAGAAAATCAGTTATCTTATTAAAGAGAGATAAAAAATTCACTTGGCATGATCTGTCTTTAGTAAATCCTTTTTGTATGTTGTCCCATTTTCCATTTACTTCCTATCTTCAATTACTTTTTCCTTCACAATTTCTTCTAAAGCAACTGATGTCAAACTAATGGGTTTGTAGCTGCATAAGTCTCCCTTTTAGAAATGGATAATACATTTGCTATTCTCCAGTCAGCCAGTAACAAGTTGGAGCTGCTTCCTACCACGTTTGGGATTTCATGTTCCCTTTCTTGTCAGAGTTGTGGAATGGAGTTTACTTGTTATCTCTCCCTGGCCTGAGTGTACTGAGCTCTTAGCTTTGCTTCCAGTTTGGTAATTTCTATCATCATGACTTCTTTCCCATTATTTCTCCTGTTTCCTCTCTGGTTAATATTACTGAAAACACGCACAAAGCAGTCAGTTTTTTAATTGTAGATACATTTTCTTTATTTCCATTGACTCCCCCTTGTATTCAAGTTCATTGTTTTATTTGGTCTCATTTTATCTGCCTGAAGATTGTTTTGCTGTCTGTTTCAACATCCCTTCCAAACTGTATTTCAGTTTGACTATTGACAATTTTCGCTTTACCTTATATTTTGAACTCTAAAATACATCTGTCTCTGCTGATATGTCTTTTTTTTGTTTCCTCCTATGTCCTCCATATGTCTAATAATCTTTTCGAAGGAGTTCTTCCTTTGTGTGGAATAGCTTGACCACTTTCCCATTCATTCTCTCCTCTCTATCAGCTACACAGTCCACATTGCTTTAGCACCTTTGATCTAAAGTAGAATCATAGATTGGAAAAGACCTCTCAGATCACTGAGTCCAACCATCAACCCAACACCACAATTCCTACTAAAGCATATCCTGAAGTGCCACATCTACTTATTTTTTTAAATATCTCCAGGGATGGTGACTTCACCACTCCTCTGGGCAGCCTGTTCCAATGCCTGACCACTCTTTCAGTAAAGAAATATTTCCTAATATCAAATCTAAACCTCCCCTGATGCAACTTGAGGTCATTGCCTCTCGTCCTATCGCTAGTTACCTGGGAGGAGAGACCAACACCTGCCTCATTACGACCTCCTTTCAGGTAGCTGTAGAGAGCAATAAGGTCCCCCCTCAGCCTCCTCTTCTCCAGACTAAACAACCCCAGTTCCTTTAGGTGCTCCTCCTAAGACTTGTTCTCTAGATCCCTCACCAGACTTGTTGCCCTTCTCTGGACACGCTCCAGCAACTCAATGTCTTTCTTGTAGTGAAGGGCCCAAAACTGAACACAGTACTCGAGGTGCGGCCTCACCAGTACCGAGTACAGGGGCACGATCACTTCCCTACTTCTGCTGGCCACACTATTCCTGATACAAGCCAGGATGCCTTTGGCCCTCTTGGCCACCTGGGCACACTGCTGGCTCATGTTCAGCTGGCTGTTGACCGGTCCTTTGCCGCTGGGTAGTTTCCCAGCCACTCCTCCCCAAGCGTGTATTGTTGCATGGGGTTCTTGTGACCGAAGTGCAGGACCCAGCATTTGGCCTTGTTGAACCTCATACAGCTGGCCTCAGCCCATTGATTCAGCCTGTACAGATTCCCTCCACCGAGCCTTCCTACTCTCAAGCAGATCAACACTCCCGCCCAGCTTGGTGTCATCTAATGTAAGTTATTCCAACGCTCTTCCACATTCAAGGTCTGGAACAGATTAGTCTATTGAAGTTCACTGACAAGACCTTTTAGGTTGTCAAAATTTGCCCCTTGAGCTACAAAGCTGATTCTTCGATTTCTTTTAAATGAGCTTAACTCCTGATGAGTTTTTGGACCAGTTTCTCACAGTACCTGTATTGCTTATTAGAACAAAGACAGTAATAGTTTCATCTTTTACTGGCTGTTGATTGCTTGGTAAACATAGCCATTAATTTGGGCCAAATGTATTCTGTTGGATGCATGCCATCCTTTCTTATTTCTTTCTAATCAAATTATTAGAAGGCAGTTATGCAATGTTAATTATGCTTTCTTCATATCTTTCCTGGGTAGCTTGTCCTCTTCAATACCATGATCCCAATATCCAATTTTACCTTCTCTTTCCTGATCATCCACTAGTATTTCCTCAACCATAGCTCAATTGTCGTTGACCAGATTTTCTTCTTATTGCGTATAGTAAGAAGGTATGAAGATTACATGAACCTCTGCCAAGGTTTCCTTGTATTTTTTAAGGTTCTTTTTTTAAAAATGTGGATCTCAGTCCCAATTGTTTCCATGGATATTCAGCCAGATGCCATTCCCATGAGTCTTCACTTTTTAGGCATTTTTCCCCTACCTAAAATGAAATGATTTAGTGTAATCCTCTTTAATTTATTCCAGTGGGAATTTCAAAGCATCGTTTTCCCACTGTGAAGAAAATTAAATAATCAAAAAAAGATTCTTCTCTGTTTCTAACAGAATCCTTTATTCCTTTTCCACCCACATCCCACATCTTCCTTCTTGGGAAATGACCTCGCATCCTATTCTGTGGAATTGATCTAGTGACAGCTTAGTTGTTTAACACAGCCTCTCAATTCATGTAGACTCTATTTTTTCTCTTAGTCCATTTCATCTTCTACCCACAGACGATCCTGCCTTTTGTTCTTCCCTCCTCACAAATTTCTCTACCATTCTCACTCCTCTTTGGATCCTAGTCTCCTACAATTTTTCCTGGAATTAACTTTTCCCCTTTCTTTCTACCTTCTGTTTTGGTTTTGTGGGTTGTACTTTTTCAGTCTCCCAGACGGCAAGCATATCTTTGGCTTTCCTCTGTTTCCTAGACTGTTGCATTTGTTCTTTTTGTTGCAGGCTTCCCTGACTTACCAGTCTCCTCTGAGTTACCTCTTATATGACCTCTCACTCAACAAGTGTCTGTGAATCCCAAGTTGCCCATTCTATTTGCTTTTTCTTACACAATTTCCTCAAATCCACATTTTCATTCAATATTGCCTCCAGGCACATCTCTAGTAAGGTCTTCTCTTCATGAACTTCAGCAGATGACACTTTAGACATACATATCTTTCCAGAGAATAAGATACATCCCACAGCTTCTGCATCCAGCTCATATTGTTGCTGCAATTTGTCTTGTACACTTCACGACTGTCTCAGTTCCTTACATAGTCATTTCCTCTTAACTATACTTTTAAAAAAATTATAAAAATACCTCTCATTGCTGGCAATTTCTTTCTTTTTCTGGGTTTCCCTGCTGCCGGTGACATACGGGTTGGTGGGACTGAATATGTTGTTATCAGCTTGGCATACTGCAGGACTGAGGACTATATTGCAGGATGCAGAGTAATAGGAGTAAATTTGGTTCACAGTCCATCTTATCAAAGCCATCTATCAACCAGGAGGCTGCTTTCCACAGCTATCATATGTGGGATTGATATTGAGACTGGACTTCTGAGTGCCCTGCTGCAGTCAAATTCATCTGTTATTACCTGGTAAGTGGTCACTGGAAAAAGAACAAGCGAGAAAATAAGAAATAAAATTTGGGGTCCAATGTACATGTAAGATATGACCAAAGAATAGGGTTGGAAAGTTCTGGAGATTGCACAGGGAGGGATGACATTTCAGGCACATTAAATACTATCTGGTTAAAATTTAGATATACAGAGTCTTGCTGAATGTTCCTCCTCCTCTCATGCTAAAATATTCAAACTCCCAAACCTTTGCCAGTGACCCAAGAGCCTTTCACAGAGGAAGCGCTTTATGGGGCTCAGGCAGACACCAATAACTGTGTCACATAGCATCTATTAGAAAATCCAAATATATTCTCCACTACTTTGTCCAATATCTCTGTGATCATTTATGTGCAGCAAATTTTACTGTAACAGTGATCATGTCCAAGAAGCAATTTCTCACGACTAGGTTAAGTATAGTACTCACCATGCATTCTGTTCAGATAGATGCTTCATTCTGGAGTCTGTGCTACAATGTTGGGATCCTGCAAAGAGAACCCCTAGGGACTTACCTCTGAAATCTCATTGAGGAACAGGAACACAACAAACTCATATTGGACTCAGCTTAGTCTGCAAATGAGCTGGAGACAGAATTTAGCCCTGGTTGTCTTTGCAGTTTCATTCTATTTATTTCTGAGCAAGCAGTATTTTACAGTAAGACATGCTTCTTACAAGACAAAGTTCAACTGTTTTAACTGTTAATATAGGACATTTTGTCCCATGAAATCTCACCAAATAATAATTCTCAAAGAATTCCTGTTTTCAGCTGGTGACAAAAGGACATGTGACAAGCCATTCCACTTGCTTTTCATAAATTTTATTCTAATTTCTGATCAGAATGAACACGTGTAGAGGTTCACAAAATTCTGTACCATGGTGTAAAAATAACTTATTTGAAGTACTCTAAATAAAAGAAAAAAAGTTTAGTTCATGTTCCTCTTGGATTGGAGGCACGTTCAAGAGGGTTGAACCTATTCTCATATTTCTCTAATCAGCTTAAGTACTGCATTTAAATCAAATCAGGAATGTGCAACAGGTAATGTTGGTGGTATTTATGGTAATAAGGGAGAAATTCTGAAGTGGTTGAATGCAAATGTTTTGTCTCTCTTTTGTCTCGATAGATTTTAGAAGACGTTGAAAACACTGGCTGGAGCACACACCATCATCCTCTTAGAGGTCCTCCTGCACAGAAGTCATTCACATGCTGCCTTCCCGTAACTATTTTAAAAGCACCCGCACACTCACAAATAATAAATCTGTCAAGGCACACTTGGAAATATCCCACCTCCATTTGTACAAGTTACACTGTTCAAAATACTTCAGGGTTTAAAATCATTTAGTGGGGTTTACCAAATTTATAATCGTTTGAGGCTTGCAGTATAAAACCCTAGCTGCATGACAGGTAGGTTTATTAAGTGTCTACAGAAATCTGATCAAATGGACCATCAGAAGCTGGGAGGAGTAGAGGGAGGGGGTGGGGGGGAAATCTGTTTTAAACTCTACCGTAGTGACAGCTTTCCTCATCTTACAACTGTGACATGAAGAGGGAGCTGTAGCTCTTCTGAGACAGCGCTGCCTCGACCAGCGTAACCAGCCCAGCGCCCCGATCTCCTCTCTCTTTCCTCGCTCTCCGCTCCCCTCTCTCCTTCACTCACTCACTCACTTACTCTTCCTTTTTATTTTTTCCTGTTTTTCATCCCTGTGCCCCTGTGCCAGTTAATTTAAATGTATCTGTTCAAGTGGAGATAATCCATGCAAATAAGAGACACTGGCTCCCAGTGCTTGATTCACAAAGAGAACTCAGCTTCAGGAGGTCACTCGTTCACAGCTGCTCCTCCCATTATATTTTTCCCTGATTGCAGAACTGCTGCATGTATACAGTGACCGAAAGGACTCAATTTACTGCAACTGCTGCCTGGTTTTACTTACAACTTTCTTTAAAGGGGGACTTACCTTCTATCAGTCTTACTAAGGTAGGAAGTCTGATTCTTCTAAAGACATGTAATGCCTCCAGTGTTTGCTCATTATCAGATCCCACTATAATGATGCATATTGTTGTCAGAATTAGGTCCTAACAGAATTGCGCCAGGTTCCTGATGCTTTTGTTACTTGTGTGTATAGGTGCAACTGTTTAAACGGCTGTTTTACTGTTTATTTAGCCACCCGTGTACCACC
>Ga0065711_1041319_pt1 | contig 16242 bp, 10 predicted proteins | sample Hoacrofraction12_FD_59098 | JGI IMG/M metagenome (GOLD analysis project Ga0065711, IMG submission 59098) | Hoatzin crop microbial communities from Cojedes, Venezuela - Epithelial fraction 12 v2 (version 2) | ecosystem: Host-associated > Birds > Digestive system > Esophagus > Crop | place...
GGGGGGGAGCGGGGGGTGGAAGCGGTAACACCGCCCCCCCTTCGCGGCCCGGCTGCCCGGGGGGTTTTCGCGGGGAACGGGGAAGTTCGTGCGGGGGGACGGGAGGAGCCCGGCGGCGGCGACGTGCGGGGCCCGGCCCGGCTCTCCCGCGGCCGGCCCGCCTGGCCCGTCCCTCGGGGGAGCTGGTGGCTGCGGCGGGGAGAAGCTGCGGCGGCAGCAGCTGCCTTGCGTCCCTCCATCTCTCCCTCCATCCCTCTCCCCTTGCACCCCCGGGGGTGGGTGCTGCGTACGGGGCTGCGAGGGTGGCTGACGCCGCGTTTCTGTACTTAGTCCTTTTATCAACTCTTTTTTTTTTTCCCCTACACCTTTACTCCGTGTGGTTCTGTGGTTTGAAGCACAGGGCTGGGAACGAGGGGCTCCCGGTTTTCCTACGTGACCTTGGTGAACTTACTTTAAGGCTGTGGGGGTAAGGTGTCTGGGATTTGGCTGGGGAGAAGTTGGATGTTCTCCAGAACAGGCAGGAGGGTCGGATCACGTGGGTTGTTGGTGCTGTTGCTCCCAGGTGGGCCTAAACTTTACCTGTGGATGCTGAAGCTGAAGGTATTGCTGTAGCAGAGCTCGTAGTAACAGGTGCCACAGGTGGCTCTAATGGTGTGTTAAGTTGATAGATGAAGTTCTCTATAGCCAGGGCATGCAATGGCAAAAGAGAAGAGCTACTGAAGAAATACATTCATATGAATTACATTAGCACGGAATATGGGGCCATAGTTAGCACTCAGTAATTTAAAAAACATCAGAAGATAAATTACCAATGTCACGTGCGTGTGGTTGATAACACCAAGGAAGAACACCAGTCCTCATAGTTATGTGCCCTTGGCTTCCATTTTGCTTTTTTTTTTTTTTCTGAGCTCCAAGAATGAAAACTGATGGAGCTGATGTAGCTTCTGCCTCCAGATCGTTCCCTTTCGTATTTTTAGACCTGTGCTGTTCAAACTGCAAATCCTTCAGACAAGGCCTTTTCGATAACGGGGCTGTAGAACTTAGGGCAAATGTGTTTTGGGGCATTTACACTTTTTTTAAGGCTAATTCTCACCAATAAAGCTGCTTGAGAAGACCTTGCAGTCAGAATATAACGAATGCAGCACCATTTGTATTGTTCAGAGAACGCTCTGAGGTTACAGTGATCCTGTTCATCTCTCTTGAGGAGGGCAGAGGATTCGCAGGGAATGTCACTGTTATCTTAGTTATTGTGCTTATCTTAACAGAAAATAGTCATCAGAGATGCATATCCCACAGTCTTCGCTTTCCTTGCTATTTTAAGTTATTTTCTTCCAAAGCTTGCCAAACCGCAGCCTGTCCATGAGGGTATTTCCAAAACAACTGTGTATTTTTAGTGTTTAACCCCTCCCTCACCGAATACACAAACTAAAACTTTGCAATGAAAAAGTGAAACATGGGACCAGCACAAAACGCAGTAGCGAAACCACAGCCGAGGCTGCAGCCCTGGTTGGAGGAGCTGCTTTCCCGCTTGCGGCTCATGTGAAACCGGCAGGTTTGCACTGGAGAGTCCAGGACGCTGCCTCCGTGTTACGCTGTGAGAGCTGGTGTGGGGCTGGTTGGGCCTGCTCAGAAGACACCGCTCGTTTTAGAAACAGCGCATTAAGGTTCCTGCTGCGCTTGGGTTTGACAATTGGAAACCCGTCTCGGTTTCTCGCTTTTGTCCCGTTTCAGTATCGCGCTGTTTGTGGGTGGCCGTCGGGGGCCGGAGCGCGTGCGGTGGGACAGCCGGCCCTCGGTGAGGGATGGGGACCTGGGAGGCGAGCGTGGTAACCCAGCTGGCAAGGCGGGTGCCCCACCAGCCAGGACCCCGTCCTGTGGTGCCGAGTGAGGCAGCCAGTGGCAAGCAAGGGTCTGGATCGCCAGGCAGGTTTGTGCTGATAAGGCAGGTCCAAGATCAAGTTGAGACATGAATCAGCAGATCAGGATCGGGCCCAGCGATGGTAATTAGGGTCAGGGACAGTCGAGTTATCACTGAGCAGGTCCATAGTGATGCGGCAGGTCTGAGGTCAAATGAGGAAGTCATACCATGGGTCAGGGTCTGGTGCGTAGAGCGGTTTTGGCTGGAAGGGACCTTTAAAAGTCATCTAGCCCAAGCCCCCTGCAGTGAGTAGGGACATCTTCCACCAGACCAGGTTGCTCAGAGCCCTGTCCAACCTGGCCTTGAATGTTTCCAGGGATGGGGCACCTACCACCTCTCTGGGCAACCAGTTCCAGTGTCTCACCACCCCCATAGTAAAAAATTTCTTCCTTATATCCAGACTAAATCTGCCTTCTTTTAGTTTAAAACCATTACCCCTTGTCCTATTGCAACCGGCCCTGCTAAAATGTTTGTCCCCATCTTTCTTATAAGCCCCCTTCAAGTACTGAAAGGCTGCAGTAAGGCCTCCCCGGAGCCTTCTCTTCTCCAGGCTGAACAGCCCCAACTCTCTCAGCCTTTTCTCATAGGGTCCATGACCATACACAGGCGTGACTGGAGACAGGCACACCTACAACAGAGCTTGGGCAGGGACTGAAGGCCCAAGGCAGAGCTTCAGTGGAGCCCCTGAGGCCTTGGGCAGAGACTGGGGCTGGAGGCACCAGGTGGGGCTGATCAGGGCCATTAAAGGCCCCTCGGTATGCTCGTGCCCTGGTACAGTGTGAGGAACATAGACTGAGGGAACTGAGCTTGTTCAGCCCAGAGAAGGCTTTGACGGGACCTATAGTAACCTTCCAGTACTTCAGAGGAGGTTATAAAGAAGACAGAGCTAGGCTCTTCACTTTGGTATGTGGTGGTTGCGTGACGGACAACAAATGTAAGTTGAAACAAGAGGTTCAGGCCAGATATAGTGGAAACCTTTTCTGCTACAAGGACAGTCGAGTGTTGGAACAGGTTGTCCAGAGGGGTTGTGCGATGTCTGTCCTCACAGGCTTTCAAGACCAAAGTGGATAAAGTCCTGTTGTGACCTTGTAGCTGACCATGTTTAGGGTAGAGCAGGAGCAGGACTAGATGACCTCCTCGGGCCTGCTCCAGCACGAATTCTGGTCCTAAGATCAAGCGGCCATTTGGTCTGAGAAGGAAGGAGGTGTGTAAAACTGTGGCAATACTTATAAGCACAACAGATGAAGAAATGGAGAAAGGTTTTAGGATGCTCACGTGTTGCTAAGATGCTTAGTAGAGGAATTTTTAAAAATTAAGTTAAAATTTTTCCTCACGGTGCTAAGGGCTGATGCTGGAAAGGTGTATGTGTGGGCAGGGGGGCTGAAGACACTCTGTACTTGAAAACTTGCTTTCCTTTAGTGATTCTTAATGTACAAAGTGCCTTTTTAGTATAACGTCACTTAAAGATGCTTTCTGGAATAGGTCAAGCTGTGTTCTTTCAAAATTCAGGTGGGAAGTGTGGTGACAATACAACATGGTGCTGAGCTTGGGACAAGAGAGTGTATGATCAGGGAAGAGTTTTTACCTGAGGGTTGCTGCCTTTGACTCTGTAGAAAATAGAATAAACGTGTTGGGATCAGCAGAGTGCTCCCCCGTTTGTGGCATGGTTGTTAACTGGGCAAGGGAGGAGTCGATCCTGGTAGGGCCAGCTTAGCAATACCCAGAGGATGTGAGTGGGTCAGAAATAGGTCTTTGCCTTTTCCTCTCTGCCTGGCAGTGAAATGGTGGTAAAGTAGGGATGTGCTGAGGAGCTGCCTGCTCTTCACACAGTACAATGCATGCTAGAATTTCATTTGGAGGAGAAGTGCTCAGTGGGAAGATACACAAAAGTTTGTATTTTGCTCATGTGTAACGAGATGCTCTATTGGAGACAAGAGAGGTGTCACCAGTGCGCTCTGTCCTTCTGCTCCATCTCTCCTGGTCTCCTGAAGCTGACTTCCAGAGACACTTTCTGCTGGTCCTTGTAGCCTCTCTTAGGCGAAACTTGCATTGCTGAATGTCAGTGTGAAGTTTCCTGGGGAAAAAAACCATCAGATCAGTCTTGTGGGTCACTTCCTCTGGTTCAGCGACGTGCCTGCTGCGGGCACTGGTAATGAGGCAGGACGTTGTTCTCCAGTGAAAGACGCTGGATGCTTTCCTCATTGCAGAGGTGTTTCTGGGAGAGTGATGCATCTCCGAGTCGTCTGTTGCCACAGTTAGAGAGCACGGTGTTTCAGCCGTCTTTCAGCCCCCACCTCAGCTCTCCTTCTTGGCCTGCTGCTGAAAGCGCTTCCTCCTCAGGCTCTGTTAAACTGTTTCTCGTGAGATTCCAAGCTCTTGCATTCATTGCTGTCAAAAATAAACCTTGAGAGCTAGGCTTTGTAAAATAAGGCACAATCCTTGGGCAGAGCCCTGCTGCTTTTGCCTCGGTTGCAAGCACAGTAAAATGGGAGGCATCTGACCTCCGTGCTTCTCGCAGCAGACAGACAGACAGGAAACATGGGATCCCTGGTAGGTAATTAACTGCACTTTGATGGCAGTGAGATGTATTAGGCTGCTAAACTGCCTTTTGAGGAGGGAAGAGAAAATCCTGTTGTTGAAAAGCTGCTAAAATCGAGAGTATAAAAGAGATTGGCGTCTTCTGGGGGTGGCTCCAGGGAGATGAGGCAGACTAAATCATAAACATATGCTCTAATAAGCCTTTATGTGGACTAAGGTATTAACTAAGCTTCGCGTTGTTTTGCAGTGGTGTGAATAGGATGTTGTGATGTTATGATAACACTGAATTTAAATTCATTGCAATATAGAGCAATTGAAAAGATTTCAAGTTTGCATGAGTCGTTGTTTCAAAAGGCATAACAGGAACATTTATTTCAGTTCTTTTGAAAGCGGCTTTTCCTTTTGCTGTCAGAGTTCTCCTTTCTAATACGAGCTCTGTCATGCTGTTCCAATGCTGGATGTTTCTGAAGGTGGAAGTGACTAATAGCTAGGGTGTTTATTTCCGTGATTCCAGTTACAAATGCAAAAAAGGAAACAAACGGCATTAACCAGTGAAAAGCCGGTTATGTTCCTGAGGCCAAGTCACTGCGTGTCTCTGGGATCAGCTGAATTGCGTCGACTGAGCTTTAATTTCGATGCTGATATTGTTGAAGTTGAGCTGCCTTTGCTGTGGACAGTCCTCGCCGATTTACAATTGCTTGGACTGGTGTGTGTATCCTCAGAGTAAGGGTATGATGGAGTAGGGCCACAAGAGCTGTGTTACCCTTGCGTAGCGTGTCTGAGGAGGAGGCAGGGCTAGGCTGGAGCTGGAGCTCAGGGTGGGATAAGTGAGAATGCCGGAGTCTGGAGAAGGCGGTAGGCGAAGGGAGAGGAAGCCTGCAGCCCCTCCCGGGAGGAAGGCCTGAGAAGGAAGGATGGGGCGGTACGCTGAGCAGAGAGCTGAAATGTCACACCCAGCAGGTCTGGAGGAGGCTTGGCTCAAAATCTTGTGACTGAGCTGGGGAATAGGGATCAGCTCTGCGAGCTCTACTGTGTTTGGTGTCCTTCAGCTTCCCTCCGAACTAGAGGCTTTTGACCTGAAGGGCTGAGGGAGGCAGGGCTTGAAGTTGAAGAAATCCTGGGCTTAGGACACTGGTGGGAAGGACTCTTGGGAAAGAATATGTTGTGAGAAAGCTAGATGAGTAGTACTTTCTGACTGGCAGTTCTACCTGTGTTCAGCTTTGCACTGTTCTCTGTGACCTCTAGGTAATCATTACTAATTTCCAAACGAATATAGGTGTAGAGACCCAAAGCCTGAGAGACAGCACTGCATACCCTTGTGTTACTAGCTAAGCAAAGTTTCTAGTCCTTTTGCAGTTTGGTAGTGAATGCTGTCTCCTCCAGTGCCTTTAGGCACAAACACTGTTTGTGGTTATTGGAGCTGTACTCAAAACTCATGCTGAGCTCGGGCGAGGAGACTTTCTGTTTGGATTTGCTCGTTTTCTACAGGTTGAATAACTGAAGAATGCTTTTAAAAACCTATTTTCCTTTCTCTGTGTCTGCTGCTGTTTTTTACCCATAACTCTGCTTACAGTTCAGTGTAAGGTGGCTGTGCCCAGGATGTTCAGCTAGCTTTATAGTTTGAACAGTTCTTTGATTTCCCAAATACATACTTATCCCCAAATCAGCTTTGCCTTACATTTTATGCGAAGACTGTCGCCTCATGCGAAGGAAGGTTGTTGCTTTGCTTTGTTTGAAGAAAATGCGGCTGAAGTCATGAAGGATCGAAAGCAACGTTCAGAGAATGTCTAGCATGTTGTTTCCACTTGAGGACAGTGTGCATGGTATTGTTGATGTGTATTTATATACGTGTGGACAAAATACCATCAGGGGAATGGGATAATGGCTCTGGCAGTAGAAGAGACATGCTAACAAGCAGAGAGGAGCATGTCTCTTTGTAAAATAAAAAACTAAATGGCTGGCTTAAAAGCCTGTGAAGGAAACCTTCCAAAGTTTAAAATGTTTCTGTTTCACACAGTAGAGCGTTTGGATCTCTCCAGTGCTGCTGTGCTATCGCACAAAGTTTTGCCGAGTAACAGTGGCTCTGAGTGTTAAAAAGGCTCTTGCTGATGTGTTTCCAGCATTGGAGAAAGTGGCGGGACAGGCAAGACTTGTGCGTTTCATAGCACCTGGAACACCGTTGATAGCAGCAGAGGCAGCTATGAGGAGCGTATAAATTGTGTGGACACCTATTGCTGAGCTATTTGGTGCCATAAAAGATGAGGAGCAAGGGGGAGGAACTGCAACTCTAGAAAAATTTCCAACTTACCTCACAGCTACTTGGGATGGAAGAGGGGCCAGATCCTACGCTATGAAGCTTCTCCTGTTTCAGGTGGGTAACAGGGAAGACCCAGGACAGTATTTCAGGTGAATGTGGTTGTAGATTAGGATAAGAAAGCCAGGTTAAAATTAAGTGCTGGGACCAGTGATCCGTAGAGGGATATGAAAGAGAGAGGAAGAGAGTTCATTGTGAACAGGAGCTTTTTGGAAGTGTTCTCTGTTCCAGATACAGAAGGCAAAGTGAAAAGGGCTGTGAAGCAGAGAAGGGGTCTTCCAGGGAGAACCAGGAGGAGGAAATGAGAACAGACGGAGAGTCTGAAGTTCCCACACCAATGTAAATTCATCTGCGTGGCTTTGACTTTTCTGAGTTCCATGTTGTCCCACCCTTTCCTGGAGGGATGGTCACCACAAAATATTTCCCAAGAGTTATACAAGAAAATCTCCCCTTTTCATTCTGTTTTTCTTCAAATAATTTCTGAAGACATCTTTGTTAAAGCAGTCAATTTTCTGTGAAATACTCACCTTCATTAGGTTCTTTCTCATTTTTGCTCTTAGGCTTTCCCTTTCTTACTTTGCCAACTGAAGTTTCCAACTTTCCAGGGACCTCCCAGCAATTTCTATTACATTTTCCTTTCTTTTATGAAACAAAAAAGTCCTGCTTGTGTCTCATCATAGCTTGGTTTTCTCAGCTATGTAGTCTCCATCTTCAGCTCCTCTTTCTCATTCTGTTCTCCATCAACTCCTCCTTGAAGAGCTGAGAAGTTCATTCTATCGTAAGAGAACTGCACATTCTGTTTTGCTGCCTGTAGTCTGTTTCTTTCTTGCTGTTTTTATATTAAACCACAACAGGGGAAACAGAACTATTTGAACTAGTCATTTAGAAGCACAGCTGTTTTTTTCTGAACTGCTTTTTAAAGAGCTTTAAAGAGAAATACTGCGTGATACAGGAATCTTCACCTTCCTGCTTTAGCAAATAGTATTTAATTCCACTGTTCTTAAAACTTGAGAGTCACTTCTCAAAATCTTAAGGCACTTGCCTTTTTTGGAGTTGCTAAGGCATCCCTCTGCTTTACTCTTAAGAGGCACTGAAAGGTTATGTTCTTTGCTCCATGTTCCTCTGAAGTCAGTAGAAGATAGCTGTCAGGCTGTTTCTGCTTGGATTGCCAGACAGCCCTGTTACTCTGTCAAAGATCTGAAGGTGGCTGGAAGTGTAGGTTTTAATTTTACTAATGAAATACACTCATCCCGTGCTTCAGGTACAAAATATCCCCACAGCAGGCTCGAAACTGTCAGTGACAGCCAAAGTAGGTATTTACCTGGTGCTGATGGCATTAGTCCAAGGCATCCATTTACAAAAGCGAACAGACTTTGCTTGCCCTTGGGACATGATTTGAGGAACTGAAAAATAAGTATGCTTTATTTTAGAGGACCAAGTGTGGTGATGTGCCTAATGATTATGAGGAGATAAGTGCCTACCAATCATTGAGCTTTCTAGAAGAACAAATGTCTGCATCTTTTTCTAGGTTTTGCTAGCCCTCATGTTAGGGCTGCCTTCCAAACCAGAAGTCCTATGTCTCCTGACCTCCTTCTGCTGTGAACAGTGGATTGGACACATTGCCTGGCTGTTGAGTCCAGTTCCCCAGTCATGTAAACAACATGGTGAAAGGTGCAAGTTTCTGAAGGATTCACAGGGTGTCTGTTGCTTGCATCGTCGTTTGTTGCAACAACCTTGTACCTACCTGAGCCCTGTAGTGAATCATGGAGGGCATGAACTGAGCTCTTCAGTTGCATCTGCCTGTGAATTTTCCCCTCACCAGTTCTGCTCTGGTGCTTGTTTCTTTGAGTTTACTATGAACATTTGCCTTGGTCAACAGCAAGACCTATTTCCTCTAACAGTCTTCTTGAAAGCGTTTGATTTTCCTTTCTTAATTTGACTGCATAGACCTGGCTTACATCAAGCCAAGCAGCATACCTGTGATGTGGTGAGGACCGCCACCTGGCACTGGATTACATGACTTGAAGGACTCCTCTCAGACCGTTTCTCCCTTTGCTACAGATCATGCTGTATTCCTAACAGGCTTACATCACTGGTAAATGAAGTTAATTTTTAAATGTAGTTGATGGCATACTGTGTGTGGCATCAGTTTGACTGACCAGCCAACATCTACGTAATGGCGCCATAGGAAACTTGGATTATTGAATTCTTTTTTTTTTTTTTAAATATTTTTATTTTTTGCTAAGCCACACTTGATTTCAATATGATTAATTCAGTTGCCAAAATAAAGTTGCCTCTTGTGTCTCTAGGGAGCTGGTTTGGTTGGTTGGTTGGTTGCCTGCATGTGCTTGACAGAGCCTGACATCAGCGGTGAGCCTAGTGTTTGTGTAGTGTTAGTTCACTTTATGGAAGTTTTATAGAACTGGTGTGTATGATATGTTGAGGTGTCCATGTGCTTCAGCCTGTGTAGTAAATAGGCTGTGTGAACTGTGAAAGCAACAAGAGCTTCTCTTGGCAACAAAGACAATGCCTAATTTGAGGTAAATTAATTCTTAAACCTGAATGTGAAAAGAGTGAAGGTGAAGGCAACTAATTAGCTCCATGTTTACGGTTCTGAAAGGCGCAGTAGTTAGTTTTGAAAACACCAGTCTTGAAATTGGGTTTTCTTATCCACCTTTAAAAATTGTCTTAAATTGGAAATCTGAAAACATTTAGAAATGAATTACTGTCTCATAGAGGTGCTTTGAGTACTTTTTGTGACTTCTAGACTCTGAAAACAGTGTTTCAGGATCCTACCTGGTACACTGAGGCAGGCTGAGGGAAAGCATTCATTTAAAAACCACCACCAACAATGTAAGAGTTTGGTCAGGTTGGACGGGGCCCTGAGCAACCTGATTCAGCTGAAAATGTCCCTGCTCATTGCAGGGGGTTGGGCTAGATGGCCTTTAAAGGTCCCTTCCAACCCAGCCTGTTCTGTGAGTAATGGAAACATTTCTGTTGACAAAGTTTGGTGAATAATCACTTTTTTTTTTTTTTTTAATGATCAGCCTGTACTTTTTGTATGCAGCTGCAATAATTTTTATGGCGTTTTAAACATTGGAGATGGTGCTGTTCTGTGTCTCTCCTCCATAGGGTTGGAGGAAGTCCTGGTCTCGCTCTTGTCAGTTTGCTATTTTTGCAGCACCCTTCTAACACTGGGGAGGGGCTGTTACAGCCCTGGAAGTACCAGTAAGAATTGGAGAAGGTGAGGTGCTTTCTGTTGTTTGGGTTTGTGTTGTTTCACTGCAGCAGTGGTTTGTTGTACTGGAAGCAAAAATGAGACCAGTCGGAAAGTGGGACTAGTGCAGGAGAGTTCAGCAGGTAACATCTTGGCTGAATTTCTGTTCTTGCTGCTGTAAACAGGTCATCAGGTGTCTTGGTGATGATGGGGGAACTAAGGGCAAAGGGGAAGATGCATTGCACTTTTCTGAGTAGTATTTCTGATTTAATTGACACACAGGTTTTGCGTTTCCCCTTAATCGCTGCTTTTCCTTTATTTTCTGTGAGACTGTGTTAATATTTTGCCTACTGTCATTATTTAAATTCGAATCCAGATGAAATCAGTACATTATGCCCTAGTGACTGGTGTTTAGACTTTCTCCTTTTGTTCAGAAGCAGGTGGCTTTGATGTGACTTTCCTTGTTTTTTGCTTTTTTTTTTCCTCCCCCTCAATACCTCCTTTCTGTCCTCTTCAGGTAATTATGTTTGTGATGGGAGGTGGGTTCAAAAGGCAACAAAGTTCACTTTGGTGGTCTTCATCTCTCCAGGTTTGGTCTACAACTTTTTCCATTGGTGTACATCCAATTACCTGAAGTAAGTAAGATCTCTGTGAAGAATACTTGGAGTCAGTCAGTCTGATCTTTACTGCTGCTCACATTGACATTAAGCAGAGATGAGTTGGGCCAACACTGAGCTTTTGTGAAACCTTCTTGTGATCTGCTATTTGCTTGCCACAAATCATGAGAGAGTCCAGAGTAACATGGTGATTGTTGGGGTTGTCTCCAAGTGCTGCTGTAGGTACCCAAGGAAATGTAACAGAAGGAGGACAGTAATTCTCTTCATTATATGCAAATATTCTTCCTCTGTTTTCTTACCTGTCTCTGACATTTGAAGGGAAAGGAAGCAGGGAAGAACCAAACAGGTTTTCTACTGATAGCACTTTCATTAGTCCATAGAAGTTTTGTCCTTTTGTGCAAGCGTAGTTTTATAAACAGGCTTGAAAAATAGACTCATCTTGGAGACACCCACTGTTATGCTCGTGTCTGGTGTCCTAGTGCAGCTGTGGGCCTATTGCTTTGTTTTTTTACACTCCCTGTATTCTTCAGTGCTTTAGCCTTGGGTAAGAAGTGAGTGGGAAACGTGGCACTGCCTACCTTTCATTGCGTGTCTGACACAGCAGAGGATGCAACTTTCAGCCCTTCGGGGAATGGAGAGGTGAGAGCCGCCTTTCTGCTGAATGCCACATGTTCTGCCAAAAGCTGCAAGGAGTACGGGTTGGGAGGTCCTAGTGATGGGAGCAGCAGAGAGACAGCAGTCCCCTCACGCGCTTGGCTTGCCAGGGACTGCTGCATACTTCTGTGCTGCTTGTGTAAAGCTTGTGAAGGCAACTGCAGGCAAAGTACATCTAGTGTTGTACATTTTGGAATGAGAGACGAGAGATTATGGTCTGTGGAGGAAGGGAAAAAAATCTCCCTGCAATTGGAAAAGGCAAGGAACGTGTTAGGTGAGGCTAAGAAAAAGAAATGCTGAAGCTTTCCTTTGCCCTTGTGTAAATCATCATTACAGGTGATGCCATGCAATGACTCAGTCTTGAGGATGTGGTGCAGCTGCATTGACCTTGGGACACTGTTTATATAAAGGAGAACTGAGAAGCATACTGAGAGGGATTTTTCAATGGCAAGGCAGTAGTTCTGTTGTCTAACTACTGTGAAAAATTTCACTTGTAGGGCCTGTATGTTTCTGAGAGAAAATATTAGTAGTTAGATGTATTAATAAAAGGAGTACAACTAGCTTAAAATCTGTACATTTGCTATTGGACATGAACAGTGTCTGGATATTTATGTTGCAAGAAAAAGAATGAACAGATAGTTGGTGGTGTTAACCATTGATATAGGTCACATTTGTATTTGTAGTAGATGAGACAAAATGTTACAGTATATAAGATAAAAAAAGGAAATTTCATGCTGTAGAATTCAAGACAGTTATAAAAAGCCTTGGCTTGGGCATAAAATGTCTCTCCTGTGAGGCTGCTGTGTTTTTACATCTTGCAGTGATTTTTTTGGGTACTTTTTGCATGTGTGCCATGCTCTGAATCATACCCAATGGTGCTCTGTTGATTCCTGTGTCCCAGGAGAGCTGGGCTCTGCTCTTGGGTGATGGAGTACGTCGGGGAAAAGACAACCGGGGAAGCTTGAAACGGTTGTTATTTTTTCCAGGAGTGTTCTTTCTGTTCATCGTTGTGCCACTTGAAATGATTGCTGTATTGTGAGCTCTTTCATCTTGTTGCCACCCCTTTAAAATTTGATACTGGAGAAATTAATGTAACAGTATCTATAATGTTTAAACTGCCTTATGTTATGAAAGTGAGAATTCCCACAGCAGCCTTAACTCTACCCCCAGAGAGTAAGCACGTCAAGTGAGTGTCTTGAGTTACACCATTATGTAGCACTGGGCACTAGGATGTCCTGTCTGGCAAATATTTACATTTCAAATCTGATCCAGGTCCATGGCAGTGTCGAAATATCGTATGCTAATTATGCTAAATGATCATATTACACTGGTAAGTGGGCATAGGTTGGATTCCCAGAACGCTGGTCTGTGAATCACATCATCTAGGAGTACAAATGAATCCACATCTCTCAGAGAGAGAAGATGAATAGGATATTTCAAACATTTTTCTTGCGTGCGTGGTAATATGCAATTTTCTTCCCTTTCCATGAAATTACTGAAATCAGTTTCACAGCAGATTGAAAAATTAGTATCCCATCTCTAATGGAGGTCCAGAAATGACCTCACTGTCTTTACCTTGCCGATCAGTGGATTTCAGGTACCCTTTACTGTAGTTCAGGGATTTTCTTTTCAAAGGTGTCTGTTTCTGCTAAGAAGATAGGACTTGGTCGTGCTGAGCAGAATGGGAAACATGCTTTGTACTTTCTACGAAACATACATATGCGTGTTAAAAAGCTTGCCAGACTTGAATTTCTAGTATCCAAGCAGTACATTTGTTGTTAAAATAGAATAATTGAATGTGTTGCTAGCATGTGGTGTTGAAGTTGACTGAAATACTCCTCCTCATCACTCAAAATTAAATGCCATGTATTGCAAATGCTGCTGTAGGAAACTGCTCAGCAGAGAAGTCAGGCCTAGATGATTAGTGGAGGTGGTCTTCAGGTATATCTTAAAACGACCACTTACTATGATTACTTTTTTTAAACGTCAGTAAAGCTCTGTAAGCCCTAATTGTTCTCAGTGCTGTGTAATGGAATCAGAAAGGGTGTGTGAGATGCTTTGTGATGGTGTGTTTTTGGCAGGCAGCCGTTTTAAAAAAGATGGAAATTTTAGCGTATAGGAGGTATTGAATAATGGGCTTTAAATGTTTGAGGTGCTATTTTATGGGGGCAAATTGGCACTGTGCCTTACGCGTGTGGTGGACTGAGGGATCTTCTAGGGTGACCCTGGATACCTCATTGGGGATGGTCTGTTTTCCATTTGTCTACTTTGTTTTGGACAGTGAGCAGGGCTATTGCTCCCGAATTCTTTGTACTGTGCCCAGCAGAGTGCGGGGCAGAGAGGAGGGCCTGGGAAGTACTGTACAAATGTGGGCTGTAAAGTTTAATCCAAAACGAGATCAGACAAGCAAGGTGAGAAAGACAAGTACGAGAACAGATTTGGTTAATTTATTTGGCTGCCTTACAGTTATAGAAATAACTTGATGACCCGGTTGTGTCAAAGGCACGTATTTATAAAATATGTGTAACATGCCAGGATGTTCCGCAGTTGGGCAACGCCTCGTTCATGTTTGATTTGAGTGACTTCTTGGCATTGGTCTCTGTTCTTTGTCATACGGAGATCTTGTCCAATTAAATGGATAATGTTAGATCAAGTCTAAGGAGCACTGTTAGAAGTCCTGCCAAGGTAGCATGTGGAAAAGAAAGTTCCTCCGGCCAGTGGCCTTGGGGTTGGTCTTTGACCACATCGGGGTAATTTCATTTACAGGGAGCTCTGTTTTAAACTGGATTCTGAGGCCTCAAGGCAGAACTGTAAATGATTCTGTCCAGTAATTTACAACGTAATATGATATAGCTAAGCTTTAATGTGCCATAAACTTAAATCTCCATGTATGAGAGCACCCCACTGGCAAAAGATAAATTAGTTATGGGGAAAGGAAAATGATTTGTCCCAGAGATATTGTTAGGAGTTAAATGCTGGCTCTTCTCAGGTTGCTTGAACATGGAATATTTGTCCTATCATTAACTTAAGAGTCTCTCTTTGGTGCTACCACTGTCACAAGAAAACGTATTTTCTTATTACTTATGCTCACTTGGAATATCAAATTTGTGATCCTCTCCCACAGGTAGATTTTTATTCAAGTTTTTTTAATATGGAGAAGAATTTTCACTGGAGTCTTTAGTGACATGTATAATCAAATCTCCTTATGAATGATAAGGTGAGGCTGTGTCTTACTCATCTGTCACGTGAGAGAAGTCGTGGAGGAATGTGATCACCGGTGGAGCACCATTTTCTGCTCTTCCTTAGCTTGTTGTCCCTATTGTTTGTCACCAAGCTCCTGCAGAGCTGCGGTTCCAGCTGCCTTTCATGCAGCAGTCCTTGAGCCTGGCTGCCTCTGAAAGCAACTGGGGGTGTTTCTCTGGTCAGATCTGGTCCGTGGTATGTGTTTTGTTGCATGCATGTCTGCATCTCTGTGATGAAATGGAAAGTCCTCATTTTTCATGGTGATGTGTGTACGTTCGTATGCTAGCCTATGGGACAGCTGTGAAGTAAATTCAATTTCTTACAGCAGCAGTTTTCAGTCTTTCCTTTATCAGACCTTAAACATTTTCTGTTGGAGGCTACAGTCCATTCAAACCCACTTTGAACTCTGATTTTTCAGCTGCTGTATTTAAATGCTTGACCCAGTAGTTCGTGTCTGCTCTGCACACCATGCTTATGCTGCTCAGCTTCAGAGAGGCTATGTATGGTTAGGTGGATTTGCCTTATGGAACCGAGAAAAGGAACTTCTTAGAGTACCAAAAGTTTCGTTATCAGTGGATTCTTTCTTTCTCTTTATTCTTTTGTGTACAATTATTGCCCTTATAATCCCTGAACAATTTCCTTCCATGTAGGAGAGAAATTATGTCACAAATCTGTAACTCCACGTGGACGTAGGTGGGATTTCAGGAGCTGCGCTTCTTTCCTTGGTAACAGCTCTGATCTCCTCCCCATCATTTTCAAAGGGATGTCTCTGTCACTCAGCAGAAGCATTTGGAGTATCACAGAGGTTAGAGATGGCGGTTGAGAGGAAAACATTAAACTTTCCAGCCCTCTGTAGAGCCAATATCAAATTGCTTCCTATTAATGCATTTCCTGGCTCTTGGGTTCCGTTGCTGCAGATTTTCCAGCAGTCGGGTGCCCCTCAGGCAGCTGGGTTTCCCCAGGGTGGAAGCACAGGAGTCTTTTCCTGATACACTCTATACTTTTGTATAGTGTATCATTAGGGATTGTAGAAGTCATTGCCAAGGCTTTTGCCAAGCTCATCGCTAGGGCTGACAGTTCAGGGCTTTTGGAAAAAATTTGAGGGTGTATGTAGGTAACAAGAATAGCCGTAATCCTAGTTCTTTCCCTTCTATCAAGCTAATTATCAGTTAGCTAGGGTTTGGGACACAATATCTGAGGGCAGAGAACGCACAGCAGTACTATTAATGGGAATAGTATGGTACAAATGGACTATTGCTGTATAGAGCTCAGGATGGGAGAGGTGGAAAGCCTGTTGTGTTACCTCTGATTTGCCCTCAGTAGTGAGTTTCAGAGGCTCATTGAGAGATTCCCCAGAGTAACTCACCGGGAAACTTCTTTTTCTGTGTGGCCTGCATCAAGCCGATCTCAGACCCTTATCTGATTCAGTTATTTGGTTGAACTGACAGTTGATAAAACCTGTTTGAATTTTGAGAAGGTACTCAGTACAAAGCCAGGCAACAAAGTTTAACGGGCTCAAGCTGAAGCATAGGAAGTTCCATCTGAACACGAGGAAGAACTTCTTCCCTCTGAGGGTGACGGAGCCCTGGCACAGGCTGCCCAGGGAGGTTCTCTGGAGATATTCAAGACCCGCCTGGACGCGGTGCTGTGCAGCCTGCTGTAGGTGACCCTGCTTCAGCAGGGGGCTTGGACTGGGTGACCCACAGAGGTCCCTTCCAACCCCGACCATTCTGTCATTCTG
>Ga0065711_1041320_pt1 | contig 16242 bp, 14 predicted proteins | sample Hoacrofraction12_FD_59098 | JGI IMG/M metagenome (GOLD analysis project Ga0065711, IMG submission 59098) | Hoatzin crop microbial communities from Cojedes, Venezuela - Epithelial fraction 12 v2 (version 2) | ecosystem: Host-associated > Birds > Digestive system > Esophagus > Crop | place...
GGGATGGGACCATGATGTGGGGAGCCTACCCAGGAGATGGCAGCCAAGAGGTGGCAGCTGCCAGGTGCTGGCTGTGCTGGGAGGCACAGGCACTTGCTTCGCCTGTCACCCATGAAAGGGCCACGGTCGCACTCGGGAATGAAGCCTTCAGATTGCTCAACCTTAAACTAGATTTTTGGCTAGGCTTTTCTCTCAGCTCACTTTTCCCGTTGCAGGAATGTGTAGTTTTATAGACGTAACACATTCATTTGCTCTATCAAAAACATTAAAAGGAAAAATCTGCTAAAACTAATTATTAACAAAGTGAAATTGTCTGTGAAACCAGACAGTGCTACTTCTTGCCCCCCAAAAAGCTCTGAAAACTTGATCTTGAGCTCTTCTATTAAGTGTCCTGTGGAGGTATGTGGAAGAACGAGAGTTAAGAATAGGCTGATGACTATAAATCAGCAGCTTCTTTGAGTGCCTTAGGCTTGCTTTTTAAAAACAAACCAACCATACAATTTGATGTTGTGAAGTGTTACAAAAATTAACATCCTGATGTATCTTCATAGTAGTTCTGTTTTAAAACTTCCATTTTGACTATTTTAAGAGAAAGAGGCAAATACATTTTACAAACTGCTAGCACACCATAGCCTGTGATTGCATATGAATAATTGATCATAAATGAGGGCAGAAAGGTTGACTTAAAAGATAGGACTCAACTCCTCTCAGGCTTTGAAAACTGATACAAGGACATACTTGGCTCCATTTTAGGTAGTGCTTTTTCAGTAGTATTTCTTCTCTTTAGGGTGCTGTTTAAAAATAAATGAGTCTGTGTTCAGCAGTATTCTTGTTTTTATTGTAGTAACGCTGTTAGGCTCTCAGGTAGGCACCACAGTGATACAGTCCCTGCTCCCTTAGAGCTTACATGCTAGCTTTCAGAAGTCGGTTTGATTACAAACTCTTGTACATCCCCATTCTACACTTAGGCTCATATGAAACTAACTCTGATTTTGGACTTGATTCTAGTACTTCAAGAAGTCAGCAGCTAGATTTCAAGACCAGAATCAGATGTAACTTGAGTTTGCTCAAGGTATTCCTGACTTTTCTTGCTTCAGGCACAAACGGAAGCACATGCTGAAGCTCAACATTTCAGAATATTATTTCACCTGTAACATGCTGTTTTATAAAACTAAAAAAAAAAACCAGCCTCTTGCGCATAGTACAAAATATACATAATATTTCCAGCATTATTTGCGGCTTAAAAGTGCAATAGACTCACCTATTACAAAAACTGAATTAGCTACTTAAGTATTAATTGTAAAAGAAAAAAAACAACCTAGTAACTTGAAGTGGTTAGGATACAAAAACCTTACCCATTGCTATGCCTTCCCCTTATTTTGGGAAAAAGTATTATGTCCAGGCTGGGGGGAAAATCGTGTTGTCTGGGTCAACATACAACCCAGTGAAGACTAGTGAATTGAATCATTGCTACCTGATTGATAAACTGTTAAATCCCCAAAGAAGCTGGATGTCAGATACGGACATGTACCTCCCACCAAAGGTGGAAGAAGGAAATCTGGCTGAATGCCTGAATTTCCCTTGCAAGCAGCACCAGAAATGAGAGATGCTCCCCTCTGCTGCTTTGTGAAATTCCCCCTCTTGCCTGGAGTGCGTGACCCTGGTTATGCAGGAGCTTCCCACACATATGGATGTAGGATTTTGTTTTCTTCCTCACAAGTTTATACAAGAATTGAGGCAGACAAATTTTTATCTTTACTTTCAGAGCATTTTCCCTCAGGGTTTATAATTCCAAGTCAGAGCTTATTCTTTAGCTTTATGCAATTGCCTCTTTTTTTTTTTTTTTTTTTAACTTTTAAAATAACTGTTTTAGTCACAAACTCGGCTGATGGCAACAATCTTGTTTGACAATCTAGATCAGAATCTGGATTGTTTTTTAGGAAAAAAAACCCCACCCCAAAACATAACATTTCATAGATACAAAATAAATCCAAAACACATACAAAACTACACTGAGTACAATCCAGCTGTCACTGCAAATGGAGCTGTTATTTGCCAAAGAGATGGCTGTCTCCTGACTGGTTACTGATTAAAGAAGACTGAGTAAAACTTTCAAACGTGCTCAAGCCTAGTTTTTGAGGAGTCCCTCAGAAATTTATCTGAAAGGTGCCTAAGCATAATTACAATCTAGCTTTGGGGAAAACATGATTTTGGGTTCTGAATCAGGCACATTTAAATGTTTTACTCTTCAAGTAAATCACCTCCAGTTGGAAACAATCTCACTTGCATGGCAGCATACATAAGGACAACACACACGTCTTCTCTCACAATCGATAATAAGCATCGCTGCCAGCTGTGAGAAAGGCAGCCAAAAGGCCAGTTCCCCTGACTGTTACCAGTCTTACAGCATGGGCCTTGTTAAGATTGAGCTTTCATAAAAACCAGGCAGCATAACAGCATGTGATAAACTTGAGGTGTGTGACCAACAAAGCCACCCAAGTGTTGTGCTCAGAGCTCCTTCCAGAGCACTACAGTACTTTACTGTATAAAACATAAGTTAACTTCATCAAGACATGGACATACGGGACCAAATAAAATGTGACAGGTAAGGAGGTCATGCTGAACTTTGGTCTCCTGGAGGGCACTGAGATGCTAAAGAAACAAGTGCAGTAAACAATATACAGAGCTTAGATCTTCACTATCCTCAGTCCTAATATGCATACTTCCTCAGTTGTCATCCCCTTTAGTTCACTTCATGGTCTTGCAATATCTTTTGGTACAGAATTAAAGGCAAGATCTTGACTGTCTTCCCTATTTACGTCAAAAGCCAAACTGATGTCAGAGCGATTGTGAGCATAAAGCCCAGGGTAACAGTAGTGGTAGTGCTTCTTGAGATGAAATCTGAAAACCCAATCATAACATTCCAGAGAACATGTTGCAAGTGATTTGAATTTAGTATTTTCTTGAGAGAAGGTATGCAGAAGGCAGTTATATACATACCATTTGGCAATATTTCACCAAAACAATATACTTCAGTAATTTAGTTGTGACCTTAGTGCAAGGAATATGGTGAACTTTTGGAACTGTTTGCCCATCCAATTGTCCTGTGGCACCCAGACAGACATCTTCATATGCAGTTCCCACTTTATAGATCAGTTGACAAAGGTTTGCTGGTGCAAATTATTTCTCTAAAACAATAAGGATGGAGCTAGTCAATGAAAAAATGAGTTTTCTTCTCCCAGTCTGGAAGCAGTATTCACCACACATTCATCATCAACTTAATAGAAAATGTCCTTGACACATATGGTACTTGTCAACTGAATTACGAACTGATGCTGTTCCACAATAATCTGAAATAAATTGCTCTGTTTCACTCTGCAGTGGATCAGGAGAAGGGCTGCTGGCACAATATGTTACTGTAAACTCCGGACCTGCCAGTTCTAAGGGCTAAGTTTGTTTGAAAGGCAAAAATTTACAAGAAAAGGCACTATAAATCATTTTTGAAAGAAACAAACTGTCCTGCAGTTACTCTTATAATAGAGTAGAATCTGTAAAATATTTTCATCTATAAAAAGACAGTTTCATTAAAAATGTTTAAATGTTACTAAGCTTTAAGGCACTCCAGCTGAAGAACCGACTGGATCGCAACTGTTGGTGGCTCAGATCTCTCTTTATCGACATGACTTATCATCTTCAGTCTTTGTCCTTTGTGAGTTCTGTAATTTCATCGACATCTTCTATATCCTGTGTCATTTTCTCATACTGTCTCTTGAAGAATCCAAGCTGTGAGAAGGATTCAATTAACACCACATCGCAGTGAGTCATTCATAGTTGTATTTCTCAGCTAAGCTAAGTAGCGTGATGGTAGAAATGCACATGTGTGCATGCACACACATACAGTGTTTGATTTATAGACAATTCCTAACTCTAAAATGAAAGGAGCTGGGCCTTAAACTCCTGCCTCGTGCAACCAAACGCCACAACAGCAGTGCTGAGCAGCCAGTTGTCTCCCTGCCAAGATACAAGCATCTCCATGCTGCCTTGGTGTGCCAAGGAGCCCTTCAAGCACATAGAAGAACTTTTCTGTCCCCTTCATCTAGGTGTCCTATGTAAATGACTTTTTGCCATTGCCCTACTCTCTTCTCTTTTTGTCTGTTCAGTGTATATCCTCTGCTCCGTGCTTCTAATCCCCAGCCTTACCCACTGGGAATGTCATGGGAGTTCAGAGCCCAGCTGGGGAGTTACGGAAGGAGGCAGGCAGTGTCAAGAGGAAAAAAGTAGATGCCACAGGCCCTGTTTTGAATCATTGGAAAGTCATTTATCATTTTCACCTTGCCAATTTCTATGGGGATCCACTTCAGAATTTTGATTTTTAAAGCCCTCTAAATGCTCCCATCAAGGGTGCAATGCCAATGCAGTATTATTTGTACCACCAAACTGCATGTGTGGTTTTGTTCGTCACCAGGGAAGAGAGATGCCAAATAAAATAGCCCCTTTCTGCTTTTCTTTTTAAGAATATAAACACCTACTTACTTTCCACAAAACGGCAACCAATACTAACAGCAAGAGGAGGCCAGCCAATATACTGCCAATCACAACACCAACTGGTATCTCAGCTTTCTCATCCGGCTTCATTATTGTAACTGGGATCTGAAAGCAGAGAGATTGTGTGTTAGGGGTTAATGTTAACTGCATATAAAATAGGATTTATAAACCAAATACTTCACTAATCAAGAATAGCTGGACTGCACGCATTCCAGGATCAATGACTGGAACACACGAGGCAGTTACAGCCCTTTCACTGGTGTACACAGGTACCTGGTTACACCACCATGGCACACAGCAGTGCAGTTAAGGATTAGGGGCCCTCGTCACGCCTGGCCATGCACAACAGGCAGAGAAGCAATGTCTTCCTGCCAGCTTTCTGCCTCTCCAGTAACAGGAGGTCTTTCAGAGTTGTCCCTATACTGCACACCATCACTAGATAAACCAGATATGATTGCATGCAGGTGGGTAGTAGTCTGGTGTAGAGCCCCATCTGCTGAAAACAGACTTCTGCTGCATTAGCTGGAGAAGAACTACTTCCAAGTGTTGTCAGAGCCTGTTATCTGTGGTCAGCGACTGTAGGAGGCAATACGAATCACAGAGGCCAGACAGCAGCATGCACTCACTGCATCTGCTGAAATTCTCCCCTCCTGCTGGGCAGGTGCCTCCGTCTCCTTTGCCTGCTGTTCCTACCTTCTGGGAAACTACTAACAGCTTCTTAGATCTTCTCATGTTAATCTGTGTTCTCCTGAGTCAACTGCATCAAGTTTCTGTAAGATGTATGGGTCAAACAGGAGTGTTTCTAGCACACCTGTGTTTCCTGAACGGCAAGCAACACCGCAAGCTCCCAGAACAGCATACAGTGTCTGGAAGTTAGTTTTCAGGTGATACCCTATCTAGTTGGATTGGGTATGACCAACTAACTATACAGTCACGTATAACATAGTTGCTCAGGGAGACATTGCTGTAATATTTATGAACTGTCAAATCTTTGGATTTAATCTTGGAACGACATGCATTTAGCATGAAGGTTTTTTCCTTCCTGAAACATGATAAAAGAAGTCATGTTGGTTTACTTTCTCAGGGTTGCTTGCTCAGTGCATTTGTCTGGTGTAATTTAATCTTAAGCTTTCTGGGAAACTTGCGCTGGACTGACATCTCAGTGATTTAAGTAATTTCTGCTGGAAGGCTCCAGTGTTGTGCTAGGTGTGGCTATGTGTATTCATTTCATTGAGGCAGGATGGCTTTGTGTATTTTCTAACCGAACGGCCATAATGATGATTATAGCAGGTTAATGTTCTGTCCTCCAGCTGGCAGTCCTTTCCAACTTGGAAAAAGTCTGAAAGCTTTTATGCAAAGATACTTAAGCAGTTTCCCCACATAGCATCACAAGGCAATATTCATTCATTCGGCTACATAGCAACCCAGCTCATCCAAACTAAAGAGCCAGTCTCATACGTATGTGCAGTTTGCCTGCTAATGCTCTCTCTGTTAGATTAACAGTGAAGTGGCACTGTTGGGAAAGGTAAATCGATGCCCAAGAACAAATACCTGCCCTGAAGTCAAGTTGTGGTCAGTAAGACACCACGTCTGGGATTCACCTCATCTAGTGTTATATATACAATATAGTTCCTTGGCTTCCAGTGGAAAAGGATAGGCTCTTTTAGGATCTAATTCACCCTACTTATTTTCAGAATCATCTTTAAGATGAGATGAATTGCATCTCAGAAATACCTATTCTTTCTACTGATTAGAGTTTATAGAAGGGCTAACTCTGATGTGCATGACTATTGTAGATATTAAATTGGATGAATCCTACTGCCCTCATCTAAAATAACAGGGTAAGTGGGGAAATCCACTCAGATTGCTTCTGCACTGTCCTTTTCCCAAGGAAGTGTGAAGGGCAAAGAAGGAGTATCACTGCTGGCCTGCCAAGAAGTGTATGCAGTGTTGGGTACTGACTGCATCACTGAAGTGTCCAGGCAAACTGTCTGCCATAGAGAGAGTGTACCTCCACCAGCTGGCACATTTTCCAAGACTTCTTGCAGGGCAAGAGGCTATCGAGTAAAGATCAGGCTGTAAGCCTCACCGAAAGCCACTGTGTTTCTTAGAAGCCCTGTGGATAACTTTCAGGATCTGTTCAGCCACTGCCTTGGAGCTGTAAAAGTCCCAGCTGCAGATGTTTCAGTGGCTGGCTAAGGAATCACCTTTTATTTGTCAACGGAGTTAATCAACAGTCATTTGAATAATTAAATTCTGGTTCTCCTGAAATCACCAACAAAACTGCTGGTAATACAAATTTTGCAGTATCATGCTCCAACTGTGGAAAAAATACCTAGTAATCGTGGTTTATGATCTACCTGAAAAATCTGCGCAATTGATGGGAATATTTGTATTGTGCATTAATGAGTTTCATCTCCTGGCAGAAATAATACCATGCCACAAAGCTGAGGCACTCAGCACACTTCAAATACAGGCATGTAATTTTTCTGGAAAAGCATGGCATTATTTCTGGAACTACACATATATTCCCTGTGCTTCTTCAGGCACTGGAGGTTTCCATGAATACAAATGGGTCTGTTTAGAGCTTCTGTGCACAAGAATGGAGTGATCCATGAGAAAACAATGACCAAAAATAGTACTGAATTATGGTCTTATTTCCACATTGAGACAGATCAATCAATAACCGCCTTTATACATATTTAACTGAATTTCCCATTGCCTATGAATGGGCTATGCTACACATTCTCACAGGTATTTGACTCCCTTACTAACCTGCATTTTGCTTTTCAGTGGCCTTGGTTATTTTTATGGATAAACCAGGCTGTTAAATGCTGTAAAAATAAATCTAAGCTTAGTATTGCCAAGGGAACAGTGTTCCTCTCAAGACAGGCCAAGAGAACAAGGTATCTTTTATTACAACAAGACTACAGTGCTAATGTATTCTTCAAATGTTGTTTATGTTTGTATACAGCAGATGGAAACCTTGGTAGAAGGATGCTACACTAATAAAGTGGTGGTTTGGAGACATTTATTGAGATTAGCTGTGTCCATATTGTCCACATGACAGCCATTCCAAATGCAAAAAATACTCCACATTCTTTTACAAATGAGATTATTTGCTGAAGACCTATGCCAAACATCTGTCTACAAACGTCAAACCAAATACACTTACAGAAGTAAGACTATAAATCAGATTTGCGAAAATGTTTCCCAGAGCTCACGTATCTACAAAAATTAATTCTGTTGTGGAAAGAGATCCAAATTTTGGTATTTTCATGAACAGAAAGCTAAATGAATTTCAGAAGTTTCTAACTGTGTTTTTCTAATAGTTCTACAATGTATTTGAGATCTACAGATTTTAATTAAGTCTGGTTTATATAGTTGTTGGCTGAAATGAAAACATTTTAGTAACTTAAGGGAGATTCTGTACAGCCAAAAGGATACATTAGTTCAACATAATCAAATATCACCATAGTTTGTAATTTGCTATGTACTCCTGAAGGACACTGAAAATTACATATTATGACTTTAAGACAGTAAAAGAGAAGCTGAAAAAATAGAATTATCTATCACTTACAGTTAGCGTATTCTCTCCAATTATAAACAACTCAGGTTTATGCGTATCGATTTTTGCCTCTGCAGAGAGTAGTAATGTCTGGAAAGTTAACTGAAAGAGAACATTACAAAAACTGTAAAGCTCTATTACAGGGCAAATCAATTAGAATGTAGACATCCCAAAATAATTATCTTGCTTTGAAATGAAGACTTCAGAACCAGAAAATATCACAGTATTAAAATGAAAATGATCTTTTTATTTGTCCTGAGCTAACATGTCTATGACAGTAATAATGTATCAGTAATCCAGACAATTTTGCTGTTCTTACTTACTAGCAATGAAACTGAAGAATGAGCTTTTTTTCTTTAACATATAGTTCAAGCAAAACAGGAGGAGTTGATTAAATATCCATTTTTATAATTATTTCAAAGCTGTCACTGCTGCTAGCAGGGAAGAGATGGGGGGAAGAATAACAGTGAGAAAGGGAGAAATAGCTCAGCAACAAAAGACAGATGGGGATATATCCCTGGCCTTTGTAAGGAATGGAAACTGGATGTTCTTTCCCTTGTTTCGCCCCCTCACCTCTACCCAATGCTTCCGTTTTTCCCCATTTATTTTTTCCTGTCACTATCTGTTCCTCTCCACTGCTCAAATTCTGACTTTGCTCCCTCAGCTTAAACAAAGACGACAAAAGCCTTAAGCCAGTTCCCATTTGGAAAGGGACCTTGTGCCTGATCCCGCTTCCCTCTGTGCGAGTGCCAAGAGTAGAGGAGCGCGGCTGGGCAGGCACTGCCACCTCCCCGCTGCTCTTCTCCCCGTGCGTGCGACAGGCATGGAGAGGCCCGATCTCCTGCAGCACCTCCGGGAGTGGCCTTGGGTTTGTGGGACCACAGGAGCTCCTGCCAGCCACAGCAAGTGCCATGCCTGCTCTGTCATTTTGCCTCCTCTGCCGTTTCACTGTGGCAGGGACCGGTACAGTGGGCTTGATGGAGGGAGTGTGAGCAGCTGCGGGTCCACAGCAACCAATGCACACTGGAATGACTGCCCCTGCAGCATGCAGTTACTGCACGCCTGCACTGTGGCCATCTACCCAAGTGGTCTGTCTTGTGCTCCTAAATGTTTAGAAACCTGTCTAAGCACTATTCAAAGCACCTTGTTAATTCCTAAACACATCTTTCTTTGCTTTGCTGTCCAGGTACCGGCAAGCCTGCAGTCCCCTTCTTGGAGAATGTCTAGTTGCCACTAAATACAAAAGCTGATTATGTGCGTTACTGAGTGCTTGCAAGAATATTTCCACTGAACATTGACAAACAAATAGAAAATAACAAAGTGGGAGATGAGAGGAAAACTGTGACGTGTGGTCTTCCCTTCGCATCACCCAGTGGTAAACACATTATTTCCACTCGCTTTCTTGCGAGGGTAACAACCTTTTGTTCAGGTCTCCACCTTCTGCCTACCTGACAGCATTAACAAGTGGCCTTGACCCAGCTAATTTGAAAAATACAAACTTTAAAGACAGACAGATGCTTTCCTTCACACACTTGCATAAGTATATTACATTATCAACCTGACCTTTTCCTCTTAAAAGCTGAATGCTAAAGCTGACAACAGCCCTGCTGCTGAATGTCAATACCTGCCATAAGACTTGCCAAACTAAGGAGACTGCGTCATGTTCCTGATGCTCTAGGCAAACCCAGGACTCCAAGACAGTTTGGTTGGTTGCCTAGCTAAGAAGCAAACACGGTCTCATTTTTAAAATCTGGTAATTCATGATGAGTTATATCCTGGAGGACACATGGTGATTTAAAATGGGAAAGTTGAGATACTATTGATGGATATTTTTAAGCATGCTGTAGGTCTTTAAGGAAGGACTATTTCCTTGACACCAATTCTAATAAAAACAAAAAATCAATTAAAAAAAATTTCCACACCTTCTCTTACAAATATAACTGGCAGCACTAACAGGCTTTTCATATTTTGTTGTGACTTAAAGTGATCACTATGTAGGCTGTCATGTTCAAAAGCTAAAAGCAACATTATTTTCCAGGCTATGACGATGGTGTACTCTGCTGTCCTGTGTTGGGTTTCGTGGAAACTGTAGTTCCCCTTGAATGAATTTAACAGAAGCAGAAAGTGTTTTTTTCAGCTGTGAAGATTGCATTATCACAGCATTTTCTTGGGTTTTGTGCTGGACTGGAGGCTATCAGCTCTATTACGCAGCCTCACCACTTACTTTACTTTTAGATTCAAGTTTTCAATCTGGAAAAATACACACAACAATGTAAGGTAAAGGAAGGTCTTTCTAGATTGGAAAGTCTCTTTACTGAACTTTGAAAAATATCAGGAGTAACGAAATATTTGAGTATTGGATCCTTCATGAAGATGCAGCTGATACTCACGGCAGCAAAGGTTCCATTCCAGATTCGGGTGGACACGTTCACAAAGTACTCTCCCTTCAGCATAATGTCTTCCAGTTTGCATGTGATAGTACTGCACTTCACATTCTTACAGTTCTTTAAGGGGAAACAGCAAGGAGAGGCAACAGCATGCATTAAAAATACACTTCAACAAATGTTCTTTTAACATCCAGATTTTTTGCGGTGCAGCCATGAGTCTTACTCACCAGTTCTTTGGAAGCTCTGAAGTTCTCTTTTGTGAAAGACGCAGAATAAGGTATTTTTCCTATTTGCAATGGATTTAGCTGAGCTTGACAAGTAACACCTCTGGCCTGGGAATGATGGCAGGAATGAAACTGGGTGACATCATACTCAGGAGTATATAGTCATTGTAATAATATATATTTCTGGGATGAGACTGTGGCTGTGAAAGGCTGTATTGTGAATTATGTAACACTGGATACTTCAGGAAACTAAGAGACTGTATGTGGTTTTGGTCAGAATTAAATGGCTCTTATTGTAATTTTTTTGCCCAGAGACTGACCTGAAGGGTTTGTCCCAGTCTAAAACATTCCATTTTTACTATAACCTTCCCAGGAACTTGGAGAAGGACCTAGCTGGAGTTCCAGAGTCATACGAAAAGCCAGCCATTGACTGTAAAGATAATCCACATCTGCCAAGTAATAGACTAGCGTACTGCTGACATCGTGGTCCTTCTCCTTCCCTTTCTGAGGGAGGAACAAGGGGAAAGGGCATAGATTCTCTGAATGTCAGCCACACTATGAAGGAAATAATTGATGTTTATGGTACTGATTAAGCCCCAAAACACAGCAGTTCATGTAATTCAGTTCTTTACCTGGTCTGTGGTGACTGCAGTTACATACATCAGTGGGTTGTCTTTGCTGGTGAATTCTGGAAGATAGATTTTTACAGATGCCGTCTTTACTGGAATACTTCCTGTTGTTACCTGCAAAGCAAATAACTCACAATTAATTCAGGTATCTGTACTTCCGTATGCATAAATTATTTGGTATAGCAAGAAAATCAGAAATCATGGAGTATGGAAGAACTGCATTCCTTTGCATCAATGTTTTTTGCACTAGGCACTTACTAGGGTAGTAATTACATTATGCCAATAGTACTGCATAGCTTCAGGTCGCTGCCTGTTTCCTTAGCAAAGCTCACATTAACTGCATGAAATATGTTTTGAAAAGCAAATACTCTGCCACAGTCAATAGGCCTGTTATTTAGTCCTTCAGAGTAGCAGTCACAGGAATGTAAACTGAAGATAATTTAAGTTTCTTCCATGTTGCATATTTGGATCAAAGGTTTTCTGAGTTATGTAATAAATGCTGTGATCTGGCTAATTCTTGCATCTGGTTTGAATGTTTAACCCTTGCCAAACTTAAAGTTTCAAAGTCCAAGCCTGCAAAGACTTGTTTTCCTTTATCAAGTTGGTAGAAGACAAATATGCTTTGTGAAAAAACAGTCTAAGTTGGCCTGAAGTTAAGCATTAACCATCTTCTAAATACGTAAACAGTGCAGGACCAATCCCTCCCCCATTCTACTTGTGCAGTAAGTGCAGACTTCATCCTTAACCTCATAAAGACTGTAAGCATTTATTCCCCAGCTATTTGCAGGTTTTTTTTTCTTACTTGACTGATTCAAAAGCATCAAAATCAGACACTGAAATCAGGAATGTTTTTGCAACTATGTTTTGGGACCAGGCTATAGGAGGAGGTGAGGCAGCTTCCCGAACGAGAACCAGATACTAACCTTAACTGAGAAGTTGAATGTGGGGCCAATATCTTCAAAATTATTCACAGTGGAAGGAATGTTATGACCAGAGTATACTTCATAAAAGTTGATGCTGGCAAGCCTAGTTAACAACCATAAAACAATACATTTCAATTTGGCAGCTGCTTTGAAAACATATGTTACTGCACATGCCTTTGTGAAACAGGTCAGAAGTACAGTCAGAGGAAAAATCAGTCACTCGTACTGCTGTTTGAATATTACCATGCTGGTTAAGAAAATACATGGTGTACCACAGCCTGGAGCCGGAGCGAGCATGTGAAGGTAAGATGGGGGGAGCTCCGCTCAGCCTCCCGCATCCCGTGGTGTTTCAGTGCCACACCGCAAGCTCCGCTCCCAGGCACAGACGGCGACTTTCAGCCTTGCAGTGGTCTCCTGCCTCAGAAGGAGCCCCCCGACAGTCCCCCTTGGTACATCTGTAACAGCAAATACTGACCGACTCTGAAGCGCCCTGACATCACAGACCACAGGCAGGCTCGTTTCCACACTGCCTGGATGTGCAAACACACAGCACCCTGCTCGTGTGCATGGTACATACCATGTAGCCTTCTGTCTCCTCTGGGACACTTTCTTCAGTATCTATGGGTTTCAAAATTTCCAAAGTAACATGAGGGTGGTTGCAACCCACCACAGCATGAAATTACAGGTGTGCGACGGAAGGATGCGGTGCGAGGGCCTGTTGATGCTCGAGGGGCTCGGCCAGCTGGGACCATGCTCAAAGACAATGGAAGCATCCCTGTGTAGTGCCACACATCCATGCACTGCTACCTGTGAGCAGCTCCTCTGCTGAACCATCCAGAACTGTGTCTGTTCTTCATCGTTAGCTTTCATTAGGAGGCTAATTTGGGCAGCCAAAAAGCAAGCTGGGGAGTGAGTTAACAAGAAGCAGATGCTATCATAATTCCTACATCAGCTCTTCCTGTAGCACAAGGTGTAAATCCATCCTCTTTACCAGTGCCGCTCTCCCTGTTTAATCTGAGCAACACCTGTGCATACAATCCCAAACTAACAATGTGTGCAGTCTCACAGAGGTGCTTCTTGATCAGTTTTGCTCCTCCACACTGCACGGTGGGTCCTTTTCAGTCCTCCATACTTCCTCCCACAGGCCCTTTCCTTGAAGGGCCTCCTCACAGGGACTGCTAGGAAAACCCACGTGAAGCATTTTCCGCTTCCTTACTGCTCAAAGCTCCAGTCCTTCCAGGATGCACAGTATCAGCCTGCTTGTCCTTGCAGGAGTCACTGGTAAGACTGATTCCCACCTCTTCTCCTGGAAACTCAGGAGTTTTTCCCTAGAAAGGCTTCACTTCAGCAAGACAACACTTTGTTCTCAACCTCTGTATTTTAAGAGGTTGCTCCTCAGCTGTATTACCTGCCTCAAGAAGGAACTATCTCCAAATAGGTACTTCCGAAATGGAAGAGTGAAAATGAGCTAACTCCAAGGGAAGCATTTAAAATTGTACCTTGGCTTAATGTATATTTCCTTTAGTTCTTTTAAAGTGATTAATCTCCAAGAATAACTATTCCTTTTATGGCAGCAGGGATTCCTTCATGCCTTGACTTGCATATGAAATTGCATTTTCTCATACTTAGGAACTGCACCTGAATTCAAACTCCTGTTTTTCCTTGAGTAACTCTTTTATAGACTCCATGCCTGGCCTTTTCTGAAGCAATGAGTGTCTGTTCATATTTCTCAGCTAATGAAATTTGCTGATTCAAGTTTGCACCATCTCAGTTTCCTAGAAGGCCGCTTAAGTTGCTGTGCTAGCCCCCTACTCAGACGCTCCTGAGCCTCTGTGCCACTGCTAACTTTGGTAACAAACACTCTGCTTCTGCCGAAGTCTCATGCAACCTTCTAAGGGAGCCGAAGGAACTTGCATCACGGACTCAAATGCTTCTCTGCAATTAAAATGATTCGAAAAATTCTGCATGACTCCAGAATTGGTGCATCTAGCCACAGTGAATGCAGGGCCTCTGAATATTGTGAAACTGCTGCTGTGGCCCCTGTTCCAGCTCAGGTCTTCCAACGCTGCCAACAGTTCTCGCAATTGTGGTGATCTTGGAATATTCGTTTTCTGAATTCATTGTTGCTGTGCATTTTTAGCAGCTTTCTCTTTTTCAAATTTCTGTCATTCTTTGAATAATTACTATTTATTTTCTATCAGTTTACGTTTACAAATTTTTGAATGCTTCGGGATGCAAAAGCATTATTCACTAAGAACTGGTGACCAAGTGCATCAGATGCAACTACATGTAGTTTATCCGCTCCCAGACACAGTAATTCAGTAATTGGGAAAGATAAATTTTTTCTTTGATGAAAAGTAAAATATCCTATCTTGATCTGAGAGTGAAACCAGTCTGTTTCTGTTTCTGTTTCAGTGCGTCCCAAATCACCAGGGGTTTCCAGGGCTCAAGATAAGAGGGCATGATATGAAGAGCAGTCTTAAAAGGAATTTTGCCTGTCTCTCTCCCCCTGCCCGCCCAGCCGTCCCTCCTTACAAAGTGCCCTTCCCAGGGTAAAGGGCCCCTCTTGCACAGCCCTGACCTGACTTCTGCGTGGAGGCGAAAGGGCTGACACCAAGAGGGAAGGGCTAGGTGCGAGCCAGAGCATCTCTGCGGGTACATGGGAAAGCGGGGTGTGCTGCTCCCGATGCCAGCACAGCTGCAGTGAGGAGCAAGGGCGAATCTGCCATGTTCAAATTACTATCTCAAACTCCTAACAAGAGTTTGTATTTTTGGTCCAAGTTCAGCAGACATGTCCATAATTTTTTTTTTCTTCCCCCCTCCTTGCTGCAAGTTTCATCTGGGGCATTTTTTTCTTTTTGTTGATATTCTTTTGTTTAGTTTTGATCACTTTAACTCCAGTTTTGATCCAATGTCACCACATTTGAGCCCAGAGGCCCAACCTTATTATATAATATACACTAATCATATTACCAAAACCACAAGCACTGTTGGTTTTTGTACCACTTACACTCACGTGAGCATCTGTAACAACTGTGCAGAGGTAAACACGGATCCATGATTTCTTACTACACATTCCATAATTTTTTACTTATAAGATTATTGGAAGAACATAAAATTCTGCTGCTGTTGATGAAATGGGAATTTCTAGCGACTTCCAAACTGAAAACAGAGTTTCACTATCTTTTCAGTGGCCTTTCAAGACTGTTACTACATTCAAATGCCTTGGCAAAATGACAGTGACTCTTTACATTATTCAGTGTACCTTGTGAAGTGAATTTCTGCATCATACCGCAAAGGAATTGATAAGTTGACGTGGTTGTCCAACTCCTGCTCTTCCTTACTTTCGCTGTTCATCAAAAGACATTTAAGTCAGGTGTTACAATATTATTTCATATAAATAAGGCATTAATACCTAACTTGCTTTCATCAGATTATATACTTTACCTCAATGCATGAAAACTTAGAACTGCCACATTCTGAAGATTTTTCAGGTTAAAATCAAAACTAATATCAAAGGATACCTATGGAAGAGAAAGGAACACACAGTAAAATGAGTTAATGGTACAACACCCAAAGGACTTCCCAATAGCAATGAAATTATTTATATGTGCAACAATCTAGAATTGCCCTGTGTATCTGAATTCTCCACTGATTCCTGTGTAATATTTCAGTAATTTCTAATACTCCAGAATTGCTTTATTCTCGCTTTCCCCTACAAATTGGCATTGTTACATAAAAAGGAGCTATTTGCATTTTTGAATTGTGTATAACTAGCTACAAACTGCAACAAAAGGTGTTCAGGATTGCTTCAATTACATACTTACACAGACTAGCACTAACACAAGCTTTGTATTCACTCTTTTCTTCCATTTGTTCCAACAGGTCCACTTTGACCAATGCCATTAAAAATTCAGAACAAACTTAACTTTCTATATGTAATTAGTTTTTTTTTATCCCCCCCCC
>Ga0065711_1041321_pt1 | contig 16242 bp, 13 predicted proteins | sample Hoacrofraction12_FD_59098 | JGI IMG/M metagenome (GOLD analysis project Ga0065711, IMG submission 59098) | Hoatzin crop microbial communities from Cojedes, Venezuela - Epithelial fraction 12 v2 (version 2) | ecosystem: Host-associated > Birds > Digestive system > Esophagus > Crop | place...
AAAGCTCACGAGAGGATAGCACTTTGGCAAGGTTTCGAAAACCTGTTGGCTCAGGGGGCCAGATGAGCTGCTTATCAGTTCTAGAGAACCATTTCTTCCCACTTTATCATCACGGAGCATGGCCACAGAATCTTCACTCCGCTCCGTCCTCTATGGTACATTGCAGGGAGTTGCTGTGTTAGTGGATTCCTCACATACCCACTGCAGCTGTGTCCCATCATTGGAGCTCCCGGGGGGGGCGAGACTCAGTTACCCTCTTCTATTGTTCCCTTTTGAGTAGGTGGTATTACCTGAGTTGGGGGCCATTGAGTCGGTGTTCGCGATCTCCCCCTGCCGGAATTACCTTTTACCTGCTCGGCTCGCAATCTTGGCAATCCTGGTCATTTTCTTCAGTCCGCTTCACAAAACCACACTCCATCATTTCTCTTGACAGAAAACACAATTACCTACTATGGTTAGCATTAATGGTTACCTAGAGACTAGACCCTCTGTTCCAAGACCTAATGTCCAGGTGGGTCAGGCTGTACCAGGAACATAGCAGCACTGTTCATGTTTATGGTCAACTGATTCCATCACCTTGGTTACACTCCTATAAACCTAGTATCCAGTTTCAAACAAGTCACATCTTCTCACTATGTCTCTTTTTCACATTTTAAATTTTGGGGACAGTGACATTAACTCCATTTTCAAAGTACTTTGATATCTTTAAACGAAAACTGAATCATTACTGCTACTTATTGTTATTGTTTTATTCCTTTGTGGTACTTCACATTTGCAATTGTCTGGGGAATCAGAGACTAATTTTTTTCATATTCTTGAATCTAACTCCACTAACTGTCATTTGACTCTGCAGATTCTACTTATAATAAAAAAGAGGTGGTTGAGTAAAGTTTTAGCACAAAAAGCTTAGCAAAAAAGTGAGGGAAAGTTTCTGATTTGATACATATATGTGTTTATACTCATACATACAGAAGTAAATGTATATACAAATAAATTTAATATATTTTTGTATATATTTGAGATTATTATCATTGTTCACAGAAAATCAAAAGTCCTTTTATGAACATGGAATATCTTCCATTAAATTTCTGTTTGATTGATAGATCATAGTATATAAAAAACAGTAACAAATTAAAATTAAAATGTTTTCTGGTTTACATGGACATATTAAAAAAAATCTCTAATATTTACCTTTTTGTTCAAAGGATGAGATATATTAATTGCCTAAAAGTTTGAAGAGTTTGTTACCTTCATAGTTCCAGCTAATTTTTTCTTAGGTCTAGATCAAGTTTCTGAAAACCCCGAATACCTCTCTTTTATGTTAAACTTCATCTACGACTTGTGCTTCAATAAATTAAGGATGTAAACATGGAAAAGAAACAGAGAAAGAAAAAACTTTGTATTGCAAATCCAGGTGTAGACAACAGTAGCAGGAAAGAAAATGTCTTGTGTTAGATCTAATGTTGGAGTTTTCAGCATTACCTGAATTAAAACTGCAGCTTCCAGCCTTCAGGTTTGACTTCTCAGCAAGCTTCAGGATGAAGTTTCCATAAGCCCTACCTGTCATTGGTGCTCTGGGACTCCCATCAGTTAAATCAATGCAGATGTCACCTACAAGGTCTGTGTGGAATTCAGGACATCTGGAGGAATTCATTGCTAAAACAACAAAATTTGGAGCTGCACTGGACTTTGTTTTTTCGTTGCACTCCCCAGAATTTGACATCCTGATGAATATGTCTCTGGCCACCTTCATCTCAATGCAGAGTTCACACTTTTAAAAGGTCTACGTGCTAAAACTTTTCATGGGTTGCATTCAGGGCGGTGAAATAGTTGTGGAGTATATAACAGAAATAGGACACAGGAAGGCAAAATCTGCAATATTGCTGCTATCTCTCTTTCAGACAGAACGGCTGCAGATGAGCAAGTAGCTCGAAGTGTAAATTAATGCAGTGATATCTCCTGTAACAACCAGGTTAAAAACATCAATTCTGAAATTCTTACTCTCATTTTAATATTATAATATTCTATGCATGAGCACCGTATCTTCTTTAGTGGACATAATCTTACATGTACATTGACTGCTATGTTTTTTTAGACAAATGACATTTTCTGCTTTCATTTCAGAAATAGAATGACTATAAAATACTGCCTTGGAGATAACTATGAGAACTCATTTTGTTAGGATAACATTTGTGTTTGCGTGTACATATGTGTGACAGAGACTTACTAGTATCAGCTCTACAATTCACATTGTTCTTTGTTTCAGATCATAAAATGAGATCTGTTGCAGCACAACTGATTTCAGTATTTTGTGGTCTGTGAATATTATAGCAAGATGTCATCTGTTTTACAATTTCCAAGTGAAGGTAAATAGACAAAGATTTTTCGAGTACCAAAATACAGATATTTGAGAGTTCTGGATTTAATAATAAATCTCTGGAAAAGTCAGGGGTGGAAAAAAGGGAAACATGTAGGAGAGACATGGATTTCAATAAGCAGATCATTCAATTGCTCAACAGCAGTATTTGAATCGTTTGGTGGCTCTTACAGAATACACCAATCAGACTACACTCAAGTCAGAAAAAAAGAAACTTATCCGTTGAACTAACAGAAAGTCTGCTTTTGAATTACTCTTTGTCCTTGCTGCTGTAATTGTAGTTTCCTTCTCCTTCCTTCTTCAGTTCCTTTTCTTATTTGTCTCCCTGTGATTTCCACCCACTTAGCAAGGTCGTGACAGGTGGCTTACAGCAGAACTGGAAATTAAAGGCTGAGACTTTGAAGAATCAGACTGAATAAGATATCCAGACAGTGTAAAAGACCTTTTTATCCCACTGTTTCCTCTAAGACTATTCTTTAAATTTGCTCTCGGTAGCTTTTCATGCTATGCAGATAAAGTCAGCTGCTTTCCATGATTGTCCCCGATAGGAAATACTAAGAAAGATGTCTAATCTACTGTGAGGATACAGAAAACTTTTGCAGAATATGACACAGGGCTTGTTCAGGGGAAAAACTGATTAAACCATTTAAAAAGTAAAAGCTGAGGAAGGCAAGAGCAAGCAGTTTTAAAAACAAAACAGGAACCTTATCTGATGCAATGAAAATGCTCTTTCTGTTCAATAGCAGTTCGGCTCTCAAGCAAAGGTAACGTCCATATTTGAAGACATCACCAACACTCAGGAATATGGACTCCAGCCATGGCTCTACTGTCTCTATCTAATGTACAAGCTCCATCATGTCAGGTGTCTTGATATTATCATCAGTCCAATCATACACCAACTGTGTCTAAACAAAAGCAAGCAACAAGGCTACCAGCAGGTAATAGGAACAAGATATAAAGGGAACTGGGAAAGACAAAAGGCAAAAAGAGAAAAAAGACAAAAGTACAGCAGATATAATAGCAGTCAGACAGAGGAATTTCACATGAGTTTTTTTGATCCTAAGAAAACCCTTTGAGACAGCCTTGACTTTTGAAAATTAGTGGTTAAACTTTTCACTTGTCCCTGTTCATAAGTTAAACTTTGTCAGATTTCCTATTTCAGATGTCAGCACAGGAATGACTTGTATCTCTTGGAGTGGGGTCAGAGGAGGCCACAAAAGTGATCCAAGGGCTAGAACACCTCTCCTGTGAGGAAAGGCTGAGGGAGTTGGGGCTGTTCAGGCTGCAGAAGAGAATTCTCTGGGGAGACCTTACTGAGGCCTTTAAGAACGTGAAGGGGGGCTACAAGAAAGCTGGAGAGGCACTTTTTACCAGGACATGTAGTGATAGGACAAGGGGTAATGGTTTCAAGCTGAAAGAGGGTAGATTTAAATTAGACATAAGAATGAAATTCTTTATTATGAGGGTTGTGAGGCACTGGAGCAGATTGCCCAGGAAGTTGTGGATGCCTCTTCCCTGGCAGTGTTCAAGGCTAGGTTCGATGGGCAGTTGAGCAAGCTGGTGTAGTGGTAGATGTCCCTGCTCATTGCAGAGGGTTGAACTTATATGATCTTTACGGTCCCTTGTAACCCAAATCATTCTATGATTCTATGACTGTATGATTTAAGATGAAAAATAATAGTCTTTATAAAGTAGATTGAATAACAATCATTATAAAGAGAGTAATTTGGTATCTTGCAATAAGAAAGTTTTGCCAAGCAAAGGAAAATTCCATATGTCAAGCATTGCTCTAGAGTTCAGTTAAAGGGCTTCTGCAGTCCATGACATTAGATGTTTAACTTATCTGGCTTATAGCATTTACAGATTGCTTATCACTATTCACTTCAAAAATACCTTTTTTTTCTTTTTTACTAGATAAACTTCAATTCGTGAGTTCTTTAGTTAGTTAACTTTTTGTATAGTAATTCATTAAAAGCTGTTTATCACCTAAATATAAGGGACCCTTCAACTAAGATTTAATTTAAGGCAAATTGCCAGTCTCTTTTTCCCTGTTCACCTGTTTGTAAATGAAAAAGGAAACAAACAGCTCTTTAAATACCAGTGTCTAGTATTTTGTGCTCTTGAAACATTTTATGTGCCTAAGCACAGTATTGTACATCTATGATTATGTATCATTTTAATCTAATGCATTCTTCCCACTGTGAAATTCAGTTGTTCTTCTCAATTTAATGCACAGTTTGTTTTGCATGTAGAAGAGTATATGCTGAGCTGTATCCTGTCTGACTCAGATTTATAAAACAACAGTCTGTACTGAATCACAGGGAAAGATGTTTTAAAGATCCATTGTCTGTCTCCTGTTTCAAACGACTAAAAACTAATCTACTTCAGCACAGATTCTGACATGTTGACTGACTAGGAGGGACTGAGTCCATAACCACTGGCCCATGTTGGAGAACTCGAGTATCCTTGGTCTCTCATATCAGTCAGTATGAACAAAGATAGGTGTTGGCCAAGAAAAAAGAAAACACATGTGTATTAAGCATGGCTTTTTGGATCTTGAAGGCAGTAGAAAAAATCTGGCAGTTAATAACGTTGACTAGTTATATGAAAAGAAATTTTTAAATAAAATTGCTTGGCTGCACACTTTGGCTATTTTATTGTAGATAAGCACTAAGCAAATGGGGAATCAATGAAAATATTTTTGAAGTAATCAATTGTCTGAAAATTTGTATCAGAACATAAGTAATTTACTATCTGCCATTCCTGTCCTATTTTAAAACAGTTGCTCAATCATTTATTGTGGCTTAGAGGATGAGGAGCATGAGCTACATGTGAATAGAGACTTATGTACACAGCCATCTCACAGAAAAGAAATACAACAGAAAAAAACAACTTACAGAAGTCTGCAAAATTCATCCCAAACTCTATTTCTTTGTAATAGATTTATGTATAAACACAGATGTCAAGGATTTAGTTCTCAGGAAAAGCAGCAGAATAAGCTAACAGAGTTGAACTGAAAAGAAAACTTCAACTTTCTCTTACTAGTGATATATATACAGAGAGAGGTGAAAACTTTGTATATAAAAAGCAGACTGAGGCATCTACTTATGATATTTGCCATAATATGTCAATAAATGCGTAACGCTTGATGATATGAACCAGGATTGTGGATTGTGAAAGTAACGGTGAAAGAATATTTTTTGGTGGTGTAATTTAATTAGCTTAAAAAACCCTCTGTATCATAAAAACAGCCTGGGTGTTTTTGGTTATGTTTACTTGAACTTCGAAATAAACACCTTTACAAGGGTTTGAAGGCTGATTTTTTTTTCCCCAGAATTAAAATTTATTTTAAATAAACAAAAGATTATTAAAAAAAAGCACATAATTGGGACCACCCAGCCCAGACTTGTCCAGAAGGGAAAGTTCCCATTGATTACAGGAAATGACATTAGACTCTGAGTTGTTGCATTTTGTTGTACTCCTATAACAACTAACTTCATCGGTTCAGACAGCACAGATACGTACAGATTTGACTGTAACTGTTCTGCTTTTTCTACTTTTGGAGTTTGCTATGAATGTTGGATTTTGGCTGACACAGACAAGTATTCTCACAATAGATTTAAAATAACTGAGTTACATTCTCAAAGATATCAGCTGGCCAAACTCTGCAAGTGTTTTCACATTCATAATGGTCTTGGGAGTTATGGTCTGGTTTTCTAACAACAATAAAGTTTGATAAATTTTACATTTTTAATACAATCTTGATAAAAATTTGTGCAGTTTGCCTTCCCCTAGCTCAAAATTTCTGAACTTTTATGATATTCATATTAAAAATATTCTCTCTGTAAATGTTTAAGATATATTATGCTTGTGCTGTTATTTATTAAATGCTTTCCCCTTTTCCTTTATTATACTCTTCCTAACACATTTTTAAGGTCTTTAGGTTAGATCGGCCTTTCTCTCTATAAAGACACACAGGCACGGAATTAACAATGAGAACTAAAGGGATGTTGAGGGGTGTCCCTCAGGGGTCTGTACTGGGACCAGTACTGTTTAATATCTTCATCAATGACCTGGGCAGCAGGATCGAGGGCACCCTCAGCAGTTTTGCAGATGACACCAAGCTGAGTGGTGCAGTCAACACACCTGAGGGACGGGATGCCATCCAGAGGGACCTGGACAAATTTGAGAAGTGGACCTGTGTGAACCTCATAAGGTTCAAAAAGGCCAAGCAGCTGGCAGGATGGACAGTAGCCCTGTCGAGAAAGACTTGAGGGTATTGGTGGATGAAAAGCTGGACATGACCCAGCAGTGTGTGCTCGCAGCCCAGAAGGCCAACTGCATCAAAAAAACCGTGGCCAGCAGGTCAGGAGAGGTGATTCTGCCCCTCTGCTCCGCTCTGGTGAGACCTCATCTGGAGTCCTGCATCCAGCTCTGGAGCCCTCAGTACAGGAAAGACATGGACCTGTTGGAGGGGGTCCAGAGGAGGCCACAAAAACGATCAGAGGGCTGGAGCGTCTCTCCTACGAGGAAAGGTTGAGAGAGTTGAGGTTGTTCAGCCTGCAGAAGAGAAGGATCCAGGGAGACCTTATTGCAGACTTTCAGTACTTAAAGAGGGCTTGCCAGAAAGATAAGGACAAACTTTTTAGCAGGGCCAGTTGCAATAGGACAAGGGGTAATGGTTTTGAACTAAAAGAGGGCAGATTTAGACTGGCTGTAAGGAAGGAATTTTTTACAATGAGGGCGGTGAAACACTGGAAAAGGTTGCCCAGAGAGGTGTTAGATGCCCCCTCCCTGGAAACATTCAAGACCTGCTTGAATGGGGCTCTGAGCGACCTGGTCTAGTGGTAGATGTCCCTGTTCATTGCAGGGGGGTTGGACTGCATGACCTAAAAGTCCCTTCCAGCTCAAACTATTCTATGATTTTATGATTCTATGGTCCCTACTAGTGACTGATGTACTCAGAAGATAGCATCCTATATCTACAATGTCTAACAAAACTATCCCAGTTCCAGAGGTCTGTCCTTTGAAGCTGATTATCTAAGGTTACTTTCTTAGTCTTAACCCCATAAATAAATAACTATTCCCTACATTACTGGGCTATACTTTTTTAAAAAAATAGTATGTCAATATAATTGAAGTAATGAATGCTTCTTATTTCAAATAACATATTGGATTAGCACTTATAAAATATCTGACAGATTACAGTAAATAAAACACAGAGCACAGGTGTATAATAACACAAAGATTGAAGACAAGCATGTTGCCTGCTTTCGGATTCACCAGTGAACTATCACTTTCTTCATGCCAAGTACAGCTGAGTAATTGATCAATGAATACTACTGAGTGAATAAACAGAAAATGCTGTGTGAGCTGATGGGGAAGAAAAAGCCTGAGGAAAAGTCCATTCTTTAGTATCAGAACCTACCAGGAACTGCTGTTTTACTGATCTTTGCTTGTGCATCTCTGGAATTCTAGCTGGGCAAAGCAATTTTGATGTCTGTATTGCCATTTATAAAGATTGCTTTTTCCCCAGTGTTATTTGTTTCCCTCTGCTATTGGTTTTGAAATGGTTAAAGGCCATAACTGGGAAGGGAATACGATCTAATGTTTAGTTGACCAGAAGGTAAGGTGCATCTTGTTTTCCTGTGCAACTTAACAGGATTAAAAATATATGAAGTCATAAATCACCTTTAAATATTGTTCCTTCCCACATCTATATACAGACATAAATAAGACCTGGGTTTTAAGGGCTAGACTTGCAATAAGGATTTAGGTGGATAATTGACACCCCACCTAGCACCAATATTGAAGGCCCATAGACACATTTTTGGTTTTGTTTCTCTGTGCACATGTACAACTTCCTGACATCCCACTTGTCTCACAGTTCAGCTCATGTAAGATTTGTGAAAAGGATAGGGGTTACTCCTTTTTCATTCACAAAACCAGATGTCCTTGCGATGCTCAGTTTGCAGCTAGCTTTCTATAGAAATACGCTAGAGAAGCATATAGGAAATAGTTTATAAGACTACCTATTAATTCTGTAATTAAAACACTCGTGTATTGGATTGCAGGTTTTAGGTCTCAAAAGAATGTATGATTAGTGTATGAGAACTGTATGCTGAATCATAACAAAGGTGAACGAGAACATCAAGTCAGCTATCCAGGCTGGTTTTAAAATAAGAGGATGCATTTACCACTTGAGTATTCAAACAGCCCTTTTGTTTTCCAATGCATACACCAAACCCAAGTTTGGAGTGGAGCACAGCTCTGTATGAACACTTAATCACAAAGTGTAAACAGAGGTCAGGTTGAGAAATAATGCAGCAATTTAAGATATATTTCTTCTTGTATCACATTCAGGCACCTATTTGTTATCATGATGTGCCAGAAGCTATAGTGCATTTACTGATTTTTTCTGTACTTTTCTAGAACTGGAGCCTTTAGATTAGCTCTAATATAGCTGTAGGTAATAGTTTAGGGAAATAAAAATATTGTAAACCTAGTTTTAAAGTCCTAGCTTTGGAGCCTGAAGATATAGACAGGGAAAGATAATTTCATAGCATCAGAATCATAGAATCATAGAATGGTTTGGGTTGGAAGGGACCTTAAAGATCTTCTGTTTCCAATCCCCCTGTCACGAGCAGGAACATCTTCCATTAGACCAGGTTGCCCAGAGCTCCATCCAGCCTGGCCTTGAACACTTCAGGGGAGCGGGCAGCCACAGCTTCTCTAGGCAACCTGTTCCAGTGTTTCACCACCCTCATAACAAAGAATTTCTTCCTAATATCTAATGTAAATCTGTCCTCTTTCAGTTTACAGCCATTCCCCCTTGTCCTATCACTACAGACCCTTGTGAAAAGCCCCTCTCCATCCTTCCTGTAGGTCCCCTTCTGGTACTGGAAGGCAGAGTGAAGGGGCAGAATCACCTCCCTCGGTATTCAAATCGCTGCTAACTTCCAGATGTAATTTGCAACCATGATACTATAAGACACTAATAATCTTTACCTTGTAATGCAGAAGCAAACATATGGACAGTTTTTGCCTCAAAGATTGGTAGAATTCTATTAATTTTCAGGGATAAGTTCCATTAAAAGAATGTATTAATTTCTGCAGTTTAATTTATTTATACTACACTACCTGCTCCACGGGCAGATAACTCTGTAGGTTTATAAATATTTCACTTGTTAGAATACAAGTCTAGCTTCATTTGCAACTCTTTTTGTGTCACTGTCCTACTTTTTGCATAGTCTGCTTGACAAAAAGTTTCTATGCCTTACCTACCTGAATTTTCTAACAAAAACCTTTGGGACTAATTAAGAATTTTATAGTAAAATAATGAGAGAGATTTTCTGTCTTTCTATTTTTTTTCCCCTAGTTTTGTGCCTTGGGTTATTCTTGGGGCCGCCATAGTCAGATTCAATTTATAGAAGCATATTTGTTTCTCCTCTGTATTAATAAAGCATAGTACAATGACAACAACAACAACAGCAACAAAGATCTTGACAAGTTCTAATATTTTCTCTTAAGCTAAATATTTCTTCAGATTCTTTCTGTGTAGGAATCATAAAACAAAACATGTGCTAATTAATGTAGGAGAAATTCGATTGTTCTGAAAATATTTTAAATGAACTGAAGGATGCTTTTTTTAGTAGGCAAATTTAATCTGGCAAGGAGAAGCTGCTAGAACAGGCTAGACCAAAGTGCAGAGCTCTGCTGTATCCGCCATAATTATTCATGAAGCCATCAGCCAGGCAGGCTATATCTGGTTATAATTCTTGCATATGTCAGTGATAGGGAACATCCAGCTTTTATCCTTCAAGACACTGACAAGGGCAGGAGAAGCTATGGTCCCAGTGCCAGCAGGAAGCTTCTAGGATTTTCGTTACCCAAGGAAATTCCTCAGTTAGCCCGTCACTCCCCAAAACAAAGCACCACCAGAGTTCAGGGACAAAGGGTTAGTCACAGCAGACATCATTCAGAAAGCCATCTGACAGAGCCAGGAGGAAAAGCCAATGACTTCAAGTCACATTTGTGGGAGAAGTCTAAATTATGAGATAATAAATAGAATTTATATTAATATCTGTCACATTCATTTGAGAAGTGTCTGGCCCAAATAAAGATTCCTCTTCTGTGTGCTTGGACTTAGAACTATGCTTCACAGCTTGCATGGAGGATGCCTTCGCTTTAGCTGTAAATAAATTAGCCCAAGACCCACTCCCTGGCTCTACAGATGAAGGCCTTATGTCCATGCAGCTTGTCTTTCTATGTGTGAAAAGGTGCGCCCCACACAGGCTGCCTTTGACAAAAGTCCCATAGGGGTGACACCCAAACTTGGACTCTGGGAGAGCGCTTGCTGACATGGGGCCCAGATTACACCACAGCATGCACTAGTAAATAAGCAAATTTGCCTGCATGACTGAAGAAATATATCTTGCTCCCCTTTAATTTACAAGTGGAAACAGCTGATGATGTATCTGTCAGCACCTGTGACTGACTGCCTGTTCAATGTTTATGAGCTAGAAAGACAAGCAGAAACCCTCCTCTGCAGGCTTTGCTCACCTCAATATTAAGGTGCATTACATCATGCTTGCAGCAGACTGAGAGCATGCATATGGGTATTTACAGAATCTAACTTAGCGCTTAGTTATTCGCTGAAATAGAAGAATTGCTAGACTTAATCTTTAAAGTCCTCCTTTAAATCGACACCCTCCCACACCTCAGCTACAGCTGTGCAACCCCTTTTACAAATGTGGGTGCTAACCCCTGCCAAGGGCATCACTAAGTCCCAGAATTAGACCCTTTGGCACAGGCTGGTACAAACCCCACTATATTATTCTCCAAATTTGTGGTACTTTTTCTGTGTGTTCTCTAGTCTCCAGCCATCTGCCTACATATCAGATTGCTATTTTTTAATTTCTTCTACTGAGCATTAATCCCTGTATGATGATGTAATTTTCTTTGCATCCTGAGGATTGATCTGGGCTGTATCCTTCCCTGTTTCTCATGCTCTTTCTCATAGGAACTTCTGCGTTCATCACACTAGATTGTGTGATGATGTTGTGATATGGACAAATGCTCAGTGGGGAATAAGTTGAAACCAACAGAGGCATTTTCAGTTAAAGTCAAACTTCCAGAGGTGCAAAGTTGGTTCCTTACTGTGCAATCAAACCCTCAGCAGGATTCTGCTGCTAATTGTGTCATTTTTCAGCAAGATGCTTGCAGACAGGTCACTGGAAATACATGTACTTCAGATCATTTTAATAGAGGTAATACAGTATGCACAGAAGAGTTTGCCTTCTTAGCCCTGCAGAGTTTCAGCTCAAAAGGCCATTTAACCATTTATAGGGAAACTCTTTATAAAGAAGAAAATGTAAAATTCAAACATATTCTCAAACAGTTAATACAATACATAGTAATAGCAAGGCTCAGCTCTTAAATGCTCTCTCTAGTATAATTGAAGCACTGCAGAAATAATCGCATTGACTTCAGAGCTATGGCTCATGTGTTTGAAGTATAGCACATCATCAAGTGTTCTTGTCGGATCAAGACCCTTGAATGTTTTAATTCATAAATATATTTACTTAGAAGAAATACACCTTTGTATAGATATGCCATAAAATTAAGAGACAGCGCAGGACCAAGTCCATCTAATTTTTTTCTTAGTCTAAGCCTCTTAATTAGGGAATTAATCTAAAAAAGATGCTTTATTTTCCACTTTATAAAATGGAGAAAAGTCAGTGCCTTTTGAAAGTTACCAGGAAGAGAAATGATTTGCTTAAATAGGCTACATAGACTTGAACAGAAATGATCCTTCTCAGTTTTCAAAAATCCTTCTACTGATTAGAAAGGATCAGGCTAAGATAGCCATCATCTAAAACAGAGGTGTAGTTATATGCCTTAAATCAGAAAGACAGCTGTAGGAGAAACCAGTTCTTGTTTCATGTAAAACAATAGAATAATGACAAAAGTAGGAATAAAACTTAGGTATAAGGAAGTTTTTCTTTTCTCTCCTCCTTTTTTCCATTCCTATAGTATTCATATTTTTCTATAAATTTTGAATACTGAGATAAGTAAATTCTTGTGTTAAAGCTTTGCTATGCCCAGGAAATGCACAGATGTTTTACGGAAATTGCATTTCCTCTTCTCTGGTATCTAGATTCTCTCTTTTTTGGGGGCCTGTGTGGTGGTAAAATTGTCGTGCTGCACCTTTGAGAGTGAAATAAAGGGTGTCCCAGCTTGCGAAACCAGACCATGGACGAGTGTAGAGACACAAGGCAAGAGATCCATTTTTCATGATGCGGTGAAATAATTCAAGTAGTCTGAAATGAGCCATTAGGCAAAATAGTTATGAAGTTCAGGCATTTTTTTCCTCAGTTAGAAGGTTTGTTTTTAAAAAAAGGTGGATGGAACATTTACAAATGACTGATCAAAAACCTATTGTTAAGACATTCCAGGCCTCACCTGAATGACAAAATGTGAGAAATATCCTGTGAAAGCCTTTCAAAATTTCTGGCCTAGTTATGTGAAAAGAGAGTTCCTGGACTGCATTTCCCTTATGTTGATCGCCAGTTTCCCTGAAGGGAATGATCAGCCTGTTACAGAAGTTGGCTCATATCATACCTTCAGTCACGGATCTGTGGCTGGACAGGTTGAATAATCACTAGCTAGTGAAAGATCTGATAAATCCATTGTTAGTTTTTATGTTAATGGAGTCGTTCATCTGAAGATTTCTTTTTTGTTTTTAATCTATTAATTAAATAACACAACAACATCTACAAAGAAGGTAGGTTAGCAGAACTGGAATTCGCTTCTCTCTCTGACCGAGTGGAAGTTGTATGTAATACTTTGAAAAATACTTCAGCGATTTTGGAATTTACATGTCATTTTTAGAAGTGACGGACATTTTCAGCTATGTGAAATGGTGTACTTAACTTCTTTTCATGCAGGTAAATACATAGTCTTGAAGATATTTTGGACTCTTCCACAGCATGTAGGGAGATGGGCTTTCTTGATCCATGACTTCAAGGCAAATTTCAAGAACAGGACACATTTATATAGACTACTATTTACTGAGGAAAGTATTTTTACAGTAGGTACACTCACAGATAAAAGAAGTAATGCATTGTATTTTTTTTGCGAAATCATTTGTTTGGGATGTATGTGAATATCTTATATATAACAAAGGAGAAAATAATATGGTCACATTACTGCTGCTCTGTTGGCCAGTCTTCCGTGGTGCAATGAATATTTAAATGCATATTTAAGGCAATAATAATTAAAGACTTGAAGGCAAATTGGAAAATATGATAAAAATATAACAAAGGTTTATGAATATGGATGGTGTCATAGTAACTTGGAATCTTTCTGTGATAACTGATTTTCTAGTTAAAGGACACAAAGTAGATCTAATCTGTCTGGGTTTCAGTAAATTGTTTGATATGGTGTCAGATAGAAAATTACTAGCTAAAGTAGATAACATAGCGATTAGAACTAAAAATGTATTATGAGTAACAGACTGGTCAAGAGAGACAAAAATGGATATTATTAGAACAGGACATTTCAGAATGGGGAAAGGTTACTTTTAGTTTCTTCAAAGACTAATCTTGGGACTAATTTTATTAAATACTTTCATTAAGGACTTAGTGCAAAATAGGTATGAACTATTGAAATTCATAGCTGACATGATGTTGAGAGGCATAGTATGTGTAGTGGGGGGTGAAAATATCCTACAGGAGCAACTGAATGACCTTGAGGACTGGACTTACAGAATAGAGGCAAATTTAATATATCTATGTGCATGGTTATCTACTTCCACACTAATAACAAGATTTCCTGCTTTACTTGGAGGCCGACCTTTGGAAATGAGTGAGGATGAGAAAAATCTGAACATATTAGTTGATCCCAAAATCACGTGAAATTGAAGTGTGTGACTCAAAATGTGTAAGCTATATCCAAAAGAATTAAGGAAATATTCATTCCTTTATCTGGAATAAAGGACTGTAGGAATAATGAAGTGGAAGGAGACGCTATTTCATGACTCAAAACGGAAAGTGCTATGTCCTTTTCAAAATGGAAGATTAAGAAATGTAGTTAATGTTATTTACATATAGCAAATTAGTCTAAAGTTGATGTGTATATTAGAGAAAATAGGCATACATTTGCAATGAGCACATTAAGACTGATAATCAGAAAGGTGTTTTTAACCATATGTAAACTGGGATTCTGCAACAAACATCCAGAATGGTCAGTATGTGAAAAGTTGTAGTTTTAAGCACCCCAGCAATATTATGTGATATAGTTGACAAAAAAAAGTCATAGAATCATAGAATGGTTTGGGTTGGAAGAGAGCTTAAAGATCACCTAGTTCCAATGCTCCCTGTTATGGGCAGGGACACTTTCCACCAGACCAGCTTGCTCAAAGCCCCATCCAAACTGGCCTTGAACACCTCTAGGGAGGGGGCAGCGACAACTTCTCTGGGCAACCCATTCCAGTACCTCAGCACCTTCACAGCAAAGAATTTCTTCCTTACAGCTTATCTAAATCTATCCTCTTTCAGGTTAAAATCATTACCCCTTGTCCTATCACTTCATGCCCTTCTAAAAAGTCCCTCTCCAGCTGCTAAACTGTTTCCCTGAAGCCAGGGAAACAACCCCAAACTGAACAACCACAACTCTCTCAGCCTTTCCTCACAGGAGAGGAGTTCCTTCTCTCTGATTATTGCTGGGGCCTCCTCTGGCCCCATTCCAACAGGTCCACATCTTTCCTGTGCTGAGGGTTCCACATCTTTGTCAATGATGTGGATGAGGGAATTGAGTGGTCCTCAGTAAGTTTGCAAATGACACCAAGCTGGACGGGAGTGTCGATCTGCTTGAGGGCAGGAAGGCTCTGCAGAGCGATCTGGACAGACTGGATCGATGGGCTGAGGCCAACTGTATTGAGGTTCAACAAGGCCAAATGCTGGGTCCTGCACTTGGGTCAAAACAACCCCATGTAGCGCTACAGGCTTGGGGAGGAGTGTCTGGAAAGCTGCCCGGCGGAAAAAGACCTTGGGGTGTTGGTGGACAGCCATCTGAACTTGAGCCAGCAGTGTGTCCAGGTGGCCAAGAAGGCCAACGGCACCCTGGTTTATATCAGGAATACTACTAGAAAGAAATTGAGTTGCTGGAGAGTGGGAGATGGGGCTGTTTAGTCTGGAGTAGAGGAGGCTGCGGGGGAACATTATTGCTCTCAACAACTACCTGAAAGGAGGTTGTAGTGAGGCAGGTGTGGGTCTGTTCTCCCAGGTAACTAGCGATACAATGAGAGGCAATGGCCTCAAGTTGTGTCAGGGAAGGTTTAGATTGGACATTAGGAAAAATTTCTTTACTAAAAGAGTGGTCAGACATTGGAATAGACTGACCAGGGAGGTGGTTGAGTCACCATCCACCCCTGGAGGTGTTCAAAAAATGTGCAGATTTGGCACATTAGGATATAGTTCAGTAGGCATGGTGGTGTTGTGTTGATGGTTGGACTCAATGATCTTAGAGGTCTTTTCCAACATATGATTCTATGATTCTATGACTGAGAGCCAAACACAGGGCTCCAGGTGGGGTCTCACAAGAGCAGAGGGGCAGAATCCTCTCACTTGACATGCTGGCCATATTTCTTTCGATGCAGCCAACAATATGGTTGGCTTTCTGGGCTGTGAGTGCACACTGCCAGGTCATGCTGAACTTCTCATACATCAGCATCCCGAAGTCCTTCTCCTCAGTGCTGCTCTCAATCCATTATCCACCCAGCTTGTATTTGTGCTTGAGATTGCCCTGACCCAGGTGCAGGACCTTGCACTTGGCCTTTGTTGAACTTCATGAGGTTTTGCACG
>Ga0065711_1041322_pt1 | contig 16242 bp, 6 predicted proteins | sample Hoacrofraction12_FD_59098 | JGI IMG/M metagenome (GOLD analysis project Ga0065711, IMG submission 59098) | Hoatzin crop microbial communities from Cojedes, Venezuela - Epithelial fraction 12 v2 (version 2) | ecosystem: Host-associated > Birds > Digestive system > Esophagus > Crop | place...
AAGACCCGCCTGGACGCAGTGCTGTGCAGCCTGCTGTAGGTGACCCTGCTTCGGCAGGGGGTTGGACTGGATGACCCACAGAGGTCCCTTCCAACCCCTGCCATGCTGGGATTCTGTGATTCTGTGAAAGGCTGCGTGACCCATGTGGTACAGAAAGGTGGCGAAGACTCTAGGTGTTTGGTCAGGGAAAGAGTACTTTGAGACCTCGTGCCCCGCAGGAGGAATGGGATCAGACAGCGCAATCCGCCCCAGGCTGCAGCGGAGAGGTGGTTCAGAGCTACTCTCCTCTCTTGGCTTCACTTGGTGAAGTCACACTGACAGCTGAAATGGTTCAGTTCGTAGCGTTGGCTTCTCTTAACTCTTTCAGGGAACCAGCATCATAATGACTGAACAAAAAGCTTTTTTCCCCACTAACTTGATGCACTTGATCACTAACTTGATGCGTGTGTATAGATATAAAAATATACACAGCTGAAAGAAGGCTCAGAAAACCTGACGCTAAATAAGAGGGAACAAAAAGGCTCCTGTAGAAAACAAACTCTTCAGCACCATCATCTTCCCCTGCATTTTATTCTTGGAATCAGCCGGTGGATTCTGGGGAAAAAAACAATTTACTCCGTTGTAAAAGGCCAGAGGGAGAGAGAATGTACATGACTGGCTAAATGTTTTGGTAAGGTTGAACAAGGAAATGCTCAAATGTTTTAAAGCTTCAGTGCAGTTTTTTTATTTTGAGTACAAAATGTTAAGAGTTCATCTCCCAGACTTCTCAATACAAGTAGGCTGGCTGTTTTTTCACTTGAGTTTTGATCTGTATTTTACAAGCTTCCCCGCAATAAATTAAAAGGAAGAGATATTCTCAGCAACACAGCCTTGAAAACAGGGAAGAAATGTTCAGTAGCTTGGCTAGCCAATCCTTAGCTAAGAGATTAATTCTTTGGTCTTAGTGAACTTAGTAAGGGTAACCAGGGCTACTACACTGCTGTGGTGACTTCTTGTCTAAACAGAAGATGTTGCTGCAGTCTGTCAAAATGGGCCTGCATACGTACTAATTTTACTGTCTTTTTTTAGAGCATGGCAAAATTCTCTTAATCCACAACTCCTACAGAGCAGTCTTCCTAGGAATATTAAACTGGGGTTAAATAGATACTATTTTCTTAGCTTGCATTTTCCCATAGTTCTCTTTGTAAGTGCTTCCCTCTGCACGTAAAACCGTAATTTTATTTATAGGGCCCTCTTGCAGTCTTGTTCTTGAGCTCCCAGCTGCTTCCTCAGCTCTCAGAATGGCGCTTGGTCTCTGAATGGTCTCAGAATGACCACTCTCATTTTTATTTTTATTTTGTTTATGAAAAGACAGTGGTCAGGTGGCCAAAAAAAGCTTTGCAACTGATTTGCCTTTTTTAATGGCTACCGTTCTCCCGTAAGTTTGTTCAGCAGATCACAATACACAGTCTTTTACAGAGACACAAAGTAAAACCACACAGAAGTCTCTTTCTGCTTATGAGATGGTAAGGTTTACCATGAACTGGGTCCAAAGACAACTAACCACAGTTTCAGAAACTATTAAGCTAGCAACCACAGCTGGGACTACTGATTAGAAAATTTTAGGCAGGGGACACACAGGAGGATTTTCAAGAATGAAATTTTTGAGGGTAGAATTTTCAAAATCATTACTAAATCTATCACATGCGTACTATGAATTTATGAAAGCTTGATTTTTAAATCACTGTTCCGCACTTCTCCAGCTTCTCTTTGATAACTGTAGTTCAACTGAATTCAAATTCCATCAACCGTAACTCAGAAACCTTGAAAGAATATGCTGGAATATTGCATAATTGGCCTAGCAACAAGAGAAACAAATTCCCATCTGTAGAGTCAGTGAAATAGTTCTGGTGTCTCTCTCTTTAGTGACTACTACGTATTGTCCACTGAAACATGCCAACATTCAAATTTCAAACACACACAAAACCATCTCCCAAACGTGACGTTGCTGCATTTTGCCCCCCCAAAATTGGCAGCGTATTTCTAAGCGAGTTACTTGCATAGAGCAACTCGGTTCCCATGAGCGTCCGCAGTGGGACACGCGATTCTCCTCCGTCTCCGGAACCCCGTCTTGAGCGCAGGCAGCGTCGCGGGGCTCGGGGCAGCGGGCACGTGCAGCCGCAGTGCGGGTCTGCAGGCCCTACGCCCACAGCATCCTCCAGCACTGACTTAGGTAACATCATACAGTTTCTCTGTAACTTTTTGCTCATGAGGCTGTTTGCCTTATTCTCTGATTCGCCATTCAACTGTAATCTTCCTCCTATTTTTCCTCTGGAAGTATCTAATTTATTTCTTTTTTGCATCTCTTATCCTAATGATGTCTGTCTGTATCCTTCTCCATTTGTTTGCCTTCGGGAATGCTGCTTAAATATTGCTGCAGGTTTTGCCGTCTACTGAGCACAACTAACACCGAGTTCTTTGCAAGACTGGCTGTGCTGGAGCCTTGTCCAGTGCTTAATATCCAGGGGCTTATATAAAAAATATATTGCACTTCATTCTCACTTTGGTCTCAGACTTGAGGCACATCACACTTGGAAAACTGACATGTAGAGAAAACAGAGCAGCAGGTTGGCAACACGTAATTCTCAGGTTTTGTCTTGGATTTTTTTTTTAATCAGATTAAAACCAGGCCAAATACAGATACAATAAAAGTATAACCAGTTGAATTTCTAAATTATTCCCAGCCCTTGAAAACTTTCAAAGCATTTTCTATGTACAACAAAATTCTTGGAATCTTATGCGTAGACAGCAGAAGTTGCAGACTTTCTTGTGGCGTTTATATCTCACGGCCCTTGTAGCACATTGCAGTAATACAACTGTCAATTTTTCAGAGCCTGCAAAAACTCATATTCCATGCATAATCATTTATAGCAGGACTTGAGAGATCTGCAACAGCAAAAATATTAATGCCATGTCTCCTGTTTCGTCTAAATTTTCTTTAACAAAATCCCCCCATCTTGACTATTGTCAAGATACCCTTTGTTCCCGCCCCATCTTTAAAATCTGTCAGTGTTAAGTGTTGGAAAGAACTACGGCCTACCACCGTCTGCTGCAGCACAACAGCAGAAGTCTGGAGACCCTTCCAGAAGAGTCCTGCCCGTAGCACACCTGGAAATACCTGGGAACTTCTGAGGCAGGTCCCGTGCGACTCTTGGTGCCTGAGGTACCAGCTATACAGACGGTCTTTAAGACAGTGAAGATGTCTCAACCAAGCAGAAATAAATCTGCTGTATTACAGTTTGTATAACTATTACAGTAAATTAGGGTTTTCTTAAATATTTTTATTATATTGCACATCACTAGCTGGCGGAAGCCATAATCAAGATTTTCTTTTTCCCTTTAATACTTGCTTGACTGAAGGTTTGAATGATCATATTCTAAATCATCTGAATGTCTTCCACAGAGTGTTACTGATACTAATATGTAGTGTTTTTTTTCTTTCCCAGCCCCATCAGCTTCTTAGGGATCCCTGACACATTTCTAGTGGCTTGAGTAACACACGGGTTACTACCCACGCAGAGGCACTTCAGCTGATGCCCTCTAGGAACCTCTGGCTTCCCTTCATTCACTACCAACCTCGCAGACAGCGTGCAATGTTACACGTATGCATAAGCACATGCGTGCACCGACCCAGGCGACACGGAGTAGCTGCTGGGCTGGGTAATACGAGCCTGCACATCTTCAGCGCCCATGTTTCTGAGAATGACCCTGGAAAAGTAAGCTACGGCCAGCCCTGTTTCTATATATAAAACTGTTTAATTGGTGGACTGCACCGAGAATAAATAATGAGCTAATTCTGAAGATCATTCCCAGAACAGTCAGGATAGTTTCTGCAAGTCAGAGCTCTCTCCTGTCCTTTGTTTTTCTCTAAAATGGTTTCGCTGTCTGAAGGTGAACGGCTTTTTACCTAAATGCAATTCTAGGAACAGTGCAATATTGCAAGAATGAAGCACTCTGCACATAAGGGAGGTCTTGGAGTGTTTGTTTACTGAATGTAAAAATTGTGAAAAGTTCAAATCCTAAAACTGGATCAAGGGTTTTAACTAGATTGGCGATGAAGTTCCTTCCATGCAAAAAAAGGGGGAAAAAAAAAAGTTTTCAAGTACTCTCAGTCCATTAGGGAAGACTACTATCAGATTTTTTCCTAGGTAATGTACAGATCTTACTTACCTTGAGTAACAACAGTCTAAACTAGGAACTTAACTACAAATTTCGTCTTGGAAAAAAGATTTTAAAGACACTTAAACAGGTACACTAATTCATTTTTCAACTTTAACTCTTAGCTGTAGCAGGTTATAAAGGCTTGATAATAATAACAAAAAATTACTTTCTATTTTTGCTCCTATTATATTTGACTTTGTTTTTTCTAATGTACCTGAAGTATACCTGGCTCCCCTATGTCTTGGGCTGTGCACTAACAAACAGATGAGGTCAGAAGTAGCACACAGAGTTCAGTAAAACTACTGCCTGGTGATGGGGTAGGCTTGCTCCCAGGCTTGCTGGTGAGTTCTTATATTAATACAGTAATTGTCTTTTTTAATGACTATGGACATAAATGGAACTCACATAACTTGACCTGTTGTGGTTGAAAGAACACAACCTCTAGTCAAACACCAAACAGACCCTATGGGGAGAGTACTGTGCTGTTTGATACATTATCAAATTCAGAGCTTAATTCTGCCATGCATTCGGTGATGTGTTTATTTTATCTCACAAATAAGGAACCAGAAAAACTAAAAGCAAAGGGATATTCCCAAGCTGATGAAACCAGTCTCTGATGAAGTGTGAAACTGAAACTCACCATGGACGCATAGATCAGTTTATACCTTAGAAGTCTTGTCTTTTGTATCCCTCCGTATGCTTTTCACTTCTGAGATGCTGTTATTTCTAACAAGTTTAAGGCAGAAGTCTTAATTTCAGTGAGTGTCCAGTGAGTGTTCAGTGATACTCTGAGCAGCACACACTGAAGTTTCTCTTGGTTCCTAGGACTGGTGCACTGAGTCACCCTCAGCGAGTCTCAGCCACGTGCAGAGATGTCTGCTACCTCCGGTATAGCTGTGGGACCAGTATGATGCCTATCCCATGGCACTAGCTCACCAGCAACACCGTTCTGGAAGCCAGTTTCATCTTACCTTCTGGGCTGTCTCTAACTCTCTCTAAGAGTGAGTTTCAAGTACTACAGAGAAATTCAGCCTAGCAGGCAGGATCCAGCTCAGACCTAGAAAATCGGGATTTCTAGGCAACTGCAATCAGCTTGCCCCTTATTGTTAGGGTTACATTGCTTCAACCAGCAGATTCCAAAACAGCATCAGGGCCAATCTCTTTTTATTTATCTAAAAGGCTCACGTGGACTTAATTTGCTATTGTGTGTTAAGAAATAATGAATAAGTAGAAAGGATTACGAACACATGTTTGGCCTAGAGAGGAAGAGAGAATGCAGCCGTAACTTCAGTTTTGAGATGCTGGATTTCATCATAAGCTTAACTTTCAAAGCTGACATGGGGATTTTGGTACATAATGCCTCATTTTCAACTAATTGTGTCTTAACTGAACATCCAAACCTTCAATTTGGAAGCTCAAATTAGCAGCTATATGGTTTATTTTTTTTTAAATGTGTGCCAACTGGAGGATCTAGGCATCTTGTAAGTACTGTATAAAATAGATTAAAATAGAAATGAGAACTCTTTAATCAACTTCAGCCAAGGAAGAAGGGAAACTGTGGGGAAGAAATGGTTACGCAACTCTGGAAAGAGTAGGAGAGAGAGGAGAGTCTTTTCAGCAGAGGAGACCTGTGTCCTACCCCCTCTTCTTACACTAACACTTTTGTTTTACCTCTTTGCATTTGAGAATATGTAAAAACCTAGACTTACTGCACTAGCTATCTATTATTTAATTACTTAACGGTTCTTATAATGTACCTTTTCAGGAGTCAAAAGTCTTTCTTCAAATGCAGACAAACAATCCATGCACCAGACTATTCTAGCCTAACTGTAAAAAAAAAAAAGGCAATAAAATAAATTCAAGTGCCAGTAAACAAGATTATTAGCAAATAAAATAAACACTAAATTAGATATTCAATTATTTACAAATCAGCAGCTTAGATTCTAGCTCTATTTCATTTTATAAGAGTGCATTACAAGAGCAATCGACCTAAGAAGAACTAGTATTTCCCAGGCCTTTTTCTATTGCTTGTAAAGGTTAAATTTACTTCTGTAACTGCGCTTATTAACATCTGCTTTGCCTGTCAGGCTACCTGTTAACATGGAGAGAGCATGGAAATGTTGCTTACACTGAAGGACTTCTCATAGATACCAAAAATTAATTCATTTGTATTAAAATAGCAATCAAATATCTAAACAGTTTCCAAACACAGCATACACAGCTGGGACTCACTGCACCCATTCTATGTAAGAAGTAATACCCGGTATCCGACTACTTGCTCATCAACACTATCCCAAGTTGTATAATTACAAATCCACCTTAGTTCCCAATTAGTGCTACACAACAAGGTCTAAAGTTCTTAATACGGGTCTGGACAATCTCCAAGAGAATATCATGGGCCTCTGGAGCCAATATTTGATCATGAATAGCTCATAACACTGCACGCTACTTGTCCATGTCTCCACACCATGTATGGCCCAGACAGTCCGTAAGGCACAAACTGGTGGAGCCTGGGAATAATCATCTGGTCCTTCCTACACATCCTCTTCTTTGTCCAGTGTCAGAGACACCACGTCAGGCAAGTCAGATTCTGGTCCTCTGCAGCATGGCTATTCATATGTACATTGATTACAAAGTCATGATCAGCACTTCCACAACTCCACTTCTCACCTTGAATCTCTTACAACAGAATCACGGAGCAGATAAGTGTACAAATCGCACTTCTGCCTAACTGTACTTCTCTGTGACTCTGGAAAGCATACAATCGCCTGCCTCTGCTACATGAGATTATTATGCTAATTGGCAAAAAAACCCCGGAAGACCCCTGTATGAGTTTTTTTAAATAATTATGGCATCTGATGTAAAGTATATCTTTCTCACAAATCAGATAGGAAGATGATCTTTTTCACAGGGCATTCTTTCAGAAATTTTAAGTATTCGTTATTTTTATTAGTGCCTACTACATATTAGTAGATGCTGCATAAAAAGGATTATTCTTTCTGTTTGTTTAATTGGATTTATATACCACTGAGGCATACAGTGAGGGAGGTAGTAACTTCTAGGCTTTGAAAACCATACCTTTAAACATACTTTTATTAAGTATTAAGCATAATCAAGAAAAACTTCATGTAATCTGCTCTTTTATTCCTAATCAGTATCTTGAATAATCCACCCTGAAGCTTCCTCGGCTCTGTATGTAGACAAAAACAGTATCCTTACTTGAAGTTGCCTTGTTTAAGGGCTCAGAAGAAACAAAGAAATATGTAACTTTTCTCGATAACTCCCACTGTATGTTGTGTCAAAACCACACTTTAAAAGTTGAGATTCACCCCACTGAAGGGCACAAATATCCCATGAAAGACTTTTTACCACCTGTCAGGTAAGGTTTCATCTGGTGGCATATACCAGTTAAACATTAATGCAACTCACTGCTTCCTTAACTATTTATGCAAACTAATTTTCCAGTTGGGTATGAGGTGCTTGTATTTTAAGCCTAGCAAATTGATTAATGAATTGGTCAACATAAGTCTTGATTCACACGGAAAGCATCTGCAGATAAATAAATCAAAACACTACTTGCCAATTTATAATATTGTATTTATGCTTCCACCCCGTGCATGCTGAATGATGGCAGTGGCAAGTGAATCAAATGGGAACTTCACAGCTTCCCAAATGCCACAATCTGAGAATCTTTCACTAGCAATTATTTATAAAATAGATTTTTCAAACTGACATCTGATTAATTTCCTAAGCAAGATCAAACTTGGAAATAAAAGCAACTCTGTGCTCTTTGAAAGCATAAAGAAAGACGCCTGAAGTCAAACTGTCAGTGAACTAGCTGTGAGACAAAGTTGCAGAGGTGGCGTCATGGCAAGGGTTGGTGGTGACTGGGGCTGGCTGAGACAGAAGTGTGTGCTTAACAAAACCACCATCTACAGAAGCTGCGCAGTCTGTAATGTCCTCCCTCCCTCGGCCACCTTTGTGCCCTACCCCAGTACACATTCCGTACTGCACAGTGGGACAGAGAGCTGAAGGAGCCCAAGCTGGACCTCTGCAGCTGAGTCACAGCTGCACCAGCATGAGCACGGGTGGTAACAAAACTGGGTTACACGACTGAGCCAGTCATGTCGGCCTGATCTCAAGGAACAAGCAGAACAGGGACCTGAAAAGGATGGTGCTTAAAAGGTAGGATGAACATGAATAATGAATTTTCAGGGAGTGCAAAATGATGTGATCACCTTCAGATTTTCCCCATCTGTTGCTAAGCAGCGTTCTTTAGTCACAAGCTTTGATTTACCAAATGAACAGCAGCCTCCGCACATTTTGCTATTTTTACATTTTAAACTGTTCTTTTGCCAGGCTTTCATTGTAACTATATTTCATACTGCTCTAGAACAAAATAAGATAAGCACTGAGATATCTGCATCCCTTGGGAAAAGGTCTTCGTCCCTACCTGGGACAAGTAGCTAGTGGACTCTACAGTCTCCAAGAGGGAATTCGGAGAGCCTCCACCTCCTGCCTACCAAAGGAAGTGCTTTTTGCCTCTCAGGCCTGAGCTTTACATGAGAAATTGAACCTGCATCATGGAAAAGGCAAGAGTGTCACCCATTTGGGTTTGTATATTCATCACCAGTTTCAATCTGCATAAACAGAATCCCAGAATTTTTCCCATGGTGGGGGTGAATTAATTAATTCTTTCAGTCTGTACTAAGGATGTTGTTCCAATGATCAGACACCCATTCGATGCTCTGGGCATTCTGACAAAAATTAAAATTAAATCAACTATCTCTCTGCATGAGAAATTATCTCCCTCATTTAATTAGAAGGAAAGGGCTGGCTGCCAGTGTTCCAAAACTAAATACCAAACATCCCCACTGTAAACACCCTCTCCTCAAATGCTTTGACACACGACCAGAAATTTCAGAAATCCTCCATCCTGAAGACCAAGAGAAGCAATTGACAAAGAGTTCAGGATCTTTCACAAACTGTGGGCTACTAACCCACCCTTAGCTTCCATGTTTCTGCAATTTAAACACACTGTACTGGGAACTCGGTGGAACAAAATGAGTATTCATTTTGAAGTGTGAATTGACCATCACCTCCACCTTCTTTGATATTCATGAACAAGCCGTAGAGTAACATTCGCAGTCCTGTGGAGTATGTGGCCTGGAGCAGAAGATGCCCTCCGAGGAGAGAAAAGACATACTCATTCGTTACAGCAAGCCTTTTCCTACCTTTCTACAGTAAAGGCAGAAGGTTTTGAAGAGGTCTGCTAAACCGGCACTAAGGTGATAAATGATACTCTTTTCTTGCTAGTCTCTCTACTGGACAGCAGTGAATAAGACTATAAGACCATCATTAGGGCTTCAGGGTATTTTTGCCCGCTGGCAAGAGACTGACTAGAGATTCTGGAGTCCTCTGCCAAATCACAGAATATATCTTCAGCTCTCTAGAAAAACATTTCCCAAAGGGACATGTGGAAAGCTTCCCAAGTCTCCCTGGCTAACTGTAGCAGCCTCTGGTGCACACAGCTAACAACCGCTCCTCATACAGCCACCGGCCGGAATGCACACACACTACAGTCTACAGCTTTTCATCTCCTTCCAGATGCCTTAGCACTCACAGAAGCAACAGCCCTGCCTGGCCCATCATCTAGCTCTATCGCTCAGACCCTGAGCAGCTGCACTGCACTGCCCCAGTATAGGCCACCACTGTTTTGGCCTACTGAAGAAGATTTTTGTCTCACATAAATTAATATATGATGCAAAATAGCTTTAATGACCTGGGGATTTATATTCACCTCCTGCCTGCCTGGGAATAGCTGTGGACTTACACCTTACATCCACATGAGGATATGTCCCAAGCCAAATTTTTTGCAGTAGCAAGAGTCAACAGTGCCTTTCCCCCTCTTTTTGGTATACCTGGAGGGAAGTGAAGCAGAGACTGGTTTTTTTGTCTTCGTTCACCGCTTTTATTCCCCACCAGCTGCTGAGTAAAAGGACAGCAAACAGGCAACAAAACCTGCAGCATACGGGTAGGCAGAGTCCTGTTGCCAACTCAATTTCATCCCTGCAAGCTTCCAGTTTCTGCAAAACTGCAGGACCATGGCTGAGATGTGAAGGAACAGCAGTCTGGCATGCTCCTTGTTGCTCAAAGGAACCAGCAGATGAGGAGGAACGAGGCGTGAGAAGGCAGCAGAGATGGCATGCGCAGTGTTCAAAGGTGGGGCTCCACCTACACGAGAGGGAAAACAGGCAGAAAAGTCTACTGTTGGCAAAATGGGCTAACACAGGGGATACAGGTACCCCACAGGTATAAACCTGCTGATTGTTTGTGCTACAACATAATGCGCTAACAGCTAATGTTCATGAGATGCAATTATTTGCTGAGATCTAACCCTAAGCGTAATACTCATCACTGTCAGTTTCTCTAGAGAACACAAAAAATTTACGGCAGAGATAAGGTCAGCCTACCATTTCTGTAACATGGCTGTTTCAAATTAGTAATGGTTTATATACTTCTTTAACCTACTAATTTAACCAGCTGCCTGGTGGGAGACTTCCTGGGTTTTTTGGTTTGTTTTGTTCCAAGCTATTACGCTGATAGATGCTGTCTTCTTCTTTCTCCATTTATTTGTCATACAGATAAAAGAGCTGGTACTGTGGTGTACACTGGAAGTCCATCTAGACCAGCATCCTCCCTCTCAGAGCAGCCACAGTGGGACACTTCACATAAATACTCCCACGGAACTCAAGGAGCTGTTCGCCTGTGAGCGAACCGGCCCTTTTTAACTACGCTGCCATGCTGTAGGAGCCTTTGGAACAGGGATGCTAAAAGCTTATTCAAACCCACATAACGCTGTACCAACAAGTCATCTTACCTGGCTTCCCCCTCAGTCGTCTGAAATGGCTCAAAAAGACCTCTGGAGGATGGAGTCATTCTTACACTGCATAGCATGTTTTGTCAGTCTTGGTTTGATCTCAGGCCTTTCAGGAATATATTGGAATATAACAATTGCTATTTATGTGACACTAACACAAGCAAGAGTTCTCATCCTAGTTTCAAAATAGCTTGCTCAATTGTAAGCTAACTGCACAACTATTCTGTAATCCTACAAGTCACACGGCAAAATTGAGATATTTACTCAATGTACACAGTATACCAAGAAATGAAATAGCCTCCATTAAACACATAGCTGACACTTGGCTTTGGGAGCCAAGGCTAATAATTGCATTTATTTTTCTGCAGGTAGTCCAAATCTTTGAGGATATAACCTGCCAAAAATTACGAAAGAGCACAGATGATAGGTATTTGCACAAGCTAAGATAGCTCCTACTTAACGACCTACTCAAAGAAATAGGGATTTATCTCTTTGGAGAGTGAAAACAAGGTAACTGTGTCTGTTACTAGAAAGTTTCCTCTATATCCTCCTTTTCCCTCTAGCTTGGACATGATCAAAATCTCCTAACAAGAAGCAATTTCTGCAGTCATATCCTGTATTTGAACTTCTCTTGAGCTTCAACGTTAGCTGTTCCTTTGCGGACTGTGCATACTCCAGAGATACACTGGAAAAAACAGAACTACTTTCTGACAAAAATACCTGGAGCAGTGAACAAGTATTACAAAATGCTTTTCTCAGCATCTGAATTCTAACAGTGTGTAATTAAACCTAACCATTCACGTCAAGCAAAAGAACTCATACACTATGTACTAATTGTAACCTGAACAGAAAAATAACCAAATAAAGTGGCTCACTGGTGCTCCTGGGTAAAGGAAGATTTACAGAAATTCTCTGAAAAGTTTGATTTCTAACCTTGTGTGCAGAAGTTGATGTTATGGATATGAATATATTATTTTCAATTCTTCAATGATGGTGTATTTCTAAGATGTTCTAAAGCAGCATTTAAATTTCCTAACAGCTTCAAGACATTCTCATGCCATTACTAACAAAAATTCTATGTCTAATATAATTCATTTATATGTCATTTCTGTTTGCAGAGAGGTGTAACTATATGATACGCTTCATCTGAGTGGGTGCAAATTGTGTTTGGCAAGGTTACCTATGAATACAAGCTTGTCTGAAAGAGCAGAAATTTGGCTATGTTTTACATTGAGTACTTCAGTTATTTGTGTTAGCAGATATGGGCTTCAAGTGCTTTCTGGAGAAGGATGTTACAAACGAATGTCACAATGCCTGAAGATCAGGATAACAAAACACCACTACTTGAAATGTACACCAGCATTTTTTTAAATTCTTCGCCAGGGTTTACACAGAATGTGGTTTTACTGAGCAGTGTATATGAATTTCCTCCCCAGTAAGCTAGTGCGATTCTTGTGTATAGTTCCCAAATATTTATACATCAGAAAAATAGACCAGAAGATCTGCAGAATACAGGCACTGTAAGACAATGCCTTTCTATAAACAACAGTAGCAAGTTATTATTGATAATAAGTCAGTCGGATGCACTGGTTATTGCATTAAGAGCAGGGAAATTCCGTGTTCATATGGAGCTATACACACAGGCAGGAGTGACAGCAAGACATTCTTAGTATTTCTGGACAACAGCTTCTTCTCTTCATCCACTCATATATGGACTTCTCGGTCTAGAAGACATAGAATAAACCCTCTCTCATCTCATATGCTTGAGAAAAGAACTGCTGGAAAGCTCTTGGAAAAAAAATCAAATTACTTTGAGTTATCATACGCAAGACTTTTACAGACACATCTCAGACAAGTTCACTGATGATTTTACTGCTACTCTTGCATTTGATATGACTTTGAAATGTGTAAACCCCCACAAAACTTTATGGGTGAACTGGATTAATTCTTGTGCTAATTCAAAATTAATTACAGATTATGTTTTAAATAATAAATTCTCTTTATTAACAAATCTGAACACAGTGTTTACATTTCCAAAACAATCTAACTTTTCCTATAATGCCTGCACTAGAACTGAAAAGCATCTGAAGTTTCTGGATAATTTCAAAAACTTTTTTGCCTTGTGTCATTAAATAAACAATTCTTCCCTAAAATATACAGCTTACAACTGCAGGATGAAATGCATATTTGTTATAAACTGCAACAAATATTTTTATTTGTGCATAAATTTGGATATTAAAACACTGCTATTGTGTCATTTGTCTGCTTTTCATGTTTAGCAGCATATGACAGCAGGACACTAGTTTGAAAGCTGCAGAGGGAGAGTTAGGCCCATCTTTTCAAACAGCAGCATTACTCTAGCAGCTAAAATCATTGTACCTCTGTTTCGTACGCTTACTTCCATTGTAAGAAAGGGAACATAGAATTCTTTGTTATTCTTGGAGGCAAATGCCAAGTGCTCTAGTTGAACTTTTCCGTAATAAGAAGGAAGTGTCGTACACGTTCATGCCCAAGACAGGAAAGGTGGTGCTCAAAAGACAAGAGCTATTGTGTGGAGCTGGACAACTTCCACGGGGTGACTTTATGGCAGAAACTGTTTTCAAGAAGTTATTTGCTGCTTTAAATGTGTCTTCCTTTTCACTGGCTAGTATCACCATGTTGTTTTCAAAAGCACAAATACCTTCAAGAAATTAGTATCAACTGTGTTTAATGTCAACCTTTTAACACACTTTTGTCTCTGATACTTTTTCCCCCAGGTTTTTAGTATTCTGCACTGTTCCTTATCAGGGAATACTCAAGGTATTCCATAGTATGAACCACATCTCTACCCTTCTAATCAATGCCTTAATACATGCGGCAGTTAAAACTGCCAGAATAATCTAGACTGCATTGTGACATTAAAGATTCTACACCTCTTGCACAATGTTGTTGTACATGCTTGTTTCCCCATATTCTGTACACTCTGTAAAGCAGCAATCTGCATTTCTGTAATAATTATGTAATTTCAATTCTTATATATGACAGAAATATGATCCACAATGTTACCGTCACCTGAAATCAGTTAATCTTTTAGTGTTTCTGGTTTTTAAATGTGCTTGTATGTGTTGGTTAACTTAAAGGAAAAAGAAAGGTGAAGAGGCAGACTGAACTTTGTCAACTTAATCTCTCTGTAGCAAAGAAATGTCTTGTGCTTTGAGGAAAACAGAAAATAGAGAATTCTTTGTGAATGGAAACCACTGCAAGAAGATTAATACAGCAAATATTCCTGCCATTCAGTGCATTTGAAGGAGAAAAAAGTCATAACACAATTTCTTTGGCCCGATTATCTGACATCTCATCTTCAGTACCATTCACTCTCAAAAATTCTTTGATAGAATCTACATTATAAACTCAGTTTCCCCCTAGTTACTTTTAGTTATGTGTGCACTACTGAATTTGAAGGTGAGGAATTTTTTGTTGTTGTTGGGTTGTTAATTTTCCTACAACTTTCCAGACCAACTTTTTACTCCCAAAACATTAAAAAAATTAGAAGATGTTATAGGAGAGGGCAGCACCAAATATTTCGCCATTTTGAAGCATAATATACATGTTCTAGGCATGGTCATCAGGATGGCTTGATGAAGCCTCCGTGATTTAACCTTAGAGACTAAACGCAAAAACCAGAGATGTGGTTGGTTGAATCCCTGGTTTGTGTTAAAACATAAATATTGCCAAAGAATAATCAGCCTGTAAGCATATTTAAGTAATCCCTACAGATTTCTGACCACGCTAAAAGCATTTTTCCATGAAAAAAGGCCTTGAACTACGGTATTCCAATAGTCATTCCACTGCACAGTTTTTAACTGTATCAGTCTCACCTAATTCCCCGTTACATTCATCCCCATTACTTTTTCTGCTGTTTTTGTTAACAGCAATAGCTGTTATGGTCTTACGCAATAATTTGTCCTGGATTTAGAGTATCACTTCTCTCAAGTTTGGGTAAACGATGTCTGGACACAATAGACATCCATTGAATTCGTAATAAACTTACGAACATTTCTCTGCCTCAGCTTCGGCAGTTGTAGGACCTTCTCCAAACAACGCAATGGCAAAGCAGGACTAAGATCTGAATCTCTGTGCTATCACATAGCTTTTCTCCATTTTCTTAGAAATCTGAAATTTCAGATATAAATTGGTTTTATTCAACTTCACCTTAATTGTTTTATAATCCAAATTTGATTAATTAAATCCTATATATGAAATTATTTCTTTGTAGTTCTTCACATTTCTGGTTTTAACAGCAGACTCACATCTGAACTACTTTATTTGAAGGATAATAAAGTAAATTTGGAGCAAATGACAGGTTTTAATGAGATCTTTACACAGTTCATTGCTAAGTTTCTGGGTCACTGCTGTCCCTTTCTGAAATCGGATAAAATCTGATTAGCTGACTGTAATCTAGAGGAATGACGGCAATGTGTACCCTCTTTTAAAAACCAAAACAAATAATAAACCTTCCACCCAAATAATTTGTGCAAGTATTCTTTAAATGTCAGAGCATTAGTCTATAATGAAGCATATCAGAATGCCGGTTTACCACCTTAAAACGATGAGAAAGTTAAAAAGTGACTTTTTTTTCGCGCAGGTATAGGTTCCATTGGCCTGTGGCACCGCTGCCGAACAACCGCAGGCCCCGCACGGCTCCCTGCAGCGGGGAACCCGGAGCTGCCGCGGCACCGCGCAGCGCCGGCGCGATGCCGTCTCCCAGCGAGCGCCCGGGCCCGAGCGAACTGCGGACGGTAAAACAGGCGGCACCTCCGCTCCCAACGGGAGCCGAACACCCACGAAAGAGCTGGGCTGCACGACCGCGGGCCTACGGCAGCGCCTCAGGCAGCAGCCCGTTCCCTGCTGAGATGCTCCCAGCTGCACGACACAGGCAGCAAACCCCCTGCCGACTGCGCGCATGCGCACATTCCGCCGGCGGAATAAACGCGACCGTTCGCTCCCGCAGCCTGCCAGGCGCGCGTCCCCCGGCTTCGGCGGCCTCTCCTCAGGAAGGGGCTTCTCCCTCCCGGCGGGTCCGGCGTCGGACCCCGCTCGGTCACCTCAGTCTCCCGGGGCGCACCCGAGGGACAGGCGGACGGCGCGGCCCGCCTCGCCACACCCCGAGCCTCAGCGCGCGC
>Ga0065711_1041323_pt1 | contig 16241 bp, 9 predicted proteins | sample Hoacrofraction12_FD_59098 | JGI IMG/M metagenome (GOLD analysis project Ga0065711, IMG submission 59098) | Hoatzin crop microbial communities from Cojedes, Venezuela - Epithelial fraction 12 v2 (version 2) | ecosystem: Host-associated > Birds > Digestive system > Esophagus > Crop | place...
AGGGAAGGGAAGGGAAGGGAAGGGAAGGGAAGGGAAGGGAAGGGAAGGGAAGGGAAGGGAAGGAATTTCTCACATGGGAAGCATGAGAATAAAGTGCTAATCACAGAGGTAACATTGCGAGATACTACTGACTGGAGGGAAGGGAAGGGAATTTCTCACATGGAAAGCATGAGAATAAAGTGCTAATCACAGAGGTAACAACATTGCGAGATACTACTGACTGGATGGCAAAAAACATCTGGTTCAATACATGTAAAAATTTCCTGCAATTTCTGATGTTTGCTAAAGACTTAGTCAACTCTGGCCTGTTGCTAACAGAAGCTCTTTGATCGTGTTTTCTGTATTGCAAAATGAGAGAAACAGTGTTCTCCATGACTGCATCACACACCTCCAAGATATTCCTGTACACTGCATGTCCTCACTTTCTTATGGCACTTGTCACTACAGAAGGGAATGAAAAAGTGATCAGTTTTGACTGTTCTTTATCAAGGAAGTGACTCACTACTCTCCATATAACCCCGCCTTCAGTGGTGGAAAAGGAAAATCAGTCTCACCTGAGAATGAAGAATTGACCCGAGAAACTGCAATAATACTGAAACTGTCCAGGAGAAGGTGCTGGGCCACCTTTTGCTAGGTTGTTCTGGGAAACTGTCTATAAAGTACATGTGAATCAGGCTTCAGATAATTCAGTCATAAACTTTACAGCTTGATAGTGAGCTAGCAGGAGTCTTGGATTTAGAGTGTTTATCAGATGCGTTTACGTCATTATTTTAATTACTAAATGCAGCTTGCAGGATATTGCATAAACTAAGAATTATTTGCCATATATTTTACCATCTTCTTTAAGTTCACTCAAAATAAATAAACAAAGAAACAAATAAATAAATAAATCAGGAGCTGTAGACTTGTGTGTGTAGTGTCAGACCCCATTTGCATACACTGCAGGCACTTTCTTTACCAGTTTTAATATTTAATCATTTCATATACCGAATTTCTACAGTACATAGGTTCCAGGTTCATTTAAGCACATAATCTGAAGCTGCCTGGATGAGTATACTTCCATAGAAGAAGACGATTTAATACTACCTCAGTGACAAACAACAATTTAGAAAGACAGCAGCATAATTTTTTGCCTTGTTTTCCATGTTAGAATTATGTCTTTTGAAACCATTATTCTTTCAATAAAAGCTGTGTCAGAAATCTCCCAAAACAGAAAATGTTGAAAAGGAAGGCTGGCCATTTGTACCTTTAAATAGGTATCATGTTCAGAAATAGAGACTAGTTTTTCTGGCTCATTGGATAGCCATCTGTACTTGTGGGCCATACCATTAAAGTAATCTCTCCTGGAGTTGTAAGCAAAATTACCATTCCTCTTGTCTTGACGTGCTCCCTCTACTTCCTTTGCAGTAGCAACATACATTTCATTTTCATGAACACTGATCACAGCAGGAGACATCGATCAAGATGTTATATTAGGCAAAAAAACATAGCCGTGGGGCAAATATCATCCACCAGGGCTGCAGTAAGGATGGTAAAATCTATTTGTTTCCAGGGCCTGCTTGGGACATGCATTATATACCTGCTGTCTAGGTTTGTGCAACAGATAAAGCTGCTGATTGAATTAGCAATGGACAGCAAGTACAGCCCTGTACATCAGTGCAGTTCTTTCCTCCTCTTCTTCCTCTGTCTGTCTACAACCAAAAGGTTTAAAACTGTTTACTAAGTAGGATTCCTTTGCCCCTGAGCACTGTAGTATACTCCAGTGTCCCCCTTTGGAAAGGATGAAGTTTTTCTTGCTTCGTTACATAAAGGTACTCATTTCTCTGAGGGAATATGCGTGCTTAGGGAGAGTGCATATGCACATGTTCATATCTGTTCTGTAAAACAAAAACTTCTGAAGACTATGAGCAGTGAACATTGCTGGAGAGACTCTATTTCATGGTGGTGCTGAATTTCCCTCAAATCCTTCAGTAAGATTAAATAAAGTAGCAGAAGATTTTACGAAAGAGTCAGCAGCCTGGAATCGCTCAACGTTGTGATACAAGTGACTAGTCCTCTGGAGTAAAGTAAATTAATTCAGTGAAGTCCAATAGCATTGTTCAGAGGAAGCCACAGGTTGTTTCATAGCTAGGAGTCATTGATGCAACACAATTAGATTTCTTTTATGAACATGCCAGCATTTATTTAAGATCAACAACAGTTTCTGAGTACTTTTCTGAATGGAATTCAGGCGTAGAGATGAAAATTTGTGAAGATTATTCTTTATTAAAAATAAGTTACATCATACTGTATGGATTTTTTCTTCGCTTAAAAATATGAGCAAAATTCTTTTTCTTTCACTATCATATCCTTGGCTGAAAAAAATAATCTAAATAATTTTAATTTATTGAGCTGTTGTTCTCCAGTACTTGAATTCAAGGTTTATTTGAACACTTGCTGCCTTGACAAATACAGACTATTTATGTTTATGTTAGGGTAACATTGATGGATCCACAGTGAATGTTATTGTACAGTTTAAATACTTGGGTTTGAGGTTATTTGATAATTTTATATGAAATTTCACATAGGCCTTTTTTTTCCCCTGAATTCCTGCATATCACTGAATCTAAACAAAACATTTGAAGGTTTATTCACTACAAAGTTGGTATGATAGTAGCATAGTAACAGACAAGTCACAGAATAACAGTTTCAGTGAAAACATGCAGTTACCAGAAAAAAAAAAAAAGAAATGGGAATGATAGGGAGTATATGAGCTCCTTAGGATTCATCAGTGTATGAAAAAGGTAACCTATATTTTCCTGTCCCCAGTTTGTTGTGTTCAAAACATGTAGCTCAAATATTGACTTAAAGGAGAATTCATGTATCACATAGTCCTCAGACCAGCATTTTGCTCAAATATTTGTATAAATCCTGCTGTGTTGTTATGCATATGTGGAAGTTCTATTTCCGACCAAAATTTCAATTTGGTATTCTCCATTTTAGTTCCGTAGAAGGTCTTCCTACAAAAATAACAACAATAAGTGAAATCTATTATCCTAGTTGCAGAAGGAAATATTTTAAATCAGACATGTTATGTAAGTGCTGAGTTACAAATTATTTTTCAGGAAGAAAACCTTTTTCTTCACAATTCTTACGATTTACTTGTCTAACATAAGCCACAGTTCCATTAAACTCTGGTTTCAGAAACTCTGAATGTTGGCTCTACATGGATAAAAATTTGTTGTACTGACTTTTCAGGAAAAAAAATAAAAGTCCCTCTATCATTTATTTGAATCAGTTCTTTCTGAAACTCGATGGTGGCAACTTTCTTGACACATTGCTAATTGTTAATATTTACATCACCAATGTTCAGGTAAAGGGCTTGACTGCCTCTTGTGCTGAGAAAATATCTTTGGATTATGCAGTTCTCCACTCACGTTTAGATTTTCAGTTACTTGTAGCAATATATCCCCATTAAAAAAAAAGGAAAAAAACAGGAATCCGTCATATATTTCAGTTTTTAAATGAGGAAAATTAACTCCATCCCAGCTGGAATCAGGACACACTTCTTCAGGAACATGGATCCCAAACTTTCATTACAATTACCAAGAACATAGAATGAGTCATTATGCTACACTAGAAAGCTATATTAAGAAAGGTGGCACCACTTGTGAAGCATGTTGCACAGTATAATCAGGATGATAGACATTGACAACAGCACAAATCAGGACAGGGTAGTTCTACAGGTGAATTTAAGTATGAAGATAAAATGCATACATTTATACTAAATTAAATATTGGCTCATTTGAAAAAATCAGCTGGAAGTCATTTATAATGACTAGTATTACCAAAGGCAAATGATAAGCCAGAAGATCTGCATAAATTAATTTGATACAGGTGTACAAATTTCATACAACATATAGTAGCTGGAGATCTGTTAATGCTCCTTCATTCTTCTTGAGCACACACTGCTTACATGGACAGAATATGTCTTTCTTCCTGACTCTGAGCCATTTATAACATTATAACAACCCCTGGCTCTGGTGCACTATGTGACATACAATTTGTTTTGAGAATTCCATGAGCTGAAATCAGTAAGAACAACATGCACTTGAGATATTATTCAGGAAAGTTGGACAGAGTGACAAACAATTTTATTTAAAAAAATTATATAAACTTTAAAGCAAAACATGAATAGATCTCCATTGCATGCCACAACCATAATATCCATGATTCCTACTGAAATACGTAATATTCCCAAATTAGCAGAAGTGTTTTTAAGAGTGGCTTTGAAAGTGTAGTCGTAGATACCATGAAAGATTCTTATTTTATATTAAGGGTCTGTTTATTGTTTTTGAAAATTTTCTATGGCTAAAGAAAGTGGTAAAAAGAAGCACCAACCCAATTTTTTCAGGAATCAAGACAGAAATTAGTCTTTCCCTGAAGGACTGTCTGATGGCGTTTTTCTTGTGTTGCTTTGCACTGTGTCCGTTGTCAGAAGCATCTCACAAAATTGCACAAACCACCTGTAAATACTTAAATTTTTGTTCTGCTGTTCTGCCTTGTGTAGTTACAGTTTCCAGCTTCTTTTCAAACATCCAAATGAGAAGATTTTATTTGAAAGAGTCTCTTTGGGTATCTGGGACAGAACGGTGTGTCTTCATTCTCTGTCTTTTTTTATTCCTTTCTGCTTTTATTATCAGAAGCTTTTGAAGACCTGTAGGCCTGTCCTGAGTCTGTGTAAAGATATATTTGTCTTAGTTTAGCAGACGAATCACCAGAGACGCTGTGCAGCATCTAAGTCATAAGGATGCTGAAGAAAAGAGTACAAGAGTATTTAAATAATCCAAGCATATAATTTTGAATACTCTGAATAAAGTTCTACTGATCTAATCAAAATGTTAAAGAAATTGATGTAATTTAAGGAGAAAGGGAAGTATGAATATGTTTAAATATCCAGTAACACAAGTTTTACCATGGTGCCAGCAAAAATTTCCATCAAAATATTATACTCTATCTGTCATTTGTGGCATTAATGTATCTCATAAAATTACAGGTCCACAAAATATCAAAGGAGTTTTGCAAAATCAGCCTTAAAAACTGTATTTAAAATCGGCTGCCTAAAATGAAACTGCTTTAAGTAACAGGAGAGACTGGGAATAAGCTAACTGGAATGAGACTTCTGACTTCCCAGACACTTTGAGAATTCACTCAGTAAATTATACCGGCCTGTATACTCTCTGTCATTACTGTATTCCAGGCTTAGATTCAAAGTAATTATGTGAATAAAGAAGGCAAAAATGTTTGCACTGTAACTGGAAATAAAGAGAACTCAGCCAGTGTAGACGTGTCTCTGAACGCATTTATGTCTCCTTGTCTCCTTCTAATTATGTATGTATAGACTGCGTGCTCTAAATATTCCTAGAAATAGTTTGTTGAGGGCTTTTTTCCACATTGATTTTTGTGTATCATGCTGTATTCATGCAGTATAGCACGATTTCAAGACCCCAGAAGAACTGACCATTTTGAGATGGAGTATTAGATCTGCATTCAGTTTTTTAAAAGTCTTTAGAAGATTTCTAGTCTTTACATCTAAATGTTTTTCAGGTACAGATCTTTTAAAACATGAGAGCAGTTCTGGTCACATCTGTTTTTCAAGAAACAGAAGCTACCGTTCAGTCTACAAATATAAAGGTCTAAAAAGAATGACTGCATGGAATTAAAGAGTCATAACAAGGTTATCAGAAGATTCGCAAAATACTATAATGTATCATAATTTACTCCTCCTTCCCCCTGCTCCATTGAGTGGAATTTTAAATTTCTTAGGAATATTGCCTAAGAAAATTCTCATCGCTGGATGGTCGCTACACTCTTAATGTGATGATGTTCATGCTCTGCAACTTATTTTGGTGGAACTACAGTTGCAAATAGATTATTTTTCCAGATGAACAGGCATTCATACATAAAATTTAGAGCTCTAACCTGCTTTATAAATGACTAAAATATCCTGAGGCTGAAAATAACTCAGGAAAAAATGATACAGTATTCGCTGTTTATATTAACAGATATTTATAGAAAACACATTTTTTAAATCACTTAGGGGTTTGGTTAACACAATAACTCACTTTTTGTAGATTTTCCTAGAGAGTGTATGTCTTGAATGCATAGTTAATTCAAGGTCTTATTTATCTATTACACCTTTTCATCCCAACAAAGAAGCTATAAGCAGGATTTAAAAATGCTTTAAATCTTATGTGATTTACTGAGATGAAGACCTAGGTTGGAACATGGGCTCCATTAAGACTAAGGACGGCACATCACAGAGAAGATATATGTGAAGTAACTTGTGTGCTGAATAGTCTACAGTTCCTTTTTCATTATTTGCTGTGAAGAACAGACAAAATTTCTCACTGAAAATTGAGGAGGAGTTGTAGACCTTCCCAGTAAAAAGACCCATAGCTGTTGTACCTCCCCAGACACAGGAAGAAACAATAACTCACGCATTCTCAAGAAATACTTGCGCTGATGTTATGATAGTGTGAGTACTCAGACCTGAGTGACAACCCAAGATACACCAACTGCCACAGTGGTGATAGATACTATGAAAGTTGGAAATGTTGGGAAACACAAACACAAAAAAACTTTTTTCCCTGTCTTTCTTTGCAGTTTCTAGATTTTAGCAACTTTCTCCAACCCACAAAGGAGCAGTGCTCCAACACAATATGTTAGTGTACTTACTAACAGAGAAGAGCAATTGCTGTGATAGCACTTAGCAACTGTGCAGCTTTTTTCTAGGTGTCTGTCAAATTTATGTAAGGATAAATATCAGTTATGACCATGGAAATGACTGTAAAAATCAAATGACAACATGCTAGTAGGATACAAGACTGCTGTTGCCTGAGCTAAGGCTACAGAGTCTACTATGTGCCTAGTAAGAATTGATTTCTAGAAGCAGGGCCAGGCTCATGCAGAGCAGACTGTTCACACTGCAGGTAGGCAATGTTACTTTTCCTCTTCATCTTCATCTTCAACTTTTCAGTATGATAACCTGTTCTCCACCATAACTACAGGAGACTAGAATGTATTCCTCTTTCTGCATTAGCACTACAATCTGAACTTGGCATATGCTATTTGAAGCACAGTGCAGCAAGACTGCTTCTGTTCGCTGCTTCTCTACTACAGAAGAGCTGTCTGAACGTATATAAGTGACCACTGCACCTGTGCTCCATTCCACTTTGGGTCCAGTGTTGAATTTCCGTATCAGAATTCAGAAATGTACTTGTCTGTGTGACTACTCACTTGCATGCTCACTGCACAAGCATACATCTACGCTCTTGAGGAGGTACAGCATGTTTCAAAACAGAAATGAAGACCAGGATATAAGGATGGTTTTTTAAATCTGCATGTAACAGTTGTTCTTAATTTTAAATACTCTAGGAGAACAAGTAATAGTTCTCAATTGCAGAAGACAGAAAAAGGAAAAGTGCCCTCTGAAATAAATTAGCACTATCTTTCTAACATGGGTGGTAACTGATGAACACAATTTTTCAATGTATTTTCCTCTCTTATATGTCCTCATTTCTCTCATAACCTCCTTTTATAATTTGTTCCAGTAGCTAACACAATAATATAAAATTAGCGCTTTGTTTTTTCTCTAATTTAGCTAAGACTTATGTATTTTTTTACAAAGATAAATCAACTGTAGAAAAAAAAAGAGATATAAGATGAAATAGAAGGCACTTTTCTTTATGCACGTATTTATAAAAAGCAGAGATACCTAACATGGGAAGATGAAATTTTTAACTATATCCTGTTATTTGGATAGGCAAGTTTTTCCCTTGCTGTCAGAAAGTGACTGTACAGGGACACTATAACTTATTTTTTTATAAACGGAAGACACTTGAACTCTGGACTATGGGCTGCAGCATAAAATCTATTCTGTTCTGATCCCAGTAAACATAGCTTTAAAAAAGGGTAGAGAGCCCAGATGACTCAGGAGATTAGTAATAGACTGTAGATCTCTTCACTTCTAAGTCATTAGTTCAAGTGCAGCTATGGCTGGCAGGGTTTGAATCACTGTTCTTTGATGGCAGTTACAAAGAGTGCATGAGAAAAATCCTGTAGTTTTTGTTCCTGCTCTGTTTCACAGAGAAACTGTGTTACAAAATCCTGCTTATTAAACAATATTCAATAGAAGCCTAGTAAACTAAATGGATGCTTTGTTTCAAGCCCTGACTGTAGGTTGGGAAACAAGCTTTCTTGCTTTATCATGAAATTTTTCACCCTGAATCCCCATGTCAAAGGCAGCAGCATCTGGATAGAGACTAGACAAATGTCAGCAAATCTTTCTGTTCTGGTGTACTGACTGTAAAATGTGGGTAATGCTTCTGTTGTCTCCATTATTTGACTTCCCTGTTTGTTTACAGCCTGAACTCATCGGGACAGAGAATTCTTTTCCTGATTATATAAATGTATCTGACCAGGGAACATTTAGCTATGTTTAGTATTTATGGCAGTGGGAATCTTAGTTATCTAGTTGCATTCTCCTGTAATTCAAACAAAATCCTTAGAGAAAAATATGGGCTGTATTTCAAATCCAACTACACAAGTCTCTTGCTTGGCAGATCTGTGAAAAGAGGTAGGTTACTTGACTAGCTGCTTACTTTGTATATAGAAGTTAGTGTCCTCTTTGTATTTTGTTCCCCTGTGCGCAGAGAAAAGGTTATATTTTTTCAACTGCCTTGTTGTTCCTAGCTCTGTTGTGTCAGTGCATATTTTACTTCACAGATACCTCTATGTGCCTGTCACTAATGTTTACCCAGCACAGCCTAAGTGTCAATTTTTCAAATTTGTCCCTGTGTGGAAAGCTTGTGTTACCTCTTCTTTCCATTTTCTGAATAAATGTAATAAATCAAGTGTAGGCTATCTCATTATTTTCTTGGATACAAATGGTTAAAAGTTTATGTACTTCAAAAAATCCTTGAAAATAAAACAAAATAATCCAAATCCCTCCTTCTAATGTTACCCATGGATGTATCTGCAGACACTCCCCGCCCCCCAAAAAAAAAGAAACAGAAAAGAATAAGGTATAGTGCAGACTTGACAATGAATATTACGTTTATGTAAAGTTGTAACAAGCCACTTATGAATTCCTCTGCAAAAAGTGGCAGCCATCACTGAAAGCACAGGCATATGCCACTTTCTGACATAAAGGTATATGTGGATGATAGAACTGCCAAGTTTTGGGGTTCTTTCATTGTTTGTGGTTTTTGTTTGGTTTTATATGTTTTTTTTGTTGCATTTCTTTCAGTAGAGAGGCATATGTGTGTGTGAGAGAGAGAGAAAAGAAGTACGGAAATATCACTGACAACATTAGAGAAAAAACAGAAAGCTGAGCACCTCCCGAAAAGGCACAGAGAACATGATTCCAAAGAAAGTTCAAAGCCAGGGAGCATTCTGGAAAAGTTTTGAAAAGATGTGGAGCTTTAAACAAGGGAACTTATTTGTTGTTTGACTCGTCAGCTTTTAGGCAATTGAAGATTTGTGCATTGTATCTTACTCCTTTACAAATTATTCTCCATGAAATAGACAAATTATGAGGGAAAGCCTCCATTTTATTTGTGTCAAAGAGGATAATGTTAGTTTGGTTATACTTCTGAAAGAAAGCTCTAGTTCCTAAGATGCAAAATAGACGTTGCTTTATTACTGTGACTGTGGTGGTAAATGCTAAATTAATTGATGATTAAGTGCTGCTAACTAGACATATATAAACCTTCAGATATAAAGCGATGGTCAGGTCTGAGGCTAAGTCTGGATCCAGCTACACCTAGACTCCTCTCTGAGAAGGAGTTTAGAAAGAAAGGAGGTCCATTCTGAACCTTGTGTCAATGGGGAGGTCTCCTTTACACTTTTTCATCTTCATTCTACCTCAGTCCTACCTCGATTTTCCTTCCATTCACAGAGTAAGTAATAGAGTTATTCTTGCCATCAAACATTGTCATATCACACTTTTATAAATTCCTTTTTAAATTACTTCTCCTAATACCTTTGACAGTGATTCTTTAAGTGGTCTAAACTACTCATTCACAACATATCAGACATGGCTTTGAAGAACACGCTGATGAAGGCAGAGGGAAACATTTACATGAATTTTTGGCTAAAAAAGTTCTTTATGAATAGTTTTGGCTAATGAAGGATTGAATTTTACCATGCTGACTGAGCTGTGAAATAAAGTTGTCAGGTGTTCTCTGTGTGGCTGCTAAGGCTTTCTATTTCTTCTTCATAATGACATCACACACAAAAAGATAAATCAAACTATTTCTAACTCTGCCACACAGAGCAAAATGAAACACAGCTTTCTTTATACTGTTCTCATTTCAGCCTCTTCAAATTATTTAAAGAGAAGGGGAGTTGGGCTTGATACAAGCCAGCTGAATAAGGTACAAAAACAGAGAAACTGACACAGCCATCTTTTTAAATAAAAACAAAGTAAAAAAAAAAAAAAAAAAACCCCAAACAAAACACAACAGCTAAAAAGTCAACTCTCTTTATTAGAGCAGGGAACTTACAAGGAACAAGAATTTGGACTCCATGATCCTTGTAGGCCCCTTCTAACTTGAGATATTCTGTGATTCTGTGATTCTGTACTGTGGGGACTCAAGAGTCCCATTGCCTGTTCTTGATTTATTCTGTTAATTTTGTGGTAGTATCTGGATAGAACTTTACTCTACTGCCTGAAAAAAAGTCGATTGATAATAGACTGGCAGAAATACATTCAGTGACAAAGCTTTAAGTTACTGTATTTACCTCAGGACTGCAGGGCTCCTCCAGGCAACAGTGCATAAGCAGTGCAGAACAGAATTCAGATGATATCTACAGAACCCCATGTGCACCAAGAAAAAACTGTTCTTTGCTGTCTTATTTCTGTCAAGCATTGCAGAGCTAATGGGAAGGCACTCATTTTGTCTGTTTACTTGTCCAGTGATTGATTTAAATTCCCTAGTTTTTGTAGGGGTGTAAAACACACTTCATCCATCCAGCTAGGCATCTTATATAATTTAAGCTGGATATTTCTGAGACTGTATTTACCATGATCTAAATCACCAGGTTAATTCTCAGTGCTCAGGCCTGTCATGTTACCCACAACAGGCACACATCCTTTGTATCTTTTGTTGCACAACAAATACACATTTCTGCATGTGAAATGAATAGGATCATTTTACAGAGTGCATTAGTAACAATGTGGCCTCGTTTTGCTCTTCTATATGTTGATTTTGCTCAGAATTCAATGACAGTTACTCTTGGTATACATCACCGCAAGAGAGAGTGTTTGACCCCTTGCAGGAGAGTATTTGACCCCTTGCTCCTGCAGCTCCTGACCAGGGTCTCACACAAAATATGCTAGATGAAAACTATTTCAGTTATAAATATCTTGTAAAATGTCTGCACGAGATTTGTGAACAACCCTGCTCCCATACATTCCTAGTAATCTATAAGAATACTACTTTTATAGAGCCAAATAGTGAATTCTTTATTCCCATTAGCAGGCACCTGGTCTTGCATTCAGGAGTATTCCTGTGATTAACAACTCACTAGTGGAAATGAGGGGCTTATATTCTCAGTGTTTCCTCAAAACACACTGAAGAAAGACATCCAGTTCTATAATGAAGTAGGTGCTTTTTGGATGTCTCAGAGCTTTGGAATAACACATATAGAAAAAAAAACCCTAAAAAAAAAGGGAGTACTATCATGTTTATTTTCTTTGGGAGTGCTTGGACTAAAACATGAGAGAGGAAAGCAACATGCAGAGGTGAAACTGTATTTGCAGGTGGGAGAAAATCCTTAAGGGAGAAGGATTATATTTTCTGCTACGCTAACTGGAGACTGCGCTCTTAGGCTTTGAACATATGTGCATTCTGATTTTCATACAACCAAAGAGAAAAATGCTGTGCATAAGTGAAGAATTATTATTTTGGTGTGACACTGCCTGCTTATGGCCATGGTAAGTGGCAATCATGTCTTTCTTTCAGTTCACACTCTTATGAGTGGTTCACAGTTTCACGACACTATTGTATTTGAAAGACAGTGTCAACATCAGTCCTATTTCTGTTTAAAAAAGAATGGGGTGAGAGTGATGAAAACATATTAGAAGAAACATCTGAGTAATAGATTTTCTATCTTTCTCTTTGTCTGAATACTCTGCTTAAGTTGCTAGGTTTTCTAGCCTAGAGTGACTGCATCTTGTTTGTGCTGTACATTCCTAGCTCATTTCAATTTCCATCTTGGTTGGAGATTGGAAGCTGCTCTGTAGCACAAATTAAAAATAAAATACTATCTCATTATCTGAAAATGAGAAGTTTTTCGTTTGGTAGTGTTCTTTAGCTTCCTTGTTTTAATTGCTTCTAATGGTGACCAGTAAAGGGCATCATATTAAAGTTATTTAGCAGAATGAAGTAAGATGGTGGCATCTAGAGAAAATATTTTTGTCTTCACTTCTAAGATCTTTCCAGTTCGTATTTAGAATAAAGATAATTTTTCAACAGTAAACCCAAGAACAAAGTAAACCCAAAGTTTGGAAGTAAACCCAAGAACTCTCTTAATCTAGTTTAACCTAAATAGACTTTTAACATTGTGCTCAATAAATCTTATTTAATTTACTCTGAAAAGTTGGAACTTTGTAGTGGTTACTGTTTTATTTCAGTAGCATGCAAAATGAGGTGCACATACATCGCTTACGTAAGCTAGGAAGATGTGACTATAAATTTAAAGCAAAGCGAATCATTTGAAGCTCAGGTACAACAACAGGCATGATTGCACATTCTGTAATGGTCACTGGATGATAATAAAAGGACATGTGTTCATAAAGTCAAACAAGAGAGACGGACTTGTGTTAACTCATTAGATGACAGGCTTTATGTAAGTTTAAACCATTACTATGATAACTATTTAATTTGGCTCCTTCCCTTAAAGTGTCTAGATACTCATACAAACAATTCTAAGTGAGAGTTTTTTTTAGAGGCGGGGATTGGATTAAATTTATGTTTGTAACAAGCTGCTTTGTCTTTTGTTTTATTTTGTTTCCTGTTTTCCTTCCAATAGAGAAGTACATTTGTAACATAATGCCAAGAGTAATTAGCTTATGTTAGAATATTGATTTTACATTAAGAAAGATAAATGTTAAAATATTGACAATGGAATCTGTTTCTTATTAAGACTGTCATTTTAGAGATGAAAAGAAGCCATATCATATACAATCTTCTCTGTAGTTGCAATATGTAAATTACTTAATATTACAAGAGGGAGAACTGCTTATTCAGTCCTGGAGAACTTTTACCTCCCTAGTGCTAACGGTCCAGGTCAAAATGCTCATATGAATTAAGTAAACTAAGAGCCCAAGCTAATGTATGAATCACTTCAAATCATACTTCCTCTTTTTAACAGAAAATCAATCAGGAGGAAATCAGCGTAGGCATTTTCGTGAGGCACAAGATAACATTCCACTAGACCTCGTGAACTTGCTGCCATTGTGGTGACCACAACTAGAGTTTTTTCTTCATTTCTTTCAAATTCCCTTTGGAGATAAAGAAAAATCAGAGATGGTGATGATCTAATAAAGTAGGTTAACCAAATTCCTCTTGTTTTAAGGTAATTTTTGTTCTCAGGACCAGGCAGACCCTATACCCAGTAAGTGTGATGATAAACAAGGGCATTCGTTATGTTATATGTGACGTTTGCTTTTCCATGAGAGCACTTATATGTTTTTGGAAGCAGGATTTATTTTACTCATCTCCTTGAAACACATAATGTCCATTTCTCACCTTTTACAGAAGACTAGGCTTTACTGTGTAACAAACAACCAGCCTTGGCAATGGAGTTATTGATACTGTTTAAGCAGGTCACTAATATAGGATAGTTGTCAGTTCAGAGAAGTAAGCAAAAATTTGTAGGCTGAGAAAAATTTTAGGGACAAAGGATATTTTCAAGTGGAGGTGGGACTCTGAATAGGCAGAGCTTTGCAGTACATTTGCCTGTACCTTTTCCTGAGAATGAGCACTCCAACAGCACAGAAATGGCTTTTGGATCTTGAACATATGCATTATTAGGACAAAAGCAAGAACAGGATAACCTTTCAAACAAAGAAGATAAAATTTACTGGCTAACATACATCAAAATATAATTGAGATGATAAAAATCTGCACTTGGCAAAGTTGTCGAGGGTTGGTCTTTCACTCTAGGCATACTTTCCTGTTAACAGTTTTAGCATCTTCATTGGTTGAAGAAAAGTCTTCAGCAAAAACTCCTTCTGTCATCCTGGGTGCACAGTGTATTTCACTGTCTTTATTTGTGCTTGAAGCTCCTGGCCACTTTCCCTTCCTTTCCCCCTGCTTGCCGCCCTCTCCTACCTGAAAACACGTAGTCTTTGCTTCCTAGCAGAAATTTACACCTAACTCAGTGAGTAGCAGTTAATGATAGGGCAAAAGATTTTCCTTTTTCCAAACACATGATGTAGTCTGCAGAGAGTAAAATGCAAGCAAACATCACATGCAGTTTCTGTCACAGAAGATTCAAGAATTCACTTGCAGTCAACTTTGGTAACAGTACTTGCACCGAGAGAGAAACCCAGTTTCCATACCTCCTCAGTAAATACAGGCACTGCTGGAGGGAGACCTTAAGACAATGAATATTTTGTATGTGTGGTCTGGGTCCCTGTGCTCTTTCCATTGTGTTTGGTCGAATGCTACAGGTACAGGAAAGCTTGTGAAAGTCCACCTTTGGTTGAACTTAGATGTGTTTCTTGTAGGCTTCTGAGGAACTACAAAACCACCAGAGGAGTTGAAAGATACTTATAAAATCGCTTATGTAAAAGAAATGACTGTTAAAAGAATTGTGCCACTAGCATGCAACAGCAGAAGAGCTGCAGCAGAAATTTCAGTTGGCATTTGTCATGCCAAGTAAGCAGAATCATGGCCTTCTTTAGGAGGTTACTTTAGGCTCTGGCACCTCAGAAATTACAGCAGCATTGTACCTTAGTTGCAGTGCTTCTAGGTGTGGTGAGAAAGCACAAACACTTCTTCCACGCAGTTCAGCTCATACCATCTGTCTCCCTTGAAAAGGCATATTCTGACAAAGAGGATGACTTTTATACCAAGGGGAGTGTTAAGAATATCATTGCCCTAGATCCTATTTGAAAATCAGATTGGGCCTGTTTGAACCCACACCCACATCCTCTTAACAAAACCAGGTAGAAATATACTGTCATTCTCAAAAAAAAAAAAATTACTTCCCCTCTTGCCTCACTGTGTCCCACACACATTTTATCTCTAAAATGGGACAGCAAAAAAAGAAAAAAGAAACAAATACTTCTGTACAAATCAGAGGTATGGTGACCTGAGAACCCACACTTTTATAGAGCATACCATATTTCCTGCTCATTCTCTTTCTCCTCCATTTCACCTCTGTCATGCATTGTGTTCAAATGCAGCTTTTCTGAAGCTAAAATAACCAATAAAGACTTTTCATCCTGGGCTAGACTGTGAATGCTTCACAAAGCATTTTTAAAAAATGAACTTTTTGTGTCCTTGTGAGATACAACAGTAAGGATGAGCAGTTGTAAGACTGAAGTCAGTGAAAAAACACTAAGATTATAAAAAAAAAAATCTCATTTATAATCTTAGTTTCTGGTAGCTACATATTAGCTCTTCTTCCTGCTCTGAACTGTACCAAACCCACATATCCTCTTTTTATAAACTGAAATAAAAATATCATATTTAACAAGTATTAAACTGTTGGGGCACATAATGCTTTCTGCTTTTATACAGAATCCCGAATTTTCTGAATGATACCTAAAGACCTGTCTTTACAGAAACAAAGAAAGAAGTGGGAACAAAAAAAGAAGTGCAGCACTGGTAAGAAGGTCAAAAAAAAAGTGGATGAAATATAAATGCACACACACATATATATATATTTAGAAAACATGAGTAATCTCTAAAGGTATAATTAGTGGAGAAGGAGACAGGAATTTTACACTAGGCAAGAAATAGGTCAATTCAGCTGAGGTTCCCTACTGTACTGACAGCTGGCTGAGTCTTTATATATATTCAATGTATAGGAACCAATGATGTATCTGTCTTTCTTTCTCTAGCACCTACTGTATGACGGTGCGGGAGAGCAAAGTTTGTAATGACCCCCAAATTGGAATCTTTGCTTGTTTATTTGTTTGGGTTGTTTTGTTTTTTTTTTTTTTTTTTTTTTTTTTTTTTTTT
>Ga0065711_1041324_pt1 | contig 16240 bp, 11 predicted proteins | sample Hoacrofraction12_FD_59098 | JGI IMG/M metagenome (GOLD analysis project Ga0065711, IMG submission 59098) | Hoatzin crop microbial communities from Cojedes, Venezuela - Epithelial fraction 12 v2 (version 2) | ecosystem: Host-associated > Birds > Digestive system > Esophagus > Crop | place...
ATAAATCTTTTTTTTTTTTTTTTTGCTAACCAAACAAAAACCAAACAAAACCTTGAGAGAGAAGTGTAGCACTGTGCAAATGCCGTCTAAAGGAAGCTCTGTAAGTTAGAGAACAACAGGTCAATTCTGCATTCTGTGTATGTATTTCCATTTCAGAAAGCAGTACCATCATTACCGTTACAATTGTGTGATTTAACGACACTGCTACTGTTTGAATGAGATATGTTTCAGCTGCCTTTTTTTTTAAACTGTACAGCAGGAATGAATTATTTACTCCTAAATTCAGGTTGTTGTTTTTCTTGGTGTTTGTGGTTTGTGCTAGGGTGATGAAAGAATAGAAATATTTGAGAAGAATGTCTTGCCTGCATGGCTGTCTAAGATGGATGTGGATACATACTTGCATGGAAGAAATCCTTCTGTTTATATTTAGGAAATACATTTTTAAGGTAAAGCTATTTGAATGAAATTACACATTAGTTGCTCAGACAGAAGGAAAACAGATGTAAAAATCAAGTACAGTATAAATAGTGTTGTGGGGTATGTTTAGAACAATCATTCGTTTTGTGTAGAGAATAGAAAGTAAATATAATGGAGAAACTGTGGGCTGGTAAAGATTTATGACGTCAAAGTTACGTTTGAACAACCTTACGCTGAACAAAATTCTTTATTTAGCAGTAAAAGGGAAACATTAGGAAAAAAAAATAATCTCTAAAAAAGAGCTGACTACATTCTTTGTAAACACCAGTGTGTCTTAATTGTATATTTATTGCCTGATGATGTGATGGGAGAGTTTAATATGTTTCTGTGCTTTTGTTTGGAATTTCTTTTGTTACTGTTTTGGGATTTCCTTTAAGGATGACCTTCTCACTGCTTTTTTTAGATGTATGTGCTTCAGCTGGGGTTAACTGCAATGTCTGTGGGGTTTTTTGCGTTAAATGACTCACTACTTAGACCTTAAACATATAAGAGTTTAGTTTGGGTTTTTTTTCCTGGGAAGTATTTATGGTGTAGACCACACGTTCTGTAGTATCCCTGAGACTAGCTGGACTTGGAACTTTGGATCCAAAAGCATCAGAAGTTTGTGCCTTCAGGTTTTTATGGTCCGTACTTGAGGGTTATGCCTAAGAAGTGCCATCTGGTCACAGACGATAATGCATGTTCATTTGGAACAAAAATTCTACATTTCTAGACCCACCTGGTTTTCATCACACTGTTGTGGGTTGAAATACTCTTCTCAGTGGCACAGAGCACTGCAGTAGGAAGATATAAGCTCCTAGTGTTTTCTGTCATCAAAAAAAATTCTTGAGTAGCGTCTGGAGTGAGATGCATATGGGATAACAACTATTTCATTTATGAAAAAGCGTGTGGTGATTTTATTTCAAATTACTTTGCCAGTTCAAGAATTTTCAACTAGTTCTTTACTCCTGTCATGTTTTTAGTAGAGGTACTCTTGAAGATTTTATTCAGGTTTAAGATGACAAGTTGCTGTATGAAGGCTGTGTTCTAGCATGTCTGAGGTAGTGAAAATCCACCTTGGCAAAAGCTAGGGAGGACCTGGCAGAAATGAAACACTTGGCATTGAAAAAACTGTGATAAATAGTCTTCAAGCTCCTGAGAAAATTCTGTGAATGACAGTGAGCTGAGAGACCTTTTAAAATGAGATGGCATTAATAGCAGTGTTTTGATCATTTTAAATGGGGATCAGACGACTTCGTCCCTTTGTGATGCTAATTACATTGGGGTTACCATTGAACAACTTAGTGGATCAAGGGAGAAAATACTAGTAGTGCAACAGAACCCTGAGCATCCCTGAATGTGCCCTCTTCTTCCATCTAGAAGTTTAGTCTAGTTAAAAGCGCACAACTTTGCTATTTGCCTGGGATGTCACATACACCAGGTCCAAACGTGCAAGAGAACTTACCTGATGTAATGATTCAGCATATACTGGCGTTATGGCTCTTTTGTCTGAGAGTCAGCCAGGTGCTTGGTTACCTGGAAATCCCAGAAAATGTTTTAATTCTCCTTCCGCCTGAATATTGTTTTCAGAATACACTGAATTGCCAGGCACGTGCTGGCTGGCTGTCCAGTGCATGTACTGTAGGTTCAGCAAGCCCAGGGAGTGTCAGCCTGTACTTGTTTTGGCTGGGATAGAGTTAATTTTCTTCCTTGTAGCTGGTATGGGGCTGTGTTTTGGATTTGTGCTGGAAACAGAGTTGGTAACACAGGGATGTTCCAGTTACTGCTGAAGGGTGCTTGCATAGCATCAAGGCCTTTGCTGCTCCTCCCACCACTCTGCCAGTGAGCAGGCTGGGGGTGCACAAGAAGCTGGGAGGGGACACAGCCGGGACAGCTGACCCCAGCTGACCAAGGGGATGTCCCATGCCGTATGGCATCATGCTCCAGCAATAAAGACTGGGGTGAAAAGGAGGAAGGAGAGGGGACATCTGAAGTGATGGCATTTGTCTTCCCAAGTAACCATTGTGCGTGGATGGAACCCTGCTTTGCTGAAGATGGGACGTAGTGGATGAATTGCTTGTTCTGCTTTGCTTGCATGTGCGGCTTTTTCTTTACTTATTAAACTGTCCTTATCCGCACCCACAAGTTTTCTTACTTTTGATTCTCTTCCCCCATCCCACTGCAGAAGAATGAGTGAGTGGCTGGGTGGTGTTTCGCTGCCTGCCAGGGTTAAACCATGACACGTCCCCGCCAGATGCACAGCGGGTGACGTACATGCCCAGATTTCCATTTTGGTGTGGAAATATGGAAGCTCTAGGAACGATTCTCACTCCCATACTTGCTGAGCCTTCACATTCCTGTGTTTGGGGAGGTGGGACTCATCTTGACACCACTGGACTAGTGACATTCTCTACCTTGTGCAGTTCCTCTCACTTGTGCTATGCTGAACTAGGACTGCCACAGAACAATACCGTGGGGAAGACATGGCCAGCAGCATTTTCGATCTTGAACAACTAAGGGGAGTACGGATTGATTTTTCCAAATGAAAAACATGGTTCTAAAAAGTTCAAGTGTCTCAGCTGCTGTTTTGCCATTTCTGTGTGCTCAGTGGTAACATTGCAATAATTTTTAATAGTGATTGTTACAATGTAATTTGAAAAAAATAAGTGATACGTAAAAATGAATTATTATTGTGTTATGTACATTGCGCTCAGAACAGGAAAACCTCTTCCCTTACCTCTTTTTAACGCAATGTGGATGAATTGTGGAGGCCCCCCGACATCCATCACTGGGATATTTTCCCCTCATTTGAAAGGGAGCTGAGGCAAAGCGAACTTCCAGTGTGGGCGACAGACACAGCTGTAAATTGCAGGAGGCGAAGCTAGAGCTGGAATAGGGCAATCTGCTACAATCTGCTCTGGGTTTCAAACCAGCTGTTCATACAAGAACGTGATATGGCAATTCACATTTTTACTTGACTGTGACACGAATTACCCAGCCTTGCTTTAGGTAAGTTTGATCTGGCAGTGGCAGTGGCGTTTTAAGTGAGGACCCGAGATCACCTGAAAGCCCAGCGCGCTAAGTGGAGAGGCTGCGGCGGGAAAATCCTGTGTGGCCACCCCAATGGAAACCAAGTACGAGGTGGAAGCGCGGAACGAGCTGTTCTGGGGTGTGAGTCCGCAGCTGGAATAGCCAAAAGCCTCCAGGCACAGCCCCAGCCGGAGCTGGAGCTGGCTGTGAGCAAAGGGGCGATTTGCTTTCTGGCTGCAGCGCAGTTCAAACGACTCGTTAGCTCAGAAGCAGCCCGGCGGGTAGCAAGGAGGCTGTTTGTGCTGACGCGGTGAGATGATGTGAGCCTACCATGAGAAGCTGGCAATCCCGAAGCCGAGTCTGGATCCCTGCACAGCACAGGTCTGAAGGGAGGCCTGGAGGTCAGCTTGTGATCAAGTCCTGATTATCTGCATTTTTCTAGGATCATAGCTTGCTTTCTAGAGTCAGCAAAATACTTGCATTAAGAATTGTTAACAGGTTAGATTCTACTCACGGGGTGAGAATTTGCTCACTCGGGAGTCACTGACTTCTTAAATTACAAATCCATTGCAGAGAACTGGAGACAACCCAGCTGCAAAACGAAAACCTGATTTACATGAGGTTTACTTTTTCTGTTGATCTGAGTGCTAGGGTATGTTTAAAATAAATTAGTTCTTTCTAGATATAGAAACTGGTTTCAAAATACACAGAAAATTAATCATAATTTATAAAATGGTTGCAATGCTTTACAACTTTTATATGATATTTTGCTTTCTATGAAGACACGGCTTTTATATATCACATTATAGTACAGTTAAAAGCATTAAGCACAACTGATGGAAACTCATTATAGGAATAATTTACTGATCTTACCTTCATCTCGGAAGAATTCTACTTCAGGCCCTAGCTAAACTGTGCTACAGAGGAACAATTTCCTGCGGACTTGTGCCCTGCGTCGCCAACAGTCTGCCACCGCAAAAATCCCAGCCGCTCTGCTGGCTTCCGTGGACCGCTCTTCCTCGTGATGTTTGCTTCCTGCCACGTTCTCTACCTGCTGGATGAGGCTGCAGGCAGGAGCAGCTCCGATTTGAGCTGTCTCACACTGACAGGGAAAGCTAGCTGCTCTCCAACACGGGGAATTCCTACCTGTCTTTGGAAATGGTAAATTGTTCCTGTCTGTTTCTTTGTGTGGGCACCAGGTTGGGTGGTCTTCTCTTCTTGGCTTCAGATTTTCTTGAATCTTGTAGAAACATAATATGGCTGAGCCTCTATCGAATTTGATTGTAATTGTTCGACACCTTAAAAATTATTAATAATCAGAATAGGGAGGTTGATTATATCAGCTTGGAAAACTGATGTTCTGTTTAATGCCAGGATGTAGTGCATTCCAGACAAAAGAATCTTGAGTGATGGCTCTGGGGTTTCTTAGGGGAGATGGTGCTTTTTGAAACAGGATGTTTGGGAAGATTTAGTTTGTAGATCTAGAGCTTTGGACAACATCTTTGACTCCAGGAGGCTGGAATTCAGTCTCACTCCTCTCTAGACCTGGGGCCGCTGATGGAGCCCTCATGCCTCAACTGCTCACTAATAAAGCTTTGCTAAGAGTATTTTCCCTTTTTGAAGGGCAAGAGGAACTGGAAGTGGGGTGATGTAAGGGTAAGTGTATTAAGCACACTGAGCTGCTCATACGTGTCAGGATTATGTATGTTTGGGACTAATCAGACAGACGCTGTTTTAGTAATAAAATGTGCTCAGCACTTTTGAAAAATCAGGCCCAGTGAGGAGTGTATAAGTTTAATTTTAGTTTTTCAGTTTGAATGCTTTGATCTTGGCATCTTAACTCAATATCCTCATTAGGATATAGAAATGTTTCTCTGCAAAACGCGTGAACTTTTTTTTCCTGGACAATGGTGGTCAAGTAATTAGAAGAAACAGTTTTCACTGTTACATTTCCACACCCCCTCCCTTGCTCTTATGCATATGTAGTATTTGTTAAAGTTTTCTAATATGTGGCTGTGTGTTTGTTCACTATGGAATGAGTAATTTTAATGAACATCTGCAAACCACAGAATAATACCTGGAGTGGCAGCTGCTGGCTATGTCCCACAGTCTCAAAGCCATTTGGCTGAAAGAACAGTGCTTTCTATGGAAAGGCCAAGGCATAAACATGTCCCTGTCCTAGATTATATCTATTTTGTCTGCTGACTCGCTGCCCCTCCTGCTACCGCCCGAGGTTTGGGGCATGCCGAGGGGTGGCCACGTCCCGGCGGCAGGCACTGGCAGCCTGGATGATGCTGTCCATGGCAGCACCTAGAGGGGTCGGGCTTGGGTACCTGCCCAGCCCAGCCTCAGTGGTCCCCAGTGAGACTCAGGACTTTCTGAGCACAACCAGAGTGGCAGTGAGGTTGGAGACACATTAAGGCACTTTAGCTGGTCCTAGTGTGTCTTGTCCAGCTCCAGTGTAGGTTAAGAAAGAAAAATTCATGCACTTGCAGCACTTTGGGTACTGGCATCCTCATAAGTGTAGTCTCCTCCTTCAGCTTTCCCAAATTGCATGTTTTCTGTCAAAATAGCACATGAATGAACATTTTCAGCACGAGCCCAAGCACTACATTAAAAATAGCAGGTCTCGCGCAGGCAGTCCTGACCCATTTTTAACCCTGGTTGCTATGGCACTGTGTGTGCTGGGCAGCTGGTGGGGTAGGGCGATGGGGCGATGGCACACAGGCCTTTTGTTGCTCCTTGGCCTGGGTCCAGCCAGCTTGTCTCCCCCATTCTCCCTCCACCCCGCAGCAGCTGGCAGCAGCCAGCATCTGCCAGCCGGGACCAGCAGCGTGGCTGCATCCTCTGCTGACTCTCCGGGTCAGTATTCCGGAGGAGCCACCAACTCCCAGGCACCCAGAGCTGTTCCCCTGCAGACCACGGCTCCCATCCTTTGGCTGTGTGCCCCTGCATTGGAAAAGCCTTCATCTTCCTGCTCCTGGGCTTCAAGCAGGCTCCCTCTCCACATCCCTCACTAGCTGCTTTCCAGCTGTCCTGTCCCCTGCTTTACCTCCTTCCAAAAAAAGGAACTCGTTACCATACTTTTGAAGGATGAGATTTAAAATAGGTCAGCTTCTTAGTAATGGGTAGAAAGTGGTTTTTATTAACAGGATTTAAAACAAAACTCATTATAGATGGATTTTTTAATTTCTAGTTGATGTTAAATATATTGCAATTGCCTACACAAAGTAATATAAGCACAGGATTTGCAAATTTGAGTTTAATGTTAATTTAGCTGATAGATATACTCTGCGGGGCAATCAGTGCTTTGCATTTTTCATTCAATCTTGATATTACACTTTCCCTTCCACAACATAATCTGAACCACAGACCAGCTGGCTGCGTTGATTAAAATCCTCTTTCTGCTTTTTATTAATCTTCATGGTTTTGCCCTAGAATTATGTCATGGTCTATCAGGGAGGTCATGGTCTATCAGGGAGGAAATCTGCTGGGCCAGAATGCAGTATTTACAAATCAAGCTTTCTGCCTAAAGCATATTGCTGATTCCTAAAATAAGCTGGGTCCTGAACACTTTGTTATATCCACAGAGCCTTACACGAGTTTGGAACAAAGCTTTTCAGATTAAATTACTTACAAATAATTCATTATGCATTTGGCTGACATTTCCTCAATGAAAACCTAGATTAAGAGGATGTCATTAGGGGATAGGGGCAACAGAGGACTTTTGTTGTCAGTAGGCCTAATCCTGGTAGAGTCGTGCCAGCTCTTCACGTGGACCCTCATTGCCTTCACCTTGATGGCAGAGGTAGAATGGATGGGGTCAGGGTATTGCTGCGAGAGGGAGCACTGGTCCAGGCGTCAGATGCACAGCAAAGGGACAGGAAACATTGTCAAACAGAAGGTGAGGGAGCAGCGGGAAGGATGCTCTGACTCCCAAAATTCGTCCGAAGGCTGCTGGGGCACAGCCTCAATCTTCCTTGCTCTGCAGAGCTCCTTGCACAAAGGCCATTTGTCCAGACTGGATGAGATTCACCCCAAACAAGCAATGTGCTCTGTGTGTTGTTGCTTTTTTTTTTTGTAAATAATTATTTGATCATGATGAATCTTTTTTTTAACTAATTTGACGTGATGATTAGGCAATCACTTTAGCATGTGTTTTTTCAATTATCTCTCATTCACAAAATGAGGCAGTAACTAAGCATAATCTATCTTTTCCTGATTTCTCACAAGGTTAATTAAGACTGCAGATATTCTTGCTGAGGGGTTTGGATATCTTTGGATCTAAGGATGGTTAACGTGGTTATATCCTGTAGCTATGCCGCCTGTACTTTGGCCAAGATGCTACTCTTAAGGATGGTACACAGTGAAAATGTTACGTAGGTCGAGAGATCTGCCTACAGGTCTTTGCTGCACTTTTCCCTCCCCGACTGTATATTGATGCTGGGAACGGTGTCAGTGCATACATTTGGGGCAGAGAGAGCACAACATGGTGATGGATGCTTATAAATCATGCATACTAATACCGCAGAATTTTGCTATGGGGAGTGAAGTTTGGTATTAGGCTTTGCTCTTTTGTTTCCATAATGGCACTTAACCACAAACACCCATTTTTGCTGTTGAGAATAAATTACCTTTCAAATTCTACACCATTGCTATCTGCTTTGAGCTTTAGCAAGGGGCTGTAAGATTTGCAGGTTGAAGAGTCAGGGCCCCAAAGTTTTCCAGAAGCTTTTCTCTCACTCTGAGGAACGATACGTCTCAGCTCAGCACATCTCTTACCATTGCAGGGTTATTCAGTCTACAGCAGAGTGGGAGAGAGATAGGCCATGAAGGCAGCATTAAAACCATGGCTTTCCATGACACCAGAAGAAGGAGATTTCCTATGAGCCAGCTCTGCTATGGCTTGAACTGTTGAACACAAGCTCTGACTATCTGGGAATTAGTCTTTTGTGAATGGAGTTGTTCTTTACCTTCTTGCGGGTGTCTTAAGCCTTTGTAGGGTGCCCTTTCCTCGAAGTCACGTTTCCCAGTTCCTAGACTGATTTGGGGTCTGTGGCAGCCTTATGATTTTGCATTTTTAATATTCAAAAAGCAATTACTTTTTCTTACTTTGGAGGGTTTTGGTTGTGAAAAAGTCAGTTCTGGCTTCTCCTCTTCCCAACTGAATGCTTTTTTCCAGGCATTGATAATAGTTTCTGAAGCTCTGATTTCTTCAGGCATAGAAAATTGCACTAGCAGCTTGTTGAAGTGACCTCATTGCTGATAGGGTGCTGGTGAGCATTGCTTGGCTGGCTACTGGGTTTCATGGGCACTACTCAAAAAACCAAACCCCAGATAGCTACTGGATGGGGCAGGTTAATTACCTTGTTTTTGTCCTTGTGACTGTGCAGTTCTTACTTTCACTGGAGTTCTGCCATCTCAGGCATTTTCTTTAGTACCGTGCACGGAGCAGCTGGGCTCTGGCCTCAGAAGTGACTGGTAGCGCCATTCAGTTGATGCTCTTCCCTTGTAGACTCCTGCATTCCCAATCTAGCCTCCCCCTATAGCATCATGGCTGAAGCAGCTCAAATTATCCTCTTGGCAGTGGTCTTATCACTTTCCTTTGTAATCTGCTTGCTTTAAGGATCTGTCAATTGCCTCGTCACTTGTCGGATATCATCCCAAATTCAAAATTCTTGCCCTTATCTTCCAGAAATATTCAGCAGCTTGGGATCTCTCTGCTGACTTTTGTGTTTCTCCATCGTTTTGGGCCATCACTTTTGTCCCTGTGCTTTCTCAGGTAAATGCCTCTTCCAGGTCACTATTTCCTACAAATACTAACCTAATCAGCCATGGCACCAAATATGTGTTTCGTGAGATTTCATACTGTAGTGTTGTTTCTTCAGTGGACTTCTGTGCTTGTGGATGGTCTTCCTGACTTCAGCTGGTGCTCCACGTAGCACTGGCGGTCATTCCTTGTGGACAAAGGAAGGAGGCCTCAGGGAGAGCAGACCTCTGGGTCCTTTGTCCACATGCGCTTCTCAGCATGGAGCACAAGCTGAATGCTTCACAAGCAGAAAATACAAAAATGAATGGAACTGCTTAACAAAAAAGATGCAAACTCTGTGTTTCTGGTTCACTTTACTGTCCCTTAAAGATTTGTTTTTCCATTAAGTTATGTGGTTAAATATATTTTTCAAGACAACAAAGAGTGACCTGAAGGATCTCACTCAATCTGTCTGTCTTGGCAAGGTTTAGTTTCCTTGCTTCTGTTCAGGCAGCTACCGAGAACCATACCCTCTGTGTTTATGTATTTAAACTGAATTAGGTATCATGGTTACACAAATCAAAACAAAAACGCTCTGTGTATACAAGAAGCAGCTGATGTTCTGTTTCTGGAGTAAAATATATGTAGAGAATTTCTTTTTCAATGCAGAAAGAAGAAAAAATCCAAACCTGTCAAAGTCAAGTGTATTAAAGGAGATGGTTGCAAGAACAAGACCCATATGCTGTACATAATATATGACTTTTTTCCACTTTTATGTCTGCCCTCCAAAAGATGAAAAATTACAAGGGTTGAAACTGAAAGCATCATTAAATGTTAATCTGTGGGGGCTTCCTTAGTGCTGGCGAGGTCAGGAGCTGCCGCAGAACTCAGTGACAGATGGAGCGTCCTCTGTGAAATCATTCTGCGTTGCCAAACGCCGCCGGTAGACGAGCTGTCTGTCACCGTGCGCGTGTTCCGGCCGTGAGCTCCCTGCCCAGTAAAATGCTAGCGTAGGCATGTCGTGCGGACACCGAGTCAGGAAGGATGGGCTTTAGGTTATGGCCAGTAATGAGCTTTCTGCGCCTCTGAGCGTATTGTAACCTGTAGGCAGGAAAATGCGGTTTTTGGAAATGGTTTGTCCTGGCGTAGCGCTGAGCTGGGGATCTCCGAATCTCTCTGAAGGGCACTGGCCCTGCTGAGCCTTGATCCTGTGCTTTTCATCGCCTTGTATGAAAAAGACTCAAGTCTTGGACACTTACCATCTTTGCAAAATTAAGTTGAAAGCTCCTGACTCACAGCCTTAAGGGCTTTTCCCATAAGCAAGTGAAGCTATACTGCAGCTGAGACAGAAGGATAGGTTTTGCTTGGTGTGTCGATCAGCGTGCTTGTCACCAGGCTCCCTACATTGCTGCGTTTTTGGCATCACCGCTTTGTAACTCTCCAGCTAATTTAGTGATGAAGCTGCTGACAGAAAAACAAACCAGTCGAGTTCCTTCCGAAAGCTTCAGCACAGCAAAAATGGGAATGGTCCCCGGATCAATGCCTGCCCCAGCTCCTGTTTGCCAAACAAGGTCCTTTAAGGGGGATGAGCTGAGGCTGGTTCCCAGGGCTGCCAGAACCAGGGTTGCAGACCACATGGCCTTAGAGCCTGTCTGCTCGCATTCAGGAGGGAGAGAACACGAGCACTAGTTCAAGGTGACCTATCCCGGTGACACTGCACACAGCTCGTCTGCAAGCCTCACCCTCTGCCTCGCGTAGAAGAGAGCTGTTCCCACCTCACTAGCAGAGGAAGCGAAGAAATCCTAAAGCTCTGATGTCCCGGCTCTTGTGTCCTAAAGCTGTGGTGAAGCAGCGGTGTCATCGCCTCGGCGCTCCCCGACGCATTTTGGTGATGACCTGCGTTACAAAGGTAGTTCAAGCAACTTGTGAGAGGCACTGTCACTGTTGATAAATTCTATGATGTCTAGGGTTTTGGCAAAATCCTTAGAAAACAGTGGAGCTTTGCTCAGTTGCTGCTGCTTATGAGTCCACTCATTTCGACTGTGTCTAACCTAGTGTGCACATTTTCCCAGCATTGCAAATTCTGGAAGCAATTTACTGGGCTTAATTGCCTTGTGAAGGTTAAGGACATTTGTGGAACCTGAAAATGAAGCTTTGAAACTTGAATGTTTGATCAAGAATTGAATTTTGTATTCAGGCTCTTGCCTCAGCTGAACTGCACAGCACCAAACCTGAAACAAATGGGCTGCACACCTTCACCTATACATCACAGCAGAGAGGAGAGCATCGTAATCCTTGCTTAACAGAAAGAAATCATACTGCCAACACAGGCTGTAGCTATTTCTAGCTTTTGAGGCAATTGCAAGCTTGCACTCACAGTGTTTGTAGAGAGGTAAATACGCAGAATAGGAAGGTGGCTCAGCCCTGAACAGAATAATGTCCAGGGCAAACGAGTACTGGTGGTGGTGTACCTTAAAATACCAATACATCACTGGCAGTTTGACTGACAGGCAGCTCCAATGTCTATGAAGTGGACACAAGGTGATAAACTGTCAAGCTGACCTAGAGATAGCAGAGGCCGAGACTGCTGTACTTGAAGGTACCAAAAAGGGCCCTAGCAGAGCAAGGAGGAGAAACTGCATCTTCCAAATCGCAGAACAGCCTCCAAACCAACAGCTCGCCTTTGCTCTCTCACGTATGTCTCCTGACCCCTCTTCACAAGGTCTGCTCTGTGCCTGCCTTTCAGTGAGTGGCAAAGAGCCGGCTCATGTGAGCTCGCAAGGAGCTTTGTAGTCCGATAATGTTTCTCAAAATGGCAGGCATCACGCTGATGGTGTGACAGATAGTGTCACATTGAGTGAAATCTCACTGACTGTGGAATTAAATTTATGTTTCTCCAAAAAGGCTAGTGCAAAACCATGCTTATCTCAGAAGAAGTGAAGTTCTCCCTTGGCTGTGTGGAGTTGTTGGCTCATCTTCTGGGGAGAGAGGAAAAGTGGCCACTATTGCATGGGGTATCTGGGAGCACAAGCTCTACCCAGGATGGGAAGAGGTCGCTTTCCTCATGATTCATCCTGTACTTACAGCGTTTCTGTGGATTGTGGAGTTATAAAGTCCTGGCACCTGTGTGTATTGTCTTTGATTCCTCTTCCTAAAGGTTTTATTCAGACTTGTGTCAGTTTTCTTCTCCAGCTATATGCCTAGCTGGATTTTGATAATGCCTCCAGAGGCTCCTGTGCAGTTCTCTCTTCAATTACTGCCTCCCATCCGGGAAGATTTTACATTTCAAAACATGCTGAAAAGCATATTTCCCAAATTTACTTGAACAGTCCTAACAGAGCTTTGTCCCTGGGCTCTGGAGACTTGCAGGACACAGGGTCAGTGCATTGCACTGCTTCAGCATAGCCGTGTCAGATTTTGTTTTTAAAATGTCTCATTCAACACATTCTGGGATATTAATCCTTTCTCTTCAATAGATAAACCCATGGTTTTGGCAACAAATGCAGGAAAATAGCCAGTACAGAGCAAGAACTGTGTGAATTTGATTCTGTTGAATGCTGCATCATGCTAAGCTGCTCTGGTCCAGATGGGGCTCCAGATGGGGGTCAGACATCCACCTTTTTGTGTCTCTGAAGCAAATGTTCCCCTCTTTCCATGCTTCCATTTGCAGGGAGCGCACTGCATGTCTGAACAGGGAGATGGACATTTGTGTAACGGACCTGGTACGATGTGTTGCAAACAAGACGTGCTGTACTTCATCCTGGAGGCCTTGCTTTTCTCTTTTCATCTTGAATTGTTTCAGTGAACCTAACTAAGCCACCCAAACAGAAAGCCTGTGGCTCTTCTACGTGTGAGAAATACGCAGTAGCCATTGCGAGCGGGTGATGCGGTTCCTGGAGCTCTGCAGTGGGCAACCCGAAACTGAGGTGCTGCCATTCAACTGTGTCCATTTGTGGCCGGGCAAAGGAGAATTTGCAGCATTTAGTTGGCTTCCTCCAGTGCTTGGTGCTGCAGTGTAAGCCAGTGTCATACGAGTGAGGGCTCATCTTTGTGGTGCTTTTCAGGGAGCAGTGGGCAAGCCAGCTGCAAGCCCACCCCAAAAAGTAAGCGAGGCCTCCACAGGTATTGCTGATGAGCCCTGCAGAAGCATGACTAGAGAGCCCTCACAGCTTTCAGAACCTCTCCCGGCATTTTCCATCAGGTAAAGAGGAACAGCCCTCGACTCCTCAAGAGACGTCTTCTGACATTTGCCGCAGGGTAATGGTGGTTCTCATCACAGTCTGCATAATTGCTGATATTTGTCCTGACTATGAATGTTACTTTCAGGAGTCTGGGCAGGAGAGTTTATGTCAGCTGAGGTATTGAATGGATATGTATTTTGCTATTTGCTGGGTGATCCGGATTAAACATCAGCTCCCACATTGCTGAGTGGTTCGCTGGAGGCTGTTCTTCTCACCTGCCTTCCCTGTGTCTGAGCCCTGGCTGCTGGTTGCAGCTGCAGGATGGAGAGCCAGAGGGTGCAGCAAGGTTCCTTCTGTGGGCCCGAAGGCCACCGGGTGCCACCTCAATCCTCCATGAGCAAACCCATTCCCTGTACTGACCACTATCCTTGCCTGTGATGAGCAGCAACTCTTCTTTGGTTTTCTTATCGTTTGGTGCTTTTTCCTGCAGAACAAGAATTGGTATTGTGTTATTTTGTCCTATTATTATTTTTTTTTCTTAGTGAGTTCCTCTAAAAATCCTTACTTAAGCAAAAAAAATTTGAAATGTAAACTTCAGACATTTTTAACATGCGTATGTATGTTTGGCAGGATTCAAGTCCAGAAAGAGGGAAGAGAGAAGATGGATGAGGATGCAACTGAAGGAATTGCTCGGTGAAGGAGCCTCTTTAACCTCTGCAGCTGCTTTGTGCTCGCTGTTTTTACTTTTGTTTGGATTATACTGTCAAAGTAACTGAAATAACCACAGTACAGATAATCAGACTTAAACGATATTACACGATTAAGGATTTGCCTGCTTGAGGAGAAAATAGTGGAGCTTAGTTACCTTAGGCACGAGCTAGATGGTGCTGCAGCATACGAGTAAGGTGGTGCTCACCAACAGCTGTGTGACATTGTGACAAAAGTGATGCTTTTTAACTTCTGGTTTTGCCTGTTACTTATGTTCTGACTGTGTAAAAGTAGTTTCTACCTCCCTGTTCCTCTCAAAATGCCTTGTCAAATATATTAACTTACGGAAACCTCTCTTTGATATTCTGATATTGAACTGGTTAATACAGATGACCCTGCTCCATGACTTTGAAGTAAGGTCAGTTTTGTCTCTCTCCTTCACTTCTCTGTTTGCATTACACCGGGAGAGCAGTCAGGCATTCCCCAATGCCAAGAGGCAGTGCCACTCAGCGTGGAGCTTACACAGAGAGATGTGCATCGATGGACTAAGTGTTCAAAAGCATTTGTGGGACCAAAGGGCATAATTGCCATTGAAAACCAGTGAGAGCTGTACTTTGAAGTTTTCTATGCTGCAGAACTTCACCCAGCATGCTCGTGTCGATACTTTCCCCATTCAGACTCGTGAAAAAAACCCACCCTGGGTTGTGATTTAAATGATTAAATGATTTTTGGAAGTTTTGACTTGCTTAAAAGTGAATTAGTTTGACCCAAGGAATGAAAGAATGTCGCTCTTTCAGCTTTTACTCCAGACCATAAATGTAGTCAGAGGATACGATTCCTCTTTGGCCTGACCAGCTGCAGATCCTGTGCTGCTGCTGAGCATTTTGATGGGTCCTTCAGGGCAATGCACCCTGCTTGACAGAGCCCACAGTGCTGTTGGATAGAAGCATGCATTTGCTTCAGAGCAGCGAGGAAGGGGAAAAGGTACTGTGCAAGTTGAACAATCCTTTTTTGTTTTTCATTTTTATACTTACAGATTTTGAAATGCAAGATCTTTACACTTATAAAAGCATGGCCTACAAAGACTTTAAGGTGCATCGAACTTCATCCAGATAAGAAGCTGAACTGCAGGCAAAGAGACTGTTCACTTAGGTTAAAATCCCACGTGCTTTACCCTGCACACTTGGCACCTTTGTTTGAACTCGTACGACTTTGTCAGCACATGGCAGATACAGTAAAGTCCCTCCACTGAAATGTGACGTGATGGATGATGGGTCAGGAGCCGTATCTTCTGGTTCTTCCCCTGACTTGCTGTATGATCTTCTTCAGGACTTAGTTGCTGCTTTCATTTCACTTACAAAATGACACAAAGGTGTTTTCCTAGCTGCATAAAGCACCTTGCTCTTTAGAAGTGAATAGCGCCGTGACTCGTACGTATTACTGAGTATAGCAAAGGGAGTAAAACTGGAAAAGCTGAATATATTCAATGTGTTTAAATGTGCCTGGAGGTTAATAATTTCCTTGGCAGAGCGCCCTAGATTTCTGGCTGATGGGCCTGTTCAGTGAGCTCCTGCTGCGTCTGACATACTGGCCTGCTGCTGTTCAGACACAGTTGTACATCTGGTGATGCGAGCTGTGCTGCTCCATCTGTCACACCCCTTTGGTGAGCGTGTCGGAACCAGGATGATGTCAAAATACTCAGCCGAAGATCTGTGATTTTGTTCAAGGCTTGAGGACGTGCTGGAAGTGGTCCTTTTTGCAGTGTGCAATGTGACCGACGGGCATGGCAGAAAACTGCTGCCACAAGAGGAAGAAACAGTGCTTGCACAGCACCGGTGCTGCTCTGCGAGGTGCACACATGGGAGTATCGATCAGTGAAACAGCTACAGCGCCTTGGTCTGGAGCTGCCCTCAGGCTGGTGTGGCTGTTCTGGCCCTGGAGCTGCATATCTGCAGCACCGGGCTTGGGATTGCCGGGGGGCCATGGCTCCCCCGGGGGTCTGTCGCATTAATTTGGCAGAAGATAGACCCCCTTGCTTTCTAACGCTCTTCACCGAAGTGAGAGGCTGGGTGCGGCTAGGTTTAAATTCTGAGTGATGTCCAATTTGCCACTACCA
>Ga0065711_1041325_pt1 | contig 16239 bp, 11 predicted proteins | sample Hoacrofraction12_FD_59098 | JGI IMG/M metagenome (GOLD analysis project Ga0065711, IMG submission 59098) | Hoatzin crop microbial communities from Cojedes, Venezuela - Epithelial fraction 12 v2 (version 2) | ecosystem: Host-associated > Birds > Digestive system > Esophagus > Crop | place...
TGAGGAAGAACTTCTTCCCTCTGAGGGTGATGGAGCACTGGAACAGGCTGCCCAGGGAGGTTGTGGAGTCTCCTTCTCTGGAGATATTCAAGCCCCGCCTGGACAAGGTCCTGTGCAGCCTGCTGTAGGTGACCCTGCTTTGGCAGGGGTGTTGGACTGGATGACCCACAGAGTTCCCTTCCAACCCCTAACATTCTGTGATTCTGTGACCATCCACCCTTCCCTGGTGCTGTTCACTGCTCAGGAATGTGCTTCTGGTAGTGTAGGGAGATGCATATGTTACAGCGAATAACCTTTGTATGTCACTGCAGGCATCAGCAGGTCTCAAGGTATGCTAGAGGTTTTTGTGCTCATAGAAGATTTATCCTCTTCTCTTGCTCCCTGAGCACACACTCAAACAATCTGTCCATTTTAATTGTTTTCTGAGAGGTTATTAATATTGGAGTGGGGATTTAGAATGAAGATCAATCATTAATCTGAGAAGAATGAATTTGCAGCAAGGCTGGAAAAGAAGTTAGGGAGGAAAAAAATCGAGAGAGATTCCCCACCTAACCTAATTTAATTTTTTTGGCCTAAAATTGCCCAAGTAACAGCTCTGAGGGAAAACCAAACCTCAGAGTGAAGATTTCAGAAGTCCACTCTAAAAGCTCGCGCAATATGTTACAATTTGTTATCATTTTTTCCCACAACATTTTATTTCAAGAATTAAATCTCTGGCTTTTCAAACAAAACCACAATCTTTGCAGAAGATTTTAATTTTCTTCCACATTTTTCCTTTCAATGATATCCACAAACATCTTGGTAATTCATTTTCTATTGGTTAAATAGAAATATTTTAATTCAGTCTGAAAACGATCTCACCCAGGTTTCTGTACGTCAAGTAATTGACCCAGCTTTTGGTGTGGGCACCCTCTTGGTTACCCTGGGCCAGTGCCAGACCCCAATACTTTTTTTCTGGAAGGGAGGCACCATGTGCTGAGCAGAGTTGCAGCAAAACCACTGGTTTGATCGACTGCTTTTTTGGAATGGTCAGAAGCTTGAAGTGTGTGCTTGGATAACTACAATATCTTGGTCATTCTTGTAGGGAATGCAAGATAAGAGCCACATGTCCCCCAAAACCAGCACAGGTACCATGGTGGCATCCTTTATCCCTGCTTCTGTTCTGAGAATAGGTGTTCTACTTGGGTCAGCTGAAGGAGTTAATCTTATTGTAATGAGTGTTGTGAATGGGAATGTCATTCTCATCCTTGGGAAGTCCTTTTTGTGCCTCCGTCATTCACCTATCCCTCGCCCGCTTTAGGATGCTCCGGATGGGAAGTGCTTTCTCTGCTGTTGTTTTTCCCCACCGTGGTGCTCTGGGCTCTGACCGGCAAGGGGAAGGATGAGGGGGGCAGGTCTTGCTAGGGGATTTTGTGGAATATGGAAAACATAAATGTTGTTTCTTGCCTAAAGATTCAGTCCAGCATGTTCTTTGCTAACCAGTTAATTTGTTGAATTATGGAAAAGTGTAAATTTTAAAGAATTTCTGGTTAAAATGTGGAGATAGCTGCACATGTCAGTGTATATAGTAACTTTGGGGTGTTGGGCAGTGATCCTTGGTATGGGAAGCTTGTGCATCAGTGTTTTAGGGTAAAATTCATCTCAAAGAAGACAAAGACTGCACTAGTTTTTTTTTCTCCGCCACCTTCCCTGTTGCCAGAAGTACAGCAGAGAGGATGTAGAGCATCTCCAGGAGGAATCTACCCAAGGAAAGATACCTCATCTTTTTTTTTTTTTCTTTTGATTTTAATCCCATTTCTCTTCCATGGTCTAGCCAGATCGTGTGTGACATTTCTAGTAGGCACCAGTGAAAGGAACCAAACTCTCTCCACAAAACCCACCACAACTCCATATAAATATATATATTTATATAAATTTATATGTGGAGATATGGAATATTAGTTATTTACTTTGAAAGAAGAAGATAGAGGGGAATTCTATTTATCCAGCATTTGATTTTATCTTAAATTATCTTCAGGGATTAGGGATGTAATTTATTATTCAGCTGTTGCACTGGTGAATAAGAAAGCAATTAATTTTGCAGCATGAAGAAAATCTAGCTACTTGTTCTACTTTGCAGTAGCACTGACCAATTGCAATCGAAGGAAGAAAGCCAGAGCTGTTTGTATTGGTGAAAACAGTGAACTGAGACACATCTGATAAAGACACATGTTTTGCTTTAATCTTTCCAAGTTTGGATATTTGTAAGAGTTACATAGTGAGGAGTTGGGAAGAGGATGGGAGGAACTAAATGAGTCAATCTGAAGGTCAGCTTGTGGGGGTTTTTTTATCAGTACATCTGTGAGAGCCGTACATGCATTTCCCAATTGATGTTTTTGCTCCAGTCTCTCAAGCCATCAGCAGAAGACTGTGTGAAGAAGATGCCTTGCAGGAAGGTTGACCCCATCACCCAGGGAAGAGGTCTAGTTACGGTAGTGGTTGTTGTCGCTCTCCTGTGTGCGCTGTGCAAGCAGAATGGATCCAGCGCTCCCAGATGTTCTGCAGCACGGGCCGCTGCTGGCTCCGAGGCTCAAGCCAAGGCTGCAGCACGTTGGGTTTCCTCTGACGGCTGAGATTGCAGTTCACCCCCAAAGTGGGAAAACAACACAAAAACAGTTATAGGCAACGATAAGTCCAAGGTTGCTTAAAAACAGTTGGCTGCAGCTTCCAAAACCTGAGGAAGTCCCTTGGCAGTAAAGAGCTCTGGGAGATGTTTTTTTTTGCTGTCTGTGCAGTGTTTTGTATTTCATCACTAGGCACAGAGAGGGTTTGATTAGTGATAAGAAAGGAGGTATCTGAAGGACATGGTCATCATCTTCCCTGACTGCCTCCTCAGGGGAAAAAGCTGACCGAAAAAACAGATTCATTTTGATTGAGCCGTGCAATAACAGCCAGGGAGAACGAGGTCTTAATCCGGTGGCGTAGCTCATTTTTTTCAACTCCTTCACAACAGCCCACTTCAGTAAATGAATGCATATGTCAACTTTTGTCAGGAGCTCTTAGCAATGAACAAATGAGTTGAACACCATAACCTAATAAACAAACAGATAACCCGTTTCGGTTGTGTTCTGAGTGAGGCAGTGTTTCCCTCGGTGAGTTGTTTCATGGACTTTTTGGTCTGCAGAGGAGAGGGATGGTGTGTGGGAATGCAGCCCGTGTTTCCCCTCCAAGGACAGGGTTTGCTTTTCTGACTTAGATGCCCTGATTTCCAGCATATTTCCAGTTGTTTGTGTTGAAATCTTTCCATCTCAGCAGGCTGTTTTCTGTCTTTTTTTTTTTTTTTTAAAGCTATTTGGAACTACTCTTGTCCTCGTTATTGGACCTGAGCAACTGATAGTAGGATCTCATTGTACTAATTGCTGCTCAGACCAAGGAAGATGGCCTCTATTCTTACATCTACAGATAAGCACCAGAGGGAAGGCAGAGGAGGGCTTTGCATACCCATGGACTGAGGCACAGCGGGGCTAGGTGGCATCCCCAAAGTCCTAAAAGAAGTCTATGACAAGGAACAGTGTTTAGAGCTTTTCTGTTAATCTTATGGCTCTTCTTCCTCCTTCTGTTTTAGCACAGATTTTAATTAAAGTTTTACAGTGCCGTGGGCTGTTTCTTGTATTGGCTCAGCTTTAGTCCTTCACTAAGCTTTAGTAAACGACTGATTTACTTTCCATAGAGCTGAGTTCTGATACTAGCAGACCTCTCCTCTAAGCAGATATCAGCTCTACGGAGAGAACAGTTCCGTGTAACGTGATCTGAGCAAGAGCAGAACTGGCTCATTCATGTTGTGTTTACAAAATGGGTTGTTGAGGTGAACAAAAGAAGTCATCTCTATTGCAGAGAGGTTGACGTGGGATGTTAGCTAGAAAATATGGGAATTTCATATGTAAAAATAAGTTGAAGAATCAAAATGCAGCCTTGTATCGATGCCTCTGTACTTAGTGGCGTATATTGTGAGTGTACGGTGTGTAGGATTTTTGGCCAGTGTGTGTGTGGGAAAACAACCCAGCACATGTTTATACCCACCCTCACCTACCCTGCGACCGTCGGGGCTGCAGCAGCACTGGTCACGTTGTTCTGGGAAGGATGGCACGGCTGGATATCTGCAGACACAAGCTGAACAAAAATGCAGTCTCATCAAAAAAAAGTGTTGTTTTCACAATGAGGGGCATCCACTGTGGCGAAGCGGCTGAGATTTTTGCATAATTTGGGGAACTGAGCACTTGTTTCCTACCCTTGTGCTAATTACTGCGTTTGGGGCGTTTCAAGAGGGAGGTCAGTGAGTTCTGACGTGAACCAGAGGTGGGTAGGATTTTCCCCACTGGTGACCAGAGCTGGAGTGAAAGATCTGTGTACAGGACACTAAAGATAGCAACTGTTCGTACTAAATCAAGTTGCTCAATACAAGGTGTGTCATCTGAAGTGAGCCTGATGTGGTGTGTCAATGTCGCTCCTTTTAGCGGTCGCAAACTCATAGGCGATGCAAGGGGTCCAGCTCCAGCCCTACCGAAGTCCCTGGCGATGCCTAAATGGTGGTAAAACACAGTTTCCTCTTGAGAGCTAGCAAAAAGTGGCTTTTGAGCTGCTGCCTCAGCTCAGACACAATTGTCAAAGCATCCAGTGTTGGATCTCCCGGTTAGCACTCTGCTATGCAACTCCTCTGTCCCCATCAGAGTCTCGTCTGCTACTCCTGAAAGCTTTAGTAACTTATTTTGGCTCTAGTAACACTGGAAGAAATCCAGAGCGATTCCAGCGGAGCTATTTTGGATTTGTGTTTGCAGGAGGAATTGTACCTAGAGGTTTTAAGTTAATGGTGTGGTCATTTTTACCTCTCTATATTAAACCACCAGAGTTAATTAACATTTGAAAGTTTCACAGGCTGCTTCTTTCGTTAGCTCAGCTAGCTGTGGTAAAAGGCAGCATGGCAGGAGGGTGGTAGTCCAGCTGAAGTTGTGCAGATAGGAAAAACGCTGGGAATTGTTCCCAGTGAATCCCAGGGCTTTGGGTAGTCGGACGCAGGGATGAAGGTGGAGGTGAGGATGCCTAAGCTGCCGTGGTACACGTTGCCTATTGTCTGTCCATGTAGTAAACAAAATTACCAGATGCTTGTTGGCGTCTGGGGTGTTTTTTGTTTTGTTCGTTGAAGAGAACATTTTAAGCAGGCCTGCGATTCATAGTCCTGAACTGTAGGGGACTAATGTTCCTGTTCTCCAGCTGGGAGAAACTAATTCAACATCTTGTGTTGTAAACACTCACTCATTTTAACTGATTACACCTCCAATGTTCCTCAAATCACTAAAATTACTAATTGCTATTCCTTACACATCAGAGAGTGAATCCTGAATAATTAACCCCAAATAAAATTAGATGAATTGGCCCTTTTAATTAGAATCCCTGCTGCTGTTTGTTCTGAGCTTCCTTTTCTTACTGTTAAGAGACTTTTAGAATGATTAAAACTGTTTAAGACTTAAACAGCCAGTGACCTTTTAATACAATATAAATCCATAAAAGCAATATTTCAGCTAGCAGGTGGTGAAGTAAATTTTCAGTGCAACTACCTGACAGACTCAATATTCCTTTTTTAAATGCTGAGGATGAAATTAGCCAGTGAGGGGTTTTTTTTTCTTCCTTCTTGCTTATTAATACAGTAGCTGATTAGCAAAAGTAGTTCAAATGGTAGGATTAGTAATGGGTAAGAGAGTGGTAATTTAAACAGTGGTTTGGGTTGGTGGGGCTGCTTTATCTTAGGAATCACAGGTCAATGTGGTGTATTTAGGTAGATAGTGGAGCTGGTGTGTAATTGTGTGGCGGTTTCCCCTGCACTGACGTGGTGCCGGTGACCCCTCACGACACGGTTCTGACCATGGCGGCACTGACACAAAACATGATTTTAATCGTGTGCGTTCCTTGTCCAGTGGATATGTGTTAAATACAGATGTTACAGGAAAATGTTCATTTTAGGAAACTTAGTAAGATGTGTGTTCACACCTAAGAGTCACCAGGTCATATCTAGCTGAAGTTTTCTGTAAAAATCGTGTGGTGTCAATTCTGCGGAATGAAGTTTCCCAGACCACATAGTAATACTACAATATTCTACAGGTTTTTGCAGTGGTTATTCTGGAATACGGGTTCATGGTAGCCTCAATCAAAAGTTTTTTAGCCCAGAGCTAAACGATTTAGAGTTTGAGTGTAAATCTTAATTGTTTCAATGTAGAACACCCTCAAATTGCAAACTTTGGCTTTCTGCAGTAGAAGTGAAATCCTTGGCAGGGCAGTGGGGAATTCCTGTATCTGCTCAGTGCTTTCCCAAATGGAGTCTGTTTGGATCAGAATGGAAACACATCAGTGGGGGGTTCCTCCATCACTGTGCTTATTCTGGTCTCTGAGTCAGGGGAGAGCTGTGTTTTTCAGGTGATTCAAACCGATTCTGTACCAACTTCGGAGTCAGAAATTATCAAGATGATGATGAGAAAGGGTTATTTTTATTTGGAAGGAGAAAAAATGAAAAACATCTGGGCATATAGTCTTCAGATCTCAACCAGAGATCTGGGAAGACCAATGTGAATCCTGTGCTGTTGGTTGATAGATTTCATTAAGTTATTGTTTCAGGGAAAAATAGGACGTTTTGCCTGTTTTGTGTTTCCGAGGGTTTTTCCCCTAAACAGTCTCTTCTTACTGAACATATGAGCTCTTCTTCATGTCTAGAAGTTTCAAAGCTGCAAATCTTCATGTCTAAACAACTGTGTCAGTCAAGGGAGGAGGCAACTACTGTGCTGCAACTCACTTGTTGGCTGGCAGATGTATCTCCGTGAAAACAAAGGCTTGAGACATACGAATCTGATCCTGCAAAACACTGAAGTGCACTTAAAAATGTAAAGGTTAGACTGTAAGGGAGAAAGGTGCTTGGTACATGAGACAGGATGTTTTTCTCAGCTTGTGCTTGTACCCAGAAGGCATCAGGCAGTCAATGGCAAAAATTTTAAGAGTTGCTGTTCAGCGTGACAGGCTCGTGCTGATGCAGACATCTGTTAAGGCTTTGAACAGTTTTTTATTTGCGCATTTGAGAAGAGTAATAATGAAACATCTAAATATCCTTGGAATGTGTAAGAGGGGAGATTTTGGAGAGGACGGGGATAAAACCTAGCAAATGCATGGCACAGATTTGATTGAAGCCAGAATCCGGGCTGGGGCTTGTGAGGCATCGCTTCTGGTTATGGCTCTGCTGTCGTTTCCCAACACAGCTGTGATGGACCGACTGAATTTCTGTTCTGATTACTTGATCGTGAAGTGTGGGGGAGAGCATTACTGGGGCTGACAATATCATCTCTCGTGGTCGTGCTGGGTGATGCTCCGGCTGAGGAGCGGACACAGGCACCGAGAGAAGAGCTCAGAGCTGCGGTTTCACGGCACGCTGCGTCGTCGTGTCTGAAATAACCGAGCTGGCGCATGTGTCACACCGCACAGCCCCTTCATAGGTTGACTCATGGTCTTCTCAGCTGTAAGAAGAAGAAGAAATGAGTAGCTGGCACAATGAAGGGTGTTTGTTTTCTCCTCTAAATGTATGGTAATGGGTAGATGTTTCTGATGGCAAAAGCGGAAGGTAGGTTGCGGTGTGAGGAGGGGCGGGATGCGGCTCCCCGCCTGCAAACGTTCCTGCCCCGGGCTGCCTCCGCGGGGAGCTTGCCATTGGAAGGTGATTTCACCTGCCTTGAGGTATAAACTGCCTGCTGGAGATGCCTTGGTGTCTCTCCACTGATGAAGCTCAGTGCAGTCACTGTCATAACTGAAGTTCCTCCAAGTGTTCAGGCTGATGCCAGGGGAATGTCAACCAAAACACTAATCTCGGTCCTGAGCAGCAATCAATGCTAATAAGCCTCTTTCTGATCGTACCCCTTATTCACAGAGGGGCAGCGGGGTGAGGCAGGAGAGGGTGAGCGCTCAGGGTGGTGGGACATGTCCTCCACCAGCCCATGGTTACCTCTGGTAAGCCCAGAACCCTGTTTCCCCTGGGGCTGCCGGTGCATCCATGCGGACCAGGGGACGGTCCCTTCCCCGGATGGCTCCCCACGTAGCTGGCTGGTGTTGGAGGTGGTCAGCAGTGGTGGGCAGTGCTGTGCTCTGCCTGTACATGGACTCTTCTGCCCCCTCCCACTGCTTGCCCAGCTCTAAGCAAGTGAAATCTGTCTGGCTTGCAAAGCTTCTGGGATGAGGGAAGGTCCCGAAGGTGCACTGGAGCAGTCTGTAGGGAGATGCTGCTTAAATGGAGTGTAAGCTTGCTTTCAGCTTTTTTTTTCTCCTTTACTCCCTCAAAACGTAGACCTGTTCCTTCCACACATCATCTAAAACAGTACACGTGGATCAGGACACAGATTTTATGGTCTTTGCAGGCTTCCCTCTCTGCCGGAGGGAGACTTCCAGCAATGCCAATAATAATAATACTACAGTAACAGCTGTCCCTGCTGCATCCAAGGGAATACTCTCCCGCGAGTGCAGTGGGAACAGCACTGGGTCCTGTGGCTGTGTGTGGGAAAGAGGAAAGTGCAGTGGCAGGATAAATAACTAAAGCTGTGAAGGAGAAAAGTCCATCTGTTCACAGAGGACCAGGAAAAGGCCAAACATCTGCAAGGTCCCCCCAGTTCATCAGGCATCTGCTCTCTGCTTCCCAGTCTAAAAACCTTCCCGTTTGTGGGGAGAGCAGAGCCAGCAGCTTATCTGACACAGAGGACAGAGTCAGCAGAGCTGGGCTGGGACATGGTAAAGCCAGCTGTCTCCTACTGCACAGAAAAGTGTTTTCTTCCAGACTTTAGAAAAGGGCTCTTCTCTGTTTCTGTCCTTTGCTCCTTTTCTAAAAAAGCTTGCCAGTGTTTTTTTCTTTTGGGAGGAACGGACCTTCCAAAGGGGCAAAATGATACTTGTTTTGTGTTCGTATGAGCAATTGTTGTTTTCCCCTTCTGTTATGCAGTTGTTATTTTTCCCTTCTGTTTATGCACAAACCCGGTCCTTCTCCCTGTCTCATCCTCTGCAACATGTTCTCTACCTCGATTTTGCTTAGGTGTTTTGAAGGGTTGTAATAAAGCAGGAGTGTCTGACTAATGTGCTGTGCAGGGAGATGTGTCTTCGGCGTCAGAGCCAGGACTAACTGGAGAGACATCATTCGAAGTGTATTCTTCGGGAAGTAAGTGTTCACTGGAGTTGGATTTGTTTGCAGAATCACATTGGTTGGTTGGAGGGTCATTTTCAGAGCAAAGAAGAAAAGTTTACTTAGTTCTCAAACATGCCAGCATTTTTTTAGAACTAACACCAAGATATTAATTTAAAAATATTTCTTCTTTTTTTTTTACTCTGTATTGTATTGCATATGATATGAAATAAAATATTGGATTAATTATAGGGCAAAGAGGAGGATACTGCAGATGTTATTGTACATAATTTTTTTAAAAAAATCGATCTTGAACTCTGTAATATCATGAGCCAGTAGGTTTCATGGGATTTTATGTATTGAAGCAATGTGGTTGTCTTAAATTAGTTTTCAGTGTGTTGTTTTCGAACTGTTTTCATGCATCTGTATTTAGGATGATACTTTCCTAGGGATTCAGAGGGATTTTTTTTGAGTTGTATCCATGCTCACTTTGGGGAAAATGGGAAGAAATTACTTTCCTGGGAAATAAGATCCCTAAAAGTCCTAGGGGGAGTTTGTGCCTTTCAGAGGGAGATTTGAAATCAAAGAGAAGAATTTTCCAGGGCTGCACACCCATCTGCTTCCCATGGCAAACAGCATAAAGGTGGCGTGCCAGCAGCGCTGCCCAGCTGGTGCCCGTGCCTGGGGTGGCCTGAGCCCAGGGCTTGGGACCTGGGCATGGGTGGTCCAGAGTACTGTGGGTCACTGGGGTTCGGCTGAGCACCCCTCTGAGCGGTTTGGATCCTGCTCCTTGGTGTCTGGGGATGGTGCTGAGGGCCTGTAGTGCTTGTGTGGCACTGTGTGGAGATGTGGCGGGTCAAGTAGGGAGCCCATGTTTCCTCACAAAAGGGTTAAAACCCTCCAAAAGCAACAGTTTATATGTATATATATATGTGAAATATCACACTTATTCGTCTTGAACTTCCACCCCAGATGCTGCAAACATGAGGGCCAACAGCAAACAGCTCTACTTGCAGCATCAAGCTTTATGAGAAGAAATAAAAACATACCAGAGTGGTCCAAATTACAGACAACTGCCTTCCCAGGAGCCAAATCCAGTGCTAATGGCAAATGCCCTTAGGAGGTGCTTTCAGAGCCTGGTGTCCTGCTGCCTGCAGCCTCTGCTGCTCTGTCCTTGTTTTCTTCTTTGTGCTCCCACCTCCCATGAAGTTCTCAAGGAGACGTCTCCCATCTCTATGCTAAGCTGGATGGCTTCACAGCCAGTGTGCTGCTTTGTCTTGACATCAGCACTTCTGGAAGTTCAAGACAAGCAAATTAAAGTGTAGATATTTTGTACATCAGCCCCATGTAAAAAGCCTCCTCAGAGTTAAAAAATGTGGATGCTTCTGAGCTTGCAGCTGGTCCGTCACATGGTGGTTGTCACTGAGAAGAGCCTGTGATCTTCCCAGCAGTTCTTTACATGAAGCTATGAGGCCCTTATAGAAAGAGGGAGGTGCAAAGAGCATGGCTGCCTGCCAGCAGCAGGGATGCAGGAGATGGGCTGGTCTAGATTTTGGGCTCCAGCTCCAGCCCTCCATGTGTCCTCTGCAACAGGGAATCCCGGCTTTTGGACAGCATCCGATGCTGTTTTTATAGTGATCAAGAAGAGCTGGCATAATTTAGCATGCAAGGGGAGTGAATTGGGTGGGATGCATTGTAAGCCTTGTGGTTGCATGCAGCAGGTTTGAGATGCAAGCTTTGATCTGTGGAGCCCGTTGTTGGTGCCTTCAGGCTTTGTGGCAAGTCACCTTCTGCTGCAGGGTCTGAGCATCTCTAAGCAATCTGCCAACGTTACTGAGCTGTCGTAGCCATCTCCTGGCGCTGTCTGGGGTACAGCTGAGCATTAATGGTTAAACGATGTGTTACTGCCTGCGCCACAAAACTGATGGCAGAGTATTGCAGGGTTCATCCATGGCATGATGTGGGGAAGTGCTGGTCAGTCTCAAGCTCTCCCATTCTCTCTCCTAGGGGACTTCCTTCCTCCACCTCCACCTCCTGTGGATGACCTGGGGAACATTACATCGTCACAAGGTGCCTTCCCCTCACCGCCCACTCTGGATGATGTTACTTTCAATGTGCAGGTAAGAAGATGAGAATTTTACCGTTTGTTCAGAACTGATCCAAAAATTGTGGAAATGAATGGGTTATCACCCAAAATGAGGTGGCAGAGAGCTGTGGTTAGAAATCATGTGTCAGGAACAACCAAGTCAGCTTTAGCAAGCTGTGTTTCCCAAGTAGGGAATATTTCCATTCAAAACTTGCTGGGCTATTAAAGGATTTTTCCCATCCGGCTTGAATTAGAAGACTAATTGCTTGTGATGGCAGATGGGAGTGAAACCTTCCCAGAATGAATTGTTTGCTGGAAGGGCCATCTCCTTCCATGGACTGTGGAGAGACTTCAGGGCAGTAATCCGATCCGAAAAGTGCTTTGTTTAGATGCCTAAAATTAAGTGAAACAAATAAGCCCTGGCCCAGGCTCCAGTGATGTCACTGAGACCCTTTTCACCCCGTTTTTGCTGGCTTGGATCCTCTGGATTTGCCATCTGGATGAAAGTGCAACTTCTCAGATGCATCAGGTGATGATGGCCTGTGCTGTGTGGATAGGGACATACCTTGAACACCTCTGAAAGGTACGAACACCTTTGTGCAGACATCGCCGGCTTGCCTGGAGTGCTGGGTACCCTTGTGTTAGCTCAAGCGCATTCAGGAGAGATGTGTTCAGACTGCAGGGACAGGCTGTCAGGGTGATCAAGAAGCAAGATGCTAGTCTTGCCAGTGGAGACCAGAAGAGTTTGGCTTGTTAGCTGAGCGAAAAGAAAGCTGAGGAGGGGGTATGGTTGCAAATTTGAAATGCGTATGGGGAATAAGCACCAAAGAAGAACAACTATTTTAGCTCTGGGTGAGTGTTGGTGCAGGAACAGGAGAAGCTGAGCTTGCCACAAGTACCTTTATGCTGGTGTTTCGAAAGTTTCTAATCACTGAGGCTGCGAAGGTCTGAAAGAGCCTTCTGGGAGGAGTAGTGAGAGCAAAGCAAGCGTGGTCTAGATTTGGGGCTGGTGAGAGTTGTATAACCACATACCCACAGCCATGGTGCTGCCCTTGGTGACCCTGGAAGTTTGTCCCTCGATGGATTTGAACCTGAGAATAGGCTGCTAGGCAGACATTAAACAGGATTCAAGAGGCCTGACTTGGTTCCTGACCCCGCCACAAGCTGTAGAGTCAATTCATCTACTTTGTGCCTCTGTAAAAAGAAGACATTTCCCTCCCTCGTGGGCTTCCTCTGATCTCTTGCCTGTGGCGAGATGTTCGGGTGCTGTCATAAAGTCTCAGCGTGTTCCTGCAGTGGGTTCAGTGTTATAAGCAGCCTTCGGGAGGGAAGGGGTTAATGAGGATTGGTTTCTCCCTTGCCAGGAAAGGCTGCAGCCGTCAGGGACATTAGCCAAGTTCAGAGCATGGCTTTTCCCAGCCTTGGGGGAATGAAGTAATTCCACAGCAAGTGTTGTTCTGTCTCTTATCTCTTCGAGAAGAGCAGACCCCATGGGAGCAGGGGAGCTTCCAGCCCGCCCTGGGAAGCGGTGAAGCCGCATGTTCCTGACGTGGGCAGGGTGCTGCCTGCGCATAAGCCGGGCAGTGGCAAGGGGTTGTGGGGCCTCATGGAGGGGCTTGGGCTTCCCCCTTGCCGGGTTGCCCGAGGAGGGGACCTCGCCATGTTTATTGCAAGGGGCTTGTGTCTTCAGCCCCTCGTGCCTGCCTCCTGCGATGGGTCCAATGATGTGTCTGAGCTGCTTGGGGCTGTCACTGGGATGTACCCCTTGGTAGAACCACCCAGCGGGACGGCTCTTCCCTGCTGAGCTCATGAAATTGCTATTTGTTACACCCTTTCTCTCTGGCTTTGGGAAGCTGGGGCTGGAGCCGTGTTCACAGCGTTGGGTTTAGGCAGGAGCTTGGTTAGAGTGAGATTCCTTTGCATGGCATCCTGTCTGGAGCAAGGCAAGCCTACCAGTTGTACCCCAGCACTGTCACCACCCTCAGATTTACTCTGCGCAGCAAACAGGAGTCCCTGCCTTTAATCTGTGCTCTCTTGTCACCTTTCCCCCCTTTCTTTTCCCTCCATCCTCTGAAGGCGATTGGGAGCAGACAAAAGCCAGGGCTGTCCGGAGCCGGCGGGGTCTCGTGTTGCAAGATCAGCTCCTTATCTTGCAGGAGCAGCAAAAGCCATGCTGAAGCAAGACGCAAGGCCCAAAAGATGCAGGAAAAGGGCAGGTGGCGATGAAGAATGCTGCTCGATGCCTTCGTGCATTGAACACAATCATTTTCATGACTCCAGACGGAGCTTCCCAGGATGAAGGAGCAGAATGAAAGGTGGCTGTGTTCCTTCTGGTGTGAATCCTTTCTCAGCCCTCAGGACATGGTTGCCTGAAGGCAGGAATCTCATGAGCATGTGTTGGATCAGGCTCCAACAAACTAAAGCCAAGCCTGATTCTGCTCTCCGATGCCAGGCCTTTTCATTTCCATGCCTCAAGTTTCCTTGTTGCTGAATGTAAGTGCTGGAGCAGATGATCCCATTCCTGAGCATGGACCAGATCTGAGGTTGCTGCCTGGCGTGGTTTGGCCCCTGCAGTCTCGGTGCAAGCCCTCCAGGTTTACTCCAGAGTTTGAAAGTTATCTGCTCCAGCGAATCAGCCCCTTTACAACAGAAATTTCTCTCTTGATGGCAGAGTGCTGATGGCAGCTTATGAAATATGTGTGCTGTGGCTCCAGGTAAAGCTTTTTATACTAGGTGTTGAAAGTTGAAGAGGGCAGCAGAATATGTATGTTTAGTTTATTATCATGCCGTGTATTACTGTTAGCAGACGGCCAAAAGCTGCACAGATTATTACAGTTAAAGTTGTAGCTTAAGAGCAGCAGTTAAAGTAATAATGCCCAGTTTTCATAGGCCTGTTTATCTCTGGATCTCTATTTGGACAGTGGAACTGGCCACTTAGGATCAGATCCAAAAAGGTACTTTAGTATCTGACTTCCCTTGCTGTGTCCATGCTCAGATGGAAATCAGAGGAGGACTGGGTCATGAAATACCTTAGCAATTTTCTTGTAGTTTCTGTTTTCCCATCTTGGTCCGCCATGTTCAGACTCACAGCAGGGCTGGGGAGGAAGGGGGAAGGAAATTTAAACTCTCTTCTCATTAACTGTATTGCTTTTAAAAAAAAAGGAAATGTTTCTTTTCAAAAGAGTGCATTGGGGCTGGGGGAGAGTCGTGTTGGGAAGTTCCCCTTCGGCTGAAGTCAGCCAGTGAAGGCAAGGGCTTGTTCCCAGAATGGTGGTGAGGGTGCGGCGATGGCGTGTTTGACAAATAAGGACACGAGCAAAGAGCTTTTTGCCACGTTGACTTGGGCTCACTTTAAAAGAGAAAGAAAAAAAAAATCCTGGACGGGAAGAAAAATGAAATCACTGTTTGTCAAAGGGAAATAGATAGATCTGGGAGGGAGGGAGGCAGATTTTTATTAATTGTTTTTGCCTTGTAGTTTCGAAACAGGCAGAAATGAAAAACTCTCATAAGCAACCTCTCGAGTGCCCTGTTTGCTCATGGAGAGGGACCCTCACTCGTGGTGCCAGCAGTATCTTCCTTCCTCGCCAGGCAGGGTTGCTCAGGGATGAGTGCTCTGTGTAGCGGCGTGAAAAGCCAGTCGCTACCCTGTGTCCCATCCCCGGGAAGGCCAGCTTGGAGCCGCATGTACTGCGGTTTCTTCTGGATGAGCTGTGTTATGGGGGCTTCAGACCTCTGCTGGCTTTGAAATGTCCACTTCTCCTTAAAGGAGAGGTTCAGAGCCCAGCGTTTCATGTTGGGGCAGGACCTGGGTGGCTCACAGCAGATGTGACCCTCAGCTGCAGACCTGCCAAGGGCCACCTTGGAAAAACACAGATTTAGGAATTGCTGCTAATTACCCACAGGTGCTGTGTCTGCAGTAGGGGTCTGATTTTCATTTGGGATCCTGTAGATGCTACTGCAACACGAAAGGAGAGGATTGTATTCAGCTGGGAGACTGACTGTTTCCCAACAACACCTGGCTGTTATCAGTGTTGTTTTTATTGACAGGCCACAAAACACATTACAAAAGAAATACCAGTCTCTCCCTGATAAGGAAGCTGTAGCGGGGAAAGTGCTTTGCCTAGGTCACCAGGCTGGCCAGCAGCAGGCTAAAAATAGAACCCAGATCTCCTGTGTCCCAGAGCAATTCTGTCTGCTTCATTGCACTGCCTCATTACTGTAAAAACTGCGAAGTAATGAGTAAATACCATCAGTGGCTGAGACTAGAAGGAATTTGGGACATACCAAAAAGGATGTGCAAAAGGAGCTTAGGATGGGGTTTAGAGTGAAGAAACAATCAGACTTTGAACAGTTACATGAAGGGTACATTTAGATTAGATATTAGGAAGTAATTTTTTACCATGAGGGTGGTTGAAACAGTGGAACAGGTTGCCCAGAGGGTTGGTAGATGCCCCGTCCCTGGAAACACTCAAGGCCAAGTTCGATGGGGCTTTGAGCACCCTTGTCTAGTGGAAGGTGTCCCTGCCCATGGCAGAGGGGTTGAAACTGGATGATCTTGAAAGTCCCTTCTAACCCTGCTGTATGTGGGCAGGAGCCATTCTCATGTTCAGACCTACTGGACTCATGGACTGGGTTGTATCATCCTGTTTCGATGCGCCGGAAATCAGCCAAAGGGCTCGAATTCCTATTGCCAAGGAGTTTTGGGAGTAGAAAAGCCGAAACGTGGTCTGAAGGCATATGTGCCTTCCTCTACGGTTCTGTTCAGAGGAGACCTGTCTCTCTCCTCCCTAGCTCTTGCGCCTGGGAGAAGGTGGAAACGCGTTGATAGATGCGAGCAGCGAGAGCCTCATCCTTGTTACAGAGGAGGTTGCCAGGCGTTTTGCTGTCTGACTCCCTCCCGGCGAGCGGCGGCGGTGGTGCCTCTTCGTGGGCTGTGACTCACCAGCTAAGGAAACAGCCGGAACGGAGGAAATTTCCCCCC
>Ga0065711_1041326_pt1 | contig 16239 bp, 18 predicted proteins | sample Hoacrofraction12_FD_59098 | JGI IMG/M metagenome (GOLD analysis project Ga0065711, IMG submission 59098) | Hoatzin crop microbial communities from Cojedes, Venezuela - Epithelial fraction 12 v2 (version 2) | ecosystem: Host-associated > Birds > Digestive system > Esophagus > Crop | place...
CCCCCCCCAAAGAATGAGGATCTAGGGAGACAGGTTTTTCACAGCCACAGGCAAAAGTATTCATTTGCAGAAGAGATCTGCATCAGACTGATAGCACTGGAAAAGGTTCCGCTTCCTTTACGAGTCTGCTTTTACCAGCTGCCATGCACCCAGGGCAACAAGGCTACTTAGGACACATCTCCACAGAACATGCAGCACCAAAGCAGAGAGCACAACCACAGAAAATAGCTACGCAGTTGGGGAGGTTGAAGAAATCCTGTCAGAATAGAAGAGTGTGCCCCAGTTAATTTAACTGGATTCCCAACTACCTACTTCTGCAACTCTCTCCCTCAGCACAAGCTCAGGGGTGCCTATGCCAAGATGCAATGCACAGAGGAGACTTGCACAGCCATATCACTGTTGATACAGCAGAGTTCACCTTCTCCAGCTGTGGGACAGTGTGAGTCACCAGGATTCCCTCGTCAAACAGAGAAAGCAGGGACTTCTCAAAGCTCTCCACAGGGGGGCTGAAGTGAACGCCACTGCTGTCTAGCACGAGGTCTGTTACAAAGAGTGGATTCCTTTGAGGCCTGCAGTGGGAAGAGATAAGGAAGAACAGGGATGCTTTTTGAGCCAATGGCACACAACTGTATTGCTCTGGTGCTGATACTAAAATGCCTACTGGACAGGAAAGGAAAACAAAGGAGAGGAGGACTGTCCCATGCAGCTAAAGGTATGAAACACTGAATTCTGAATTTATCAGTAAAGACATTGAGAACTATCGTCTATCACAGGCGAAGGACACACCAGATCCCCAAAAGCCATAACCTTATGTTGAGAATTGGAGCTGCTTTACAGAAAAATTGCAGATGCTCTTCAAACCAGGCATTCAGCATCTCTAATATACTCTTAACAAGCACCTTTCAGAAGTTATATTCAGTATCTCCCAATCTTGTATATTAACAGCATGGCTCAGGATCAACTGAAATCAGTGTCAAGACTTCCACTGATTTCAAGGTAAAAGGCCTCATGTGAGTGGCAGGTTTTTAAAATTTTTCTCCTGTTTTCAATCTCTAAAGCTTCCTTTTTAATACCATGAAGGACAGAAATCCTTAAATCAATACTCAAAGGAAGAAAATTCTAGGCACTGTGACAACCTGAATTCTATACTCTTTAGAGATCCCAGCCCAGCTCCTACTCCTGAGATTTAATCCAAGAATGGAATTAACCAGCCATGCCTCCTGGTATTCTTCTTCCTGGCTTCCAGAAAAAAGCTAGCAGTAATTATTTGCTCCTCCGAGAATGCTGGAAGTGGTTAATCTTTAGAACAGTATCTCAAAGTAGCAGACCTGGGCTCTGATGGGCTCCCTCACATCACTAACAGCAACTTGAAATCTGTACTAACAGAGCAGCCAGCTCTATGTCATTCTTCCAGACTCAAGCAAATGTGTCAGGTGGAAGACAGAGGAACAGCCCAGCCCAAAGCCTCCATACAGTGCAAAGCTTGCCAGCAAAAATAGTAGTTAGAAAGACAAAGGCATTACACTTTGCCACTCTTTCCATCCTATTTTTTCTCTCCCTTCCTTACCTGTAGGGACTACTGATGAGGTCATCTCCCCACTCCATGTCCTCCGAGCAATCCAGAATACCATGGCAAACGTCCAGCAAAAGCTGGGTGAAGCCGATCAGCGAGTTCCGGACCAGATACCGCACAGAGTCCTGAAGCATGAATTTGATGCGCTTCATCAGCTGATGCAGTTTGGACATCTGGTAGACATCCCAGTGGCTCTGTTCCAGGTTGTACCAGTTTTTGTCTGCATCTCTTAGGTTGCTCTTTACTGCAGTCTTTAGAGTATTGATCCAAGTATCCTTGAGAAACACCTGAACCTAGGGCAAAGAAAAAAAGCAAGCTGTGTAATCCTCCAAGGGCTGATGGGAAAGCAGTACGGTGAGGTTAGCTGCTAGCTGGGACTGCTGGACCTTCCTTTGCAGTGAAAGGCAACTGTTCTCTCAGAGCTGTGGCAGCTAAACAGTAGCTCTCAAATCCATGCACACACACATGGCATCCAAACCTGGCCATGCATCTCCTTCCTTGACAAAAGACCTACAAAATGAAAGCCTGACATTAAAAAGTGGGAGTGCTCTATTCTTTCTTTTTATGCACAGCGTTTCCTTTTTGTTCTCTTTTCTATAGAGCAGTATCCCTGGAGCTGCCTGTGTCAGGGTCCCTTAAAAAGTTGTGTAGACAGTATGATGAGCAAGTAAAAGACAGAATGTTGTCTTCCTTTGACAAGTGAGGAGAAAGAGGGGAAGAAGCCAAGGGCAGCAGCAGTCTGCAGTGTTTTAATTTATTAAAATACCGCCAAGTGTCACTTTTGCTCCACAGGCAGCTGCTGTTTGCATGTAATAAAACAACCTCAGTCACTGAGTTGATGACAGCACTGCCTAGCTGAAACAGCATGGGACTGGGAAGGACCAGCACATGCCCTCTGCCACTGATTCACTGAGCAACCCTGCGCAAGCTACTCCCTGTGGCCACATCCAGGGTGCAATGTGCTGCCCTCATTGAGAGGGCATGAAGATCTTCTGGTGCGAGTTACCACAGAGTTGCAAATTTTTGTCCTAGTCTGTCTGCTGGCATTGCAAGCAGGGTAATCTAATTAAGTACATAAAGAACAGAGTGTAGAAAAGCATTACCCCCATGAGTGCTTCAGGAGGAATCAAAGCTCTTGCACCTTGCAGCTGGAGGGATAGGGAAATAAAAACAAAAGAAATGGAAACTTTTGAGTGCCAATGAGGACTGTTATCTGCATGGAGACCAGGAGGAGGAAAGAGGGGCTGTAACCCTACGTGGCCACTTATTCAACATATGACTAAGAGCACTGGCTGATGGTAACTACGGGGCTATGGCTCTTTCAGCCCATTCTCCCCACATTCCAATAAATTTGACATACACATGTAAATTCCTCCCTGCCCCACCCACAACAACTCCTTTGAAAGCTCAGTCGTTTCCAGGGAATCAATCTGCAGCTGCTGCATCTGTCTAATACACGCCGACAGCCCTGCTGTTCACCCCCCACGCTTCCTCTGCTCACCTGAGTGAAGGTCTGGGTCTGGATCTGTTCAAACTCCTCCAAGCAGACATGCTTGGCTAAGGTTGAGTTAAACAGAGATATGGTGGCTGCCTTGTTGCACTCATCTTGCACCTGTGTAAGGAGAAGGATGACTTCTGGCCTGGTCAGGAGCGAGGCAAAGTTGAAATCTGCTTGTCGTTCATCAAAAGGATAGTCTGGGATCCAGATGAGCCCTGGCACCAAAAAAAAAAAAAGAACACGTTATTGCCTGCAACAGCCATTCCAGTTTCTGTTTTAGAGGAAGAGCATAGCTCCCTTTGGGACAGCGCTTGTGAAAAGGACTCTTCTCTGACGCACGGGCCTTATCATGTAGCAGTTTCAGCAGATGGCTGGATGAAAGAGACAGTCTCTGCTCTGCAGCCTCCCATTAGGGGTTGAGGGACTGTCTTGGTGCCTGACCTTCTTGAGGCTTCCATGAGAAAGAACATGGGACTTGAGCAATCTTCCCACTGAGGCTTCAAGGCACAGCTGAGTCATCTCATCTGTGACAGGCCACTTGTGAACCACCTCAAGGCATTCCAACCTTCGAAAGATCGAAGTGCACAAAACACACGCCACCCTCTTTCACTGTGGTCATTTTCCCCCAGTTCAGGACTCTAAAAGAACCTGAGCCCTCCTTCACACCTGAGGTATGCCACAGCTGAGCACAGCAAACGGAAGGCGTCCAGCCCCAGCACAGTGCGGAGCAGAAAGCAGTTAATTACCCTGCCATGCATTTGGTGCCATTAAGGGTACACTTGCAGAGCTATTGCTGCTTAGCTGATGGATGGTAATGTGTTGTGTACTGTGGTAACACGAACATGCAAATATACTCTAAAAACAAGCAGACATACTCGAAAGTCTCATATAATCTCCTGCTGCTGCCCCTTATGAGCCCTAATCATTAACATGAACTCGAGAGCTTCTCCAACAAAGCATGAATCCTATCATAAACAAGAGGTCCTATAACCATGTCAAGTTTAAATTGCTTCACTATGTCCCGTACCTTTCTCTGGCACTTTCTTCTCCTCTTTGTCTGGCAGGGTGACATAAGAAAATGTCTGAGGTTTGGAAGCGACGACTCTGTCAAAGCTGATCCTGTTCATGGTGCGTTCATAGTCTAACCTCACCTCCTTCTCCAGGCAGCACATACGGTCTAACACCCTGTTACAAGACATGGAAACAATGATAACCCACGGTGTTTGAGCAGAAGTGTGTATGTAGCTTTACAGCAAAACCCACTCTTCGCTCCCTCCCTTCTGGATTTGCTAACCCAGAAGCTCACCTACTACTGAATGCATTAGGAGAGCTGTGCAGACAATGAAGCAGCCAGCAAAGCTATCAACTGGACATTTAACGGCAGAGGCAAGTGGGGACCTGGGATTAGGACTGCAGCCTTCTCAAGTGTCTTCGGATCAAAGCAAAATCTCCACCGGGGACATGCAGTGGGAGAAGCAGTACAGAGGGGAGGGGAAAAAAACAACTGAGGAAGCCAGATGGCAGTTCTAGAAAAGCTGGGCTATCCGAGACGTACTCCCAACTGCCTCCTGCTGAATGTGTCTTGAAATCAGTCTCCTCAGACAAAACATGTATATAAGTGCTGAAACCCTGCTCTTTTTGCCCTAGGAAATCATCTTTCAACTCAAGCAGGCAGAGTACTTTTCTTTATACCTATATTTCTGCTCACAAACAGAGACTAATTACTCTCCTACTCTCTAGTTCAGGCTGGCAGACCATGCAGCCCTTCACACCTTCCTGTCTCTGAGCAGGGCAATCAGTCATGGCTGATTCCCAGTGACACCACCAACAGCTCATGATTCATCAGTCCAGGGACTCTTAAAACGCCTTCCTGATATGAACTGCATCTCAAAGAGACACTCAGTTATATCCAGGTGGAGATCTCCTGTTCTGTTTGCTTCATGCTGTGCAGATCTTCTTTTGATTTTATCAGCTGTTAATAAGTAGAAGAGTCACCAGCAGAGAACAGCCAACTCTCTGGAGACAGCTAGCGGTCTGCAGATCAATTCAGCAATGACTGATCTGTTCCATGAAAGCACAGGGAGACAGCAAGGTCAACCATGCCATTTCTGTCCAGCCTTCCTGCTGTTGAAAACCACTTAACTGCAGGTGTAAGCACGGCTCAGTGGATCTGCATATGAAGTACATCTACTTCAACTGGGAACACTGACAGATCACCCATCCTGTACATGTGTCCCTGGGGCTCTTGTCCTACCTACTTCTGATGACACTCTGGGCAAGAGGGTGGTATGCATGTGCACAGGCTGGAAGGCAGACGAGATCCACGGTCTAAGAGCTGGATGCTCAAGATCTGCCTCCATTGCCACTTGTTTTGTAGCCCTATGAAGTCCTGCAATGTTAATAGACTGAAAGCTGAGACCCCAGACCTGTACTTGATGCTTTACCTCTTCTCTATCTTCAGTTTGGGAGTATGCATAGCCAACAGCTCCATTCTCCGAAGGCTCTTTTCGCTGATGCTATTTAGTCCATCTGTGGGCATGCAGTCCACATACAGGTGATACAGTAGCAGTGCCTGTGTCTTCTTACGCAAGCTGTTGGCAGAAACTACCCGCTCTGCAAACATCTGGGGATCTTCGGCCAGAAACAGCAGGCAAACTCGTGGCACCCAGTACTGACACGGTAACAACGGGGCTCTTCCTGGGAAATGAAAGTAGGGCTTACAAGAGTCTACAAGGAGCACAAAACGCAGAACGGCTTGCAATGCTGACAGCAGCTTTTTGAAGGACTATATGATTGGGTTTGCTTACTGGAGATCAAAATGAGGGACAAAAGCTGAGGACAGCAAGAGAGAAGGAGCATGGAATTAGCAGCATCTCCAAACCTTTGAAAAGGTGGGTACTTCATCAGTTCACATTCCTCCTCAAAACGGCATTGGCCCAGAAAGACCATTATTTAACTTGTCTTGAAGGCAGGAAAGGACAAAGGAAAGGTATCTCCAAAGGGAAGGCCTCAAACAGGCTGCCAAATTAAGGCGTGGAGGTTTTTCCGGACAGGTTAAACAGACATGTGTCAAGAGTGATAACAGGGAGAGGAATTAAATTGCTTCTTGATGTCCTTCCCACCTCTACCTAGGACCAGGGTAATGGACTGGCTCTCAGTGCATATGCCAGGTCCCAAAAGGCCTTACTTGAAACATACCTTCTGGAGTCATTCCTCCGTTGAGGATGGGTCTCCCTTCTTCATCCCGCACCAGCCCATTCTTATCTGTTTTATGGACCAAGTAGAGCTCTGTCCTCTTGTCGTAATCCAGAACACCAACATCAATCCACTTGTAGATTAACTTCCGGCTTTTGGGGTCCTCTGAGAGAATGAAGAATTAAACCAGCGTTAGTCCATTCTCCTGGAGGCTACAGCAAATGAAATTTCCTCATCAGAGTGGTGAGGCTACAGTCAAATACGTTTACTAGCTTGAATCTTGGTCAATCTAACATAATTTCTGCTGTGATCAACTAAATAATGAACTCAGGTTTTACAGCTCAGTATTTCCAACTGTTTGCACACACCAGAGCCCTCTATTTTCATCCTCTTACTTTTGTGGGTTCCCTGTGGACCATCTACCCACTGCCTGCTTCAGGCACTCCCACTCACTCTTTGCAGTCAGTCTCATATTTGGGTCCCATATACCCTGACATCCTCTCTTTCAGCCTGTACCTGGGGACCCCTCTGCCTCCCGATTCCTTCGCCCCTTGATTCAGGACCCCTCATTACCCACATGGATTCTGTGGGGATCCCATTCTCCTTTCCCACTTGCAGCTCGAGCCCTGTGTTGCCCTCCACATGAGTCCTCATTCTTCTAATTGGGAGTGAAACCCTGTGCCTTTTACCCCAATCTATTATTTCTCTAGGTCATTCCCAGGGCATCCAACTCCTAAGTGTTTAGATTCTTTTAAAAGCTGGGAGGTGCTAACCAGACAGATATATACCTATATTGATATCAATATAGATACAGGTCAGGACAGTGTATATATGAAGTTGAGAATGGATGCTGTTAACTGCAGGTCTCAGCTATTAGAATTTGCAACAGCGCTGGCACTATATGGATGCCAGTGGGCTCACCTCTGCCAGGACCTAGAAGGTCTGACTACTTGTGTGCAGAATAGCCCATTCAACCTGGGGAGTGATCAGGTGTAGCGTTCCCCAAGCCAGCTGCAAGCAGAACTCGGCCATCACGTGCTGGCTGCACGAGGATCCACACAGCTTACGTTTTATGCTTAGGTTTTGCAGACAGCCAAGCCTCTGGAGGCTGCCCCTGAGCTGCAGTCAGTGTGCATACCAATTGCTATGCTTTAAAGCTGGTGCAGATGTGTTGATATGAGCTGCAGCCACAACTGGACACCAGTACGGCTAGCGATGCCTTCTTGGAAAGGGGAGGAAGGGGAAAGGAAGGGAAGGCTCTGAGTGACAGGAAAACAACAGACATCCACGTCACTTAATTTGCCCCAGATATACTACTTGGATTTTCACTGCAGTCTGAACCTGACTTCTGATCCTGCGCTCGCAGTGAAATCCAGGCAGAACATACTGTGTTCAAGATAACTAACTTCATGATGATACCTCTATATCAGTAAAGTGAATTTTTGACTGTACTGACTTCCAGGCACAGAAACAGGAGGGAGAAAGGCAGAGGCTACTTCTAAAATAGTGGGAACAGTCAGTCCAGGGCAGCACTGACAGTCGCTGAGATTCCTGGTCTCTTGCTCTGCCTGCCTGAGCCTGGTCAGAATGAGGTATCATTTTTCTGCTATTCACAGCTGCATACATCAGAATCTACATGCCCCCTTCTGCTGACTGGGTCTGTAATTGTTAGCATTGCATCATTCATTCAAGCTTTACCATGTCCCAGGACATCATCTGTAGGTAAAAGTGCTTTTCCAGGCACGGGCTTTCTATCAAGAGATCCCGGCTCCAGTCCTAGCGAGATCCACTCTTCTGGAGTTCGACAGTCATACTCCATATTGTCAAATATCTAGAAAGCCAGGACACAAGTGAAATAAAGTCTTACTTCAGAGAGAAGAAAATACCTGATTAAAAATTTAATGAGAGTAAAACTAACATGCAGTTCCTAAATGGGCTACAAAAAGGGAAAACAGTCCAGCTACAAAAGCTTTGCTCAACAATCTTCTGCCAGACAGCAATATCTGTACCTCTAGCTCTCTCCCAGGGAGCAGAGGTCACCACCTGGAGAGGTCTCATGCTGTAATACTGCTGACTACTACATCCAGAAAGGTGAGACAACACTTTTTCTTTGGACATATATACGACAGTGAGGAGCACCCTCACGGACTATTAGTTCTGATGGAAGTTATGGGCACCTTGCAGAAGATGCTCAGCATCTTTTAGAGATTCTTCAGGGCCCAAACCTGCTGTAAAGCATTTCCTTGTTTTATCACTTGTTTTATCAATGATGGCTAAGTGTCCTGCAATTCTCAGAAACATCCTGTGGTATAAGCAGTGAGATAGATCACCAGTAGCAAACATGCTCTCTTACCTGTAATGGCAGGTAGATGGGAAAGACAGGATCTTTCTTCTCCTCAATAGTTGCCATATTGTCAGGATCGTGGTGCCTTGGCATCAGCTCATTGGAGTCTACTCCCTTGCTGGCTAAGAGCTGAGTGATATCAAAGGTGAGATACAGCCGTCTTCTCCTGTTTTGAATCAGATGGGGAAATAACCACTTAATGTGCCTAGAAGGGCTCCCATGCCTACAACTCCACTTTTTGATCGTTTACCCCTATGAGTAAAAAAGTTTAAGCACACACTGCATATGTGTATATTTCTTCATCTATAGAATAGTTCAGATGGAAGACGCCTACAATGATCTCCTAGTCCAATTCATAAATTATATACATGTACTACTGTACTAATGTATTATGTGCATTATAGAGCATACACAAAAACAGAAATCAAAAAAACATGAGAAAGAGATGAAATAAGCACTATGTAAAAAAATATTTTCTTCCCGCATCCCAGTGAATTGTCTTGTGCACTCCCTGAAACACACACATCCCACTTTGGAGACCACTGCCTTACAGAATAGTTTTTTCCTAAAGATTTTTGACATGTCATATCTTGAAAGCAAAAATCAACATCCTAAGCTGCTGTGTCCATCCTGTAACAATGCCTCCAGCCACTTTCTGGTTACTTACCTCTCTACCTGAATCTTGCGAGGGCATTGCCCTGGAAGCCCTTGGAAGGCAATGTGCACTTTGGGCTTAAATGATTGTACCGGGAAATCTGACTTGACAAGGTTCTCAGTGGTTGGTCCAATCACTTGGTTATCCAGGACACTTTCCAAGTCCTCAGGCATCCTGAAGGTTGTGACTAAGAGACAAAGAGAAACACATGTCTGAAACCACCAGACATTACTCTGCTTTACATTCACGCACACAGGAGGACTATGCTGTCTCCTGGGTTGTCTGCAGAAGTCACTTCACTAGATTTGTGAGAGAAATCAAGAAGACATCAAATGGGAAACAGAAAGGAAGACCTGCTGCAATAGGTCATTATGGTTTTCTAGTATCAAAATGACAGCGTAGAAGAAGCCTCCACTGAGTCATGCACCTTATTAGGAGGTAGGGCACTGACCCAGCTCTAAGGAGCTCTGTTCTGTTCCCAGCTTTGCTACAGACTCTCTACATGATCATGGGCAAGTTGGTGTCTCTAGTGCACAGCCTCCCTCACTCTCAGAAAGGGGTGGGATTCCCCTGCCTCCCTGGGGTGCCCTGAGACCAAGAGTCAGTCGTAGCTGGGAGGAACTTGGTCAAGATGGTGATAAAGGGCTTATGAATACTGCAGGAGATAACAAGCCACTCAGGTCATCTTTGTGTGCTGAAGTCCCTATTCACACCTTACTTGAGACAAAACTCTCCTCTGTTTTAGCTCAAGTGAATCTCCCACTCACATCAGTAGTAGTGTGAGAAAAAAACTGAGTTAAACAGCCAACAACCTCACTATTTGGCCAAATGTTTTCAATGGAAATTTGGACTAAGCAAAAAGTATACATTTCCAAGAACTGTCTGAAATTAAACTATGTCATTTACCCCATAAATAAACCAAACTGTTTATATTGCTAAACAAGCCGCAAATAATAGAACAGCAGCAAACTGGGAATTTAAAGCTTAACCTAAATTAAGTAATTGCATGCAGGCTTTAAAAAGCACTATTCCCTAGACAGAGCTAAGCCTTGAGCTAAAAATAGCTTTTGGTGGAATGAGAGCTTTTCATTTGATGAACTTTCACACTTTACCAAAGAGAAACTTAAGATTCTGGTTCTTAAGTGGCTATTTTGAACATCAAGCTTTGGACCAATCCTTCACCCTGCTCCATGTGCTTCTGTTGGCATCATGGACATATGCAAATTCATGATTTCAAAGCAGTTGTGTAGAGCAGGCAACAATGCTGTAACCAGGCACATTTCAGGATGACCAGGTACTGAAAGGGTCCTCTAAGAGGTCATTCTCTCACCCTTCTTCAGTGGCCCAGAGACAGCTCTTGTACACTGTCTTCTTAGGGACTAAAGGAAACAGCCACTGAACTGGCTTCTCTCTATGCCCCTCTCCCAGGAAGAGTACGTAACCTGGAATAATGTGATCCTAAACATTGGTATTGTCCGTACCAACATGCATGCTTACAATAATTTTGAGGAATCCCTAAAATGCAGAGGGTTTACTACAGCTCCTTTAGCCTCATGCATATCTCTTCTTGGGGTCTTTACAGAATGGCCCTGATTTATATTTGTTGTCAGGGAGCACAGCTGCTCCAATTTTGTCACTTCGTTGTTGCAAAATCCATGGCACCATCCATTATGGCACTTTGTGCACTATCAACTATTTATGTCAATACTTAACGTTTCATTTGCATTTACATTTCCAGCTTGATAGCTTCTTCCCCCTTGAAGAAGCAGCAGATCATAAATAGAGATCTGTCTCCACTTGTTAGGGATGAGTCTAGCTTGTCAAGATTCACTTGAGGATGCAGTCATTTGTCCTCACTCATGAAAATAAATGTCACTTCCAAGCACAGGAAGGTGGTATATATAGTTACCATCTTTCTCTAATACTAAAATCCTCTCATAAGCACACTTTCTCCCCATCCGCTGCCAGCCTACGATCCATATCCCCAAGAGTGCTCTAGGGGCCAGGAGAGCGCTGGCAAACCTTTCGACCATGCTCCATTCCTATATTTGAGCATCCGTGATACAACAAGCTCTTGTAAGCAGGTGGGACCAGCAGCTCTGCATACACAAACACCCCTTCCATCTAGGGAGAACAAGCTGCTTTGGGGCAGCTGGATGCAGAACGAACAAACAGAATCATAGACTCATTAAGGCTGGAAAAGACCTCTCAGATCATTAAGTCCAACTGTCAACCCAACACCATCATGCCTACTAAACCATGTCCCGAAGTCCCCGGGCAGCCTGTGCCAATGCCTGACCATTTTTCAGTAAAGAACTTTTTCCTAATACCAAATCTAAACCTCCCCTGTCACAACTTGAGGCCACTGCCTCTCGTCTTATCGCTAGGTACTGGAGAGAAGAGATCAGCACCCACCTCACTACAGCCTCCTTTCAGGTAGTTGTAGACAGCAATAAGGTCACCCCTCCAGCCTCCTCTTCTCCAGACTAAACAATCCCAGTTGCCTCAGCCACTCCTCATAAGGCCTGTTCTCCAGACCCTTCACCAGCTTCACTGCCCTTCTCTGGACAGGCTCCAGCAACTCAATGTCCTTCTTGTACTGATATTGTATTATTCGTGATACAAGCCAGGATGCCGCTGGCCTTCTTGACCACCTGGGCACACTGCAGGCTCATGTTCAGCCAGCTTTCAACCAGTACCCCCAAGTCCTTTTCTACCAGGCAGCAAACAAGAGAGGAAGATGATTTTGGCTACGGGTACCTAAATCCTCAATACAGCTCTCATGGGCAGGTCCCATTTTCACAGGAAGGAGGCTTTGCTGGCTCCACACGCAATGATAATGCATGCAAATTCAGTGCTCTCCTGGCACATGGCCTGCGGAACCAAACTCCCACAGGCAGCAATGCAGTCTACCCTGAACCCTAGGGAAGCAGATAAATCCAGGAGAAAAGGGAGCATGGTTCTACCACCCAGTCAGATCACTTAAATGAAATTCACTTTTGACAGGACATTCAAGCAGCTCAGCACCATTCCTGGCACTGACTGGAGAATGAAAGCAAAGCACTAACCTAGAGTCATCAGCCTAGTTCCCTGCACGCTCACTATAAGCGACCGTAAGAGTTATGGTTCCTTTTCCTGCCACAACACGTTTCCTCTCAGCATACTTACCTTTAGGGGTGTGCTGCTCCAGGTCCGCCTGTCTTAGCAAAGCATGGTACATACGGGGGCCAGCACAAACATCCTGAAATGCAGCATGTGAAGGAAGTGTCAGTGATAACAAAGCACAGTGTAGCACAGTGGGAGGGTGGATTACAGAGGTGCAGAGAGAAAAATCAGACTGCAAGATCAACTTTACCAGAGCTTTAGGGACAATTCAGACTGTGAGTAACAGTCAGAAAAGGCTCAGAGGCACAAATAAATACCTGGAAACTTCAGCTTAATGCACAGAGAGGCAGGGGATTTGTCAGCAGAGTGCAGCCTGATGTCAGCTCAAAACGTGAATTATGGGCTGATGAGGCAGGCAGTCATTAGGGTTTTACTTCCAAATGTCATCTGCAGTCACAACCATATGCCTGCCCTGCCATGCTGGCATCCTAAACCCAGTCAATGTCATGACAGCAGTGATACCACTGGCCACTGAGGAAGGCAGGACAACTAAGATCAGGAAGAACCTTATGGCTTCGCTTTGTAAGAGTCAAGGTCTTGCACAAAGGCCTCTGACCAAAATGAAGGGCTAGGACCTGGGATGAAAGCTGTATTTCTCCACCCCAGGTGTACTATAGGTCTTTCTATTGTAGAAGGACAGTGGTAGAAAAATAATTGCTCTTCGCACTTACCTCCGAGATGTCGGAGGCTCCTGGAGTGAGGACATCAGCGTAAAATGCCTTTTGTCTAAAGGCTGAGTATATTTTTGGGCCCTGGTTGCAGCTATCGGGACGCAACAAACTCGTTCCTGGACTGCAGTCCCAGCATGAAGCCTCATCGCTGGTATCAGGAGGACTGGGGCTCCTACTCAGGGAATTCGTCAAATCCTTCTTTGCTTTATCCATCTTCTTAGGAGAACAACGCTGTGATGTAACCTTGGGCTTGCTAGAGTGGAAAGACATTGAGCCTGTTAAAACTCTTTCGCGCTCCTCCACAGCCTCCCACCGTGCTGGATATTGTTGACTTGCTAAGAAGATGAGTGGGTAACAAAGTAGGTTCGACCCCCTGCTTCAGTACCAAGTGCTGCCTTCATGACCTGGGGGCCATTGGTCTCACACGGCTGACTCGATGGCTCACTAACCCTGGGAAAAGAGAGCCCTTTATTATTCCAGATGGATTTTGGAGGGGGAAAATGAGCAGTATGTGCTTGAAAAGCTGCTTTCTTGAAGCAGCAGGGGCTTCCCGGATCTGTGGCAGCATTCAAAAGGCTGCCAGGAGAATTTGAGTAAACTGGGACTACAAGTGCTACTTTTGCCTTACTCAAATCCCTTAAAAGCCTTCTCACACTTGACTCCAGCAGGAGTAGGCTACAGCCTAGATACCAACACAGCTACTCCCAGGTGTAAAGTCTGACTCTTTCATTTAAATAATTCAGGAGATATGTTTAAGCATTGCCTAACGAATATTAAAATATAGCCAGAAGCTCCCCTCTCTCTCCCCCTGCAGGGGATATTTTTGCTGGTGATCTCAGCTCACAAATAATTTCTACTTTTCCACCCTGGGAGACACAAGTCCAGGCAAATATCACAGCTGTATGGCTTTATTTTATAAAAACCTTCGCACGCTGAAAGATACTAATTAAGAGCAGCCCTCGAACTTCTCGCATGACGATAATGCAACCCTTGATTTTAGGCTTGTCTAAACACAGAGATGACTACTGTAACTAATTAGTACAGCTAAAGTGACACAAGCCCCTCCAGCCTGCACACACATGCACTTATTTAATGATGTACACATACCCCCATAGCTTATTCCTATAAATTATGAGTCAAAGCTCTCCACAGTGTCTCTCAAGGCTACTCCGAGTGCAATATGGCTTATTCATCAATTCCTGCTCAGCGCTAGACCCAGAGTCTTCATCCAGCCCTACCTGACTAACAGTTTGTGTCCCGCACCCTTCCTAAGACCCACATGTCTGCCTTGCTTACTTCTGGAGGCCAAGCCTCTGCAACAGGCTGCTACGTGGGAGTCTTCCAGCTTGCCACAGCCAAGTGATAGAAGTAGCTGTCTGGAATCTCCTCCTGACGTGGAGACAGCAACACAGCATCCCTTCCCACCATGCCCTCTCTGCTCTGCTCGTGCATGGAGTGAAAACTCTGCCTGTCCTACACTCCTGATCAGAGAGGGCAAATTTTTTCTAAATTTCACCTTGCTGCCTGTCTGCAAGAATGAATCGAGTACACACAGCAGAGAAAGCATTACATGCATGCCGGAGATAAAAGGGAACAACTCTGCTGGTTTATTACTGCAGGCTCAAGCCAGTGCACCCTTTTGAGAGGTTGAATCAAAAAAGAAATCAGATAATAAATCAAGGTTACCATGATGCGAATCCTTTAAGTGAAACGGAGTAAACTAAGATTGGAAAGACCTGGGAGATGAGATCAATAATACCCCCTCCTCTCCTTCAAGCTAGAAAATCTCAAATCTTTCTCCTCTCAGCTTCTCTTTGGCATCTGGAACCTCATACCCTGAAGAATGAATTTTCCATGGAGGATTTTGTTTTTATTAGCTATTTTATGCTCTGGCTATATCTGTTTCAGCAGCCCAGCAGGATTGATTGGTATCAGCCAAGATCCAAGGATTCCTGATGAATCACTGCTGGACTCTTTCGTGCCTGCTGCACCGGCAGAGAGAACAGCAGCAAGGCGGAACGGCCCTGCGGTGGTTCTCCTGATATGTCACTGAACATTCTCTTCCCAGGATGCAGGGGCGAGGTGGCGACGTGACTTGCTGTACTTTTACCTCTTAGGACCAGAATCCTAAACCCGTCCAATTCAGAAAAGCTAACTCTGGGATGCAAGGTTCATCTGAACCTTTAGCAGGGTTAGCGATTGAGCCTACTCCCAATTTAGCAGGACTGGCAATCTCTGCCCAGAACCGAAACAATGGGGCTGCTGCCAGTGACAGCTGAGTTCCCGTGACGGGAGAAGTGTGTACCAAACCTGCCCACAGCAGGCCTACTTCTTCACTGCTTTGCTCCCTGTGTGCTCACACACACCTCCATAAAATCTTTCCTGAGCACTTGTCTCAAAATAAAACAAACCCCTACTCAGTGTCCAGCTCAAAAACACTCATCTGTCACGCTCTCCCAGCTGCACAGGAGGAGGGTCTGGTGCTTGTAACTGCAAAAAAACCTGACACACACCACCCTAAATAAAGAACAAAACCAGGCCTCCAAAGTTTTCCCAGCAATTCCCCAGATGAGTAAAACAGCTTGTCTGAGCGTGCTGAAGCTGATACAGAGATGGGAGAACTGCTGAGCACAGAGAGAACCCTACTCTCCTGCCATCCCAGCTGCTGGGATGTGCGCAGGGTTTGCAGTGAGGAGGTTTCCCAGAGCGTGGTGGGGAGCTCGCTCCAGTGCCAGCCTCCAGCTAGCAGGTGGTTTAGTGCTCCCATCCAGTTCTCAGGAATGGTCTGCAGGGTGGTTTAAAAGACGAGAGGAGAGACCACCTCTCTCTTACTCAGCCTCGCTGCTGAGCCAAGGGGCTTATTGCAGAGCAGTTCACTCTTCCTCAGACTCCAGCTCTGGCAATGGCACCTTCCACCCTCCCACTCCCCCCAAAACGGCGTGCAGACTCCAGGGCTGTCCTCCCCATCCTCCATCCGAGGGTGAGCCCGGACCCTCATCCCTGGGCAGCAGAGCCTGGTGCGGATTGCCGAGGCTGTCACTGCTCGGGTGTCTTGGTTTCGGCTGCCGCCGGCAACAAAAGCGCCACGCGGCCACCCCTCCCCCCGCCGGCGTGCGGAGGAGAATGAAAAGAAAGAGG
>Ga0065711_1041327_pt1 | contig 16239 bp, 18 predicted proteins | sample Hoacrofraction12_FD_59098 | JGI IMG/M metagenome (GOLD analysis project Ga0065711, IMG submission 59098) | Hoatzin crop microbial communities from Cojedes, Venezuela - Epithelial fraction 12 v2 (version 2) | ecosystem: Host-associated > Birds > Digestive system > Esophagus > Crop | place...
CTGCTAGCCAAGAAGACAGCAGGCCTGTATGTCTGGAACCTGTATCAGGCAAATTAGTAGAAACTGTGGTAAAGGACTGTTGGACCCCTGAATGAATATGGTCTATGTGGGAAGAATCAACATGGCTTGTAAAAGGAGGCCGTGCCTGATGCGACTCCTGGATCGCTGTGTAGGCCGTCTTGGTGTCCGTGCTTGATCAGCTTGTTCATACAGAGAACCTAAGCCAGGACATCTACTGCTTTGCTTTGTGCTGTCCTCTGAGCCCAGGCTAAGTTCTTTGGTCATGTTCCACCTGATCCCAGATGCCCACCGCTCATCGTATCTCCTGAGGGAAATTGCTGCTGGTCGGCTGCTCTGCAAGTCGTCACTGCTGCGCAGATCTGCAAAGGGCTTGGCAAAGCAGCGTGAGTCTAATGGAGTAGCATAAATAGTTACTAGTTCCTGGCATCTAGCTGCATAACCTTTTAGCTGCTAGATCTTAAACTCTTGGACTTCATTGCAATAGTTATCCAGGCCTCTTTTTTTTAATTCCCCACCCTGCCACCCCCAGCCTGCAGGCAATGATAAACGAAGCTCTAGGAACAAAGGCTGTGAGAGCAATGTATGTGTGCGCTGAGCTGTACAGCCTGCTTCGAAATAATTCTTCAGAACTCTAGCCATTTGCTGACCTGTACTTTCATACGTAATTCTATTGATATACTTGATTCTTCCCTGATATCTTCTAGTTCTTTGCTTGGCTTGTCTTTCTTTGGAGCAGAGTGAGCCTTTTTTTAACCCTCCATCTCTGTGAAACAAAGCATGTTTGGCTGTAGCAGACATGAACATCTGTCTGTTTGTCAAAGCCTCTTCCTGGCTGTAGCTTTTGAGTCACGGCTGTTGCGTGCAAATTCATCTCAAAACAGTCTTTCAGGTACGGAGCATCCTCTAGAAAAACAGAGTTGTCAGTCAAAGGATCTGGAGGGGCAGAAGCTGAGAACCGAATGTGTGGCAGAAAGGGAAAAAGGGGATACGTGTCCTTTCAGCGTTACTGAGGTGCGACTAGGCTGACTGATGGTTCATGACTTCTGAAAATAGCTCTGTCTGCTGGAGGTCAGGGTCCTCTTTCATTAAGCAAGCCTGGCTGTTGGCGGAAAATACAGATCTTGCTTACAGGGCCTTGCGACTCTGGGGCTGAATGGGTTACGGGTTGAAGCCTCGGGCAGGCTGAGGGGTAGGAGAGTTTTGTGCCATCCCGCTGCAAGCCAGTGCTGCGCTGGGGAGGTGTGAGGCACGGTGCCTAGAGATCTCGGCAGAAGGCATTGCAGCAAGTTTGGGCAGCAGAAACGTTTACTCTGGGAAATTCTGAGCGCAAAGATCATCAGCGTTGAGCTGATGGACTGCTGAGTCCCCGTGGACTTGGGACTGTTTGTCTGAAATACCAAGTGAGGTTTCCGAGTGAAGCTGCCAGCACATTTCCCAGCCTAAGCCGTTATTACGTTAATCAATGTCAGAGCAGGAGGTCATGCGTGACGCAGGCTGGGGGACCTAGCCTCCTCTCCTAGAGGGGAGTGGCTGTGGACGAGCAGGGTCAGAATTATTGCCCTGTTCCTGCACAGGGGTCATTCTTAGATGAGCTGTTATGCCCTTGTTGTGCCCTAGATGTGGTGGCACAGCTGGAGCCATCCTGACCTGTCCCCTGGAAGTGGTGAAGACGCGCCTACAGTCATCCCAACTGACACTGCGGCCTCTGTGCATCTCGGAGATCCAGCTGCCAGGGATGAGTGTGAGGCTGATGAACCCCACGTCACCCTCTCCTGGTGTCCTCAAGTTGCTGAGGTGAGTAGGATAGGGCAGTGTACGTGTTAGCACCAGGGAGGTGAAGGTTTGGCCATCAGGTGGAGAGAGCTGGGAGGCGAGAGAGGGGTGGAAGTAGCATTTAAGCTGAGACCCTGGAAACCCAAGTGCATCAGGAAGTTTCGTCAGAGCACAGGTGCGTCTGCTTCTCACAGTTGATCTGCGCTTTGAACTGCAAGGCAGCTTTTTGGACGGCGAGAAATTTCTCAGCTAGTGGTTTGATCAGACGTAGAGTGATGGTGTCAGCAAGAATAGAAAGAAATGACTGAAGGAGAGAAGTGGTTGGAGAGAAAGTGAGAGTAGGGCAGAAGAAGGGTAACACAGGCGGTGAGAAGAGGATGCTACTAGAAGTACTGAAGAATGAAGGAGGAGGAGGAGCAGCAGGAGAACCCCCGGCTTAGTTATTCTGCTGATTTCTTTGTTTGTTTCCTTCTGTAGGGCCATCCTTGAGAAGGAAGGCATGCGATCTCTGTTCCGGGGTCTGGGTCCAAACCTTGTTGGGGTTGCTCCTTCCCGGTGAGTACTGCTCCCTGAGGAAAGCTCATGCTGTACACTTCTTAAAGGACCTCTCTTTCTATCTAGGACAGCTGTTGTTTCACATTCTGTAAGCAGCCTGGGCCCTGTGCCCGTTGTGCCACAGGACCCCTTCACACAGACACTTTTTGGACCTTCTGATCACAGTTGTAAGACAAGATGATAACTGTGGACCTAGTATAGATGGTATCTGATGTCACATTAGACAAACCTGTGCTGGGAGTAAGAAAAGTTGGAGTGAGACCCCACAGCAGTGCTGTCCCTGTTCCTTGTAGGTGAGCTGTAACCTCTCCTGTATTTCTTTCCAACCAGGGCTATATATTTTGCTGCCTATTCTGGTGTTAAGGAGAGGCTCAATGCTGTTCTTGTACCGGAGTCCAAGAAAGTACACATGCTGTCAGCAGCCTGTGCAGGTGAGCCTCTTCTGTCTCAAATCAGAGCCAAGGGGTCCTTCTGTCTGTAAGTGCAAACAGGTTTCATCCCTTCCCCATTGCTGCTCTCATCAGTCCTGCTCTCTCTTACGAAGTTTTCTCCCTCTCCACCTGGAGCAGTGAGTTCCTTGGGCAACCATACGGTTTTCTCACTCTTCGTTCTTGTTAGGCTCATCTCTTCAAGTCATGAATCTAGTCTTTACCCCTTCAGCTGCTATCAGGAAAAGAGCTCCATTCAGCTGCAAGAGGGAAAAGGCACCATGCAATTTAGACCATTCACAGAATAATTTCTCTTAACACATCCCAGTTCTCTAACAAAATCTTTCACTCTGGCAAGTTTAGCCTGTTGTTTCCTGCCTCTTTGTAACACCAGGGCCTGTAGTAGGGTTGTGTTGGAGGCAGAGGTGCGAATTACCACCAGACAAAGGCTGAAATGGGGTAGGAGGAGAATCAAATAGTCTGCCCCAAATGTCTCCTCTCCCACGGGAGCACAAGGTCATTCTCAAATTGCAAATGTCTGCAGTTTGCCAAGCAGAATTCAGAAAGCTGACAGATCAGCACCTCCTCACGAACCATCAGCGTGCTCCTGGTGTTCACGGCTGTCTCCCTCTTCTGTTCTCCAGGCATTACCTCTTCCACACTCACCAACCCTATCTGGTTAGTGAAAACCAGGATGCAGCTGGAAGCCAGGTAAGGCAGGGTAGCAATGCAGAGCCACTCTGTGTCGAGTCGGGACTCGTTTGGGGATGGGATTGGGTAGGGGTCTGTGACCTGCCGTCAGAACATAGGTCTTCAAGGCATGCTGGGGAAGAGTCATACAGTTGTGTTCACAACAGCATTTTAGGTTGGTGGAGCAGTACGCCGTCCTAACCCTCCCTCCTCTTCACAGGGCGAAGGGCGAGATGGCCAGCAACGCTCTCCAGTGTGCTGTGCATGTGTACCGCACTGAAGGCCTTCGCGGATTTTACCGTGGTATCACTGCCTCCTATGTTGGAGTCTCGGAGACCATCATACACTTTGTCATCTATGAAGCACTGAAACAGCAGCTGAGAAACAGCCATCATTCCCTTTCCCCACCACTCACACTTTCACCAAACAGCCATGATTTCTTTGGACTAATGGGAGCTGCTGCTGTCTCCAAAACATGTGCTTCATGCATTGCATATCCACATGGTGAGTGGGTCCGCTCTGCTTGATTCCTTGCCCCTCGATGGGAGATGGCGTGCCTGTAGGATCAATCTGCTAATATTGCTTCCCTCTTTGTCTCTCCAGAGGTCATTCGGACGCGGTTGCGAGAAGAAGGGTCACGATACCGTTCCTTTATACAGACATTGCAGCTTGTGGTCCGTGAAGAGGGACCCTTGGCTTTATACCGAGGGCTTCTGGCTCACTTGATCCGCCAGATCCCGAACACAGCTATCATGATGGCTACCTATGAACTCATCGTACATTTGGCCTCTTCCACCTTGTAAGCATGCTGTAGCACCTGGCTGAGGCTGCTGCAGAGATACGGGGACCTCACAGTCCTGAGACTTGGTCTTTTTCCATGCTCTGAGAGGTGGTGCTTTTCATCACATATCAGAACTGGGTCAGGCATAGAATTCTCAGGACGTAAGACTATTTTGTGCCCAGTTTTTGGCTCCAGTGTGCACGGTGTAGCCTTTCTTCTGTCTGGAGACTTGAGTTATTCCAGTGCTTCAGGATGTCAGGGCGCTGGTTTGACGGTGCCTGCTGTAAGCTCCCTGTATGAAACAAGGGCGTGGAACTTACTAAGAAGGAGACAAAGGAGAAAGCCTTAGAGTATCTTAGACAGCCTCAGCATGTTCCCTGCTTTTGGACCCAGTAACAACCAAACGTGGACACAGTTGGACGTGAAGATAGGCTAGAGCTGAGGCATCTTAGAGAGCTGCAGCAAGCAGAGATCTTGTGCTGAGACCTTTCATGCCCTCACAGGGGCTCTTCCACTCTCACCTACTGTGCTACCTCCCTGCCCCTAGGGAAGATTTCGCAGCCTTGGCTGCCAGCAGATGTCCTGTTGCAGAATCTTCCTTCGGGTCCTTAACGTCGCAGCCATTGCCCTGAGAAGTGACAGGCAGCCAACAGCCACTTTTTTTCTTGCAGGGGTTGAATAATCAGACCAAGTAGATCAAGGGAAGAAGCGCAACCAGCTGTGAAGCACTACCCTAACAACTCACGCTACTGGGCTCATAGCCACGTTTTGTCGGTATCTGTTGTTTCCATCCCCTCCATTCCCGACAGAAAGAGGGCACCTACTTCCCAAAGAAGTGCTGGGGCTGTTCTGCTACAAGCTGGAATCCTTAGTGTGAAAAATACTCTTCTGTGCTGGTAAAGAAAGTGGATCAGGTGAAAAGATGGATGAAGCTGAGGATTTGGCCTGTTTCTGTTGATGATACACTAAGCGTATGGAAAAAGCCTTATTTTTTTTTCTGTAATCAAGAATTCAGATTGCTGCAGGTGTTACGCTTGCCTGTGACAGGATGGGCTGCCTGCTGTTCCTCTGTGGGTTCCTAGCCCCCTGTCCCAGGGAAGGCTACATTGTGTTTACAAAGAGTAGTTTGACTGGGAAAGGCGGGAGAGTGTGGTGAGGAGGGATGTGTTTTTTCTTGTTCCAATACACACACTAAAAAATGTAACCCTTCCCCGAACTAAGGCAGTAATTTCAGTAAATACATGCTCTGAACAATCTCCGGTCTCATATTAGAGGCTACATTGACTGTTTCTTTCCCTGCTTCTAGTGAAAAACTACAGAAGCCCTGGACATTTTATTTGAAATCCATTTATTTTAAAAGCCACTTTGTTTCCTCATCCTTCTTACCTTCATTCATTTAGTTTAGGAGTATCGACAATTTTACAAAGCGACACAAGCTGCAGTGGTTTTTTTTGCATGAAACGAGAATAAACCTCAAACGACAACATTGAAAAAATATACAATATATATATATAATATCTGGGAAGGGGTTGTGAGAGACCCCACTCTGAGCCCTATGGCTGGCTCCTCCTTCCAAATTTCTGTTCTTTCCAAGCCCCTCCTTCCTCATCATCATTTGAGCTGTGCCACTGTCATGTGCAAGTGCCCTAACATGCATTTCTGGAGAGCCAGATGGGGGGTCAGTAATGCGGGGAATGTCCACAATGAGAATGGCAGAAGATGAAGGAACATGGGAGGCAGAAATGACAAATAAGGGAGGGGAGCATGTGTACACGGTGGGGGAAGGAAGAAGTTAAAAGTAAGACACCTCCTCCTTCCAGCCATGTGTTCTGGGGGGGATCCATTGGACTGGTGTTTTAAAGCTCCTAGTAGCGGTGAGAGACGTTGCTTTTGCCGATGATGTGTCGGTCATCCACGTCATTGCTGTCCGGGGAGTCGGGCATCTCCGAGTCAGTGCTGTCATCTTCATCCTCCATGCCCTCGCTAGCTCTGCCCTCGATGCTTTCTGCTGCCCTCTCCTGGCAGCGCTGGTAGGACTGGGGAGGTGAGACATGGGGTAAGGGGAAGGATCTGGCAATCCAGCCATCCGTCCAGCCCCCACCACTGTGGCTGCTGCTTACCTCCATGGGGTTGACTATGATGGTGAGGGCCGAGTCATCCCAGAACATGTCGCTCTCTTTGCCTCCTGTGCTGGTGTGCCCTCCTTCAGCAGCCCCAGGAACCTCTTGCCCCACTCCCCGACGGTGCAGGGAGTGGATGCGCAGGATGCCAAGGATCACCATTAGTGCCAGGAAGCCCACACACACCACAATGATGACAGTGGCAGCACTGGGGACCACTGTGCAGAAGGAAAAGGAGAAGGCATGGTTAGAGTCTGTCACAGAAATGTGCATTTCCAACCTGACCTGCAGGAACCAGGGTTCCTGGGCAGAGCTTGGCTTTTTGGTCTAGGCAGGAACGTGTCCTGACTTTTCTGCTGCCCTGGGCACAGGCAGTTCCTGCCTTCAGCTGCTGTATCTTCACTTGAGGCCTGCATGGTTTTCCAGGCTGCCTAGGTCCAGGCGTCCTCTGATGTCAGCCCAGCATATAGGCTGCAGATCTTCATCTACAGAAATCACCAGAATATGGGGCACAGCAGTCCTTTGTCTCCTCCCTTTAGGAGGGACAAACGTGGGCTAGGGAGAGCCTCTACGGGCACAAGGACGATTTTCAGAGAGTGTGATTTTTGTACAAGCGGTAGAGAAAGAAGAAAGCCAAAAGAAGTCTGCTTTGCACATGGGGCAGAGGCGAGAGCTGTGACGGCCTTCTAATTAGTGCCACAGTCAAAGCCTGGCTTCTCCAGAGGAGAAAACTTGAAATTCATCGAAGACCCTTAGTGCAGTTCCTACCTCTTTGTTCTACGCCTGTAGGCAGAGCCTCGGCCCCCCAGATAACCCTGCTCCCTGCAACATCTATCCAGGCCCTCCACGCATTTGCTCTGGGTGGTTCTGTACAGCAGGGACAACTTTTCCTTTCCTGCTGCCATCAGGCAGAGCTGGGGAAGGCAGCGGCAAAGGCTGATGTTTGGTGCTCTCTCCGCACATATGTAAGCTGTCCTTGCAGTGGCTCGGCACCAGCTGCAGGACTGGGCCAGCCTGGCATCAGCTGCTGCAGGAAGCAGCAGCAAAATCTAGCATCAAAGGTGCTTTCCACAGGGTGCTCTAAAACAGTCCTAGAGCTTTCACAGCCTAGGAGGAGCCAACTGGACTGCAGTCATGCTTGTGGCACAGGGCTGCCAGCACAGACCAACAAATCTAATCTCTGGTCTAGCTTTTGGACTTCTCTTTCCTCTGTTTTGGGGGCAAGAATCCTCTCCTCTGTGCAAGGCCGTCTCCTATATTTTTCTGCCTTGCTGACTACCACCTAGTCCCATCTCTTTTTTTAGAGCTGTGGCAGTCTTGATTCTCTTGTTTCTCTCCTGCTGTTGAAGTTTCTTTCTGAAATTACATTACCCAAGCCCTCACAGCACATTTGCAAGGTGCGTGAACAAAATCGTACCAGCTTACGGTTGTTCTTTTCAGGTGTAGATTTCAGACTGCTTCTACATCAGGAAAACAACACACCAAAAGAGGAGGACTGTTGCACCAAGCTCTAAAACATAACTTGACACAGACTGCAGTCCCTTTGCTAAGGATGAGTGGCACAGGGCAGTATAATGAAAACTCAATAACACGGGTATAGGCAGCCTAAAAGGAATCTGCTGCTAGAGGTTCTACCAGCATATCAGAAAATCAGCATCCTAACCTAAAGGAATAAAACCAAAAGATGGTGTTACATACTTGGGTTGTTATGGGTGCTCGCCAAACTGTGCCCAGATAGCTCTGGGGGTAAATGATGGCCTCGGTGCATGAACTGCTGGGAACTCAGAATATGGTTAGGATGAGCAGCTCGGTTCATGTTGTGGAGGACATTCACCTGCAGAAAGACCAGAGTGAGAAAGCCTCAGCCCTGTGTTCATGGTACCTTCTACATTGTGTGCATTCCCGTCCACCATGTCCTCTCCACGCATGCGTAAGCACACGTATGTGCACGTATTGATGTTGTACCTCAACAGTAAATTCATTGCTGGAGTAGCGTCCATTCATCTCGGTGCAGGACAGGTGAAACTTCCTTTCGTAAAGAGCAGCACCACGGCTGATGTGGTATGAGACCTGGCGTAGTATTTCCTCGTAAACTGCAATGCTCTCCACACCTGAGACAAGAAGAGAGAATTGGTGTGGGGTGAGGAAGCCCCTGCTTCAAAGTCATCTGGCATCATAACCCTGTAGCAATGAAGAGCTATAGAGGAATCCAAGGCAATGCTAGGTTCATTAATTTTAGGAAAGGAGCAGAGATGGAGCTGGCTGCAAAGGATCTGATTAAATCCCTGCTTGTATTGCTAAAACAAGCAGAAGAGAAGGAAGGATCAAGAGCAACAGCCCTGTTAAGTTCTGGGGAGTACAATGGTGTTGTACCAGTCCACAACCTGTGGGATGTGCGGTCCCCCAGTCATGTCACACACAATGCTGCTGGCATGTGAGAACACCAGACCTGGAGGAGTAAGTCAGGAGGAGTGATACAAGCCTGGGTGAGAGCTCAGACACCGTGCCCTAGTACTGTGTGCTCGAGGACGAGCCACCTCCCCAAGGAAATGGCCTGGGACTTCCAAAAGCCAGGAGTTCAACAAATGGTTACATCTCAGAGTCTCACAAAGTACACCATCTCTAAGACTGGGTTAAGTGCTTCTCCCAGCAATGCCTGACAGGGAGTGAGAGAGGCATCATTAGACATCTGTGGCCAAGGAGAGGTCGTACCTGTGATGGTCAGGTAGGCAGAGGTGTTAACAAGCTCCAGGCCCCGCTGCTGCAGCAGTGCCCCATCCAGGAGCAGATACTCCCGCTCTGGGTCCAGGTCATCTCCTACCAATGAGATCTCGCAGCCATCCAGGTTGTGCACAATCTCATCTGACATTCGTGTGTCTGTCACTGAGATGCAAACGGAAAGAAGACAGGGCCAGAAAGCCAGAAAGCCATCAGTGAAGGCAGGAGTCACCCAGAGTGGTACCCACTTACTTCAATGTCCTCCTGTCATATGTAATGACTTCTCTTTCCCTGGCTAACACTGACCTTGAGTAAAATCACTGTCAGTCTAATCACTTGTTGGAGGAGTCTCCCTGGTTCTAATGACATTATTTATGCACATAATAAAATCACTTTATTTTGGAACAACATACTATTATCAGATTGGTTCCCGCTAACACATCTTGGCTGTAAGAACTCTGTTGACAATGACAATGTGCAAATTAGGAACAACTCTATCTCACATTCCCAGACCCTGAGTGCTTTTGAAAGCTTTCTCCTGTCTCACAGCTGGTGGTTACCAAGGTTGAGACCTGATCTTCTTTAAAATGGCAATCTCATTCAATGACTGACTGCTTTCAGCAGAGCTAAGACCAGCCTGCTCTAGGCCAAGAAACTCATCATTGTGTGAGGAAAGGCAAAGATGCTAAAGAGAAAACTATGAGCAAAAAATACCATTACCAGAAGAGATGTGAAGGAAGTGAAAGGATGTGTAGAGCATAGAGTGCAGAGAAATAGTTTGAGGATGATGAAGAGAAACTCAAGGACAAGATACTATAGGGTGTGAGGAAACTGACTGGGGAATTCACAGGAGTAAGCGATGGAGGAAGAGATGGGATGGGGCAACAAATTAGGACAGCAGGAGAGAAGGAAGCAGGAGGAGACTGAGTAAGTGCAAGAGTGGAGAGGGTAACAGGCAGGACATCCATCCAGCGCTGGATTCAATAAAGGGAAATGTAGGTAAAATGTTAAAGGGATTAGGAATGAGCAGCCTGGGAAAGAAGGAGAGAGCGAGGCAAAGGAACTGGGTGGACAGAAAAACTACAGGGAGGAGCAGAAAGGGATAAGAACCGATCAGCCTACATATTGACAGACAATGTGCCATGCTTCTATGTTTGTAAATTCTCTCCTGTTTTGGGGGTAACGAGGGGCTCTGCTTTCTCTGCAGGATAGCAACTCTTGTAGGTCTTTCCAGTTTGTCTCTTATACCTCGCCCTGTACTCCACTCACCGGTACCGTGCCAATTCTCATCCTTCTTGGCCTCCACCTGGTGAGAAATAGAGCAGGTGATCTGGAGGTTGGGGAACAGGGGGATCCCGTCAGGAGCCTCAAAGTCTGATGCAGGATGAGCATAGTGGGCATTGCCACTCAACAGGATCTGGGGAGCGTCAGGCTGTAGCACCACAACATAACCTTCCACATCAGGAATGGAGACGCAGGACTCTTCACTGAAACACCTGAAGGAAAGCAGTAGAAAGCATCAGTTGGCCCACACTTCCACCAGCAACACTGTAATAGAACACCTCCTGCCCATTACTGCCAGTGAAGGAAATATCCTTTTCGTGGCAGTCTTCCTAAAGGTTGCCTATAGCCTGCTGCATGAGACAGAGAGGTACGGTAGGAATGACATCACTGGGTTTCAGATAACTTGGTCGCATCCACATACCACAGAGAAAATTAAAACCAGCCCACATGCCTGGAACACCATGAGTGAAGGCAGAAGTTCTGCTACCTGCATGGACCCCAGGACCCAGTATTGCAGTATCTATTTGGATTTTGGATACTTTATTTTCAGGAAGAGTTTTACCCATTTCAAGACCATCAATTAGAATTAAAATATATGGTGAGGGAGTGTGATTTTGGTCAAAAGAGAGGTCACCCTTTTGCTGAACTCAGCCAGAGGCACTGATTTGTCCACTCACTTGACAGCAGTGGTGAGTCTGAGTGGCCGGACTCCAGGGGTAGCAAAGCGCAGTGAATTCATGTAAGCCACATGCTGGATTGCATGGTTGAAGGTTTCCACATCATCGCCCTCCAAGGTCAGCAAGGACTGAGAGGGGTTCACGTGAACCTACAGGTGGGAGGGAAGAAAACACTCAAGAGTTCCTTGGCAAATGCCAAGAGTCCAGGCTAAAAGAGACACAAAGGAGAAAGGTGGGGAGCTGTCTGAAGTGGGGGAGCAGGCAAAGTCCTGGGAAACAAGGCTGGGAAGGAGAATGGAAGAGACCCATGCAAGCTGGGCAGATGGGCATACCTTCATCCCTTTGCCCAGACTGTCGAAGTCACTGTAATCAAGCCCCTCACGGCAGGCATACAGGCATTCAATAACCTCCCGGCTCTCCAAGCTACCAGGGCGCACAGTGAAGCCAGCCAAGTAACCATGGAAGTAGTGGTGTATCGACAGAGGATCTCCTGAGGGAAACATGGGAGGTGGAGGGTGTGAGAGACATGGCGAGGAAGAGCACAAAACCCAATAGAAGCAACAGTGTGAGGGACATACAGATGTTAAGGGAGGTAGAGAGAGACAGAGGGGTTGCATGGGGCATGGAAAAGCCAAGACAACAAAAGCAACAGTGTGAGGGACATACAGATGTTAAGGGACGTAGAGAGAGACAGAGGGGTGCACAGGGCATGGAAAAGCGAAGACAACAAGAAGACAGGGGATGCTGAAGTAAGGAGATGACAATTTTCTTAATTCAAGATGGGGGGAAAGTGAGAAAAACAGACCAACAGAAAGACTAGGGCAGTGAACGGTGGGTAGCGTAGAGAAGTTTCTGCCAAACTGCTGAATGCCAGATGGAAACAATTTCTTGTCCCCTGCTCACTCTGCTTCCTGTGAGGGCTTTTAAAAGAAACTGTACGTTCCATAGATAGTTAGGGATGAGGGGACATCTCCTGATGTCTCTAATGGCTATTGTGTTCCTCAGAGACCAACTTTAATGATCAGGCACAAGGACTTTCTGCACATGGAAAGCATACTCCATCTCTCAAAGCAGGCTGTAGTCCTCCTCTCAGCCTTTTCATGCTGCACAGGTATCAGGGTATCAAGGACCAATCTGCCAAATAAGGGTTTTCCTCCCAGGATGGTGGGAGGCAGCAGGACAGGACTGGAGAAGCTGTATAAGGAAGGCACCATGCAAGAACTGATAGTCATGCACGGTGAAGAGGGAAAGAGAACTGTCTTCTTTCTTCTCCCTACCTTGTACAGTATCAGTAGAGTTCTCGTTTCCTTTGATTTTCTCTTTGTTTTTCTCCTCTGCAAAAGGAGAACATTCAGACAAGCAATAAGGCATTGGAAGAGGGTAATTACTGTACAAGTGTCTCTACTGGCCAGTCCAGAAGAACAGCTCTGGAGTCATGTGCCAAGCAGTGCGCCCTTCAACTCCAGAGACAGCGCATCACAGGTGAAAGAGGGCAGAGTCCCTCTCGTGAAGGGGGTGGTGAGACTGTAGGATGACTAACTGATACAAGGGAGAAAGTATAGGGGTTTTTTCTCCTTTCTCAGTGATATCCATTTTTGGATTGGTTCCCATATACGAAACAAGGCCCTAGCCATGTTTGCAACAAATTCCCTTTGAAACTCAGATGGTTCCAGGAGGGTGTCCCAAGCTGATGAATATTTGGTGGTTGCAAAAGACAAATTGAGAGCACAGAGCTGTGGGAAGATCCCTGACCTGGAAGAAGCAGCACTACAGTACAGATTAGAAATTTCTGCTGGAGTGAAGGCAAGCAGCAGGCAAATTCCTTTAGTTCAGTCCTGCTCTGGTCTTGCAGGAGAGCTGAAAGACCTGGGAAATGCAGCCTTACATCTCCACAGAATAGGTTTTAATCTGGTAGTGGTTTAACTATGTCCCTAACCTGACCTTTCTCATCCAACTCAATTCCCTTAAAGAATGATGTGTGACTTCTTCATATAGACCCTCAAGACACAGAAGTCCCCATCAATACAACCAGGAGTACAAATAGCACTGCCTGCTCTCTGGTGAAAAGCTTTGATGGAAACGCCAGCACCTGAACGAGGTACAGAGCTTCACCTCTGCCTGAAAGCTGGTTGTCCATCGCATATTCTACTGCTGTTGCCCATGAAGCTGCCAGTGACACTCATCCCTGAGCTATTATTACCGTGGCCTGCTGGCTTGGTCTGTAAGGAAGGAAGGAGCCACACTGGCTTTGGTGCCAAGAAGGCAAGATGGCTGCAAGGTGGCTTGCAGCATTTAGTGTTGAGTGGTGTTTCTTTCACTGTTCTGGGTCTCCCCCTGCTCCCTCGTTTACTGTACAGGAGGAACACAGTTTGGGGAGCAGGCACGCACCGGTCCAGCAGGCTCCGATCATGACAGCGGGTTCCTGCCGCGGGGGATGAATGAGGCCATTGTCGTGGATGAGGGCAGGGTCGTACGAGACGCCATCCACGTAGAGCGTGACAGTGGGGAACTCCAGGTTGAGGGCATAGTGGTGCCACTCGTCATCGCAGACCTACGGCAGACGGCACAGGGAGGATCAGCCAAGGGCAGAAGGAGAAGGGACACGGGGAAGAGGCAAATGCTTCCTCACCTGCTCCAGCTTCCAGAGGAATTTCACAGGCCTTGCACTTTCCAGCAAAGGCCAGTAGAGGAAAGCAATCCGGCAGCCGTGCACGGCCAGAGAGTAATGCGAGTAGCCATCCTCTGCCAGGGGCAAGCACAGGGAGTTACGCGCCCATTGCGCCTCGGAGCAGCCTCACACCAGCGCCCAGAAGCTCACGGTAGCCTGCACAACTGGCACGCTGCACCGCCAGCTCACAGTGGGCTTGGCTGCTCCCAGGAAAGTGACACCTGGAGAATCTGGGTTCCTAAGGAGGGACCCCTGCCCAGGTCCCGCTCTGGAACGCGAGAGGTTTCCCCCCCGTGGGGACAATCCCTTCTAACAGGTTAGAGGCAGAGAGCAGAAGCCAGAAAAGGGTCTCACCGCTCTGCACTGTACTGCAGATCACCGTCTCCTCTTCCCGCCTGCCTTTGCCAGGCACCACGGCGTGCTTCATCCACACAGACAGGGTGAAGTGGTCACTCAGCCCCTCATGGGCACTCGGCCCGTTCACCACAGGCACCTGGGCAGCCTGGCTGCCATTGAACCAGTAGATGAGGCTGCTGTCCTGGCTGTAGTGCACAGAGAGCCGCGCCGTCCAGTTCGCCGTGGGGCTGGGCACTGGCAGCAGGTCAATCTCTCCTGAGGCAGCACCTGCCAAGAAGGGAAGGAAGGAGTCAGCAATGTCAGCATGGGTGCATAAGGAACCTGACAACCAGGGAACTTGTAACGTCCCAGAGCATAGGGAGAGGAGGAGTTGCCTACAGGCCTCCTCCTATCTGGAGAAGGATGGCGACTTCTCCATCCGTCCTAAGGGCGATCCCACAGACTCTGCGTGACGGGGCAATGCACAGCAACCTCTGGCTTGCCAGCGAGGAAACCACGGGGACCCCCTTGTAAATACGGGCAGGGTGCCCACTGCCCCTCAACGGAGCGTGCGAGCTAGGCGTCCTCACAGCCCTGCTGACCACAGCAGATGTGAGGAATTCGTCCCCTGGCATCTCTCCCATGTGAGGCACAGAGCTACCGCTGTGAACCCCTCCAGGGGAAGGGGCAGGGTGCTGTGCCACAGCTGCCCTCGGCTCAGGAAAGAATCAATTCACCACAGAGTTTGCGTAGCGACTTCTCGGAGTAGTTATCCCGATCACAGCCCTTGGCCACATGGTTTGTCTGCAGCTCCACCGTGGCCTGGATGTTCCACAGGGGCTCATCGCAGGTCTCCAGGTGAATGCTGGGGAAGAGCGCGAGGCTGCCGGCACCCGGAGTGTACTCAATCCTCTTGCTCCAGCCTAATGAAGCAGAGAGAGAGAAAGAGAGGGGCTAGGTCTTGCCAAAGACCCAAGGCCAGAACAAATGGCACACACACAAGTGACAGCTATGGACTTGCCCAGAAACAAGAGATTTTTGGCCCTTTCCACGCTGAAAAGGCTTTTTGCAGCTGGCATCAGTGCAAGGGAAGATTTCCTAGAAGCACAGAGTCCAAATTCTCATCTTCTACAGCGAGTACCAATGTAGCATCACTCCTTGGATTGTCAGCGTCTCTCACCAGGCAGAGCTGTGTTGATTACCCCTTAATTCTATTGACTAAAGTGAACCTGTAGGCATGCAGCACCTCTAGAAAAGCCAAAGATCCTCAAGATAAGCAGCCTCCAAAACAATCTACATTGAATACAGTCTACAAGCCTTACCAAATACATAATGGTTCACAATAATCCCAGGAATGATTTTCCAATGTTAGAATTGCCTTCCAGTGGCTTTGCAACTGACTTAGATGCCTGCTGCATCCCTTTAGATGGGACAGATGGGTTGGTGCGAGAATTTAATCATATATATGTGCATCCAAATTTGTATGTCTATATACAAACATTTCCAATGAGTAGGACCGAGTAGCAGTTCAGCAAAAGCAAAGGGAAGACATCACTGTGTTTGGAGGTTTCATACCCTGCCAGCTGGGCTTGCAGGTGGGTTTCACCTGGATTTCCACTTCAGCATCATCAGAAGCCCGCTTCTTTCCACAGTCATACGCCGTCACAGTGAATTTGTAGAGACGGTCCCCACTGTACTGCAGCTTCTCCGTGTTCTCGATATTCCCTGATTAGCGAAACAGAGATCAAGGGAAAGGAAAGACAGTCTCCTCAGAGATGTTCCTTGCAGAAACCACTTTTATTTTTCATCAGCTACAAAAACAACTAAAAAGGAGTTGAGTCCCCCCCTTGCACAGTGCCACTCCATAGAAGACACAAAATGGCTGCTGCATCTCTGCACCAAGAGAGAGAGATGAGCAGTGCTGGAAAATTCATATAGCACGGCTCTGTCAGCAAGTGGGACTGGCAGAGAGGGAGCAAAGCAGGAAAGGGGGAGTGACGTGCTCGTGGTAGGTGCGGATTACAGAATCACAGAATCACAGAATAGTAGGGGTTGGAAGGGACCTCTGTGCGTCATCAAGTCCAACCCTCCTGCCAAAGCAGGGTCACCTACAGCAGGCTGCACAGGACCTTGTCCAGGCGGGTCTGGAATATCTCCAGAGAAGGAGACTCCACAACCTCCCTGGGCA
>Ga0065711_1041328_pt1:0-15000 | contig 16239 bp, 6 predicted proteins | sample Hoacrofraction12_FD_59098 | JGI IMG/M metagenome (GOLD analysis project Ga0065711, IMG submission 59098) | Hoatzin crop microbial communities from Cojedes, Venezuela - Epithelial fraction 12 v2 (version 2) | ecosystem: Host-associated > Birds > Digestive system > Esophagus > Crop | place...
GGGTCTTGAATATCTCCAGAGAAGGAGACTCCACAACCTCCCTGGGCAGCCTGTTCCAGGGCTCCGTCACCCTCAGAGGGAAGAAGTTCTTCCTCATGTTCAGACGGAACCTCCTGCGCCCCAGTTTGTGCCCATTGCCCCTTGTCCTGTCACTGGGCACCACTGAAAAGAGCTTGGCCCCATCCTCCTGACACCCACCCTTCAGATATTTGTAGGCATAATGAAGAGATTACAATCAGAAAGAGTATTAAGGGAAATCTTGCTTAATGAGGCTATTGGTATCAAACTACATTATTCATAGGGACTTCTGATTAGAGACAAATGTCAAACGTAACACATTTCTGGGTGGCAAGTGTTCATTTGCATTTCATATAAACACTGTTGGTTCCAGACTTCAGCATAGCAAACTGTACTTTTAGTTGTGAGTAAGTTTTGCCACTTTTACAAAACACCTTTAAATCAATATTGCAAAAGATGAAGTAGAGCTTCTGAACATAAAAATTCATTTAGACTTAGAAGTCACCCAAAATCCCATGCATTTAGTATTCACCAATGTTTCTAAGAACAGGAGGAATAAGGGTTGTGTAAGACCTTACAGATTTCTCCATTCTCCAGTTTTCTTCCTATATTTCCTACTTATGTCTGTCTGTATTACAACCAGAAGTGCCTTCAGCCTTAGAAGCTATGGCTCTACCACTTGAGGGCAGTGGATGGCTTTCTGTGCTAAATTTGAATAGGCATTTTTCTTTTATTTCACTATATATGTACTTCTCTTTCTAGTCTGAGCACTAGTTCTCTGTTTTCCTCTGGTCTTTCCCAAATCCTCCACTCTTCTGTGCTTTTTTCACTTCTTCAGTGATTCAGTTTACCCACTCCACATAATGGGACATTTCCCTTCATTTAAGTTGTGCCTTTCAAGGTGCACTTCTCAATCTCAGTGTACCAACAAAGAACCAACAGAGAGTTAAGTCAGATCGGGCTTCAGAGACTTGTTTAGTAAAGCAAGTTGTTTAAATCTACATTTTAGCAGCTTGTGATATAACTTCACAGAGATAGCTTTGATGTTCTCCATAAGTATGTTGGCAGAAATCTGAACAATTTGTAGAAAATTAATCTTAGAACACCTCAGTGTATATGGTAAACAGAATCAGCATAAAATTTTCCTTTTTGCAATGAATTTTCAAAGCATGTCATCAGCACTATCATAATTTGATTTGAGTAAGAGTTGTATTACATGAAGAAGAGTTACATTAATTAGTGCTGTAGTTTTAATTGAGCAGAATGCTGTGGTATTTATTCAAATGCTGATGAATTGTGTGTTCTAAATGGTAACAATTAGTCAAAAGTGATTTAATCACTTTTATTGTCCTTAGTACTCATTGTTGGAATATGAACCATACTGAATTGTTTTGGTATTCATGCAGGTCTAAAATGTAATACTACAGTAATCCTATTGTAACTTCCAAAAGCATTAATTAGTGCTACTATATAAATATGAATAGATAAGTTACATAAGGAAAAAAATAGTGCCATGAATTTAAAATTCCTAATTGAAGAAATTTCACTTAAGACATCTAAGAGTGGCTGCAGATATGTAAAGGAAATATCAAACACCTGTATTTATCAGTAAGTCAAATGGAAAAGCCTTCATTTAGCTCCATTTGCAGTTGGTAGTGTAAGCCCAAACTGTGTTAAATGATCCTTTGCCACAAGCTGCCTGAAAGTTGGCTTGCAGGACCTCAGGTCCCATGCTACATTATGGCACTGGCTCTCTCCAGGTGGCCACGTTTCAGCCCTGTGCTTCCCACCTTGTTTCCTGCCTTTTAATGAATATCTATCCAGAGGATTGCAGAAAGGCCCAGACTTGTTCTGACCACACCTAGCAGCAGTAAAGGGATTCAGATGTGAGTTTGGCTCTTGCAACTTGTCAGCGTCATGCCTGGATGGAGGATGCAGGCTCACTCCTGATATGGATTCTCCTTCCCTTACAGCACAGACGCTTGGAAGAACGAAGAAACTGCTCCAACAAGACGGATTCAGTCTTTCCCCTGCACAAAAAGGAGTTGGACCCTCACCCCTGTAGCTTATGCCTAAAATGAAGTTTTTCAAAATTATCAAATAACAACATCTTTGGTTTTTTGAAGCCCTCGCTGAAACTTGTTAGTGATATTTAATTTTCAGAGATGGGAGTTTGGTTTGACAGGCATTTCTCTAACATTTTTCAGCATGGACCTTAAATGAGGCAGCCAAAATAACTGGCCTCTTTTGAAACCTTGGTGCAATACAGGAATTTACTTGGGAATTCAAGAACTTTGGAGTTTCATTAAAAGAGTTTTTGCAGTATGTTTTAAAGTAGGAAAGTGAGCACAGATATTTTAAAAAATAGTCAAATGAAGAATCGTCCTTAGATGACATTTTTCCACTTATAATAATTTTTAATATCTGCAAATGAAAAATTATCCCTTTTTTGATTTTTTAAGAGCATGATTAAGAGTAAAATGGTCAAAGGTAGGGATATCTTAAAATGATGTTTTTACAATCACACCTTTCTGAGAAAAATGTCAGATGAGCTACTTTGTGCATGGCTGTTTTTAAGTGTATGACTATAAAGTGTCAGTATTGGTGTTTTTCTGATCACTCTCCTTGTAAAGACATCTTTTCAGTATAATACTTCCTTTAATGCTTTTATGATCACTCCAACATGAGTAAGTGCCAGCGAGGAATTTTTCTTCATCTGATGTCTGTAACCATCTAGTTATATGTGAAAATATTTTCAGCACTGTATTGCGTTGAAAGGTATGTATCTATAAACATATAACTATACATACAGAAGTTAAATCAGCCAAACAGCTGTCTCACTGGCAGGCATTTTTATCTGGCCAGACTTCAAGTTTTCTGCAAAAGAACCCCTTTTCCCCTAGTTCAGACGTTATTACATCATTTGTGGAATTGTCACTTCATGGATAGTAAGCCCTTACTGTTGATGCCAGTTCTCAGCTTAATGCTGAGCATACACGTACTTTATAGCACTGCGGTGTGCTTCCCTCCTTACCAGCTCCCCTCGTCTGGTTGCTGGCCAACTTGCACTTGGCCAGCTAGGGCACATGCATGGTAGACTCCTTCATGACCCGATGAAAGAGCTGTAACACAAGACTCCTCAAACAGAGCATTATTAAACCTGTTGTGAATATGAAACAGGGTGGTAGGGCAGGAGGAATAGAGAAAGGAAACATTCTCCAGAACTCCTAATTAAAGATTATGTTTTAATGGTTAACTACAAAGCTTCATACTGGAAAGGGCACAGTTTGTGTTTGAGTTTCAGCATTTTTGAGGGCTTGACATCCCAGTATCATTGGGACCTTTATCATCATTCATCTCAATATGTGCATCAGTGTGCTAGTAAGCTTATGTGTATATTCACGTGGATGAGTGTTAGTATCTATTTCAAGAAGTTTCATATTTTCATGCTTTTCTGCATGGTATTTGAACAATTGGTTTTCTTCTTCAAAAAGAGTGGAAATGAGCCAGTTAGTTTTGGTTGTTTGAGGGGTTTCTTTTTGACCCAAGGACTTTCTGTTTAAGTTTCTGCATATTTCAGGCAAGTTTTTTATTTGGAGAATGACCACAATACCCTCTGGATACTTTAGAGATATAGTGCAAGCTTTATTTGCATGAATCACTGAACAAAACTCAGTTTTGTTCTTCCAATTTTTTCTAAAAATTCTCATCATTTAGAAATCAATTGTTACATATTTTGGGGTTTTTTTCAGCAATCTCTTCAGGCATTGACCTCACTATGGTTCTGTATTTTCATTCAGCCTCACAGATTCTGTCATGAGATAGGCCCTTTATAAATTAATAAATTAATAAAATGAATAAAGCTTGATGTAACATTTCTTAGTGATTGCTGTAATGTTAAAAACATCGAAGCATTAACTTCATTTGATGTTTTTATAGCTAGATATACGGAAAAAACATCAAACAAGGACACCCTGAATTTCACTTTTTCACTTGGGACATAAGTGTTTTATGTGTATTGTCTGTCGAAAGACTGCAATGGAAACTTTCTAATACATATGAGTTGTCTACCTGTATCATTTTCCCTTCTCTTTGGCTGTCTATCACTTTTTACTTTGTTTTGCATACTTTTTCTTTACTTTGTGACCCAGTCTATCTTCATTGCTTCATTATTAACAATTAAAAGCATTTTGGTGAGCCTGCGTGTTCCTCGTAGTCCTCTAACATTCTTGGAGCTCTTGCAAGACCGGATCTTTCTAGAAGGACTAATCCCCGGTATTTTAGCCCACCTCTTTTCCCATACACTTACACTAGTGAAAAAACCAGCAGAGGCCCACTTCCCAGCCTGTGATCCCAACTGGTATTAAACTGTCTGTATATTTCCTGGCACAGGTTTTGCCTGGGCCATGGAGAGCTCTCTGACAATGCTTCAGCATGGTTCAGTTGGTTTCATGGACTAGAAACTATTCCCAATAGGGAGATTTTAAATCGAGGGGAACAGGAGAATTTAACTCTATGGATAGATTTTTGTACAGCACTTTTCCTCAGAGCCACTAGAGCGCCTTTGTCATTTTAGTTATTAATAAGCAAATAGTAAATGAATTTTCTATAGACAGAACTGCAGTTTTTTCTTCACAGAACAATTAGTTAAAATTCTTTGACATAAAAGGCTGACCCGTGGGAAGGCTTTGTCATATCTTCCAGCATCTTTGGGGTTAAATAAATTCACATCTACTAAAATAAGCCAAACCACCTTTGAAGAATCTCAGACAACAACAACTACAAATTATGTAAATATTTTAAAATAGTTGTAATATTAAAAATATGTAATATTTAAAATGTAGGGGTTTTTTATAAACAGGGATAAATCATACAGGTTACCTTATTTTTTAAGATAAAAAACAATAGCCTTTGCTACCTGTTCTCATGGATTTCCTAATTGTCCCAATAAAAGTCTGGGAGAATCAGATTAATCACTTTTGCCAATTTCCAAATTTTTGATCGCAAAAAAATCTTGCCAGCGAATAAATTTCCTTTGCCATCTCAGACTCCACAGGAGCGTAAATGACAGACTTACTTATCTTTAAAGGTAGCTCTCCTTGGCATTAAAATTATATTACAATCTCTAAGGGTTCTGACTTACATCCCTATCATACTTAGCAGCAAAATCTTATAGGATATTCAAATAACTCCCCATCTTATCAGATGTTCAAATTACATGCCTGTTTTCAGTTGAACTTTAAATGCTGTTGAGCAACAGTTTTTGAGAAATGGGCATACTGTCTATACATATTTTGTTAAATGCAAGAGAGTGAGGGAGACAGCTCAAGTGCTAGACCAGTGAATGCCCATATTGCTCAATTCTTAGTACTGCTCCCTGGCAGAGTTTGGGCCCGTGTCAACTTGCAGTCTCTGAATTAGTGCCAGGGCATGATTTTTGTGGATAATATGCACCAAAGACCATTCCCAATAAACAGTATGGACAACACTGTATCAAGTTATGCTTTCTTCACCCCTTGTATTTCTCCAGCACTACTCATCAGGCTCTGAACCCTTCAAAACTCCTGGATGCTTCCAAATTACACTCCCAGTAGCAAAGCATATATGATCGGTATCTTCATGTCCAAACCACCACCCCAATGGCTTGAAACACAGTCCTCATGGTTTCTGAAATATTTGGAGCGTACACATATACACACACACATAAACACACATGATCCTTACAGTGAAGGAAAAGTTAGTTTGATTGTAGGGCTACAGAGACATAACAGGAAGCCCAGAGAAAGACCTACGGACAAATACTTTAATGTAAGGCCATCCAGATTGTAGCAATAATCTTTTGGCCAGAGACTAATATGCAACAACTATGTCTCTTTCACCATTTTTGCTACAAAGTAGTAACCTCCAGAAGGCTTGGAGGAAGAAAGGCTTACTGTCATAATGTCTTCAATTCTTACAATTTATTTAACATTTTACACGTGTCAGACCCTTCAGGTAAATGTTCTTTTGATGCTCATATAAAGGAATGTACCTTTGGCAAACACAGCCACCAGCTTCTTGGAATTTATACTGTTCTTTTCTATTTTGGTGGATATTTGAATTAAAAAATTCCCAAACTTCTACCCATAATTTTAATAAAAAACTTGACCAAGTCCACAGAAAAGGAAATTATTAGAAGTGCTTTCACTAATGTATCTAGGGCTACACATCTCATAAAAAGAACTAGATAAGCCTTTTTCTTATGATCTGCTAAGGTAAAAAAGAAGTGTTCTGTATTTTGATGGCAGTCATCTCTTGCATGTCACTCAGGTCCTCCTATCACTACAGCACAACTGGCAAGAAAGTTCATGCTCAGATGTCACACGCTTTTGATCTTAATGGTTGAAAGGCTTACTTATCCAGACCATTAGTTCAAACCCATTTTTAATTAGTTTTCCCTCTCTGCAATTTTTACTCTACTAAGCATCTATTATGAGCAACAATATTGCTCACCACCAGAACTACTTTCAAAACTTTTGGAAGTCAATCTCTCCTTTAGGAACAAAAATCAATTGAATTCTCTCTTCAGGTTTTCTTTATAAACCATTTCATTGCAATGTGAACCTTTTCTACATCTAGTCTAGCCTTGCATGAAGACATGACACATTTCATAACCCGTTGTTTTCAGGGTCTTGGCAAACTATGCCAGATATTGCTGCTGTGGTTCCAACAAACTTCTGTTTGGAAGATATGCCTTGCCATCATCACAGCTAGAGACTTAATCATTTAAAGGAAAACAGACTGAAGAACAATTTATAAGTCTGTCTGTTCTCTGACTTTGCTTCATATATAGTCCCAAGGGTTATGCCCCCTCATACTGGGAAGCATGAAAATAATTTTTGCATTTTCTATTATTTTTAATTAATCATTTCATTAGAGGGTGGAACTTATATGCAACACAGGAATAACAATGCTGTGTACATTAGTAGAGGCAAAATGAAGCCAAAGATATATATATTTATGATTTTTTTTTTAATTGGATAGATGCCAGAATACTAACCGTCAATATTTAACATTGAACAAGAAAGCTATATTCCTTGTAACTTTAATTTTCTTACTCTGACTGAAATCACTTTTTGGAAAGGTGTACATATAGACTATAAGGAATTAACCAGAGAGTAACACAAGGTTAAGTCTTTCTAGATTGTCATAATTTTGAGGCTCTTTGGGAGACAAATATCCAAGGACATATGAACAAGATGAAAAAACATGTTTCAGAGAAGCCAGAGACTTCACTACTGTGAGAAAGGCAGAAAGACCATGTCTCAGAGAAGCCAGAGGCTTCACCACCTGTAAAAATATGTGTCCATATTTTTACAAAAACTTATTTGACTGTGAGTAAAAATGGATTCAGACTGGCCTTGTGGACATTCAGTAACAATAACTGCATATAACTGATGGCACAAGTCTGGATTTTTGTCTGTAGAACAAAAAACACCACAGAGTGTATCACAATTCAACGGCTCAAAAGAATCTGAAAACTGGAGCGTTTAAGGTCACGGACAGTTTGTTATAACTGTAGTCATTACTCTCTTCTCTCTTGTTTTTTCACCTTCTCACTTCTAATCCTTTTGCTGATCTTCCTTCCCTTTATCGTGTGCTTTCTAGAAGTGCTCATTACTGCTGTTTAATGTGTTAACAAATATTAATAGGTATCTCAATGGTAAACTACAAGGCAGGATAGAGAACAGACAAGTAAGATTTACGCACCTCATTTTAAGAAAAATATAATGGAAAAGTGTAATAAAATTAATGAGTAGTGGATGATTTTTCTACCAGTGTGTAGCTGACTAATCATGCTGCCCATGGGACCAAAAAGGTATCTTGATTGTGAAATAATGCCTTCAGCCTTTGACTTTCTATTGCAATATATAATAATGTCTCCTTGGAGCACAATGCACAGTGTCTGTTTCCTCAGAGTATGTAGTACTCATTTTGTGCTAATCAGGACACAGTAAGGATCTTTGGGTCTACAGAGAGTATGCGGAGCTGGGGAGTGTCTGCATCAGGTATAGTAGGGGAGGAGGGAATAGAAGTTTTCCTATGGCGGACACGATTTGATGAACAGAGTAGAGAATTGCTAAAGAGAAAATAGATGCCTGTGTTTCCACAACAGTTTTAGCTTAGGAGTGGAACATCACCTAAAGTAGTGTCTGTCTATGAAATATAGAAAGAAACTGAGAAGGTTAGGACTGTGTATGCTGGTGATAATCCAGCATGGATCAAATGAGTTTTCTGATTAAAGGGGGTAAGAGTGGAGAACGGTCCAAGGAGGAAGAGTCTAGGGAAGATGTCTTCTAGCATTGACCTTTATAGCATATGAATTGTATATTGTGTCTTCATTACATGTTTTTTCCCTTGTGACCTCTTTTGTTTTGACAGTTTAGTTTCATAAGCGTCCATACTGGTTGCTGGTCATCTGGGAACGTCTGTAACAATGGGAGATAGCAAATGACTAAGGAAGTTTTTCTCAAATATGAAATGATGCCTGGATTTGCAGAACTTGGTGTCACCCTGCTTCAAAGTGTGGTGGTTAAATACCAAGAACCGTTTCTATCTTTCTGGAATACTACTAGACACATAAGAAATGCCACTTGTGGCTGTTCCCATTCTTGCTTGCTGTGGGCAGTGGTATTCTCATCAATTGACTGAGTCTCCATGATGATTCCCATCCTACCTGTTGTGTTTGGTAGGTAATGCATGTAGCCTTTCATGATCAAAAGGGTCCTGGGACTCTCAGAAGGCAAGTGAAATGGCTCTTAGATGTCCTAGAAAAGGATGTCTTCTGCATAGGGTCTTTAGGAGGAGTGTAATTTTTCACCTGTGACAGCTCTCAGAAGATCTTAGAGAACAGAGAGACTGGGTGGATATGATAGGAACCTCTGCTCTCAGGGAATGAAATACTAATCTGTTTATTCTCAAAAGAAATTAAGTAGGAGGGCAGGACAACGCAGATTAACATGTGTCCTAAAACTGCAGTCCTCACAGCTCTAGGATGATCTCCTTCTGTTCATGCTCATGTGCTTCTAAAGACAGTACTTTATTCCATCAAGAGTAGGAAGACCTATACATTGTATAAATTTTGTGGTCACTGTTTCTCATTTGTCTATTATCTATGTGGTTTCTTTGTATCTTTGCTTGTTGCAGGTAATTTGAAGTTTCTTTTACACAACAGGGATGTCCAAAATCAAAAGGTGTTCTCTTCAATTCCGTAGTACATTATTCAGATGCAGAGTTACTGGTCCTTCTTTAAGTACGCTTTTTTCCTTGAAGACAATTTTGTAAGAGAGGAATAAAAGAGTACATTTCCATCTCTTATGTCAACTACATTTACTTTGCAGATCAGAACTTGCTGACATTGCACTTACTGTCATTTTTTTACCCTCAGTATTCTTAATAACCTTTACTCTTTTGTACCTTGTCCTTCCTCTGTTGTAAAAATGGATGCTCTAACTATTTTGCTGGGAGGTCCTGGAGTTTACAGTACTTGCCTGTAAAGGATCTCCGCAGAAATGGAATAGGTCACCCTTTCCAGTGACATTAAGTCCCTGAAAGAAGTGTCACTCTTGGACCAATTTGAGAAATTGAGGCATCTTTTTTCTTTTCTTTTTTTTTTTTTTAATTCAGTTGTGAGAATAATCCTTTAAAGAAAATATAAAGTTGCACCCCTCATTACAAATAAAAGTACATTAAACATAAACTCTAACATTTAAAACAGCAAGATTGCACTTACATTGTATAATCGCTACACAAAGGGCCAATAATCACTTTGTTCAAAAGAGATAATGCAGCATAATACAAGTAGTAGTTTAAGCAATTATCTGGTAGAACAGTTAATCATCACCCTCAGTTCACAGCCTTTTGTTTCTCAGGAATACACATGTCAGAATGTAATTAAATGCATTCACACTATTCAGTGCTGTGCAGGCTGCCTGGTTGAACAGTGGAACCAAGCTGGAAAACACAATACAGACAAGTTTAGACACAGCTTTTATGACTGTCTCTGCCTGGCATGTGGTCCTTGCTGACAAATTTGTTATGTAAGGGTGAAACCACATGGCAGTAAATTATTTATTAAAGAATGTAATTTATGGTAAAAACGATTGGTACAGAAAATTTATTTTCATAGTCTTTTTACACTTTCAGAGCATTTTGTTACAGCATGGATTATCTGTCTGGAGTAAATATTCTTACTCTGAATTAAAAGTGAACTGTTTTTGGAAAAGGAGTTATTAATTCAAAATTAGCCTTTAAAAAGAATTTCAAATTCAAGGAACATACCCAGAAAAATACCCAAGCAACAATAAAAAACAACCCTAAAGGCAGACATTTTTCCAAATTTTATCTGCAGGTGCAGTTGCAGTTTTTATGGTCTGTGGCTGAAGGAGAGAAGGGCAAGTAGAGAGTGAAACAATTTGTATTGTACACAATGATCTGTGAGAGGCAAGAAGGGAGGGAAAGGCAACGTCTTTGATTTGCAGTGTGGTTATACCACGGCTTTCCTGAGACGCAATTCCGACCTCTAACGAAGACAGCAGAGGCATCTGTAACACAGCATAGTCCTCACCATTGGAGGATTGTAATTATGGATTTGAGAGACGGTGACAACAATCCACACAGCCAGACAGATATTTTCTAGCTTTGCTGTGAGACAGCTGTGTTGTAGCTGTGCACTCTATGGTACACAGACCTTCACAATTTTCCAGACTGCATATACAACGCTGTCTTAGAGAGACGAGTCACGAGCTCGAGCTTTTGCCTAGTCTACACTTGACACCTGAGTGCCAAACTATACTAAATCTGATAACTGTAAAAGATCGGTGTACAGTAGAAGACCTCTTGCTAGCAATAAAGCCACCAACATAGTTTCTCATCCTTTTGAAGTGGGAGAAAAATAAAATAAAACCCTACTTGTACAGCTTTAGTTGAGAGTTGTGTATATTTTAATGCCATGTGTAAATTGAATTTACTGGCCTAAGATTGATCCAATTAAGCCTATATTTCCTGCTGTATTTCACACAAAGTTGGTTATAACTTTCTAATCCAGCTACTCATGTAGTTATATCTTATTTAGTAGTATCTTCTAATGAAATGAAAACATAAATGCAAAAATACAGGTGGAAAAATAAGACCTAAACACTTCCTCCTCCCTATATTAAATCAAAGTATTGAAACCACTGATTCCACTCTTTTTTTTTGCAGCAAGTTTGGGTATATGCAATGTGTACGAACATCTGAAGCAGTATTCTTTATTCTATAAATATCTTCCTCTAATATATTTTTGCCCACACCTTCCATAATAAAGACCTAGTACATCCCTTTTTTTCTATATGCACATAGAGGTTATATCTGCCTTGTTCTCAAAGTTCTTGTTACAGTGCTGTAAGGAGTGTATATGCTATATAAATTAGTCAAAGTAATATGAGAGAGCATGCAGCTGATCTTCATGGAAAAGGAATAGGAAATAAATACAAGTTCTTCAGAAAATTTTGCTTATAATTCCCAGGACAGAGATGTCTTGCTGTGACTGCCTTGAGTTCGCTAATATTAGTATTGAGATAATATATCTTACCATGGTATGAGCCAACAATAGAAGGATGCAACAAATACTGATATGGTAAATAAAAGTGAGACTATATGATGGCCTTCTTCAGGCTGTCCTGTAATGATTATTGAATGTTGATGGATAATTTTATGAGGAATCCAGACAAGAGAGTCAAAGGTGTTTGACTTTTGGAAATATCCTCATTCTCAGCATGTTTCTGAATATTAATTTAAAATTATCTGTTCAAAAGTCAATGTTTCAGCACAAAGTATTTCAAAAGAACATGGCCTAACTTTGCCCCATCTTCAACACAAATCTGCAATGAATGGCCATAGATGTACATGATCAGTAACATACACTTTCTATAGTCTGTGGCAGTCTCATGATCAGGTAGACAAGCCAACCAACCTGGGAAGCCCTCAGAGGTATGCTGCAAGGTATTATGGTCTTGTATGTACCTATCTCAACCATTTTGTCTGAATTGTGGAAGTCAGTACAAAGTCAGGGAATACAGATATTTGCTTGCATTTATAAAAAGCTGCAGATCTCATGACAACCTCATCATTCTCTAGCCAAAGTAGTGCTTAAAGAAAACATTATTTAGCAGTATTTCATTTACTTTTTTTTTTCACTTGAGAACAAGACAGTCTGTGAATGAAATTACTTTTAATCTAACAATTTATCATTTCAGCAAATGGCCAAATTTGATTTTAGTAATCTGAAAAAAAAAGTCAAATAAAATGCAAATGAATAATTGATGATGAAATAAGGATGACAAGCTACTTGGCAGACAAATGAGATGAAACTGCAGAGAAGAAGGGCCTGCAAATCTGCCTTTTTATGTAACATGTATTATGTTATACCCATTGAACTTCAATAGTCCATTTAAATATTAACCCTTCATATGTTTGCTAGTTCCCTGAGGGCCCGATCATCCTATGTAGACTCATATGTTTTGCTGGCTCATTAAGCAATTCTGTTTAACATCTTAGACATTGGCTCAGCTTGTCTCATTTCTCATATCTGACTCCTGATTACCTTAAACGAAGAGAGAGTAAGCAGGAAGGAATATGGCAGGTATTTCAGTGTGCTGTGATGAATGTCATACAATAGGGTGAATTATGATGGAGTCCTATAACAGAGCTGGTAACCAAAATAAAAGCAGTAGGCTCCCATTTCCTCAGAAAAATGGCCCTGTTTAGAAAGCAAACTACCAGAGGATTAAGGAATCTTGCTTTAACAATTCAAGGTAAAAATGCAGTGTTTTCCGCTGTACCTGTCACTGCTTAGATATAAGGAGACTGTCCCCATTTATATATTTGTATCTTATAAAAGGGAAGCTTATTCTGCCCTCCTAATAGCCAGTCCATGGCCACTAAATTCACCAGAGTCTTCCCAATGAACTGAAGTTGTATCAAAACTTCACAGCTGTGTTTTCATGGCATCTTTCATACAAATTGTTAGGTGGCCTGAAAGTGTATGAGGTTAGTATACATTTCTGAAAGAAATATTTGCAGCATATGTTTTATAACAAAGTAGAAAGTCAAAGTGAGAGAGCAGTGGGGATACCTTCTTCCCAGAAATGGAACCAACTCAGTACAAACCCTTCCTCAGAGCTCAAGCGGTTAATTATACAGGAGTATAAACTTTCCTGTACGCGGATATTGAACAACTTTCTTCCTGAAAATAGATATAATCCTGGAAAGTGCTGAATGACTTTCTCTCTTCAAAGAACTGCACGCGCAAATCTGTGGACTGGACAATTTATACAAAAACAGCAATAGTACAGCATTTCTGGCGTGCCCTTAATCCTGAAAACATTAGAATTGGCAAAGGCATGCCAGAAGTTTTTTAAAATTTGTCACTTTGTCACAATTCTTCCTTTAATTACTGTTGCTATTATTATTTGACTTATTTAAAGGAATAGTTTCCCATGTTCAGGTGGCCTTCTCTAACACTCAGACTTTGGAAACATTCCCTTTGATTCCTTGGAAAGATTGCTTCACAGCCCATATTTTAAACAAGCTGGAATTTAAAAAGTCATCCTGCCAGCTGTTAGCTTGAAACATTCTTCAGTACTCCTTATTGACACTAGCTCAGATATTGCCAGTGACAAAAAAGGCTGCACGTTTCAGAGATGTGGGGGAGCACCTTTGTAAATCCACCAATCTCATAACCCAGGCGTCATCAAGAGAGCTCACAAATACAGGCAGACTTATTAAGCAAAACCTGGTTTTGCAGCTATGGCACATTGTATGTAATAGAACCATAATAACCTGACAAAGGATTTTACTTCTTTCTTGATCTAACATGTGTCTTATTAAATACCTGCTGCTTTTATAAATAACTTTCGGTTGTCCATTCTCCCCTAACACATGCATGCAACTTCCCTATTAGCGTTAGTAGGACTCACATCTATATGACAGAGATTGTTGATCCGTGCGATATATATTCTATTTATAAAACGTGAAGATCAAAAGTTAGCCTTAATGAGGCAAACAAGCTATGCTTTCTATTCTATTCTTATTAAAGGTAGCACTTGTGTAAATTGTTTTCTTCATCCATTTTAGAGAAGCGGTTTAAAGTAAGTACCATGATAATAATGTAGCCCTAGGTGACTGGGACATCTGAATATTTTGAAATGTTGATTAAATCAGGAAGGGGGAGAAGGTATTTCTAAGATTATGAGCTCATATTCATTACAGTAAAGATTATTAAGACATTGAGAACTCGCTAAGGTAAAAATCGTTATCTTTGTACAGTAAAAGTAATTTGTAATAAACAACCTCTTGATCATTAATTCTTTCCACTGTAATTCATTCCCTGCATTCTTCAAATTGGATACCTTCCGTAATAAAGCCCACTGGAAAAAGAAAGAAAAATAATTTTAAAAATTTTTTTCTATGCATTTCACCTTGTATTCAGTAGATAACTGGATAGTTACAGCAGGGAAAAAAAGAGCAGAAATACTGAACAGTGTCTTAGTAAAATCTTTTCTTCTAAGAAGTATCAGAAGACACACATGACATTGACGAGGGGAGGCTGTTATTGTTATTCTCACTGTTTTGATGTCATTACCATGTTATTTCCATTGTTCTGACGTAATCACTTGTTTGTTCTAATTGCACCAATCTCAACAGGATGATATTTGTCATTCATCAGCATGAATAAATAACTTCTGTTTTACTGTGTAATTCATACATGTGAAACATACACACAGTTAAAGCTTTTACATGTTATAGCATTCAATGTATACATTATCCTATCGTAAAAATTCTTTTTTATTTTAAAATGTGTTTATCAGACATACACTTATATGCAGACTGTGTGATACACCTGAAAATTCTGGGCATTGACAGTTAGGGGATGAACTTTATATGTGGACTGAGTTATTCTAC
>Ga0065711_1007104_pt1 | contig 16237 bp, 7 predicted proteins | sample Hoacrofraction12_FD_59098 | JGI IMG/M metagenome (GOLD analysis project Ga0065711, IMG submission 59098) | Hoatzin crop microbial communities from Cojedes, Venezuela - Epithelial fraction 12 v2 (version 2) | ecosystem: Host-associated > Birds > Digestive system > Esophagus > Crop | place...
AAAACTTATTTAAGGTAAGTGTGGATTCAGGATTCTTATAATCAAGACTAGGGGAGGAGGAAGATGTCTTTCACCTCACCTTATGCAGACGCGTGTCTCCACTCAGCCTGTCTCCCAATTGGAAGAAAACAGATGCTTTGAGAGATGGTTCATCTCACTTATTGTAGAAGCTGGATTTTATTTCAATTTTTCTCTCTATAGATGATGAAGACAGCCTAAGGTCAGGTTTCTTTATCCTGAATATGGATTTCTCCACTGGAAACATCTGTATATAAGAAAATCACCATTTGTAGTCCCTGGGCACTAGTGGCAGAGAAGTTTAAGGCACAATCCACTCATGCTACAATAATTGTCTATGTTTCTTCGGATGATTTGTACCATTTGCTCCATTTACTATATTGCCTAGATCTCCTGTGACTGTAATAGCAGCCAAGCAACTCAGAGACATCAGCTCTGTCCCACCGTTGGGTATAGATATTTTCCATGTTAGGCCGAAATTATCAGTTTGGCAGCAACGCTGAGGCTGTCCAAACTGTTTTCACTAGAAATTATCTCACTGGACTTTCAAGGTCTTAGAAATGTACAGAAGCATTAACAGCATCCTGGAACATAATACACAATTTGTATTCAGCTTTATGGTGTCTCCCTAGGCATAGAAAATAAAGCAAAGTATCTTGCAGTTAGAAGGGGTCTGTACAATGAGTTCTTGAGCCCCAAGCTTCACCCAAAAACTACCTGTCTGTTCATGTATCAGGAACTAATAAAACACTTCTGCTCGCACCTCAGTGTCTCTTTTCAGTCAGCCTGACTGGCTGGGGACAAATGCCCTTGGTTCTATGCAACTCCACTATGATTCTGCTTCTGCTTTTTTCTGCAGGCTCATCCACCTATCAACTTTCGAATGCTGTCAGTTACTCTGTATTTTTGTTTGCTCTCCACAGTTTACTCTCTGTGATTTATATGCTCATACTGTTTCTTGCAGCTGGCAAATCCTGTTGTCTCTCAAATTGTTTTCAAGAACACTTCTTAAACGACATGCAGAATAAGCAGAGGATCATCCTTCACTGTAGTGGGACCATTCTACTTGGAATTGTCAGAGCAGTCACACACGTTACCATTCCCAGCAACTTCCTGAGGAAGCTAGGAAGTTAGCAAGTGTGAGGTGGAGCTGCCTACTCACCCTAGGAGAAAAAAATGTGATATTTGTGTTTTAATGGGCATTGTTTTCCTGTTGTCAGGTGAGCAATCATTTAGGAAAACCCAGCTGGAGCAGAAGGAATGACAGATTGAAGAGCTGATGCATGCTGGTTATTCATTGTCCAATGAACATTGTTAGGCATTTCCCACACTCTTGTGATGCATTAGTCAATTACTGTTCATATTCCCACATATTAATACATATAAATCAGGAAACTGAGGTAGAGGGAGGTTGAAAAAAGACTACAGAAGTGATATATGTAAGAATCAGGAATAAAAGCCCGTTGTTCTGACCCACTCTCTGCTGCTACAAGTAAAAGAACATTTTATCAACAAAAAAAAATACATGAAGAAAGGTAAAACTGAAACACAAAATCTCATCCATGCATTATGCTAAGAGGTCATTTTCTGCAGCAGACTCCTGAGAAAACAGGTCTCTGTGCAATAGAGTCAAATTATTTTACCCTCTTTTATAACTAATAATCAGCTGTAACTAACAATCAGCTAAACTGCCTCATCATCCTCTGTCATTCACTCTGCCCACATCCAGCTAGAACCATTAACTCTATCTTAACACTTCTTTATAAGTACAGACAGGTGAAATCAGTCATAGATGATGGGGGAAGAAACTCTAGGAGAGATTTCACAAGAAGACAATAGTGTTAAATGTGTCTACTTGGAAGAAAACTCAGAAGTATTATAAGCAGTATGCATCTTTCAAAAATCTTCATGCAAAAATGTTTTTAAAGACTACATGTGTATTGCCATATAGGAAAAGATTCACCCATCTGTTTGCAAAGCCAGGTACTTACAATTAGGTCAGCCACAAACATTCAAAAATTGTGAGACAAGATTAAAAATGATGGGATTTAAAAAATGCAGTGTAGGTTCATTTAATAACCTCCCTGTCTTCCTTGCTTGTAGATGTTATTTTCATGCAGTTCTCTTCTGTCATGTGGTCTGGAGCACACCACATGAAGGCCAGTCAGAGCCACCCTTCCTTCAGTCCCAGAAGATCTTCATTTAGGGCAGAAGTCATCGATGTGACAAAGGACGTGTCACCAGAACTCACACACCTCATGATACAATGGCAAAAGCCAGCAGTCCTGTGATGACACAGGGTGAAATCAGATCCTCAGAATGGAACAACATCAAAGTTAAAATATGTATTAGGTGCCATTTTAATGAAAAGTCCATAACCAGTTCAAATTTTCCAGAGTTCATTGACCTTTTAGAGCACCCAAGGTACCCAAAGAAGATATTCCAGTGTGTTTCTCAAACAGGAGGGAAAATTTCCTTTCAGGTGTTCAGTGCTTGACACAGATCTAGGAGACCTTTCCAGGTGAGAATCATATGTTCTGTGATTTAAAGGCTACGATGTGGAGCTACAATTTCATTTCCTGACTTGCGGTTCAGAGAAAGAAAGAAAGTTTAATCAAAGATTCCAGCCACTTTTATTGAAAATTAGTCTGGGCTGTTTCCACTGCTTTCCATCTGTAATTAGTGAGATAAGGGAGCTGGGATTTGGCAGGGAGACCATCGAGTCTCAGTCCAATATCTCAGCCATTCAGGGTAAGGAGATGCTGTCACCTCTTCAGCTAACTAGTGCGTCTCACTGTGAGCCATTTTTAGCAATCTAAATCAGTGGCTACCGAGCTCTCTACGGCCACTGGGAGAGGCTGCAAGACAGAATGTGCATCTCCCATCTCAAACCCTGCACTGTTGTAAGACAACGAGATGGGGAAGACTACTCTCAAGTAGCCCAGTTTTGCCTTTTCCCCATTCCTTGCATTCAGGCAACACAACTTAATTTACAAGTCACTACTAAGTACAGCCAGATTTTCAACTAAACGTTTGTACTCTTGCATCCTCTTGTGATGGACAAGCATTGTTTTCTCACTGACCAAAATTTTTGTTCTTCTACATCTACATAAGTAAATTGAGGCACCCAAGAACTTGTTCTTAAATGTGGTTGGTGACAAAGTTGGCACTGTAAAAAAATGGATCTGATAACCAGCTCTGTGTCTTAGGCACTGTGATTGTCCATGTCCATTTCACATGGGCTGAGCATCTGTCTTGTCCTGACAGCTCAAAGGCAGTGATAAAACACACATACCAGTGCCACCAGTGTTTCCCTGGTGAGGACCATCACTGCATACTGTCATCTACAGCATAAAAATAATCTTCTTGTCACACCCATAATGACAGCAACCCTTGCATGGGTGGAGATGGTGGTCAGACAAAATAGTCCTATCAGCTGTATGGAGTTAAAGATGTCACTGAGGCCTGAATAACCTTTGTTGATGGTTGAGGTCTGCTCCTGTCAGTGTCTGCAGGCAGCAACGGCAAAAACAAAGACGACCTAGGCCATGTCCATTGCAAAATACTTTCCAACCTGGCAGAATGAAAGTCCATGTCAGCTTTTTGTATACAGCCCTCAAAAGATCTTGCTGGCCCTGCTCAGATCCTCTGCCACTACTGCATTTGTAGCAGCCATATCAGGGTGTACTCAACCCCATGTTTACCTTCTGTTTGCACGATACGTCACCAGTAGCTGAGCTGAGCATGTTTGGCAGAGCGTTAAAAAAGCAGATTTCCTGAGCACACAACATCATAACGTTCTCCGCAGGGCATGCTTTGTCTGAGCCTTGTCTGAGCTGGAAACTTTGCAATATAGCCGCTGGTATATATAATTTTAAGAATGTTTGCAGAGCCAACTGTCATCTGAAAATCTTGGCAGATCTCTGAAAAGCAGCCTTCCTTGAGAAACATCAAATTACTGACTAAGCATAAAAGTTGTTAAACCTTTCAAACTCTGCTTGGTTGTTGACTTTATGTTCTCCTGTGATTCAGTCTTTATGGGTAAATGCACAGACAGCGTAAACTCCTCATGATATTTCCAAGTAAAGAAACAGAAGCAACTGAGATCATCTCTGAACATTTCATAAGGGGAGCGTGTGGAAATGTAACATCATTCGCTGACTGAATAAGTAATTAAAGACTCAGAAAAGATCTAATTCTAACACTGATCACAATTATCCATTATTTTTCCCTTGGTTTAATGAATGTTTACACTAAAAGCCTGTTTGAAGTTTTAACTAGAGCGCTATGACTGACATCCAGACAATTAAATGCAGTTATTTAATATCCTTGAAGTTCCTGTTCCCGGAATAATCCCAAAGTGCTCTGTATTTTTTACAGTTCTAAACAACAGGATCCAAAATCATGGGTTTCCCTATATTTGTCTCCCTTTCATTACTCTCTTAATGAACTGTGAAGCCATGATCAGACTTGGACAGGAAGGCAAATATTCTTATTAGAAGATCAGAGCAAATTTTTGTCTCTTGAAAGGATCCATTTTATGAATCTTTACTCTCTCTCAAATAAGACATATAATTTCATTTATTTGTGAGGTCTCAGTGCTTAAAGGAGAGCTATAAAGGCCTTCAGAGGAGGATTAATGTCAGATACTCTAATCGCCAAGATAGTATAAGATAAATCACCATCTGTGTGTGTCTGTTTCTTTCTACCGACTACAGAAAGAGCCCAGACATTTATCTAGAATGAGTCACCTAATTTATAGATGATAAGTTAATTAAGGTGGACTCAGCTCTTAAGAGTTTAGGATTATATATTCTTACCTGCATGATAGCATTATAGGGTATGGTACTGTCACCTCATTTGCTCATCATCAGTCCAGCCTTGTGAGTCTGAGAGACTCATCTGAAAAGGCACCTTCCTTGACTTAAAAGCATGAAAAACAGAAAAATTAATTACTTCTCCTGCAAATCTTTTTTTTTGTTGTTGTATATAATTAGTCATATCTACCCATATTTGAAAAGTTTGCCTTGTTTTGTATTGGATTTTTTCTAATCTTGGTTCCAAATATTGGCTGTTGTTACACTTCTCTCTGCTGGATTAAAAAGCTGTTAGCAATTGTGCTGGTTTTTTCTCCTTTTGAAAGACTTTATTTGCCTAATCAAATCACTCTCACTTATTTTATTCAGAAAAACAGATGGAATGCACTCTGCATAAAAGCAGAAAAAAACAGGAATAGCAATCTCCAAACAAGGTAGATTTCTCCCAACTTTGGGAGTTCAGCTGTATGTGACATGAACTTTTCTACTTGCTTCCTATGCTCCCAGGGCGTAGTGAAAAAACATATGGGGTTCTGCAAGGATCTGAATAATGGAGGGGTGCATTTCTACCACTCTTCTTAGAGGAAGTTGCAATCCTTCAAAATGGATTGTAATGGGAATAAGGAAAAATATTGACAAAACCTTTTTCCAGTGTGATATTAACTTTTGGGCTGCTTCTTTTCTTCTTTTTTTTCATCTCACCAGAATTTCCCTTGCCAAGTTTCAGCATCCCAGTCTAACAGCTCATGCCATGGGCTTGATAATAAACCAGTAACAACCAGCTTGAGAGGTTGGACCATGGGCTGTGGGAGGAAAACCATGACAGAAGGTGAGGAAGGAGGACCATGACTGGAGGTGAGTCCTAGGGTAAGATTACCATGTCTGATGGAATATTCTTTTAAAAGATGTGGTGGAGCAGTTTAAGGAATTAGCATGGGGTTTTTTCAGCTAAAATCTCAAAATTAAAAATTCAAAGTTTTCCGTCCTTTCTGAATGTTCAGAATGAAATGGTTTCACTTTGAAAAGACTATTGGAAACAAACACACATTCATTTTATTTGAAAACATAGTCAGTTTCAAAATAAAAGTGAAATTATAGAGGCTACCTTAGCAAAATATTCCTACTGATCACAGGCAGGCCTCATAATCTTTTTTTCAAAATTTTAGTCAGTGGGAAGCTGCCGTTTTGGTTTGCGAATACAATCAAAATTATAAGTGTTTAATGAATCATAGAATGCTTTGGGTTGGAAAGGACCTTTAAAGGTCATCCAGCCCAATCCCCATGCAGCGAGCAGGGATATCTTCAACTGGATCAGGTTGGTCAGAGCCCCGTCCAACCTGGCCTTGAATGTTTCCAGGGATAGGGCCTCCACTACCTCTCTGGGCAACCCGTTCAAGAGTTTCACCACCCTTATCATAAAAAATTTCTTCCTTATGTCTAGTCTAAATCTGCCCTCCCTTAGTTTAAAGCCATTACTCCTTGTCCTATCACAACGGGTCTTGCTAATAATATTTTCCCCATCTTTCCTATAAGTCCCCTTCAGGTACTGAAAGGCTGCTACAAGGTCTCCCCGCAGCCTTCTCTTCTCCAGGCTGAACAACCCCAACTTTCTCAGCCTTTCCTCATAGGAGAGGTGCTCCAGCCCTCAGATCACCTTCGTGGCCCTCCTTTGGACCTGCTCCAACAGGTCCATGTCCTTCTTGTGCTGGGTGCTCCTGAGCTGGACACAGTACTCCCAGGGGGGTATCACCAGAGCAGCGTAGAGGGGCAGAATCACCTTCCTTGACCTGCTGGCCACGCTTCTCTTAATGCAGCCCAGAATGTGGTTGGCCTTCTGGGCTGTGAGCACACGTTGGTGTCTTGTCCAGCTATTCATCCACCAGTACCTCCAAGTCCTTCTCAGCAGGGCTGCTCTCAATCCCTTCATTCCCCGGTCTGTATTGATAGTGGGGGTTGCCCCAAATGAGATGCAGGACCTTGCACTTGGCCTTGCTGAACCTCACGAGGTTCATGCAGATCCACTTCTCAAGCTTGTCCAGGTCCCTCTGGATGGCATCCTGTCTTTCTGGTGTGTGAACTGTACCACTCAGCTTGGTGTCGTCTGCAAACTTGCTGAGAGTGCACTCGATGTCACTAAGTCATTGGTGAAAATGTTAAACAGGACCTGTCCCAGTATGGACCCCTGAGAGACACCACTTGCCACAGGCATCCATTTGGACATGGAGCCTTTGACCACTATCCTCTGGCTGTGACCTTCCAGCCAGTTCCTTCTCCACTGAATAGTCTACCCACCAAATCCATATTTCTCCAATTTAGAGAGAAGGAGGTCGTGAGGGACTGTGTTGAAGGCTTTACAGAAGTCCGAATAGACCACATCTATAGGTTTTCCCTTGTCCACTGATGTAGTCACACCACCATAGAAAGCCACCAGATTGGTCAGGCAGGACTTGCCCTTGGTGAAGCCATGCTGGCTGTCTCGAATCACCTCCCTGGCCTCCATGTGCCTTAGCATAGCTTCTAGGCAGATCTGTTCCATGGCTTTCCTAGGCACAGAGGTGAGGCTGACAGGTCGGTTGTTCCCAAGGTCCTCTTTCCTACCCCTTTTAAAAATGGGCACAATGTTTCCCTTACTTCATTCACCAGGGACTTCACCTGACTGCCATGACCTTTCAAATATCAAGGAGACTGGCCTGGCAATGACATCAGCCAATTCCCTCAGGACTCTGGAACGCATCTTGTCAGATCTCGTAGACATGTACATAAGTACATTCAGGTTCCTCAGGTGGTCCCAAACCTGGTCTTCCCTTACAGTGGGAGGGGCTTTGCCCCTCTGGTCCCGATCTTGCAGTCCATCAACTGGGGAAGGGCAAGGAGAGAGATTTCCAGTGAAGACTGAGGCAAAAAAGTTGTTGAGTATCTCAGCCTTCTCATCTGTTAATCTGAGGCTGCCATTCTTGTTTATCAGGGGGATATGCTTTCTTTAACCTGCCTTTTCTGGTTGACATACCTGTAGAAGCCCATCTTGTTATTGTTAGCATTCCTTGCCAAGTTCAGCTCCAGCTACGCCTTGGCCCTCCTGACCCCATCCCTACACAACCAGGCAGCATCCCTATACTCTTCCCAAGACACCTGTCCCTGCTTCCACTGCCTGTGCATTTCCCTCTTGCTCTTTAGTTTGACCAGCAGGTCTTGACTCTGCCACACCGATCTCTTCCCTTCCTTGCCTGACTTCTTACACCTAGGGACTGAGAGCTCCTGTGCTCTATGGAAAGCGCCCTTAAAGCGTCCTTAAAGACTACAGAAGAATGAAATGTCTTTTCCCTGCTCTACTCTTCCCAATATCATTGTGAAATAGGGAAATGACATTATCCCATTTTCATATTGTGTCTTGGAGGTCACGGAAACCAGGAATTTGGAGAAATTCTCATTACAGCACGGCATGTGGGATGCTTACAACCTGTATTGCACTGAAGTTAATGTAATCCAGCTAACGAATCAAGCCATTCTTGTTAACAGAAAGGCAACATTCCTCTGAACCACAGATTTTTCTGTCAGGGCAGTGTGGTATGAAAATACACGCTGTAAAGTTTCTCTTTAGCTGCTGGATACCTGCAGCAAACATACTCATGACTTTTCTGAAAAAGATAGAATTTTTTTTCTCTAAATCTGAAAAAGTCCTATGTGCATTAAAGCATCCCTGGCAAACCTGTGGCCTCAGCAGTGAAGGTAAAATATCCCTAGGAGACAATCATCAAGTTTCCATTATTCTTAAGCATTGTACCATGGTTCCTCTGCCTTAGCCTTTGCCAAAGTAGGGTAGAAGCTGGTCATAAGCTTCTAAAAGAGTGCTTCAAAAGGGTGTTTTTCAGGCTCTGAAAGCCATCTTCATATCTGAAGAAAATCATTCAATTGTGATGTTACCTCAGCAGCCCTGCAGCCAGATGGCTTGTCCCAAGCCAGCAAACACCTGTGGGCCTGCACACATGGACTCCTGCCTCTTTCATCCTTCCTGGCCATGTACTTCAGCTACTTTCTGCCAGTTGAATCTCCAGGCAGAAAGGATCAGAAAGGGTTAGGCAGAGGTAACCGGCATCTGAAACACAGTCTCATGCAGCTGCATTTCTTCTGCCTACCCCTTTGGTGTGCAGGTACTTGAAAAAGAAGCCTTAGGAATCATGTTCAGTGTTTTAAGTCTGTTCCTAATTATCCAGGTACATTAGGGGATGATGTAGATCTCAGATATATATTCTGAGGCTTATGAGAGAACCGACATGTACTAAGATAGCCTAAATATTTCAGCTATAACAACCTTCACCTTTCACTTCTCTCCCTCCAGTAACTATCTTATTATTACATTTCATTGTGTTCTTCAGGAGGCTTAGTCTGCTTGTTACAGCTGGATAATTCGTTTATCACTCCAGGGCTGTCTATTAGATCTCTCCCTCTCTAAATCTTTCTCCTTACTTATTTTCACACGCTTTCTCTTTTTTATTACTAGTTTTGAGCTGCAGGTTCACTCAGCAGGCCCTGGAAATTCTCATCAAACCCACACTCACCATCAATTATTCTCCTTCAGATAGCTTTGAATTTCTGTTCCCATGTCACAGGATACTTCAGAAGGCTTGAGTCTGGGGAGAGCTGTGCCAGAGTGAATCCACACTAATTCACTGAAACATTCCAGGGAGACTAGTCTGTAAAATTGAAGGGGCCCCCAAAGACTGGCCTTGTTTTCTGAAGATCGACGGTTCTGTGATAGAAAACATCAGTGTTAAAAGTTGGTTTATATGTATGGAGGAAGACAGACTGACAAAAGGTAGCATTGTAAAGACACGTCCATAAATGTTCGGAGAAGTGAACACTTCAGGTGTTATGGATGGGTGGATGGAAAGACGCGTGGGTGGGTGGTTGGATGGATGGATGGATGGATGGATGGAATGAGGTACTGTTTTAGTCTCTAAATTGGAGATATACAAATATATATAGACCCTACGCCAGCCTCTGCCCTGTCTTATGTCTTATCCATCAGCAGTGAAAGGGAATGGTTAAGCAGAAAGCACTGTCCCCTTCCATGAAGTTTCAAGAAAGGCAGATCCAGAGCATCTCTGTTTCTGACGTGTATGCAGAGTACCTGAATAGGTATCAGGCATGCTGAGCCTTCTCAAAAAGTTTGAGGTGACTCCATTAGCTAGGCAGTCCAGGACAGGTGACCTTGAGCAACATGCTGAGATTCCTGCAAGCATTCCCCGCCTTTGAATATCCTATCTCCTTGGGCTTGGTTCCAGCTATCACCTGCTCTGTCATGATAAAACCCAAGCTCCTTCCTGCCAGGCTGCAACTATTGCTGTGTGCTGTGTGGCACACAGCTCGTCCTTTTTCTGTTTCTTTTCCTCTGATTCTTTCACGACTGCATTCAGACACTGCATTAGTTATTATAATTCCTCCTTTGCTGTGACAGGTTCAGGAAGATGGACACAGGGCCCTAGAGTGGCTAGCATTGCTTACGCATAGAAGACAAGTTCTTCCCACAGTTTGCAGTCTCATTCTACACAAAACACAGGAAAAACTGGACAAGAAAAGAAGGTAAGGAGGAGGTCGAGAACATAGCTGCAACAGCAACATGAAGTTAGCAGGTTACAAGGTGAAGAACCAGCAGAAGTAGAAATACTTACTTTCTCCTTGTCACCCTCTTCAAGATCTCACTCTACACATATTTTGTCTGTGCCCCCTCCAGCCCTGTGGACACTCAGCTTGGCTTCAAAAGGCAGGTATAAGTTGAACTTACCGAGAGATGAGCCTGAGTTAGCATAACAAAGTGTTTGCGTGGTGCTATGCAGACATATGCAGAATTGGAATGCCTTCTACTGGTGTGGTGGGTAGGTTTGAAGTGTGGAAACAGCGACCTGATATATGCCTGGAAATTTCCCAGTAAACACACTGGGATGAAATCCGGCTGGGGCGTCTACAGCACTATCATGGTGCTTGGCATCATAAAAATTGTCGTTAATCACCAGCCCACATCTTCAGTGTCAGGTGAGGTGCGTTCAGCTCCTGTCTTTCAATTGTGTCCTCCCACAATGACTACACTGGATCTTAGAGCTTCATATACAAAAGCAATAAGCAAGTCTTCTTAAGCCAGACTAGTTTCCTTTCCTAAAAAGCAGCCTTTGTTCTGTCTTAATTAATTTCTTTCCCCCCATGAATTCTCTAGATTTCACACACCTCCTGCCATGACATGTAAATATTTCCTCTTCCTTCTGTCCCTCTGTGCAATTATGGTCTTAGTGGGTAGACCACAGTCTTCTCCATGTTCTTCATCCCCACTATCAAGGATCTCATGATCTGGTTCATTGAGTAATGCTCACATATATGTGCCATGTGGGGTGTTGTGCTGTGTTTGGGAGTTGGCACATCCCTATGGCCCAGAAAGGGAGGGATCATTACCATGGGTCCAGGTTGTTTACAAGGCGTCAGGACCGGCACACCAGCAAACATCTGCAGCTTGTTATCACTGTCCTACACGTGAAAGAGATGCAGTCCCAAACTGCAAGGAAGAAGTATCAGGCAAAAAAAATTGATTGTCACTCTTCAGCTGAACATGTCGCATCAACAGGATCAATAGCAGAGAAGGAAGCTTTTAAAATAAGGATGGTGAAGGGCTGCAAATTAGCTCTATTTTTGCATGACACAGAACAGGAGAATAATTTTCTTACTTGCTTCTTGCCTTAGCTGTTCTTTCAAACTCCTTTGTTGCTTTTTGTTTCTGTGTGTTTCAGCTACCCTGTAAGAAGCTGGGATACACAGGAGTGGCAAAAAAAAGAACTGTCAATCAGTGCAATTGTCTGAAAGGCCTGACAAAAAAACAGTGTTCGTGAAGACAGAACACTGCATATGGTCATTAAGTGATCTCTGTAGGTGCAAGGACATGGGGAACCTCAAGAGGGAGAGTTTTAAAACAAAGTGATTTTGATGATGAAATATTTGAAGCAAAATGTATTTGTTTGTGTTTGTGTGCATGCACAAGGAACATGTGATTTTGCAAATGATCATTTTCCAGTTAGCAATAGGAAAGGCTGGAAGGCTGTTTTGATGCCAGGACTCTGGGCTGGTGATTTCTGACAGTGCAATGTTCATTTGGCTGAAACCCTGTAATTGCATTTCAGCAACCCAAATGGTTGTCCTGGAGGAGGAAGCCACCCCCCTCAACTCAATGTTTGCCCAAGCCAATTGTGCTCATTCATTCAGGATATTGATTTTGCTTCACCCCTTCGGTCCAGGCCCTCCAGGTGGGTGAGTAAATAAAAGTAGTTGATGGAGTCCTGCTGCATCCTCTTAATGCCTGTTCTGACAAGGCACAGTCACTCTACCCTGGCTGCAGGAGGCAGCTGTGCTTTTATAGTCACCCTTGTTTGGAAAACAATCATCCAGTTATGTCCTGTCAGAGGCAGGCGTGTTCATCTCATCAAAAAGCAGCGCGTTCTGCACCCACCTTTTGTCAAAGGCTGACAGGTAACCCAAGACACCATGCAATTAAGGCCCTCTGCTTCAAATCGTGCTGAAGACTGTTAAAAGATATGCCCCTTCACTGAAAAGTTTGAGTGCCTGAGATCTGGTGGGTGGCAATACCTAGCCTGGGAATAGGGACAAGACCCAAGACACCCCTCTGACCTCCTCAGTATCAACCCACAAAGATCTATACCCTCCAGATGACCCTGAAACTCCTGCCCTGGGATAATAAGAAGGTGTTTTTCTTTCCCCCACATCAAACAAAGAGATTCAAATTTTTTTTCTGGCTGCAAAACCACCAAAATGCAAGCCTTCACATGTCTTAGTGCTCTGATACTCAAAGTTTAAAACAAAGATAAAAAGCACGAGTAGCATTACACCTGTGTCTAAAGAGAAGCCAGGTTTTTATCACTCACCCCCAGGCTGGGACGTGGGATACTTGTGGCTCAGTGGGTTGTGCTAATGTATTTGCTCACGTTTTCTGCTCACGCTAGAACTCAGAAATGTCCCTATAGGACTACAGTTCTCTGTCACACCCTGTGTCTCTTGCAACTTGCCAGTATCTCCAAGATTTAATTCCCTGAGGTTTTAATCTGAGCTTGTGTGTTTTCCTGGTAAGCTATTTGATCAGCTTGATCAGTTGACTCAGAGCTGCTGACAGGTATATTATTTTTTTAACAACTACAGCTTTCCAAATGCCAATCCTCCACATCAGAGATCCAAAAAACATATTCTGGCAGGTAAATAGGCACTTGATTGTCACCATCATGTAATTTAAACACAGATATATTACTTTTTAATGGCAGTCTGGATTGTGTTTTCCCAAACTCTATTTTTCCTTGCAAGTTTCTGCTAGTATCTCTACATGGTACCAAGACTTGGCAGTAGGGTTTTCTAAACGCCATAGGAAAACTTAATACACAGAAAGCTGAAATGCACTTTCCAGGCCTGCAAGGTTCAATATGCAAATGATCTACCAACTCGGAAGTTATTGTGTTTGATGGAGTATATCATGAGTGGCTTGGAGACGACAGGTAAGGGTTAATCGTTCTGTTTCTTCCAGTGTGACAAGGAGAGGTCATCAGAAGGAAGAATCAGAAGAAACAAAAGCAGGCAGCTCTTCATTCAAAGTGTAGTTAAGCTATCCTAAGGTATGATGAATGCTAAAAGCTTAGCTGAGTTCATGGAATAAATAGATAGCTCCTGAAAGATAAATCCGTCAAAGGCTGTTAGGACACAGAAAGCATCACTGTCTCAGGAAGACTCAGAGATCAAGATGACCGAACAGTGGGACACTAGAGGAAAAAAAATCCTCCTGAACGGACTCTCTACTTATGCTCTTCACATGCTTAGAGTCTGTTTACTGAGATTAAGTAAGATCACTTAGAATGAGTAAGTTTACTTAGAGTAAGTAAGTTCACTCATTTGGTAACTTTAAGACACAATGGTGTCTAGATGGGCCTCCATCTGAAAAAGCATGGCTGGTTTTATCCTTTTTTGGGGGTGAGAAATATAAATGAATTTACTCATAAATTACGTGACAGGAGAACTGGGGTGAAGAAGAGAAAGAAGACTGAAGAACATGAGCAGAAAAATCACCAGTACAAACATGAAGCTTGGGCATCCATCTGCACCAGAGTCAGATAGGTCAGAATGTTTCCCAGATGGTTGTTACAGCCCGTATATTTCATCTTGACCTTTCTCCATCAATGATATGTCTGACTATCAAACTGGTTCCAGAACAGCAGCCACGCCAGTATATTGCTGGTGGCTGAGCAGGACATGCTGAGACCCTGAATGACAGCTCACCATTCCCTTTACACCTGCCTCCTGACATGCCTCTTTCTAGGATGCTGGGTCTGCTATTCCCAGGCCTGGAGGAAACAGCTGATGCTTGAAGATCCTCTTTGAGTACGACACTGTGCTAGTAAGAGCTACACAGTTAATGGATAGGATACCCACAGAACCACATGCTCCTCAAACCCTTGCTGCTTAAAAGAGAGTGATCTAGCTGGTGAAACCTGGACCCTGCAGTCACAAGACGAGCCTTTTATTCCCATCCCCAGTTTTAATGTTCTCAATAACTCTGTACAAACCCTTTTTTCTTCCACATCTCCTCCATGCTTTATCTGCTTCAATACTCCTTCTTCTGCCTGAATTGTGAGCCCCCCATGACAAGTTTTTCACTGTGTCAGTACACCCCTGGCAATAGGAAGATACACCTCCAGTTCAGCCTGTTTGGGTTCTGTTCAGACTTGAATAATTTAGCCTGTTAAAGGAAAAGGAATATGATGGTCACTGACGGGTAGCACCAGTCCTGCAGAAGACCAATATTTATGATGACCTCCATCATGGGGAGTTGCTCAGGCGCAGCAGATGTCACAATAGTCGCAAGGAATAGACATCTTTTCTCCCAAGTGCATGAAGGTGAACAGCTCACCCAGGCTGTTGATGACGCTCCACATTCCTCTTCTGCTGCAGACACCTGCCATCAGCCTAGAGTGGAAATCCTTTGTTGGCAAATGCATCTGTTAGCCCTTCCTAAGAAGAAAGAATAATTGAAAAACAGCAAAACAATTGAAATGTTGAGTCTCATTTTCTTATCCACATCCATCCACGCAGGACTATCTCATTGTCAGGGAGTCTTTAACACAGGCACCTAGAGCGTTTTTGTCCACGGCGGCACTCGTCTGTGCACTGAGGTCAATAAGTGGGGACCACATTGCTACTGGGGCTGAGACAAATGACAGGCAATGAGCTCTGCTGCAGGAGTGGAGTTATTAGCTGAGCTGACCAGTGTGAGCTTCAGATTGATGTTTCTGTTTCATTTCTCCAAGAAGATATAAAATCCCTTGTACTTATCCCAGAGAGTCCATTTCCATATTACCTCCTTTTCTTCTTCTTTTGCTGTTGCTGAATTTTGAGACACTGGCCTCATTGAGCTATTGGAAATGTCCGCTTTGCAGCTCCATACAGGTCCTTGGAAGCAGAAAGGAGCTGTAGATGGCACTCCATCTGCCAGAGGGCTGTGTCATGGACCACACAAAGAGCAGTGGGCAAGATCAGGCTTGCAAAGCCTTGCTCCAATAACCTGATGTCTACTACACCAGGCTAGCAGCCAAGATGCCCGGGTTTTCTTCCCAGCACTAACATAGCATGTGATATTGAGTAGGGTCCAAGGTCTGGATCTCCAGAAACAGACTGGGACAACGCTACACCTCCTTTGTTTTTAAGTGCAGAAATATTCATTATCTGCAAGTCAACGGCCACTTTTCTGTTCATAGTTGAAGTGCAGTTTCTGTGTGCCATTATTTGCTGTTCTATTTCACCAAGTAACAGCTGTTTGGTCCCATGCTATTCTTGTTAAGACATAAGAACAGCATCGATAGCCATCCTACAGGAAAACATGGGGACATCAGCACTGGACTGGGACTGTTAGTGCTGGTAGCAGTGTTAAAAGGAGGTCCTTCCAGACATCTTTGGGTGGGAAGCAGTCCCTCAGCATCCTTTTGCCCTCTGTGTTCTCCTGCGTTAAGGATTATTCTCAAAGACTGAATCACATCTGGCTTTTTCTGCTTCTTACTTCTACTGCAATCCAGGAGGTTCCTACAGAGCATCGATAATAACTTTCTGATGCAAGTGGTAGAGGAACCAACAAGGAAAGGCGCTCTGCTGGACCTTGTATTAACAAACAAGGAGGGACTGGTGGATGATGGGAAGGTCGGAAGTAGACTCGGCTGCAGTGACCATGAAATGGTCGAGCTCAGGATCCTGCGTGGAGGAAGCAGGGTGATAAGCAGGATCAAAACCTTGGACCTCAGGAGGGCTAACTTTGGCCTCTTCAAGGAGCTACTGGGAGGAATCCTGTGGGCCAGGGCTCTCGAAGACAGGGGGGTCCA
>Ga0065711_1011384_pt1 | contig 16235 bp, 9 predicted proteins | sample Hoacrofraction12_FD_59098 | JGI IMG/M metagenome (GOLD analysis project Ga0065711, IMG submission 59098) | Hoatzin crop microbial communities from Cojedes, Venezuela - Epithelial fraction 12 v2 (version 2) | ecosystem: Host-associated > Birds > Digestive system > Esophagus > Crop | place...
AAAAAAAAAAAAAAAAAAGGCAGTGGAATGATCCCACTGGCCAAGGAATGTCTTGGCATAAAGATGAGGCGGCTTTAGTAGCTGCAGTCCAGGAAAACATACAAACCCAAAGTCAGAGCCTTTAGGATTCTCTAACACTGCTAAGAATGCAAGGATCAAATACTGGGCAGACCATTACCCAAAAACTAGATTCTCAAGTCAGATGATATTTCCCCATTTGCAGTTGTTCTAATGCATATATCAATGTCTCTAGCAGAACTCTGCAGTTCTTAACCTCACTGCATAGGATTCTTATAAGAATATCTATGACTTGAAACAGATTTAGAAACCTCTTAAAGTCACACTGAGCCTGCCAGGTTGACCAAAAGAATCATAAAAGACTGTTTCAAACAAATATTGAAAAAGCTCCATTCAGTTATATGTGAAGAATTACTACAATATGAACGAGTCAACAGCTAGTTATGCTACTCAAATATCCAGCATTTCTCTTCCTCGCTGCTTTGATTTCCAGCTAAAGATACAATGCCATGCTGAATGGAAAAACAGATGCTATTAATCTACCTAATTATAATGTTCAAATCACACTGTGCAAGGCATATTTACAAAATACAGTTAGATTATTACTTTTATTGCAACAGCACCTAGAAATCCAATTGAAAATGGTGTCCCATTGTTCAATTATACATACATACAGAGCAGCAACATGCAATATAAACAAAAATGTTAAGTATGAGGTTTGGGGTTTTTTGGTTGAGGGTTTTTTTTTTTGGTACAGATGACAAACTGAGACCTAAATAGATTAAATAACTTATTCAACATCACACAGGATGACAGTAGCAGAAATGAGAACTAACTATATACATCTCCAGAGTCCCATCCAAGGCCTTAATCACAGGACAGTTTTCTTCTGAAGGGATCAGAAAGTCACTGATAAGGCAAGAAGTGGAGGAAGACAATGTCCTGCTTACTGGCCTCCCTATTTAAGGAGTATCACTCCAAACGACGAACTCCTCATTTTAAAAAGATCTAAATAACACAGCTTCATCAATATACAGTTGCAGAAGTTTAAATGAACACTTTCCGTTTCTGAAATCTGAAGACCAGTCTGTTATTCATAAAGCCACGTTCAGTCTGAAACTGCGTAGCCAAGTAACTCAAAGTTTTATTTCAGACATGCCGAGTGCAGTTACTCAGGCACCATAGTGGTGAGCGTGGTTTACAACAGCAGGGCATCCGGGCTGTAGAATGGTATACTGGGGCTACTGCATCTTGCATTCCATGACAAAAATATCTAGACTAGAACAATATTCCACTGTGAATTCAGCTGCGATACACAAGGGAAACATTTCTGCTTTGTTTATTGCATGTTTTTGTAACTTGTTCTCCAGAACACAGAAAAGATTTCAGGCAGAACCCTCCTCAAAAACATCTCCACACTTCCTCCTTCACTAGGTATCTCCAGACATATACATTCAAAAAAGCCTAGAACAGAATATTGCAAAATATGTACATTATTACCATGCAGTTATTCTGTTCGCTGACAGAGTGATGCTTTCAGACCAGGCAGAGACTGCTGTCTAAGGGGAACTTACAGCTGCCAGAATGAGAAGCATTCTTTCCGTTACATGATCCAAAAAGATTAGAGTGCCACAGGTCTGCTGTAGTTTGATGTTAAAAGATGAATAAGAAAATAAGCACTTCAAAGGAACACGCGCATGGAAGGAGAAACCCAAGCTACCAACATGAAATACTGCATAGTACACACACCCCAAACACATAAACTAGCTCTTGGAAAATTCAACCGGAAAGCCGACGGATCAAAAGCTTCTGCAGCAAGACTGCAAAGCATCGCTGAAACAGAAATAAACACTACAGTCATGGTAAAAGGGGCAAACTGACTAAGTAGTTTGTGTTTATAACCTGAGAACAAAGCCGCTCAATGTGGACTGCAACTGCCAAAAAGATGGATATTCTGCAGCCAATACGGAGGAGGTCTGATCCAGCTAGAGCAGGGGGCCTTTAAAATTCATAAGGCAAAGATAAGGTTTTAAAGCACTATTTTGAGAATGCTACTTAATAAGGAATCCAGGCATAAAGAGCATTCATTGCGCCCTTGAGCTGAGATCAGAAAGATCTGGTCTCCAAAACTGACAGTAGAAGAGAGATCATTTTTGGCAGAATTTCCCCTCTACACTCAGTCATACAAGGCAGGCCGTCACCCAGACTGAAGTGCCTAGCCTTACCCAAAGTCAGCAGAAGAAGCAAGCATGGACAGCCCTTGCGAGCACGGCTAACAGACCTCACAAGACAAACAGGAGGTAAGATTGTTACCAGTATCTGGTCAGATGAGAAAATCCTAAATAGAGAAATAAAGGGCTAAGACTTCATTACAAGGAAGAACTACTTTACTCTGAGGGTGATGGAGCACTGGAACAAGTTGCCCAGAGTGGTTGTGGAGTCTCCTTCTCTGGAGATACTCAAAACCTACCTGGACGAGGTCCTGTGTAGCCTGCTCTAGGTGACCCTGCTTTGGCAGGGGGGTTGGACTGGGTGATTCACAGAGGTCCCTGCCAACCCTTACGATTCTGTGATACAGGAAGGTGAATGCGATCCTCCAGGCTGGATGAATTTCACTATTAATTGCAATTTTCTTTGCTGGTGAGAAGAACAACTGCAAGGCCTGCCACTGGAAATACCTCTGACGGACTGACTCTGATGAAGTCATTTTTTCTGAAGCTGTATTCAGAGCCTTGCCAAAAGCAGAGAAGGCTTCACACTGCTCAATTTGTAGTCGGCTTCACTGAACAAGCATGCCAGATGTATTGCCCAAAATGGCATTAACAAATAGGATATGGAAACTGAACCAAAGGCCAAGAAAGGAACAAACAGCTCCCCTGGATTCCTGCCCCACAGTACATGCCAGAGGAAACACTCGGTGCACTCTTAAGATCTGATTAGAAGACCTAAATATTTACGTGGAAGCCTGTGGATTCCTTTAGCTGCTCTGAAGACAGATGATGGCATCCTGCCCTCTTTGCTGCCCTGACTCTTCCAGTGGCTGGTATTCTTAGCTTCTTCTAACTCTTTCCTAGTATTAACCCAGCAATCAACGATTTTTTCCACTAACGCACCCCAGATATGCACTACACAAGTGCCTATTTCTGGGAGGAGAAAGCAGGGAAAAAGCAACTCTGAAAAGCTCAGCTACCCTAGAAAAAACACAAACAAGCAACTAGAGCTATAAGGAACCCAAAGCCAAGTGCTACAACAGGGAACCCTGCAGCTGATCAGTACTGGAGAGCAGAACATTATAAAACACTTCAAGGGACATGAGGATATGGCAGCCAGCAAAAACAGCAATAACAAAAAAATCAAAGCAATGCCTTGAAGTCTTTATGGGTTCCAAAAACTCCTCCACATTGCTGCCAATCTGTGTGTTCACTGTACTGTAAATACACACATATTTGGAGAGAATTCACTTCAGACAGTTCTTTCAGCCCAAGTATCTTGGCAAACAAGCTGACAATATTTGTCTTTTTTCCTGGTTTTGCTTGCAGCATAAAAGTTCTCCCTCCGTTGTAAGAGATCAGATTTAATGAATGTGGTTCCAATCTTATCAGCTTGAATGGAGTGAGAGGGTGGAGACAGTGCAGAAGTGTTGATAATATGGTACTCCACCATCTGCCATGACTCCTCTTACTGGCTTCAGCACAAATTTCAGTCATTTATAAATATTTGAATGCTCAAATGTGCTCATGTTACTGCCTCAGGCATCATCCACTTTTTCTTATAGACAGCACCAAGGCAGTCTATAGAGTGGAGGATAACTTACTGCTAACTTAAGACCTGGAAAGCTAGATGCAACTCCGTGATTCACATATGACATTGGACAAGCAATCCCAAACAAGCAACTCCCAGTCATATCACAGAAGAAGCAACTCTACCCTCTGCCCTAGTGGAGGGCAGGGTTGTGATACCATCAATCATGCAGTCTCCATGACAGTAAGTTCCTAAAACATCCAGGGTGACAGTGGTCAATGTCCAGAACACTCTGTGCTTGGGCTCAGGAAGGTTCTGCCTCTGACAGTCTCAGAAAAGACCGTAAGTTTCTAGAAAAATCTTTCTTAAGTTCATCAAGAGAATTCCCATATCCTTGGAGGATGCTGCTAGAATTCCTTATGTACCAAGGCACTTCTCAAACAAAAGGAGAAAACAGAAGGCCATAAAGTAGCCTATGACTAAAATGAAGGGAATAAATAGTTGTACGCTTCTTTGCCACAGTCCTACTTAAAAGTAATAATAGCAGTCCACTTAGGTTTAGACATGAAAGCATCATGTATTTTGAAAAGACAGGAGGCAACCTAGAAAAGCAAGAATGGACTGTGCAGAAGCCATAAGCCAACTTCTATTCTTTTAGTCTTTGGTTTTCTTAAGTATTTCTCATTTTCTGTTTCTCAAGAGTTTAAGCACCATATTTGGGGAACAAGAATCTAAGAAGTCCCTGAAAGCAAAAGGAGAATAAGCCACACGTTTTAAAAAAAAAAAAAAAATGGAAAAGCATTTATGGAACCGGGTAATTAGACAAAATCTCATGCTTGAAAGTCAGAAATTCTAAGGCTCATACAATTTCAACTACAGCTCACAGTTATCATTGAGATACTTAGATTTCAGTGCAATTTTCCTTGTGATTGCCTTTGCTTCCTCTGAAAGTCACTTTATTCCTGAAATGAATATACACTTCAGAGGTTCTAGGAAGTACCTACGGTCTACCTCTATTTTGGTTTGTTATCTTCCGCTCAGGTAAGATGTGTATGAAAGAGTGAACAGCCTAATAATATGACAGTTAAATGTTGAAAAAATCCAAAATGGCTAGATACAACATGGTAGTACCTGTTTTGGAAGATTTGTTCTGAACAGAAACATAGGTTTCTAGTCATCTAAGAAATATCCCACTACAATCAAGTGTCAGGTTACGTGCACACACCTTTGCAAGGGAACCACATCAGGTGCAACGCATTCCAGCAGGCTATTCCTAACCCTACTGACACAGAGCATCTGGAACAAAAGCTGCGAATTTTGGCGGTTACATGATACAACCTCACAATCTTAAAGAGCTGTACTACTGCTAAAGACAACATCCCTCCTCAACCTTTCACACACCTTTATAAAAAAAAAAAAAAAAAAAAAACACAAAAAAGCTTGAGAAATTAGCTGTTTCGTGACTTTACTCATGCTCCCTTTTCCCTACAATGTGAGAAGAACCACACGCACCACAGCCCTTCATTCACATTTGCACTTTATGTACCAAAACACAGTATTATTCCAGAAAAACCTCTCACACTATGGAGATGCTGAGTATCGCAGGGTCACCTTAGTGTAAAAGCTCTTTTTCCTCCAGCCCGAAAGCCATACATTTTACAAAATGCCTTAACCATATGCCTTTTGCCTTTACAGAGCAGCTCTGTCTTTTCATCTCTTTCCTTCCAGATAGTGGAAACAGAATGGGACCTCTGACTAAAGTACAAAAGGTTTCTCTTCCACAGACCCCATGATGCCTGAAAGGGGCAAAGTCTTCACCTAACCCACCCATACACAGCCTAACCCCATCCAGAGTAGGACAAGGCACCGCAGCCTGCACTGCAGCCCTCGAGCGTGGATACTGACCCACACAAACTTCTGCCGAGACTGAACACTTCACATTTTGGAAGGCAGTACTAGAGAGCAGGTGAGACGCGACGAGCAAGTCCTGTCCCCAGGGCTGCCCCACCTGGCCCCACACCAGAAATATCACCTCTCTTGCTCCTGGTCTGGGCCAGGGTCATTTTTACTGGGAGCACTGAGGCGCAGGCAAAGCAGCCCGATTAGTAACAGCCGCCTATAAAAAGGGCATCCAACAATAACACAGTTGCCAGGGACATGAAAGCTAGAGCAACTTCCGTACCCGCGTCTTCCCGGAGAAGAAAGCCCCCCTTCAGCCCCTGCCAAGCACGCAGATCTGCAGCAGCAGATGGGAAAGCCTAGCCAAGCAGAAGACATTACAGCACAGGGCCTTCACTTACTGAAGGTGAAAGTTAAAGACGAAAAAGGATTTAGACTGGTAAAGGGGAGCAAAGCTTCACCCAGAATCAGCCGACCTAAACTGGGAAAAGGCACCATCCTAGTAAGTTAGAGCACTGTGGTCTCTGACAAGCAGTATGGGTAACCAGAATGGTATGACAAGTTCTTGGCAGGAATTGTTTCTTCCTGTTTGATGCTTCATCCAAATAAAATGTTTATAAACACACAGAATCATTCCTGCCGTAACAGACCATGACCTGAAAGAGCTGAAGAGCCCCAGGCAAGGGACATAAGCTACACAGTCGCTGCCATTAAACACAGCTCCTCCGATCTGCAAACCCATTTTACATAATGGCCATTTTACACTCAGCTGCACCAAACAACTTCAAGGTTTTAATGCACATGCTCGTGTGCCCTTCCCCCAGCACACGTTTCTGGCACTGCACAAGCCATTGCCCCAAAATCTAAAACTCTGAATAGACAGTGGAACCCAGACCTGTCCAGGCACACATTTCTTTCTGCTCCCTCTCTTCACCCTGTTTTATCCTTCAAAGTCGCCTCTGCCCCTTGCAGCCTTCTCCCTTCTCACACCTCACCCTGAACATACATGAATTTCTTTGCTCCTCAAACAAATCAACTCCCCTGCTGTTTCTTGCCAATCCAGTAACACGTCTTCTCTTATTGTTAAGCCTCTACTCTGCTCCCCTCATTAAAGTAGTGTTGCTAGCCTCAAGCATTTAGGTCAAATCACACACTCACTTCCAATGCCCTACCGCCCTGTAGTCACAGTTAAAGTCTCCCTGAATATAATGATTAAAAAAATATTTTTTAAAAGAAAAAAAAAAATACAAAAATGCTCTGGCCTGCTCTTTTCACCATCAACTCATTTTTGCAAGTCAGCTGTGATGAACTGGATGGGCTATCCTAATTCTGGGGATAAACTTTTGAAAACAATAGCCTTTTGAAATGTTCCACAATCTGCATTGTGAAAAAAAAATCTAGAAAGTTGAATACCTACAGCTGAGTACACATTTCCAACCATCTGAGGTTTCTGCAACAGATGGGCTATGAGTACAAGCTACATTATAAGTATAAACTTCACAAAGTTTATATACTCAACTGCAGAAGGAGAAAAAATACAGAACCCGGAAGGGAGTTCTTTAAACTCACCATAAACTTTAGCAAGGTCTCACGCAGAACAAGTTTGCTCGGGTCCATTGGTGCAAGTGCATCAGCAAACTCTTGTAAAGTGTGAGAAATATATGAGCAAAACTACTTTCACGATGTTGCAGACACACATATCCTCCCAGCTAAAACTATACTCCTGACAAGGTTACTTTCTTCAGCCCATCACTACCACTCATTGCAAGACATTAACAATCACTTGCATTTGCATGTTATGAGACTCTAACCCACTTCAGTCAAGAGACCTGAGCCTGCAAACATCTGTTATTTAAACTGTTTATATTTATCCAACTCATGTAGAACGAAACAGATAGCAGACCAGGTGACAGATGTGAGAATAACTGGGGCAGCAGCCTCTTCAGCTGACTCAGCTGTAACCAGCAGCTATCCGTCCACTGTCTAAATTGCTCAGATAAAGTTCCTTTAAAACGACAAACATTCATCTTAGGGTTTTCAGCAGAAATGTCTCAAGAAACAATAAAAATTAGTATGCAGAAAAAAGCTTCTACAGGACACCTGGTTAGATGGAGTTCGCAGTGCCCTTACTGCTTCACAGACTCATTTCCCTTTACCTAAATGTGTCACATCATCACTTGCATGGTACAGAAGAACACACCACCTTGGGAACAAGTTGCTTATACTTTGCATCTTTTTCTCACAGACATGAAATGCTACACAGGACGTCACATAGCAAAAGAAAATCCAACAAATTCCACTGATATTATTAGCTGTTTTCTCCAGAACTCTAAAGCTCATACTGTCTGGGTTTTTTTCCTTTTTTTTTTTTTTTCCTTTCTCTCCTTACAATGGGGAGAATTATATACAAAACAGTTCTATTAATGAAACCATAAATCTGAAAAAAAACCTTAAAACACCTAACAGGCAGTAAAGCTACACAGGCTTAATTATTCCAGGATATTCAAAGAAGTAAGTCACATACGCCAGTTCAAATCCTCTGCTATACACGAAATTTTGTGCACCGTTTCATGTGTGTTAGTCCATTATCATTCAATCTATAAGGCAGCTGAGTCAATACAGGAATTGCTGTTGGACCAGGTGAGTTGCCAAGGTAACCTGGTCAGTCCACCTCCAGCAACACACAAGGACATAAGAACAACTGCACACAGACCAAAAGTCTACTCAGTCCAGCCAGTATCCTGTCTCTAAACATGAACAAAAAAACAAAGAGTATCCTTTCTCTTTGCTCACATGTGATACTTTTCCTTAGTACTATTAGCTAGCAAAGATTTTCAGTTCAGAAGCTCCCTGAGATGATTTCTACATATTAAGAGACTCTCAGCAGATACCTTCCTTCAACTGGTCCAAATTTCTCTTGAATCAGTATATACTTTCAGTATATAGCATCCCATGACAAGGAATTCCACACTTCAGCTTTCTGTTGCATGAACACAACTACCTTCTTCCACCTATTCTAGCTCCTGCTTGCCTCACTTGATGCCATTTACTACTGTAGAGAGTAAGAAATCAACCCCTTCCAGCTTCTCCTCAATATGTTCGTTCTTTCCCAGTCACATCTTTTGCAGACTGACACATTCTAGCCTACTTAGTCTGTTTCTGCAGGAGACCTCTGTTGGTGAGAGCTGCAGAGACCACACTTTGGAACAATGAAAAAAGCTTTCCAAAAAGCATGTTAGAAAACGTGCATAAAGGCGCTCTAGGTAAGGGATGTTCTCAGACATGACAGCTTAGGACCAAAATAAGAAAGACAAAACAAATTAAAAAAATATGAGACAGAGAAAGGCTGAGAGTAGTGCATGTGTGTCATGTCAGACCAGTCTGTACTAGTCACCACTCTACGTCTGCTTCCCTTGCCTCAGAACTGCTAACAAGTGCAGAACATTTTTTATTACCTGCTGTTCCTCTGAATGTTTTCCAAATATATCATTAGCAATGCAACCATAGCCAGTTTCCCCTTCGTGGGATTTCTCAGAAATCTGAAGACAAGATTTGTCCTTTGCATTTCCCATCATGGTTACCATGTGTGCTTTGAGACAGTGTTTTGAATGGCACAAGTCAGAGGAAGCTGGGAGAACTGCCTTCATGCTCAAATGGCAAAATCTCCTGGCTCAAAGACACAAAGCGCTTTCCACTGGTATTTTCATTGTTAATTAAAATACACAAAATGGCTTTGAAAAGAAAAATCATTGCTCTCCCCACCCACGATGACATTACGTCTTACGAACACATACACTGTCTGATTCCTGTCGGTGGGAGAAGCACAGCCATGCACACTACACATCTGAGCAGAGGCCATGCTCAGGCAGAAAGCAGGAAGGCTGACAGAACAGAGGAGTCGTCAGGCTGCAAAGCTGGGTGGGGGCCAAGAGCTACTGCACAGCAACTCCTGAACCACAGCATCAAACAGGGCTGTGATCCCTGAGAAGCTCAGGACTCCCTAGGAAGCTAAACCTGTCACAGGCACAGTAACAACACAACAAACTCCAACATCAACAAAACCACTCCCAAAACTTCAAATTTCAGCACAGAATTCTTAACAGGGTATTAGGAAGGGGAGAGACTTCCCATTGTGAACACAGAGATCCACACTTCGCTTCCTTGAACATTCAACAGTCCAAAAGCAGCTGCACATCTATCTCTTCCACATGGCCCAGTCAGGAAGTTGTGGAATTTGGAAAGCTCCATTACAAACAACTTCAGAAGCATGCTAATCCCCACCTGATTCACCACACTGCCTGAAAGGCCCCTTTCTCTACCCTCTCCCTGAACGACAGCACATTTCAAACATGGTGAGTTTGGGGCAAAGTTGCTGGCAAAATCACTCGATCAGTCTCTTAACGTGTGTGTGATTTACACAGCCAAGAGTCTGTAGCCAGAGACTTCCAGAGCAACTCATCTGACATTTGCAAAAAACCTCCAAGAATCTGGCTTTCAAAACCTAAATTTCAGCCTCTGAGAAGTCGCACACAGAGTGTACGTATTCCTCAATGTACAAGCAGACTTAAAATAAATTCTCACATAGTGATTATCAAAAAGGTCAGATTTTTGCCTGCTATGGCCTCTAGCTCCTGCTGTAGAAATTGAAAACAGTTACCTATCCAAACTCAGTGTCTCACCTCCTACTGCACTAGTCCAACTGCAGATACAGCACATCCTATCAGCTCACCTCTTGGAATAATGTTTCAAGACTAAATACAGCTGAGATTCAGCAAGGCACAGAGACTATGTACGCAACAACGCAACCCCCCAACGCTGCCACAATACGCCAGCGCATATTGTTGCACAAGGTGGACCTCTTCTGGTGAAGAGCTTGTGCTCCGAAACACCTGGTTCCTTAGTCTTGGCTAAGCAGAAGTCTACAGGGATGACAACATTATATAGCTTCTTTTAAAATCAACTAAAGCATATAGCGAGGTGAAGAGGAGCAGCAAGTCAGAGAGAATCAGAGCACACATGTGAGTCCTTACCTCGAAGAGTGTCAAACTTTCATTGTTCAAGATGATTCTGGGAGGTGCAATAACTGAAGTTAAAAAACAAGTTACAAAACAGGACCACCCAGCAACCAAAACAATAAATACAGCAGGTATGTGAGGGATTACTGCTCTTTAAAGGAGTGACACATTCACATTGCCCACACAGGCTTCTTATTAGGCAGAAGCACAATGTGGCTAAGTGAGCAGGCTACAGCTTCTTCACACTCTGAGGCTGTATTCAGGGAAGGAATGCCTCCCCAGGTCACACCGCATGGCATCACAAGATCCTATATGCACCACAGCTAGGAACAGGCTTTGTAAAGTCAGGCCAAATATTACCAACAGCACACTCACACAAGTAAAATGGCAAGTCTGCATCTGCAAGGTGGCTTCTTACAAAGTCCTTCAAAATGCCAACTGCGAAAAAAAGGAAAGAAAGGTTTGCTGAATTACATTAGTTTCTTCAGACGGTGGGCAAAAAGACTAACCTTTACCAGAAGAATTGCGCTCCACAGTGGCTGCAGATTGCCTTTTTCTCAAAAGAACACTTACGACTACAAATTGTAAAAAAAAAAAAAAAAAACCAAAACCACCACATACACTTAGACATGCTGGTCTCTTAGCAAAATCTAAGGATGCCAGTGAAATTCTTCCTACGAAATCCAACAGCAGCCGCAAGATTTGCAGAGACCACCCACATGAGACTCTAGTAACTAGTTATTAGTTCTTGTTCCATACAAAAGTATCAAAAAAATTGTATGGGTAACCTTCACTGCCAGCTGAGACCAAGATGATCTCAATTAACAACAGTAAGAGCTACTTGGTCTGACCACCTTTTGTGAACTGACAGAGGCAGAAAGGTTCATCCCTTGTTATTCTTATTACAGCTTCTTTTTCTTCTTCCTGTTTTTTTTGGTTTTGTTTTGGATGGGGGAGGTTTCCCCCAAAATTTTTAAGCTTTAACATAGAGAAGTGTCCAAATTCATCTCAGTAACATACCATTTGGACACAGACAATGTGACATCAAGTGGGACAGTTTTCTGAGCACAAGTATTTCACCATCAAGTAGTCCTGGAAATAAATTCCGCTTAACTAAGAAAATTACCCCAGACGCTTTTCTCATCCAGTTCAGGGACCCTGTAAGGACAGCGTAACTAGCTACTGCTGCTTTTTAAGAGCAGTATTACTTCCCTGGAGAGCAGAAAGATCTGTCCAGAGCCACTCTCTTTTGTCATGCAACTAATCAACGATGAGAGGTTAGCTGCAGCTACACACAGTGGAGACTGCTCTTACCAGTTTCACTAGGAAGGAAGAACCCCTGTAGAACATGACGGTCTGGGAAATGGACTCTCAACACCACCTAAGTTAGAGGCAAAGCACAACAGGTGATTTGTTTAAGGCTGTTCTGTAACTCCTGTCCTTGGCTTAGAATTTGTGAGCAAGCTGTTTTTTTTAAACGGGGAGATTCAAGATATTTACTCTACGGGGGTAGAATAGCATACTGGCTAACAGCTACTGTGCAGCTCCTCAGAGAACATGGGCTGCCTGGCTTTCAAAGGCTGTAAGAGAGCTCATCTATAGAAACAGTACGGTGTACAATGCAGCAGCACTTACTCAGAGAGTACGAGCTCCCTGTGCTAAGTGACGCACAAAGTAGAAAGTCACCCACAGACAGGTACAGACAGCCTATCAGTATCTTGAAGCATCCATAGCAGCAAGAATCCTCCTGCCATACATCTGAAGTAACTCGTACCATTCTATTTCCAGCATTGGTCAAAAAGCACTTAACTTGGGAACTTAGTCTCTTTTTTTTTTTTTTCTTCAATAAATCACCAGAGACAAAAACTGCATTAGGATCGTATTTACCGAGTAAGCTATCTCCAATCTGTAACATCTTATCATTTAACTTCTAATGAGATATTATCAAAATGTAAGAGACTACAGAGGAGAGTTCAGTCATGCAGACTGACGTCTGCACAACACAAGGGTTTTGAAACATCTGGAACAAAATAAAGGGAGCTATATTGCCTGCCACTCAACCATAATGATTACAGGCCAGCTGATTTTTACATGGTACAACTGTTATGCAAGTCCCACTAACAATTAGCAGGGACAGGAATTTTAAAAGTCTTCCTAGGAGTAGCTCAAGATCCTGTTTATCACAATTGATTCCCAAAATTACTCAATCCCCTAGTCTGGACTAGCCAGAGGGACTGGAAGAAGAACAAAGGCTACCTTTGGATAACGCTCTAACTTCTCCTTCAGCTGAGCCTCCCTCAAAGATTTTGTCATCAGTGGAGCTTCTTCCAGGCGTTTCCTAGATGCATGGGAAGAAGATAAGCTGTCACTTTGTAATTTTAAAATTTATTTTTATTTTACCGAGAAAGAGAAAGGTCCATGCAGGGCTGATGAGAACTGCTCAACCATTCCATGTACCCTTCAGCATTTTCCCCACCTCCTGTGGTTCCTACCCCTAAAATCTCATATATGGAACTACTGAGCATCAGCAACAATACTGCATAAAATTCTTTTTCTTGGGAAAGTTTAAAAGTAAGTTCATTACAGCAGACGCCAGAAAAGACAGTAAGGAGAGCAGAGGAATGTTTGCTTAGACTACTCAAGAAGAAGAAGAAGAGGTGGACTTATTAATCCAATAAAACAGAGACTAAAGTCAGACGAGACTACTCCAGGGAGGGAGAAGAGCTACTGAAGCTGAAAAACAATGCTGGCACAAGAAATTAATGGGTATTAATCAGCAAAAGGGAAACAAAACAAAAATCAGAAGTTTCAGATCATTCAAGAACTGGCAGTGTGGACGGGTGTTCTAAAAGGAGTAGTGGGTGTCAAAAAAATCTACCTGTATTTAAGATGAAACCACTAATTCAAGAAAAAACAATTATATATTTTCCTGTAAGTAAAGAAATAAGCTTAGATCCCACAGATCCCACGTTCAGCTTTAGTCCATTTTCCTTGTTTGCACTTAATTCTCCATAAACTATTTACTACGCTAGATTTTGATGAAACATTTGATATAATTCTGCACAACTATTTGCACATTAATCTCTTACACCTAGACACTTTGAAGGATCTCTTTTCATTTTAAGAATTATCAAGGTATCTCAGGAAGAGCTAACGAACAACACAACTACAGGCTTACTTCATCAACCGTGCTCAGAACTGTCAGCTGGTACACCACATTCCAAGATGCAAAAGTGCCAATTTATAATCTGAAAAGCAAACACGAAACTAACATGCTCCATTCCTTCTTTGTGTACCAACTGCTGATTCACACCAATTCCTCGCTCTTCATGAAGTCAGAATTAAATTATAATTGTATTTGAAATACTGCATTGTATGCAGCTAGTTTTTGTTAAGATCAGAAGCCAACTGCTATCAGTTTCATGTGTAACTTGCCTTTATTTTTATCCCTGCTGTGAGGGAAAAAGGGATTACAAGCATCAGCAAGTTTGGAAATTCGTTCTTTTTTTTCAGGGGGTTGTATTCCAGTAACCCTCAACCAAAGGATCCTACATTTGTACCACTACATACTCCAGACCCACAAGCGACTGAGAAATTTTCAGGCCAATCTGTGTACTCATGTGGATTTCAGCAGCCTGTGGGGAAAAAAAGAATCAGCTCGAAGTAAAAAGTTCAACTCAGACTTGGTTACACTGTAAAGTAGGCTGTCCCACAGTCTCAAGAGAATGCTTGTAATGTTTAAAGGATGTTATGATCCACTTGAAGCTAAATACATCCATGAAATTAATTTCTTTAAGGAACGTATAGACAATAAAATGCTGTTGTGATAGGGAGCCTAGTTTACCTTAATCCTTTTTTTTAGTTTAGAACTGGAATAAGACTACAGTAAATTCATGAATATTTGACAGCAATCTATTTGAACAGTGAGATGCATAATCAGTCCAGCTTCCTATACTTCTTCCCCCTCTTTGTGTGTGTTCCAAACGTTTTCATGTCTTGATTCACGGGTAAGTTTGATTTTGCTTTATTTCCATTTTTGGTAATGTCTGAAAGTTGGTCTTTTCTGATGAGGTCTAATAAAAGGTCAATTCTGTTACTTAAAACACAAGGTGCTTCTTACTGGCTGAAAATGCTACTAGCTACTACTGAAGTCACTGAATTATTTCTATGAAGCTGGATCATTGTGTTCATATATTTATCCATCACAAGTTACAAATTCCATCCATTTAATTTCTAATATTTAACGTGAAGTCAGATCAAAACAGGTAGCGGAAGCTCATCACTGCTTTGGGCCTCTAGCAAGTAAGAGCACATCTAATTACAAAGGCAGTGGCTTCTCTTTCAGAAGAAGGGAGAAGGAAAGAAAGAAAGAGAGGTGCAGTGTTAAGTGGCTTTGAATAACTCCCCGAAACGCACAACATGGGAAGGAATCTTTCACTTAACCCTTCCTCAGCGAGGGCCCATCTCTGATTAGCTTGAGGTTCTCAGATAAACTTTCCACCTCATAGGCATCACAGACACTTCATGACGAAATTTTCAACACTCATGCACAAATGCTCAATCAATTCACACAACAACATGGGTTCTGTCACAGAAACAGGACATAGCCCTTAAACTCAAATTGCATAAAGAGCAGAGATTTCCAGTGCTGATGACTAATTCATTCATTCCACACCCAGTAACTTCTCTACAACCCTTTACCCAGTGATCACAGCCAGCTGTAAGTGCATAGTGTCACACTGCTCAACAAAAAGATATGGAACAATCTCAGTCACCAGCAGAAAGGGACCTTGCCTCTCACTCTGCAGCTGTGCCAAACGTTTCCGTACATCATCCACTGTGACTTCAAAAAACTCATCAGGAAGGTCTTCTCGGCCAGCAGGAAGTGGTTCCAGTAGGTCTAGGTGACACACAAGTGGCTCTCGTTCTACAAGCTACAGAACAAAAATGAGCTTTGATTAGTCTTAAATGCATTGCTTTGCTTATGCTATAAGGTTCCTGAAAAAAGTACAAGGACAGTATTTGCAAACTGAAAGACAGTCAGTGTGGCATTCATGTCACTAAGATTATACTAATGATATAGAGCTTGTTAGTGTTCTCATTCTTTATAGTTGATAGAGCTTGGGGCACAATTCCCCCCAGTAAGCAGGAGCAATCTATATTGTTGGGTGAGTCACACCCTAGCAGTTAACTGCTCTCCACTGTCAGCATAGGAAGCCCAGGGTAATAACCTCAGCAGTCATCTAACTTAAGGAGACATAACTCCTCTCCAAGGAGTGCCTGTGGAATCTCTTCACTTACAAAGATATTTTGCAGCTGAACCATACTTCTATCTAGTTACAAGCACTCAGAAATTGCTTCTGTCCCAAGACCACAACCTAACTCTCTGCTCTACTCCAAATCTCTCTCAGTATGTAATCACTTCCCACCTGAAGTGATTACACAAACCACTACTGGAGCGAAACACACAAGAGGCAGTTACACCTATTGGCTTCTGAACAATCCAAACTTTTTAAATCACAGAAATGTTTAAAGGCACAAAGCTTGGAAACAAACAGAATA
>Ga0065711_1041330_pt1 | contig 16235 bp, 14 predicted proteins | sample Hoacrofraction12_FD_59098 | JGI IMG/M metagenome (GOLD analysis project Ga0065711, IMG submission 59098) | Hoatzin crop microbial communities from Cojedes, Venezuela - Epithelial fraction 12 v2 (version 2) | ecosystem: Host-associated > Birds > Digestive system > Esophagus > Crop | place...
GGCCCCATCCTCCTGACACCCACCCTTCAGATATTTGTAGGCATTTATAAGGTCCCCTCGCAGCCTTCTCTTCTTCAGGCTGAACAAGCCCAGTTCCCTCAACCTCTCCTCGTAGTGGAGATGCTCCAGTGGTGCCGAAACCCGGGAACCTCACAACGTCCCCCCACCTAGCAGAGAGCTGTACCTTTTCCATCTGTGCTGCCCAGGGTCCCAAAATGCTGCTTAAGGAACTTTTCCTGATCAGGTGTCAAGGGGATTTCTCCCTCCGGCATGCTAGTACCCACATCCTCCTCTCCTTCCTCTCCCTCCAGGTCTGAGATGCCATCCACACTTAGGGGCTCAGTGCTTTCAGAATCTGGGAAAAGGCAAAAAAACTCAATGTTGTAATAGTAAAATCACAGTAACATTAGCCAGGTTAAAAAAAAAAAAATCAGCAAAGATGCTATATTGAACCTAGAATGTTAAAGCAAAAGTCGATGAAGTATTAAGTGCAATTCTCTAATCTACCATATCTCTCAAAGAGCTTAGCCTACAGGATAATCAATACTAAACCTGCTTCCTCACCTAGCAAGGTAACAGAAAGCCAAAGGTGCACAAGGAGAGTGCACTTCAACCAACTGCTGCTTCTACAGTGGCTTCACTGAAGTGCCTGTTCAAATGCATCTGAATCTTTACAGCAATACTAGGAAGACTAATAGGAGCGTGGCCTCAGTTCAGGATCAAGTATTAGAGATCAGGATAGCAACTGATGAACATAGCACAGAACCACCCCAGCAAGTTTCACATATAAATACACTTAGAATGTCTTTGCATCTTACCTTCATTCGGATGGTCTGGGCTGGACAGACGACTGCTGCTGTAATCTACGGAGCAGGCACTGTCAGGACTGTGTTTGTCTGGGCATCCATTACCATGATAACCTCTACTTAGCTTCCCATGGGGCAATGCTTTTACCTGGAACTCACTACAAGAGAGACAGGAAAGATACAGCACTAGAAGAGATATTTGCTTTACATGTAAAGCAGCACATTCTAACTTTAATAAGGCCTTGCCTGTGTTAGTAACACCTTTGATTACAAAAGTAAGGCTTTAAAGAGAAAAAGAAGTTGATTTCTCTCATCATTATACAGTATATTTTTTGCATTTCATTAAGCTTGGACAGCGAAGTCTCAAGGGGACTGTCTGACTTTCTGGGCGTTGTCAGCTTCCCGTGATTACCAGGCACCAGCACAGCACTGCCCTGGCTTGATTTCCAGCACAGGTAAGGAACAAATGTAGAGGTCTACGCAATGAAAAAGGGACTAAAACTAGGCCTACACCTGCATGACAGAAACCTCAGTTTGCCACAGATTTGAGCCCTAACATCCTATTTTTTTCCAAGTTTATGACCTGCTTCTTTGGGCAACTTCTGCGTTGCAAAATAGAGAAGATTCTGCGTTTGAGCAAGACTAATTTACTGAAGAACATTGTACAAAAAGACAATGTTGTAGGACAGGGTTCCTGATTTCTGTTGTGATTTCACTAGTCTTCTTTTGTCAAATGACACCAGCAAAATTCTTTTGCCTGATGCCTTCAGTTTTCCACTCTATGAAACATTTTGGTTTCAGATGTACTTCAATGCAAGGTAGGATGCAGAAGTCACTCAATGGAACTGAAAGGCAATTATCCCTGGCAGCTTGCAAACTCTGTATACTTTGAGATGTGTCCAGTCTGTATCCAACATCACCAGAGGCCTCCCTTTCTGACATGATGGAGCAGTACATGGGTCTGCTCTGTCCAAATGTTATCATAATAAAATTAAAAGTGTAAATAAAGAGACACTGGGAGAAACCTAGCAGCTTCAACTGCAAAATATTGGCATGCACTCTTGCATAAAAGCCCGTCTAAAGCTACCAGCCCACTCTTTGTAACAGAGCAGGAGGAGACAGAGGAAATTAAACAGCTATTAGCATCAGGTTATGAGGCGAAGGGAAGAATAAAATTCAGGGATGGAAAAAAAAAACGGAGCACAGAATGAAACAGAAGATTAAACGAGGTAAAACTAACACAGAAGAAACAGCAGAGGAAGAAAAAAAGGCCTCCAGTGTTGTTTTCAATTCCATCTATTTCCCATAAAAGGGTCATCAAAAACTACATTTGTTAAATTCTTGTCCAATTAGGTTTGAAATTGTCATAAATAATAGTGTCCTGTCACTTCTCCTGGGCAGATATTTCAGTGCCACGTATACACCACTGTTGGGTGGTTTTCCAGCTTCCAAGTTTTCCCTTGCTTATTTCCACCCAGATAAGGGAGCAAGCAAAAAGGCTGCTCCCAAGTTGTTTATTCAACGAAAAAAAAAGAAAACTTGGAGGAGGCTGCTAATGTGCAGTTTCCTCAGAGGAGAGATTATTTTAATGGTGTCTCCTTAGTTTCAGATTCCTTTAGCATCAGGCTGGCATAAAACTCTCAAATAAACATGCCTGGCATCAATCAAGTAGTAAGTCAACTCATCCAAGTTACCGCACAAGCTGCAAGCAAACTAAACCAGAAACAGCTATGCCATGCACAGCAGAGAGCTTATTTTTAACCTGCTAGGGTCTGTGGGATGGATTTCATCTCGGTCAGGGTAGATTACACACTCCTCACTCTCAGAAGGTTCCAGTTCCTGAGAGAAAATCCCTTCTTCACAAGACACAAGCCGAATCACTTGGGGTCGCACGCAAGATTGATTCTCTTGGGGAGGTATTGAGCTGCCAACCTGGTTTAAAAAAGAAAGAAAACTAGATATTACCAGTATTTTTCCTTAAGTCAGCAAGCGCTGCGCAGAGTAGAAATTATGCATTTCAGCACAGAATATGATCAGAAATCTGATCTGAAAACGCAGCACTCCTATGTCTATCCTGTTCCTTATTTACTAAAGTTCACAGACTACTGCCGTAGTTTCCTACTTTGTTTCCTGTTTACCAGAGAATTTTAGGGGATTGCAAACTATTGGACTCCCTATCCCTCTTTGACCACACGTCAGGAGCATAAGCCACATGGCAGCAGGTTCTTCCATTACCTTTTATAGAGTGATCAGACATAGTTAGAGAAGTCTGTGGGCCAAGGCTGAAAAACACCAATTTACTACACACAACAAGCCCAATCCTCTTCTCAGTCATGCAGTTATAAAAGAAGGAAAAGCTCTAACGAAGTTAGGCACCAGAACAGATTGCTACTGGAAAATAGGCATTAGCTTTCTGAGGTATGACCACGCATTACTTGCTGTGACCTATCAATACAAAGGTTAAAGAGAACTTCATAATTGAGCACAGCCCACAGCTAAGGGCATCGTAAGAGCTGCATTTGAGTGGCTGCTGGAGTCGAGAAACTGCACCCCAGCAGATTGAGCTAACAGGTAACCAGGCACACATCTGTAATTCTGAGGTCAGCTTCTCGGGTCGTTTTTGCCATCAATAATTAAAGAGCGAAAAGAAAACATGAGGTCTTCCTTGTTATTGGAAAGAAACCTTGATCCCATATGGGCTCTGCTATAAGATGGCAGAGTCACACGTTGCAGCAGTACTAACTACAGAAGAGTTATCTAAACAAGTTTCTCAGAAGACATTTAGAGCCACCTCCAAAGACATAAAGAATGGCATCAGGTAGTAATAAATGTAGGTAATAATAAACAGAGGCAGGACAGATGCACTCATTCTGATTCACCTCCTCAGAGTAGTACTGCCCTTACTTTGTTGATGTGCGCAGGAAGATCTGCCTGCTCTTCTCTGTCGTCCCCATTGCTGTTCTGAGACAGTGAGTCACGACTCGGAGAACGGGAAACAGAGAAAGACTCCAACTGACGCAAGTCAAGCATGGATTTCACAGTCATCTCTATGTTGCTAGTTGGCTGGGACCAGCGTCCACGTTGCCGCGGCATCTTGCTCATTGGTGCCTCTGAGCGCTGGATTGCTGCTGTCTCTTTGGCCTGAAGGAAATTGAAAGAGAGACAGTCTTAGGGACTCAGTCACGCTGATGGAAAAACAGGAGGGAAAACACAAGACCCACAGAAAAAACATAATTATGTCCATCTCCATAAAAGCCCCAAAGCTGTCTGTGAGCTTAAAATTCATCCCTTAATCATAAAGCATCAAGTAAAGATGATACTTCTGTTGCTGCTTACATAACTGAACATTCAAATGCCTCACTCGGATCCAAGTATATTATATCATGATCTTCAGCACCACATGAGATTCAGGTCAGAAATGAAAAGGCAAAAGCATGACATCTAATGGAAAGGTACTGAATTAAAAATCCCAAGTGCAACTGTCTCTTCAACTAGGCTCTATTTTGCCATTCCCAAGTCTCTTCACAATGAGGCTGCTCAATGGTTTCCCACCACAGCTGCACCTTTTCTACCAGTCCAAATGAAGTTCTTAATCTCCATAGGAATTTCTTTTCCAGTTTCTCTATGACAAGAAATACAATTTGAAGGTTTAGCAACTCACCCTCCTCATTTCCCAATGGGAAAGGCTTCTTGAGAGGGTAAGATCTGGATCTGGAAAGTGAAAAACATATATACCTAGTTGACATCCTTGGCCAACAGTTGAGCTTTTTAAAGACATCTTACCTCATCTTTCCTCAAAGGCAGCATTCCTAAACCTTTTGAAACAGCAAACCACTGTCAATACGTGCTTTCCCATAAACTACCAAATATTTGTATCAAAATTTTAATGGAGATGTACTGTTTTATATAAGATTTTCATTGACTCAGCAGATCCATTGTAGAACACTTGCCACAGTGCAGTGGCTCACCAAACGCCTGGGGAAAAAACCCTGCTCCAATACATTGTAGCATCTGTGGTAAAAATAGCTCAAATTAGTAATGGTAATCTCTGCTGTAAGTTTTATCAGACATCTCTAGAATCCTCTATGAGGTCTCTTGGCTTCTGTGGACTTCTAATAGCTTGTAGACCCAAGCCCAGGACACCAATTCAAAATTTGTTTGGCCAGTTGGAACTAGCAAGAAACCTGGCAATTTAACAACTGAATTTCTAATCAGAGAACTCCGAAATGTACCCCGCTTCAGACGCAGGTATGGGCAACTCCACATTACCCATTCATGTCAATACACCTGTTTCTGTCTTGGCTTTTCTCTTTCTGCCCATATCTTGTTATCCCTAAGCCGTGTCTCTCGTCTTCTTCCCACTTCACATTCTTGCCTTTTTTCTCCACTTCTGCCCACGCCCCTCTCCCATTTATACCTGAGTCTCTCTCATTGTTGCAGCTGGACTGAAAATGGAAAGACTGCAGCCCACGCAACTCATCTTCATCATTCCCTTCGTCTTCACCATCCTTATCGCTGTCTGATGAGAGTGCAGGCACAGAGGACAGGGCAGAGATGGACTCACGCCTAGGAGGCAGGAATTGAAAGGCGTATTATGGTCTATCTCAGTATCTTACACCAGGCAGCTCTCTGCCGTATCTCCATCCACACTCAGCAGGCTGCCTCAACTCTGTCAAACAGCCCTCACCCTAGCAAAACCATCTCTGAGAAAGAGAGCAAGTTAAACCCTGCACAAAAGGCGTGTAGAGCCTACCACAACAATTGTCTGCTATGTGTGGAAGGATGACAGAAATCAGAACAGAAGTAAACAAGTCTGAGAAAGTCAAGTTGAATCAAACTTGGCCTTCCACTTCAGACCCCGCCAACAGATAAGGTCAAGATGGTAGAGCATATTTGAAAGGCAAATATTTTTCCCACCCTTAAGCATTTCCTCTCTGGAACTGTTTTACACACCAAAAATGTCATGCAGATACTCCCTGTTTGACAGCAATTGGGTATACAACAAATTAACAGAGAAGAGACAGGTTCATATCAAGGATTGCACCACGCAGAATCTGAAGGCACAGCCCACACATCATAAGAGCACTGTGCTGCCTTTTTTAGCCTTCAGGCACAAGCAACAATGTAAAACATTTTGGGCAGATCTTTAATCAAAGTAGATCAGACAAGGTTCCCACACAGACCTCAGAGGCACTCCCAGCATAGAATTCCCCAATACCAATCAAGGACACTTACCAACACCAGACTCTGTCTTCCCTCTTTCTTCTCCTCTTCCCCTCCCTCCCCTCATCCCTTCAGTCAACAGAACCAAATGAACTAACCCACTTTGGACAATAACTGAACAAATGAAGAATCTCCAACAAATAAATTTGAGCAGTGCCCACTCCATGGCCTTGAGCTAGAGTGCCAAACTCATCATTAGTGACATTTATAGGATATCTCTGGTGGGTGTTGAGTGTCAAGCATTATTCATGAAATAAAAATAGCTCATCCACCAAATACAGAGCAGCCTGGGGAGGGACCAGCTTCTCCTGCAGCTGACATACAGCAGGCAGTATTGAAACATGGTTAAGAAGTAGTTAAGGTATTTTAATCTTTTCCCATACAGTGGCAAAACATTAACTTCGATTTTATCAGGAGTGGCTGAGCAGTAACTACCCAACCCTTTCAGATGAGCTTTAGGTGTTCTGGCAAGAAGAAGAGTGAAACTGACTGTAGTCTGCAAAGTCCTCCAGTGAGACAGTTTCATGTTGGCTGTCCTCATCTACTTTTGACATTTGAGTTTGTCAGTCTCTTCACCTTTTCTATTGTCTCCTTCTGTGTCCATTTTGTCACTCTCAGGTTCTTGTGTCTAGGCAGGGGAATCCCATACAAAGGTCAGGCACCACTACATCTGAGGTTACACCACGTTTCATCCCATGAGGTATATTACATTTACATATAGTAGGGAATACTAACTTTGTATCAGTAACTATTATAGCGTCCTTCTGCTTGTATTCTTCATGGTTGTTTGAGGAGTTTACTGAGACAGAAGGGTTGGATTATTAGACATTTTAACATCTAACTGGTTGAATACCTCACTATGATGAGGTGATATAGCAAGACAAGGTTATGTGTTTGCTAAACTCCTGTATGTACTGTCATCGGTGTAAATGGAGGAGGAAGGATAGTTAACGATGTGGTTTATGTTGCAAACAGAAAAATGGCCTCTGTCCGTCAGAAAGTGACTGACAAAATTAGTAAAGGGGGAAAAAGTATGTTCCAATATCCTCGAAGGAGCTGAGTAAGAGAATGCAAAACATACTTTGGAAGTCAGATGGGCCTTTTTTTATACCTCACAGGAAGTGCCAAACAAATTATGAAATCACATGTGTCTGATACAAATGTAAGGTCATCCTACATTATCCCAGAAAAAATTCCATGCCCCTCCGCTTTCACATCCTCCAACTCAGATATGCTATGCTTTTCAAACTCAGTCCAGTGACTTGAAGGAAGATAACTGAACGGGGCTTTCAAAAGGACCTTTGGCCCACTGACTTGAAACTGAGATACTCCTGAAAATGAAACCTAGGTTCACAAGGTCTTGAGTGTTTTAACTGTTGTGCTTGTGCAAGTCAATCCCTCAGTTGGACTTCACTACTTTCTCTCTTCTTTCCCTGCCTTCCTCTATGTTTTTTGGATTTTGTTCTAAGCCCCTCTGTTGCACACATCTCCTCAACTCTCTTCCTCAGTTCTTGTTCATGCTTAGATGGAAGTCAGAGTAACGTAGGGTAAGGTTTCAAGCACACGAGCTGCTGCCAAATAAGCACCACACAAGAGCATTTTCAATGCGAAGGAGTAAGACTTCTGAGGTTTGCTAAATTCCTGCTGAGAGTGGGTTCAGCCAAACCCCAACAAAGCATCACTATACCAGAACGTGTGTTTCAGGGTAGCTGTTCCAGAATAGCATGTACAGACATGTCCACTTCTCAAGATACAAAGGGGCTGACACAGAACAAGGATTTTAATTGTGCTTGCTCCTGTCTTCTTCCTTCGCTGAGGAACTGTCCCATTCTAAGGCCATGCCTGGATCTTGTTCTGTAGGGATGGTCATGATACCAGACAAATATTCAGAGCATAGCGACGCTTAGGTTGTAATGATGTAGGGCAGAAATGCTTAGGTCATAGTGACATTGTTTAATTTAGGCCTGACTACTTTGTACAGACAATGCATGCCTTACTAACAGTCATGCACTTGAAGAGGAGCTAGCAGACTGATAAAATGGGAACATCCAGCCCAGAAGGCACCGAAAGCTGGACAACTGCTGCAGAAGCATGAAGTTAGCAAAGATACAGGGTAACCACGAAAAAGGCAAAGGTGGCAGGAGGAGATCACAACCACCGACTCCATTCAGAATCAAAAAGACCGCACTCCCCCTGGCTTACGAGCATGCGTAGTTAAGTAAGGAAGGAGAATACTTCTAAGATAAGTGCGTAACGTGATGAACCAATCGGAACGTAACAACTAATCTCTTTGTTACTGTAAGAGTATATAGTCTTTGTGACTCTGCTAAGCGGTGTGCTAGCCTTGTGGAATTATCACCTAGCAGCCATATCTGCACAAATATGCAATAAAGACAATACCTCTGCTCTGTGTGTATACTGGTGTACTGCACACCAGGCAAATGATCCTACTTTTGGGACAACAGTCAGAATCAGTTGCACTGATCGGTCTGGCAGTATGGGCAGACAGGTCAATGGCAGGGAAGGACCTTCAGCTACCAAGTCTTCAGGACACATATATAGACTTAAAAGTGCCACATGTCTTTACAGAGTTCTAGTGTTAAGACATTTGATTTTAGGTACTCTGTATTCTTTTGCATGTCCTGAATTCAACCCTTCATTCTCAAACAAAAACAAAACAGACAAGAATAGCAACCATCCATTTAAAAAGGTATGTTGTCAGCACTTGCATTCTGATCTTGTGCTACTTAAACCCTCAGCTTTAGGGGCATATTTATGAAACTAACATCCTATGTGGTAGGGATCACTAGCAGATTGCCTGCCTCACGCCCTCCAAATGCCTAACAGTTTTAAAAACAAAGTTACCCTGCTTTTCCCCACAGAAGGGTCACAGTGCTGCTGACTTCAGAGTTTCCGTGGTGTTATAATTGCAGTAGTCCAGCACGGACTCAGGCACCACTTCTGATCTGGCATCAAAAGCCTCCCCCATTCTGAGCCCTGGAATCTGCACATCTTTCCTGGACTGGACCAAAGCCTCACTGAAAATTTGATAAGGAGCTATTCTTTCCAAATATATCTGACAGCACGCAGTACTTCTTCAACATACATATGTAAGTTTTAGACAATTTAATTTGGACAACATTTCTATCTTCTGCTATTTATACTAGAGCTTCAAGGAAAGTCACAGAAAAAGTGACTTTTAAAATTAAAAAATATAAACGCTCAGCTGAAACATGACCATAAGCCCTGCAAACGTTCCACAGTAAAATCAATTTATAGCTTCCCTTCCAAAAATTTGAAACAAGCTTTTCTGAACAATAAAGGCATACTTGGACCAAAATCAAAATCCTATTAAAAGGCCTTTACATGGTTCCTTCTCTGAAAATATAAAAGCTTCAAAATCAAAATGTATGAGCTATATCAGCTGAGTATAAGTTCTATTATCCCACACAATCAAAGCTCCTCGTGTTCAGCAGATGAAAGAATAGCACACATCTGCAATTAACACAACCAGAGGCAGAACTGAAAGGCTCTCAGGGGCACTATGGATAAGTGTGGGTCATACAGGTCAGATTAGTTCCAAAATAACCCAATGTCCCATAAAGGCATGCCAGACAAATCCTTCAGAAGAGAAACATTAGTCTCTCTAGAAGTTTTTGGAAGGACTGAAAAGGCTGGGACTCTTCAGTTTGGAGAGAAGGTTGGATGGAGAGGGGTTATGATAAAGGTTTATAAAACCATGAGGACTACAGATACCTGCAAGCAGAACAATAGTTCACCAAAGCTCACAACATTCAGAAGCAGGAAACTTTCAACGAAACTAGCAGGAGTGTGGTTTAACAGAGACAAAAAAAGTCCTTTCCACAGAGAACAATGAACCTCAGGTACTGGTCACCAAAGGAGGTCGCAGAGGCAGACAATATTACAAAGTTCATAAAGGATTTATACAAATTCAGTGGACAATGGGTCCATGACAAAATACTAAAGGGAACAGGCAGAGATGTACCTCCTAACATCCCTGATACCACAACTGAGCATGAGTCAAATGGACCACAAAGGTTCATACTGCAAGGCTCGCAGTATCTCACTAAATAGCATCTTCCGATGCCACTGTCACAGGCAGAATTCTGGGCTTCATGGAGCATTGGTTTGACCCAGAAAAGCATCTTGTGCGTGTTTACCATCCCAACGTTACTTACCTGGGCCAATCCCTGCCCTGTCAGTCACAGCTGGATAGAGACAGCACTGTCCTGAAGTGGAAATCTTCAGCTCCCTGATGCTGCCTCACTTCAGTTTTGTTTCCCCAGTATGATTTTGATTATTCTTCCTGCCAAATACTCATACTATGGAACTAGCATAATGCATTACTCCCCCCACCAAATTCTAGCAATACTGTTCTAGCAAAAATCTAGTAGGACAAAGGACATATCACCAGGCAAGAAGCTTTCTTATAGTACTGTGAGTCCACAAGGTGCAATCCAACTCTCCACTGCAACCTACATAGACAGGTTTTGGAAACATAACCAGAACAGATACAGGGCATCTAGAAAGCCAGTCTTACTCAAGTTCATCGGTTTTCCTTCTCCCACCTCAGTAACACTGGTCCAATAGGCTCTTCCTCCATATTCAGTCCCAATCCAAAATGCTCTGGAATTTTGTCTTTGCTGATCTCCAGTGACCACAGCAGTCGATGACAACTGAAAACAAGCTTTCAAAGCTGACCAAACAAGTAGATTCCAGGCTTGCAAAGAGGTTACCAAACAAGTTTAATAAAGTCCTGGGCTTGGCGTGGCACTAACACCGCCCTTCAGCAAGCCTCTGTGACGGAAGCAAGTATCACCTAATGCGGAAGAGGACTGGGATTATCTGTCACAGGCTGAGCCTCCGTAGGGTAAAGCTGCAGCTGCTGCAATAATGGAGAGCTATAAAAAGCACATTGCTTGACAGCTCCAGAATGTTGGCTAGAAAAAAGGCTTCCTGAGTTCTCCTAACATCACTACCAAAAGCACTTGTTAGACAAGGCTCGTTTCAAGAATGAGCAGATCAAGACTTTCCCAAATGAAACTATGCAGACAGACTTGTTTCAACATTACTTGCTCCCAAGGGGAGTGGGAAGATCATTGTGATACTCAAACACAACAACCAGTGTAGTAAGTCCTCCAGTGCTTTGGCACTTCTACATCCAGAACTCAACTTGTAGTCATTTGGAGTAGGAAAACTGTGACACGTAGCATCAAAAATCTGTGTTTTTCCCCACTGTGACCCTGTATCAGCTCCGCCAGGACTCTCTCCTGCATTCCTTACAGTCAAAATAGTCTCAGCTACTTACTAACTAGAGAGAAACCAAATATATTACACTAATAATCCATAATCCTCTGTCACACTAGTTCTGTTTAAAAACAGGGTCTGTGTTTAAGCATCACTTTTTAAAGAAAGGTCACCAGATATATTTAGATCTATTGAGTTTGTAGGCTGTGACAGTTTGTTTTTAGATACGTTGTTTACCGAGCAACAAATAATAATATGATTTAGCTGCCAAGAACTTTTCCCATGGAAATTATTTTTATATTTATTATTTATAATTATTTTTAGGTCACCTTTTTCAAAGCCTCTGGAAAACAGTTAACAAAGAGACAGCACAACTGTAAGGACTCCTTCAGAATTATGACGAACATGGCAAATTGACATGGTTCACAGGTATACCTCAGTACCGACGCTGCAGAAAACAGCCTTTAAATTGCATTCAACCTAGATCCAGAGAATTTTGTCCATGAAGGAGCAAAGCTTCCCTGGTGGTATGCTGTGTACCAGCCTCAGTATTGCTACGTAAACTGCTTATTAAAGTTTCTGACCACATCATTAAACTAAATTAAGACACAAGGGGTATTGCATACACATTGCAATCAGTGAAGCAACACTAAGAAAGTCTGTCTGGAAGATCACAGTCAGACTTCTACATCCAAAGGAGGTGGGCACAAAAACCACGGCAAATCCAACAGAATAGTAAGAGAACTTTTGGAAGACACTATCAGAGAAGATAGCAGAAACCTTACAGTTGAATCCCAGTGCCTCACTTATCACATTAAACCCTACAAAGCCAGCCACCTCTTCTCAGCCTACTCTGCTTACCTCATGAGTCCAGCTGTCTTGTGCAGAGGAGACTTTTCTGCCTGCTTGCCCCTCTGCTTCATGTCAGACAGTTGCTGCCGCATGTTGATAGTCATCTCTGAGCTCAGACGCCAGATGAAGATACAGCTGAAAGACGGAAAGGCGAGGCTGGGGTCAAGTCTCAGTTCAATTTATTGATATTATCAATTCCCACCACTGAGTCAAACAAGAGCCCTTCTGTCTGTGGCAGGGAGAGACACACGCAGAAACAGCTTCACAGATACTCAATTCCATCAGAAGCTTCATGGCAAAAGGGTAAAACCTGCCGGGTAAAGACTCCCTGTGGGCAACAGCAACTGCAGAGATACTTGCACAGACTTCTCTCTGACCCTATACCTTTATTTGACTATCTGACCAGCTGCGGAAGCAAATGCCACAACAAGTCCCTCCATGGTCAGCAGGGTAAGTGGAGCCTACAGATGTCCTCTGCATCATCTAACAGTGGCTAAGCTGCAGCCTTCGATCGCATCTACCCCAATGGGCAAGGCTTTCCTAATGCCTGCCATCCCACGGAGTCTCTGTGGTGTAATTACAGTTAAGCTTATGTGGCAGTACTTTTTGCAGTCAGGGTGCTCCTAATATTTCACTTGGGCTTCCTACAGGAAAATTCTAAGGAATTTGATTGAATTTGGCCAATGGACTCAAAGTGTTTGAGAGAAACAGTGTGATCTCATTGGTCTCATTTTCTTCAGAAATTTGGCTATAAATTAATAATAATTAAAAATCCTCATCATGTTAGAGAATGCTGTATCTCATCTTCAGCTACTAGAAAGTAAAATGACCAGCATTTTCTTTGAAATTTAACCTCAGTTTTAACTAATTCTTTTCACCTCACCCATCTTTCCTGTCTATCTGGGTATACTTACACTGATGTAGAAACAGAGGTGGTGCTTCTGCTATCACTTATAAAACCCTGCACCCTATTTTGGAATCCAAAAAGAATTTAATCCAGTTTTTCAAGACCCAGCAGTGCCATCATACTCATGGGTACTCCAATTCACAAAGGAATTTTCAATGAGGAGCTTTCCCTTCTTCCTTGCTAGTCTGTAAAAATTCATTTGCTCTGCCATTTTGAAGAATGACCATGGACTTTGGTCTCCCTGACATGAGGCAAATGCCCCAAGCGCCAGGATCCTGAATGCCTGCACTTTCTCCATTTTTCTCCTCCCATGAGAAGACATTTTCAAAGGTTTTTATCTCCATAGCACACAAAAAGAAAACAGAAACCCCACTTTGCAGCCTGTGGAGATTTTAATTAAAAACTAAAAATTCCCTTCTTGCCCTCACTCCCTTTGTGAGAAAGCTCTGGAGCGTCACTCCCAGCTACTGAAGTCACACACAGACAGACGCTTCCCATCACAGTGAACATGCTGTCATCCTCCCACCCCAGCTCTTCAGCCAGGAGAAAGTGGTGAGGCACTGCACCTGGGAACTATGGCAACCCGGGGCAGCCAGCTGCTTCCCCTCAAGCAGCAGCTCTCTCGAAGGTAAGAGCAACCATAATCTGCTGCTAAGAAAATACTGAAAAGCAGGAAACAAAATTCAAAAAGCAAATTTGGCTTGTTCATTTATCCCACCCCCACAGCTACCAAACCTAGAGATACACAGCCAACAGCATGAACTATAAATACATTAGCATTCAGCACAAAGCTCTACAGAAGCATGCTCCCACCTACCCCTTTTGCTGCCTTTCCCCCACCCCCCTTTGCAGTACTTTTCTTACATGGGTCTCCCAGTCCTTGCGCCCTTCCTCGTCTCCGTTTTTCTTTCTGTTCTGTTTCAATCTTTGCACATGCTGCTGTGTGTGAACAGACTATTTTCCCTATTCTCCTTTGAAAAACATGCTTTCTCATATCCTTACAGAAGAGCTCTCCATTAATCCTGTCCTCACTTCTCACTGACCTCCTCCATACCCTTAGTGAAGAAAATGACCCTTTCGCTCATGGAAATGGTCAAGAAATGAATGGTGCACTAAATCAAAAAGATTACTGGGGACCTCAAACCTTCCATGATTCTGGAATTTATCAGAAATCCACCACAAAAGGACTCTCTCTTCTGCAACTTTTCTCCTAATCTGTTTACACACATAAAAGGAAAAGAGAGAGGAAAACTAAATTATTTACTTTTTACTGAAAGACAGAAATAATCAACTAATACAATTTAAAGTGATATATTGTATGTTCTGTAACAACTCACCCTCTAAAAGACTTTTTCCGGTTCAACAGTGTTTTATTAATAGAAAAGAGAAAGACAGAGAGAATCTGGATGCTTTGGCCTTGAAATAACACTCCAGGAACCATCTTTTTCAAAGGAAAAATTTTATTTTCCAGTAAAGAGTGGGGACAGGCTTGTACCTTTTGCAGCTAGACAGGCTCATTCACTTGGTGAAATCTCATGAACAGGAGTACTGTAAGACAAGGTTTTGGCACCACTGGTCAGAACATCACAAGCTGCCTTACATTGCAGACCGGAAGGCTGGTAAGGGAACAGGCCACACCCCTCTTGCCTTTCCAGCAGGCAATAGTGCCTACACTCAGAAAACCACACGGGCGTCTCATTCCATGGAAGGATAATATAAGCTCTGTGAGCTTTGCCAGCAGCACAAATTTAGGGTTCAGAAAACTCTGAGGTTTATTTGCAATTCATAAAACATCCCTTGTTAAAAAAAAAAATTTCTGCCTTCCTTCAGGACACATGTTAAATCCAGTGTGAGCTGGCATGAACTGATACCACACAAACAAGCAAACGCCTCTTACCTGTCACCAGAAACAGAGATCAGATGTTTGCAGTCATTACTGAATTTCATTCCGGTTACAATCTCTGTGTGAAATAAAGCACAAGGAAAAGAAACCTTCCCTGAATTATTCCAATAGGCAAAAGAGATCATTAGCCAAATAGCCTATCTGTCCTCGGTAACTCAAATTCTGATTAAAGCCACCACACTTCACAGATCAATATGCTCCATTTACCATAACCATTTAACAAAGAATCTAGGCTTGACATGGAAAGGGTATTCCACAGCAAAATAAGCACGAAGACTGAAGTCTCTTTTTGCCTATAATAGAATACACCCTGCACGGCAGGAGCCGAGCGTATATCATACTGAAACTTAATATATGCTGAAAAAACACTGACTACTTTATAGGCTATTAGAAAAACTGTGTGAACAAATATGTGGCCTGACAGGTGTGTCTGTGCTTGTGTTCTGCAACACAAAATGCAGTGTGAAAAAAGTTGAAATTGCAATGTAATAAGCTATTACAACTTCATCCAACTATAACCTACTCCAAAATATCCACTGGGTAAACCTTGGTGGGGAGGAACCTTCAGAAAGCTTTGACAAGTATCAGACCCTACTATTTAGCGATCGGCAGAAAAAATGCATTTCCAGCAGTTTACGTGCCTTTACCTGAATGTCCATACATGGTTGCAACACACTCGCCAGAATAGAAATCAAAAATAGAGAGATTCTTATCAGAACAACTGGTTGCAATATAAAGACCGGAGGGATCCATTTGCACCTGGTTTAGGAGATAAGAGAAGTGCAAAGATCCAGTGAGAAAATGCCTTCAAACTGCATGAAAATGATCCAGCATACCCAAGACAGTCATAGTAGTTAACAGAATAAAATTCAAGTAGCTCCCACAGGACTCCAATTGAGTACCAGGCTACCTGGCATCCCAGGACAAATCTCCAACCTGACTAAACTGTTCTCTTAAAACTATCTCCAACCTAACCAGAGACTAAAGGCACTTACGTTAAATGCCTTCATGACTGTGAAGGCACCACCACCAATGAACGGACTTATACCTCTCTCCCCTACCTCCTTTTAACCACTGGGGTCTTACTTTCTTCTATCTTAGGATCATAACAAAACAAAACATCCACACATGCCAAAACACCCCTCCTCCCCAAAAATACTCAAGAGCCGACAGAGTTAAGTGAAATATTAAAAGACTCAATCTTGAGGAGAGAAACCAAAAACAGAACTCAACACTGCTGAGAAATTGTCTTTGATAATGATGCTGTCAAATCTCC
>Ga0065711_1008488_pt1 | contig 16234 bp, 11 predicted proteins | sample Hoacrofraction12_FD_59098 | JGI IMG/M metagenome (GOLD analysis project Ga0065711, IMG submission 59098) | Hoatzin crop microbial communities from Cojedes, Venezuela - Epithelial fraction 12 v2 (version 2) | ecosystem: Host-associated > Birds > Digestive system > Esophagus > Crop | place...
GGCCTGCTGTAGGTGACCCTGCTTCGGCAGGGGGTTTGGACTAGATGACCCACAGAGGTCCCTTCCAACCCCTACTATTCTGTGATTCTGTGATTCTGTGATTCTGTGAACCTCAGCTCCACAGGGTTAGGTATTATCACTTACTGTTCTGAAGTCTATTTCAAATGTTTCTTTCTTCTTTTAAACCTTCCTTCTTTGCAACCGAAGGAGACACGCTTGACTTCATTTTCTCCTCTACTAAATAAAGAGTAACACATTTAAGATGAACTGCGTGTGATGTCAGGCAGAGTAGCCAACATTCCTGTGACTTTGGACACCAGATGTTCTCTAGGAAAATGTTATGACTTATAGGCACATTTTAGTCCCAACTATAATGAGTTTAGAGAAAATAGTGTGATATAAACCTGGAACTTAAAAGGAGAGAGCCAAGTACAGTATAAACAACCGCACTGGCTGTTGACATCAGGCAATGCTCGTAATCACTCACTGAGTTGGGAATTTGCAATACTCTTCAGCAGAAAACCTTCATTTCCAGCCTATCATTTAAAAGGCTTCTTGCAAAAGTTTGAACTTGCATCACAATGAAAACAAGTCATAAAAGATGCTTCTTATTTCCTTATTTGACGTCTTACATGATTTACTATTTAAAACACACATTTTGAAGGCACAGTTCAGGATTTGAATTCAGGGTTGTTTATACATTTTCTAATTCCTGTTTATGTGAAATGCAATAGTTACAGGTAGCACTCAAAGGGACTTGAGGGCTTATCATGGGATTTTCTGCTAATAAATCTAATTCAGTAGTATGTTCTTCAGTGCAAATATATAACTGAGATTTCTAAAACTAATATTTTAGATTTGGCTACTCAGGGGATCTTTATTCAAAGCCTTTTTTTTAAAACTCAGTACCTATCTATGTTGCCTTTTTTTTTTTTTGTCTCATTTGAAATGCAGCCATGGCAAAGGTGATTATCATATATTATGGAGCACTAACTTTGCATTACTTAGTTGTCTTTGAAGCTATTTACCAGTTGCTTACATCTGAAGAGAAAGCTAAAGAAATAACTGCTTACTTTCTATTTAGAAATCAAATCAGAATTAATGGTATAAAAATAAAGATCAGAATTTGATAAAAGGAAACATTTCATGGCAGACAAGTAATTAGGTAATGGAAAAATGCTTTGTACTGATGAACATGAGTCACCTTCATTAATGGTGTTCAAAAATAAGTTAGATACATTTCTTATTGGCTTACTGTACAGGAACACCATGCTCCACACAGGAGGTCGTACCGTGTGATCTGAGAGATCTTCTCCAGCTGAATAACCAAAGTTTTTACAAGAAACAGAAATCATTACAGATCAGTGAGTTTTTCTTCATTATTGTTGAACTGGAATATAGTGATTTGCCACAAATACTGTTTAAAATAATCTCAGCATCTTTCATTTGGCTAAGTAAAATCTTTTGCAGTCCTTCTACATGAGCTCACTGCTTTGACCCAAATTCCTGGCATAAGGGGTCCCAAACTGTGGTATGTGTATACTACTAGTGGTACAGAGCCAATTCAGAAACAGAATATGGCCTGACATGAAAAGCCTCACCATGCTGCATGCTGCCTGCTACCATCGCTACTTCTGATGGTGAGAGTTTGCAAAAAAAGTCTGCAAAGAGGTTACAGTTGAAATTCAATATACTAGCAATTCCTCCTACTGGTTGAATGACCGAGCCCAGAGAGTGGTGAATGGAGTGAAATCCAGCTGGCAGCTGGTCACGAGTGGTGTTCCCCAGGGCTCAGTTTTGGGGCCAGTCTTGTTTAATATCTTTATCAATGATCTGGATGAGGGGATTGAGTACACCCTCAGCAAGTGTACAGACAACACCAAGATGGATGGAATTGTTGATCTGCTCAAGGGTAGGAAAGCTCTGCAGAGGGATCTCGTATGACGTTCAACAAGACCAAGTGCTGGGTCCTGCACTTGGGTCACAACAACCCCATGCAACGCTACAGACTTGAGGAGGAGTGGCTGGAAAGATGCCCAGTGGAAAAAGATCATGGGGTGTTGGTCGACAGCCGGATGAACATGATCCAGCAGTGTGCCCAGGTGGCCAAGAAGGCCAAGGGCATCCTGGCTTGTATCAGGATTAGTGTGAGCAGCAGGAGTAGGGAGGTGATCATGCTCCTGTACTGGGCACTAGTGAGGCCACACCTGGAGTACTGTGTTCAGTTTTGGACCCCTCACTACAAGAAGGACATTGAGGTGCTGGAGTGTGTCCAGTGAAGAACAACGAGGCTGGTGAGGGGTCTAGAGAACAAGTCTTATGAGAAATGGCAGAGGGAACTGGGGTTGTTTAGTCTGGAGAAGAGGAGGCTGAGAAGGATTGCTCTCTACGACTACCTGAAAGTAGGTTGTAATGAGGCAGGTGTTGGTCTCTTTTCCCAACTAACTAGCGACAGGATGAGAGGCAGTGTCCTCAAGTTGCATCAGGGGAGGTTTAGATTAGATATTAGGAAAAATTTCTTTGCTGAAAGAGTGGTCAGACATTGGAACAGGCTGCCCAAGGAAGTGGTTGAGTCCCTATCCCTGGAGGTGTTCAGAAAATGTGTAGATATGGCACTTCAGGACATGTTTTAGCAGGCAAGGTGGTGATGGGTGGATGACCTTAGAGGTCTTTTCCAACGTTAATGAATGATTCTATACATTATAAAAAGTGCTATAATATATTTGCTAATATCCCATACATTTGGAAGTGGAAAAAATGGAGCACTGGAGAAGCAAGAAACTTTCCTATTCTTTTTCCTGACTTAGGTTTTATGTTAGTGACTTAAAGTCTCTCTGTTAGAAAGAATACTAAAATTACACAGAATAATAACGTTTCCTTGTGATGATACTGGCACCTTTTTTTGCATGTTACAGTGACACAACATAGTTACATTTCTACAAGCTTACATATCTGCTTTTCTTTCCTCTGGCTTTTGTATCTTTAAATTTTACAGCCTGGTACCATGCTTAGAAAAATGAATTGTGTGTACTAGCCTGGTTACTTATTATTTTCTGCTACTTGGTAAGCAAGAATTCAGACTTGGACTCCTATGTCAACATGCAGTTTTTGTCTTCAGATCAAGGGGAATTTTTAAAAATCATTTACCTCTGGGACTGTGTGTTTTTATAAGAAAGTACAGATATATTTGCAAAAATATGAACTTTTTTTCATTGTTTTATAGGGTAGCAATTATGTGACTTTGCATGGCAACATAATTTTCTCTTGTTCGTTTGTTGTATATGGTACATTACAACTCCATCAATTCTTATAGTAGGTACAACGTGAGTGCACAGAAAAATAAGAGAGATCAACAGAGCAAAGTTTTCACTGAAACCAGGACTATATATTCAGAAAAATTCAGAAGCTTTCCTCAGTTTTGACTTTTAAATGCGAGGTTGTCTTCCTGTTTGTATCTGCCTTTGTGACTTGCAGGAGAGTAGGACAGATATGTACATATATATATATATATATATACTCTCCTATGCACAACCATGGACTCAGTTGTGCCAAACTAGAAAGACTTGCCCCGCTTGAAGACTCAGAATGTCCACTCCAACTTCAAAAGTCTGTCATTTCCCCTGCTTCACTATGTACAAAAATTTTTGGTCTAAAATGCTGTATCCAGTGGTGGAACTGAGTAGCCAGACTGGCACTGATTGGAAGACCGACTTCGCCCAGCAGGAAAATCAGTTATGGGGAAATCAGGAAATAATTTCATCTCAGCGACTGAAGGAGCCTGTGATCCTCCTCACACTGGCTGCCAGCCCCAGCAGGAGACAGGGACCTAATGCAGCAACCTGTCGAACCCGTCCCTCTCCCGATTCCTTCATCCCCTGCACAGGCTTCACGTTCAGCCTCTCCTGTTGCAGCACAACCACTGCTACTTACTGAGGGAAGACTGCTGCCCCAGGCCATGGGCTGGGGGCAGAAGCCTCTCTACTTGCTTCTGGATCAGCCCCAGGTTAAGAAGTTACTCAAAGCAATGAAACCCTCCATCTGATAGATATTCTGTGCCTCCTGTGCACATACCTGCAGTTTGCTTGCCTTTGTGCTTGTACAGCATAGGAAACTGCACCAAGAAGCGGAAACAGTGATGCTCAGTTGCTCATTAAACCTGGGTTTTTGTTAATGCACATATAACATTTTTATAGGCAAATGTATTATTTACGTGGCTCCAAGAGTGGGCTATATTATTTGATCTGTACTATACGCATTGCCTTGCAATACCTAGAGTTGCAGACACTTCAGAAGCTCTGCTGAATCTGTACTTGAACGTGGTTACTTCTGCTTTCTTTTCAATCAGAGGAAGATTTTAGAATAGGAATTACATATGATTTCTTCAGTTGGGGTAGCAGTTCACGTAAGGTCAGCCCTAGACAACAAAGCCAAAGAGTGCAGCCTTTAAAGCCCAAAGCTTGAAACAGAATAGCTCAAAAAGCAAACTTTCCAAATAAATAAAAAAGAACCCAAAACAATCTGAACAAAATTCCTGAGATAAAATGTATTAAGATAGCTGTACTTTTAAGGACAAATGTGAAGTATTTTCTACTAAGCATATCTAAGGATTTTTTTATTTCTTTTACCCAGACTATGCTGGGACAGGATGATAAGATCAAACAAAATTGTTATTCATATACATATATGGAAGATTAATCTCTGAATTCGAATCTTTAGCTCCATATTTAGAATATAATGATCATTTTCAGATTTTCTTCATATGCATATATAAAAACACGCATGCGTGCACATGCGCATGTACGCATTTAGTACCCATAAATATTTAAGAATTTCTAAATTTAGATATGGATTTGCCATATAAGAACACTTTGCAAGCCATGTTTATAGAATTACATCGTCAATGTAACCTGCAGTGGGACTGCTAATCAAGTATGAAAAGAAACCATCTAATATTTGATGATGAAAATTGCTTTAGAGTGACTGATTGTGCTAATCAATCTTCGCCAAGTAAATCACCACTGAAAGACAGTCAATAATTATAGGATCTTTCCCTGTAACTGAGTAAGAAGAGGAACAAAAATAAACTCTCACAGCAAAGCCGTCCTCTTCAGTAAACAGAGCAGTTTTCTTTGCTTCCAACATGTTGGAAAGAAATTTGGATAATGCGTCCAAGTTGCCTTAGCTTTCGGAAATATAATTCTTGTTCTGATTGAGCTAACGGTCATAAAATTGGCTGTTAAAACTAATGTATTCAACAATTCTCACGAGCTGTCTACAAACAGGTTGCAGTCTTACTAACTGCTTCATGATTCACAAAGCTTTGACAGCTTTTATAAAAATGTGTCCACTTGTGGAATTTTACAGTTTAAAAGAAATGATTTTTCCTTGCTCCACTGTTCAGAAAATTTTCAGATAAAAGCAATTATCAGAGGCCAGCTCCAGTAAGAAATAAGTATTTTTGATAAAATTATTATTCAGATTATGCAGATTATGCAGATTATGATGGATAAATATTTACAGATAAATCATTGAAGTGGTAAGCTCAGCAGAGCAAATTCACAGGCCTCAGCCAAGAAGTGTCCCAAGAAAAAGAATTAGTTGGATTGTCATTAGAAGCGCAGGACACCAATGCGTTGGAAGAACCTACACAGACCAGAGTGGAACCTCGTATGTGCATGACAGAAGCACTAAGAGCTGCAACAGGGCAATAGCCTGAAGGAGTTACGCACATGCATGCTCTTTGTGAGTGGCATTTGTGAGAGTTACGCACAGCTCTGGGGTCCTGTCAGATGTAGTCTTTCACTTAGCACAGACAAAAGTCTCTTGGCTAAGGCAGCTGGGAAGGCCTTGCAGAGCTCCAGCCAAGTCCATGTCCCAGTGTCCAAAGTCCCAAACTGTGTCGTGGCACTTGCCGTATAGGGGATGAAAGTGGAAGCAAATTCATACGTGGCATGTCAATGGTCCAGGCTGCTGCTGTGCTTTGATTGCTCTGCGAGCTTCTTGGAAACTTTTAATGCCAACGCAAGGTTGACTTTCAACAGGTTCAGCAAGTTAGGGTCCAGCTAGACAAGTCTTTGGCCATAAAGTGCCAAGGCAGTTGCAATCTTGTGGGAAAAGGTAAGCTAAAGAGCCTACATCAAAGCATGCAAGAGCAGGAAATATATAATTTCAGCTGAAACATTTAGCAGAGAAATGAACTTCCAGACTAATGATGGCATTCAGGGTGCACTGCAGGAGCCTCTTTCAGAGGAGCTTTCTCTCCATCATTAAATTAATGGGGATGGAGAACAGTAAAAATGCCGTGTTTACCCAGAGTAAAACCTCCTAAACTAGGAAGCAGGCTCCCAGTAAGGAACCTATCATGCATATCTAATTAACCAGAAAATACTTAGATACTGCAGTGAAGAGTGTCAAAAAACCTCTAGGAAAGAAAAATCTCAGAAAAACCTGCAGGCTGTACGTACAACTTTATGTAAGTATCACTACCAGATATTTTTATAGCTGTGACTTTGTTGTATAGTCATCCATTACAATGAAGTGGCAAAGCTTCCAAAACTTATTTTCTTAAACCAGCTTCAAAGGTTGCTGCCACCCATAACATTAAAATGCAGATAACATTTTTCTGGATGAATAGCTCACAGTGCACCTTTGTGTCACTCCATTAGCCCACTTCACTTATCCATCATTCCTGAAGTTGACAAGAAGGTCGTATATCTTATTCCAAGCTTCAGAACAAATGCTTCTCTGGCATCTTTGGACCTTTTCTGTCTCCTCTTGTGATTTGTAGCTCCTGAATTCCGCTGTGAAAGATACCATGTTGCTATGTGAGGGAAAATTTCAAGTAGACATGAGAGATGTTTTCCACAAGTGAAGTATCTGTGGTGAAAATCTTAAAGAAGATGGTCCCCTTCAGCCGTTTGGACACCATGAAGTGTATTGAACTTTAAATAGCATAGCGCATGCCTAATTCTTTTAGATGAAAGTGCTATTTTAATAAGTGGGTGCAAAAATGTGTGCCAGCTTATTTCTAAGAAAAGCACTCCTCTGGTCTTTCAAGTTTTCATTTGCAAAGGTGAGAAAAATAAGGCACAGTTATTCCTTTTTTTTTTGTACTGGAGTTTAAAGCCTGTGCTTTCCGTTTAGCATAGCAGAATTTCCCCTTTCTGTTCAGCGTGGGATGTAATAAGTAATGCCTATTTCCCCTTTGTCCTTGTGGAACAAGCCAAACATGGTGTTTAAAAGCAATACCAGTGTTGAGAATTTTTTTCCATACTGCATTCTCAGCTGTCATCAGATACAAGATCCTGGTTACTGTGTTTGGATGACTGCACTGACACTCTCTTGCAGCCACCTGTTCTGCTCTTGAGTTCCCCTTGCTGCTCACTGTCCTTTGTCAAAGCTGCTGCTGAAAACTGTTTCTGAAGAAAAGATATTTTGTGAGCAATTTGTAGCTGGTTTACAGCTCAGATTTTATTTTCTTCAATGGCCCTTTTTTTCCTCCTTCAGCTAGCCTTTAACAGTGCCCTAAATACCAGATTTCATCCTTGAAAGCCAAAACAATTTACAATTTTAGAGATCAAAACCCACAGCCTCTGAAGGCACTTCTCTCAATGTATACAAGTGGTACATTTCCACCTATGATGATCAATTACATACCCCTGTCAATCATCAAGCTCATCCTGCTGATATTGGCAGCCAAATCAAAAAAGACCACGAAGCCAGGCATCATTGGGTTCATTGAAATTAAAATTGTTAATGTGCAACAGATGGTTGATGTTGACTTGTTATTATTTACCTACCAAAGCAGTGTATGAAAAGAGTTTTAAAAGTCTGTTTGATACGGAACAGAGGTGAAAGAAACGCATGCTCAGTCTGGGCCTGCCAAGCAGAACTGTAACTTCACATACCTGTCCACGTGCTTCAATTTATTTACATGGTCAGATTTTAACTCCAAGTCTCCCAACATTTTGTTATATCTTGTGTCATAGCCTTATATGACTGCATAAGATATAATCTCAGGTAGATTTTGTGCTCGTCACATGCAGAACCTTTAGGGCCGTCAGGCAACTTTCCTTGCAGACGGTGAAACAATCACTGCAGAGCAGCCTGAAACACTTCCTTTCTCAAGGGCTGAACAAAACCTGGCGTGTCCTTAATGAGATCAGGAGACAAAGACCTGTCTTTCTTGTGGCTGCTGAGAATAGTAATCATCCAGGCACTAAAATAATCTTCTAGTTTTTATATTATGCATCAGATTCAACAAGATACAGTATTTTGTTTCGTGAAAGGTAACTGTATTGCAGCTGAGTTCTTTTGGTCTTTGTCAGGGAATTTACTTCAGCCTTGGCCTCCCTGTACTCAGATTGCGTTCTGCTTTCTCCACACAAGCACAGAATTCCCAGTAAAAATTTTCCTATTCTGCCTTTGAATGTTCCCTTTTCCCTTAATATACTGACAGATGAAAATAATTCAAATCCTGCAAATCTGGCAATTAGTAAGTATTACAGCTGTATTTAAAATCACAATTAAGTACCTAGTATAACAATATCTGTATTTAAATATATGGAATAAAAAATTATTTGCAAATTGAAAAAGCTAAGTAAGATCTGAAATCTCTTCATCTTTTCCATTCAAATTAAGAATCCAAAGTTAGACTCCCATCTTCCTACACAAAACAAAAGCAAGGGGTTTTTGAAATCAGTGCTTTACGAGAATTTTCTGTTAAAGTGAACAAGGCAGTCACCCATAAGGCTCTAACAACTTCTGTAGATAGATACCAGTGCTTGTGAAATTCAGAGAGGTGGATACGTGACAAGGAACTCTAGTTTCTGCAGAGCTAGAAGCTTTTGCACAGTACCCTCTCAACATGACCATTCCTAGACTTGACAGTTGAAAAGACCACCTAGTCCACACCCCTCATCAGGTTTCTGTCAAGCAATTTCAGCTAAAAAAAGTCTTTAGCTACGGTATGACCTCCTGGTCCCCATCTCCATGCAACAGCAACGCTTCTCCAAACATGCATGGTGTGTTTGCAAAGTGGTGGTGGCATGCTGAAAACACACAAGTTCCCACACTGTAACCAGGGAGCAGTTGGCGTGTTCCTAACAGTAGCACCATGTGCCAATTCCAGTGTACACACTGTGTGTTCGCCTTCACAGGTTTAGTTGGGTTTGTGTAATGTGGTACTTCAACTGGGAATTTCTGCAGCTGTTGCTGAATTAACCTGAAATTTGCTTCTGTTTTTCCACTGAACAGATATGTCTTTTAATCCGCTTTAATCTATCTGGGCTGTGCAATGCTTTCCTCCAATCTCAGAATGGAGTGTTTCTGCAGTGCAGGCATTGCAAGAGGCTGCTTTCCTCTTGGTACCAATGAAGCTTTTAGGTGCGCATCAGAAGGGATTTCAGTGTGCACACAGTTCTGGAGAGCTTCCCCAGTTCATGATTTCCCTATAAGACAGGTGATGAAAACATTGATGCTGTTATAGCTTCAGTTGATTTTCTAGTAGTATAGTTGATTTTTTGTGGTATAAAAGAAATCTCTGCTGGTATGGCTCATTAGTATTCTCCCAACACAGGCTTGTTCTGAAATCCAGCAGGTTCAAGTGGACCTCCTTGGCCGTGTAGCTCAGGCACTGAAGGGGCCTGTCAGATGGACCCACCCGGCCGCACACACCAATATGCAAATGGGTGATAGATTTCTTCTGACCATCAGAAATTCTCCAAGCTCACACCAGCCTGAATAGTAGAAAAGCAACTTTTAATGCATCATATGCCCTACTGTATAACAAAGCAGGGATCAAACTGAAGCCATTCAGGACACAAAGCTGAGCTACTCCAACTCAAGACAAGAAAGCTAAGGTTTCTGAACTGGGGATGTAAACATGCACATGGGTTTTGGACTGAGCATGTAGGTGACCTAAAGTGCACGCTCTTCAATGCCTTACATTGGCGACTGGTTAGGAAAACATCAGTCGTATTTTGAATTCCCATTTGACAAGAAGCCTGACTTTGCATAGTGCTGTGAGTCAGTCATGAGGGGTCAGAGTGTGGGGCTGCTAGCCCTGCGTCCCTCAGATGTCAGAGAAAGAGGACGACTTTGCAGTCCAACAACACTGACGTCCCTTACTTGGGAATCCGGCACCAACAGCGGGCGCAGTGCTCAGCTGATGCATGAGGTTGTAAAGCGAAGTGCAAGCAGAGTTACTCCTTAACTACCATTTACTAACGAACAGGATGATTTACAGAGCAGCTCTGCTGACTGCTCTTCGAGATTTGCCACTCACTGTCACTGTACGCAGCTCAGAGTGCCACAGGTCACCGCACTGTTAGCCATCTCAGCCTTGGGAGCAGGGGAAAATGAAACCTTGCCACACTTTGCTACCCTGTGTCTTCTGCTGCATGTGAGAACAATGGCTTGGGCAGGACCTGTTTGTTTGAGTTCTGGGTGGGTGGTGGAAAGGGGAGAGCATGGTCGAAGGCTTGTCTCCAGCACTGGGCAGCAGCCTGTGGGGAGCTCAGCCCTCCCCTCAGGAAGGGACCTGGGGCCAAGAAGAGGACCCACAAACTTTTCTTCTTTGAGGCCAGGCAGAGGCAGGGATCAGAGGACAGTGCAGTCACGATTCACCTTCCACTTTTTTCCTACAAGTGACCATTTCTTGAGCACAGATTCATGTTACCACCCAGCCCACGGGGCAGTTGAACGGGGAGATGGTGCCCAGAGGGGCAGCAGTACTGTGCCGTGCCGTGAGGCAGCCTCTGAATATGTTTTCAGTTTCCCATACATTGTACTGCACAATTAAGCTAAATGAAAAAATAAAGGTTTGAAAAAGACTGAAATATTGTCGAGAACAAACACTAAGACTCCAGTTCAAATATGTTGCTTTTTTTTCTTTGGGAACAAGTAAGCCTAAAACTTTGTACTCAGATATCGAATGCTAAAACTTTTGTGGAGAACATACAAATAGACCTCAGCACAAGGCAAAACCCATTGAAGTCATGACATCTGTGAAGTTCTGCTGAAGTAAATGGGTACAGAATACGCACTTGTTCATTGCTGCACCAGGGCTGAATTTTGAACTAGAGTTTTACTCATTTTTTTAGTTTTTAGGACAGTTTATATATAGAATCATAGAATCATAGAATGGTAAGGGTTGGGAGGGACCTTAAAGATCATCTGGTTCGAACCCCTCTGCCATGAGCCATATGGAAGCAGATAGTTTTTATTTTTATGAAGAAAATGATAGATTTAAAAAATATACGCAATATGGAAAGTATGCTATGCTGGCAACAAAATCCGATGTGATGTTGACCTAACCAGAGCTTTCTTTTATAGATTTCGATATTTCAATATGACTTTTGCTTAGTGCATTCTACTCTTTCCAAATCCATAGCTTCTGTTGTGCTCTATCTCCTCTCTTTCTCATTGTGCTTTTTCTCTGCAGTCTAAAAGAAATCAAGATGGCCATCCACCAACAGTTTACAATGCGTCTATGTAGATATATTTGTATTATAATCAAAATATGGAGAATTGCATGAGATTTTTGCAGCTTCCAGAAATATAATCAGAATTTGGAAGAGTGAGAGATATGTGATGTGTTCAAATGTGATAATAACAAGCTAATGTTTTTTTGCAGTAAATGTCTAATTCTTCTGGTCTTCACTGTTATCTGTCCTTTGGAGGTCACTGAAATGCTAGAGTGATGTAAACCTTTTTTCCTTTAAACCTTTTAAATACTTAGGCAGCTTAGTATCTTATTTACATTTTTAATTCCAAAGCTTATAGAAATGGTATTAATAAGTACAGAAAGTAATTAATAGCTTGACTAAGTTCAGCCAAACACAGCTTGTGAGATGTTGTAATAAACTATTCTACAATCGGTATGAAGTTATTTAGAGCTTAGATTTCACCTACCTTGAACCTGTTCTTTGAATGCTCGAGCTCTCTTCTAAATCCACTGAACTATCCCTGAAAAGTTACCAAAAAGAGTTCCAAAAGTAGAAGACTACAATCTACAGTGGTCAAAATATCAGACTTGATAGACAAAGTATGAAAGCTTACAGTCCTCTTGCTTTCATAGTTCTTCCAGCAATACATCCCAAAAGGGTGGAACATCTTCTTCACATCATGCATTCAGGTAAAAACAAAACAAAACAAAAAAAACCCAAAATCAGTCTTCCTCCCAAACAACACACAATATATTTCAGTTTTGTAAATGTTGAGAATTGTATGGCTGCTGTTTCAATTTTCAGGCATCTAAGAAAAAGAGCAGCCTTTTCTGTGAATAATGCCTACCTTAAACATACGGATTTTTACAGGTACTGATTAAAAGCAAATGAGCTTAGAGGGGTGAGCAAAGCACCTCAGACTGAAGTACAGAAATCAAATTATTGCAAAGGATCTTTATTGCTATTGTAGTGATTCATATCTACAGATCAGAGCACATCCCAGCCTGGAGGTTTTCACAGTCTGCACCTGTAAGTAACTATCTGTTGACCTGGACATACATTAAACAAAATAGGAATATGAGATTTTGCTATGTTTTGTATAAGGACTGGCGAAATTTTGTCAAACTATTAACACGATCACATGTATATTAAAATGAAAAAAACAATAGGGAGATAAACCAACAAAATTATTCTGGAACACTTCAAACTTCTGTGGAAATTGATTAGGATGCAGTACAACAGATGATACCACAGACTAAGTAGTTTTGTAGTTACAGGATTAAAAAATATTGACTTTCACTCTCTGTAGCAAGATGAATAATAATACATTAGCTACAACCATTAATAACTAACATGACCATTTCACTAAACTTGCATGCTAAATGTCTTGAAAAGCAATGTACTTATTGAAAAGGAGGTAAAAGAGAAGAAAGATAAAACAGAGAAAGAGATGTAGAGCCAGTATCAATAGTGCTGGGGGCAGGTATCAGTGCATGAGGAGATGACAGCAATGGCCTGCAGTGAGGTACACTTAAAAGATGCTTTTGTGATAATTTGTGTACTTCGTAGTTTTTTAACATTCTTATCTCCTTTAACAGTGTAGGAATAATTTTCTTAAGGTTTCTTCATAATGTCAGAATTGAATACAACCCCCAATTATTCACATGATAAAGTGGCCAGTATTCTATGTTCTTTAGGGGAAAACATAAAGACCAGGTTCCAATTTTTTGAGTTAGGATACATGCAAATAATCTCTTACCACCTCTCATTTAGGAACCAAAGCTGCTTTAAGCAGCGTAATTCAGCCAAAGCCCTTAAATGCGTGTTTAATTTTCAGTGCATGTAATTCCAGTAGGGAGTAAACACATGCTTAAATGAGTTGATGAAATGCAGCCTGTATGTGATCCAATTGCAAAACTACTGGACAGCTAACTCCTTAAAAAAAAAGAAAGGGATGGTTGACCATTCTTATCTTCCCCCCACTCCAAAAGCACCTGACAGTATGCAAGTACTGTTCACTTCAACATCACTCTTACTGATAATGGAAGAAAGAAACAAACAAAAAACTAACACCCCCACTTTCAATCTAGTTTCTCAGTTAACTACTAGAGGTGAAAGCTAATGTTCTATAAACTAGGTGTTATCACGTGTAATGGCTGGCTTCATGCAGGTTATTGCTATTATAAACCATACTCAACTGTTCAGAAAATCAATAGCATATTAAAAAAAAACAAACAAACAAACCAAAACAACTGTGGTATGTCTGGAACAGCTCCCTTGGCAAACCGAGTGTCTGCTGACACTGAATGACTGATTTTCCCATGCACAAAAGATGGAACTTGCTCTACTTCCTTGACAGTTGAAAGTTTACTACTTGTATTTCTAAGTTTTATGCTTTTCTGCTACCAAAATACCATTAGACACACTTCAAAGTCTTATTTTTTCAGGTAGTAAAATCAGTTTGGAGTAGCTTAATTTAGGGTAATTGCAGAAAATTACAATAGCAAAGACCAATATTTGATATGGGAAACAATTTTTCCATGACAGAAGTCTGTCCAAAGCCAATACAAATAGAGAAAAATGCTGGCAGCAATATAATGGTTAATCAGAATTCTGTGTACATATTTAATGCAACATTTAGAAAGAGTGCAGAGCTGGGTGAGTTACTATTATCCAGGGGTTTGGGGGATTTGCATTTTCTTTCCTCGTACCGCTTCAGTAATGCTCTATTCATTTTGCTTCTAAGTTAGGTTAAAATGTAGTCTAAAAGCTATTGCATCTCCTGCCTTCCTTGTTAAAAAATTTATGAGAACTATATTTCACCATCTATCAGTGTGCCTTTTCATCTAGCCAGATGACGGGAAGCTCAGTACATGGGAGCTTGTCACCGTTTCTTCCCTCTGTCCTTTTAAGCACTCGGAAAACACAGTATAGGCATTAGGGAGGTGTGAAGCATGCGCAGCTGACTTTCATAGACATGGTGAAATCTGGGCACTTCTAAAAAATATTAGGCCTTCAGTCAACAGGTAAAAGTACTCCATTCTACTGGTTCATAAAAGAGTGAATACTCCACTGACAACGGATGGTGATAGCACAGTATGTATACCCTTACTGAGGCTGTTATTTATGACCGCTCTTTATATGGGTTGTCTTGGAGCTGGCAGTTGTGGAAATGCAGACTGAAAAAATATATGGTAACGATGGTTTCAGTGACAATACTAGCCATGTTTTGTCAGAGTACATTGAACCCCTCATCTTTAAAAGAAAATAATGCAATTCCTTTCCTGTCACTAGATGAGTAACCAGAGGTATTTGTTATAAGGTGAAATAAAAATAATTTTTCTCTTACAGTTAACCTGTTGAATTAATGAAGTCATAAATATATAGCTGTCTTTAAGTCACGAACAGAACTAACTAGTTTAAAAACTCACATATCATGTCTTTGCCTTACAATAGGCTGATCTATAGGTATATCTCTGTATTTCTACATCTAGTAGATGTGTGCATGTATATAAAAAAGCGCTTTCAGCATGATATAGCTTACCTGTATTGCACAAGTTTTGATTTCTGCCTTTAATAAAAGGTGACAGGAAAATTGGCCTGATTCAGCTGGAATTTCTGAACACAGCAGTCTCTGAGGCACATCTGCACACTCGCTCATTCGAGAACATTCACACGGGAGCTTGTGACTGTAGCTGATCAGAGAGGCAGGCATCTAAACAAAATACGCTGCGAGTTTCTGAATGCTCTGGACTGAAATGACTCACTCCAAGCTGGGGATGCTTTCAGCATGTATGCCACTATCAGTAGAAAAGACATGGATACCACACAGGGAGGGAGTAGGCAGAATCAAACAGGTAAATCTGCCTGGGTCTCAAAACCTCTGAATTCACACCTGAGTGAGACAACTTCTCAAGAATCAAGTGTTTGGGAGGCTGGGAGTCACGCTGGTTGACACGCACGGCTTCACAGCACTGCACCCACCAGTCCATTGACCTGTGATAAAGAAGTGGTCAGTTTTCATCACAGCACCCACAGCTGTGGTGCAGCCTGCTCGTTTCTCTCCCCATGCAGGCAGAGGGGTTGCTTTCACGTGATATGGAAGCACGTAGGCTTATTGCAAATAGACACTACGGGTAGAATTAGGGTGCTATGACCAGCACTTGGGCAGACAGCTCAGCCAAAGCAGAGGGAACCAAAGTGGGAGGGCAACCACACCGAAAGCTTTCTGACACTCTTGTGTATAGAGAAGGGACAACTGCGCACTGAACATGGGGGCAGCTGAGCCTCACGGCAGCCCCTCGTTCCCCCACACCATATCTCCTCTGAGGCTGCTGTGCCTCAGAGCTCTGAGTGGAGATACCTGAGCCAGTGCTACACCCAGCGGACCTCATTTGGATGAACCCTCCTTCACCTGACACCTGTGTCCCATGTGGAATGTGGTCATCCCTCCAAGCTGGAGCCATGGAGCTAGACCCACTGCAAACAGGATTAGATATAGTGACTGCAAAGCCAGCAACAGGTCTTTATGTGCCTATCTACCAGGGAAGAAATATGGGAGGATGGGAGTGGGATGTTGATGTAGATGTTCATATTCCATTCTCTGCAAGGGGTTTCAATGCAAATGTATTGAAACAACTATTTCAAGTGGGGTATATGTTCAACAGGTACAAAAGTTAACTGCCTTCATTGGAGGCAAATAGATCATTGCAAGCAATTTGGCAGGTAAACTTGACCAGGAGCTATGCTTTTGGTTTTCTTTTCTTTTTTTTTTTTTTTTTTTTTTT
>Ga0065711_1041329_pt1 | contig 16231 bp, 3 predicted proteins | sample Hoacrofraction12_FD_59098 | JGI IMG/M metagenome (GOLD analysis project Ga0065711, IMG submission 59098) | Hoatzin crop microbial communities from Cojedes, Venezuela - Epithelial fraction 12 v2 (version 2) | ecosystem: Host-associated > Birds > Digestive system > Esophagus > Crop | place...
CAGGCTGACCATGAGCCAGCAGTGTGCCCTGGCTGCCAAGAAGGCCAATGGGATCCTGGGATGCATCAAGAGGAGTGTGGCCAGTAGGTCGAGGGAGGTTCTCCCCCCCTACTCTGCCCTAGTGAGGCCCCATCTGGAGTACTCTGTCCAGTTCTGGGCTCCCCACTTCAAGAAAGATGAGGAGCTCCTGGAGAGAGTCCAGCGGAGGGCTACAAGGATGATGAGAGGACTGGAGCATCTCTCCTACAAGGAAAGGCTGAGGGAGCTGGGCTTGTTCAGCCTGAAGAAGAGAAGGCTGAGAGAGGACCTAATAAATGCCTATAAATATCTCAAGGGCGGGTGTCAGGAGGATGGGGCCAAACTCTTTTCAGTGGTGCCCAGTGACAGGACAAGGGGAAATGGGCACAAACTGAAGCACAGGAAGTTCCATCTGAACATGAGGAAGAACTTCTTCCCTCTGAGGGTGACAGATCACTGGAACAGGCTGCCCAGAGAGGTCATGGATTCTCCTTCTCTGGAGATATTCAAGACCCACCTGGACAAGGTCCTGTGCAGCCTGCTGTAGGTGACCCTAGGTTGGACTAGATGACCCACAGAGGTCCCTTCCAACCCCGAACATTCTGTGATTCTGTGATAAGAATAACTACTTGGTTTATCATGGCTTATCCATGTCAATAAGTCCTCAGGTCTTTTTCATTATCTGCTGGCCTGGGGACCCAACAGATGACAAGGCTGCACTGATCAGTGTGTTCTTTGGGTGCCAACAGATGCATTAAGAGGAGTCAAATGCACCCAAACAACAGTAATGGGGACTGGTTTTGTCCAAAAAAAAATTAGTCCCAGATTTTTTTGAATTGTCCAAAAAATTTTGTCCCATACTCTGATATCTATGACTATCCTATGCTACACTTTAAAAAAAAAAAGAACATATTATATAGCTTTCAAGCATGGATGATTTGATGTAATGCCCAGTTTTACCTGTAAAATAGACTTTAATGGTTTGGGTTTTGGTCTCATTCACACCCAATACTAGCTATCATCAGCATATTTTAGTTAAAGCCTCCCTCCCTGATATTTTTCAATACATATTCTGCATAGAAGTAAATGAAGGTTTGTGCAGCATGGTTCATCAACATCTTCCCATTTCCCTTGTGTTATCAACAGACTTTTTAAACATTTGTGTCATTTTAGTAATTACATATTAAAAGCACAAAAAGTGGTTTGTCCATTTAGTTTTTAGGGTATTAGAGATGGGAGAACAGGGGAAGGAAGGAGAGCTACAGTATGCTGCAGGTAGATTCCTTGTTTTACTGATGGATGGGGGAAACCCAACCACTTTCACAAACCCAGCTATATTGACAAAAGGACCTATGGAGCTGCTCATGCAAGAAATGCATTTTGTTCCCAAAGCAACTGCATCACATTGGGAAGGGAGGGGAAGAGAGTCTCTTTCTTTGATATTGATTTGAAGGTGATACTCTGTGCCCCATGAAGGAGCACCCCGCTGATATGGGAAGTATAGGCTTGATGGTCTGAACTTCCACTTTAAAGTCAATACTAGTGTTACTATAAAACTAGAGGGCATGAAGCCCAGCGCATAGTTCCAGAGACTTAAAAAAAGACCCTAAACAAATCAAAAAACAACCAACCCTGCAAAATCCTCAAAAAGCAGCTATCAAAGCGATTTCAATCCAATGATCCGGTACAAAGTCAAAGGATGTAAGCTCTCCTAATCCCATGCTTTCAGCTCCTCCATGCTCCGGTCGCCGTTGCCAGGGCCCGGCTGACACCTCCTCCAAAGGACTGGAGCCCTGCAGCTCAGCAGTGCCTCGCCACACACCTCTTCAGCCGCTTGTGACCTGACAGCTGTTGGCTTTGGGTTTACATGCTGCAAAAAACTCAGGAAGCAAACAGCATGAACAGCACACCATTCTGGTCCAGGAGTTTTTACTGCAATGAGTTTAGCTCTGGGCGAGCCGCTGTAATCAGCACATTTTTGACAGGTATTTTACTTTTCCACCACAGAATACCTAACACTACTGAAAGCACTCGCTCCCACATTAAATACTGCTGGCTTTTTTGTTTTAATTACCTATTGTTCTCCTCTTGCTAATAAAGACTGACTTTATCCTTCAATATAATCCTCCCAAATCAATTAAAATGCATTCAGCAGGTTGAAAGGATACTACTGAAGCAGAAACAAAAGCCTGGTTTGGATTATGCAAAACTTCTGCAGGAACTGGTTGATGCAGACTTCAGTGGCAAATACTTTCAAGAGAAGCAAAATACAACTAACTCTTAAAAATATTTCTTACTCTGTTTTGCTCACTAGCTCTAGCAAGATATTAGGTCAAATCCACACGACACTGACCTCTTTCTAAGGTTTGTAAGTCAATCTGTGAGTAAAATGCATAGTATCTTGGAGTCATTCAAATAAATCTCTACAGCACTGCCATAAACTGGTGTGTAAAGACAATAAACAGAAATGTCCAAATACAGAAGCAGCTCATGTCTGCATATGCTCGGGTCCATGTTGGGGTTGATGTAGCTTGAGAGTTAGCACGACTAGGCTGCTTAAGCAAAACAGCGTAACTGAACAGGCCGCTGGAAAAGACAGCTAAGAATAGCCATTGAGAAAGTTCTGAGAGTGCACATGATGTGGGTTAGCAAAAACAACATGTGTTCAAGGACGTGGAGGCGGCCTGTTGCTATTGGTGTTAGTGCATAGTTACCAATCATAAGGGAATGTGGGGCGTGTAAATAGCGTGTGATTTATGTCTGTAGCCTATCCGAATAAGCGTGATCATGTGTACAGATATGGAAAATGTATATAACCGCACAAGTGGAAGAATAAGGGAACCGACTGTGCATCGTATCAATGTGTGTCAATGAGAGTTGTTCCTGTCCTTGCACGGATGCTGAAACTCGGCAGGTCCATCACCATCAACTGATGAACCCATTTAGGACGTGCTCGAACCTTCAGTGGACTGAAGCAGCATTCCTTAAGATAGGGAAGTAACGATGCCAGGCGTCAACGGGTGTTGGAGACCTGCCAAGACATTTGTTTCATGTCTCACAGCCTGCTAAAATGCCGGAATGAAGGAAGAAAAGATTTTTTTTTTTCCCCTGCCCAGAAGAAGGTCCAGGAGGTGCTGTTACCTGTGCTAGATCTGGTCAATAGACAGCCATACTTACTGTTTCCTTTGCAAACAAAAAATAGGATGAACTTTCATCTGACGAACAAGCCAGGAATCACATTTTCTACTGCTTTTGCATTTGTAGGGAACTGCCTCTGACATCTCACCCTGGGGCTTAATCAGACAAGGAAGAAAAAGTAGAGAATTTTAAAGACACTGACAAGCGTCCGGTCTTTCAAAATGTCATCACTAATCTTATCCAGCCTGCTCTGTAATCAAGATAGAAGAACCGTGCAAGTGCAAATTAGTGTCACTTACGTCTGAAAACAAGTAAGAAAGAGGGTACAGAATAAGTATGCCCAAAGCAACATCAAATTTATTCTCCGTGATCAGATAAGGGATTACTGAAGTTTGCTTCACCTCTCACAAAAACCCCAAATAAACATGAAGATATCTCCATGACATTTACCATTTGGCTGAGCAGGTTAGTGCTGTATCAGAAGGACCACAGGTTCAAAGGCAGCAGGAACAGGAAAGCAAGGAACAGCCCTCAGTTCCTCCAAGGACCCAACTCCTACAAGACTTTTTTTTTTTTTAAAAAAAAAAGTCTGTTCACAGAACAATTAAGAGGAACACCAAGGTTATTTTAGTGCATTGTGCATCCAAATGACCTAATATGTATAAGCAATACAAATTTATGGCATGTCACTTATTTCAGATGTGTGACAGACACCTGCCCGCAGAGCCCCAAGACACCAGACAGCAACCTGCAGCATGTCTCTCTTTCAAAAGAGGTCGGCAGCACTGTGAGCCCACAGATGAGCAACCTCAGCACACGCAAAAAACTGCCAGCATTTCCCTGAACCGCTGAAGCACAACAGGGAGGCAGCCAATTGATACATGGGCAATAGGAAGTTGTCCAAGACCTTTAAACTCTTATTCTCCCCAGGACTAACTCAGATTTGACTATTTCTGTAATGCTAAAAGAATCCCTTGCTACTTCATCCCTGTGGTACATGATTATATGCTGATGATGCAGGTTCCCTGAACACTGAAAAGTGGTTCGGAGTTTGTTGTTAAACTGACAGTTTTGCAGGAGTAATCATTGTGTACCTGCCTAGAAAAAACGTTCCTTATATGATGAAAGGAATGATGATAATAGCAAATGTTTCATATTAGACTAAAACTAGCATGAAATTAAAAGGAAAAAAAAACCACCACACACCTGCCCACTGTAGTGACCAACTTCCATATTCCAATTTAATTTTAAAACCCTGCATTTACTTTGTGTCCAGAAAAATATTTTTTAAAAACATGCTTTTTAAGGCCTTTGTGTAATATTGTTTCTTCATTAATGATTTTTAAAAGTACTTGTAATAATCAGCTTGAAAGAGACCCTACAACTTGACAGTAATTCTTAGTTCAACTGTAGCAGCAATAGAAGGAATCGGCACAATATGCCAGAGGAACATAAAACGTACTAACCAGATACAAAAACAGCTATAAAATACTGAAATCCATGCAAGTTCCTATCAGATCATCTGTTTAACACTGCAAAATTTGTGATATTTACTTTTCCATTCAAGAATGTTCTTCAAATGACACTTACCCTGAACTCTCAAAAGCCTGTATTATGCACAGCCATAGCATAAATGAGAAAATTAGGGTTCTAATTCCATCTATTCTCCATTTTCTTCTAAAGTATAATGTATAATAATTTATTTTTCCCTTTAAATTAAATTGTATCAGTCATTGTCCTTTAAAATAAACAAACAAACATACAGTCAGATATTTTTCTGTGTACAGCATAATCGTTCTTATGGTAAAATTAATAGCTCCTCCAAGCAATTTTTGCTAAGTGGCCAAAATCCAAAAGTTAAGACTGAGCAAATTACAATACTAATATTAATTTATTAAGCTACTTTCAAATTTGTTCAGCTTCCCCTTTTCTGTGTTTGCAGCATTATAGGACCATTTGATAAAGCAAAATTGCAGATGTTTAACCCTTTGTTTACCAAGATAACTGTGGATGAAAAAGAAACAGAAGTGACAGCACTAGGGTGACCTTGTCTTACTAGGAGTAATGCTGTGCTGGAGCGGTGCTGCTGGAGGATATTAAATAGTAGAAACTCTGAGGGCTGACATTACTGGGGTGCTCTGAAATCCAGACACTCAAGGAGGCAAGAGCAAGAGCCTTGGAGAGCTGCTACCACCTCCTCTTAATGGACCACCTGTGTACCTTTCCCACTACTTTGCTCTCTGGGCTATGCAAGAAATTTTCTTGTGCCTGCCATCCATACAGGGACTTGGACACATTACACTGTCACACATACTGTCCACTCTCAGTATAAGCCAAGCCTGCTACATTTATAACTCTATCAGAATTAATTCTGCTGCCTCGAGACGGTGACAAAGCTCACATTGCTTTGCTGCAAGCCCAGGTTCGTCACAGCCGAACATACTTCTGAACACACACTTCTGAACATACTGCAGGTTCACAAGACAAATAAAATCTCTCAACTTTTATTTCCAAGTCATCCTGTAAAATTCTCTCGTTACGGCTGCACCTATCTCACAGCAACTTCGTTTTTTAACTTGTCCTAAAGTAGGTGCTTTTGAAAGCAAGCACCACAACATTTGGTCTTTGGGATTGTATTTTAAATGAGAAAAACTAAAAGGCTATGTTTAATCAAAGCTTTTTTTTCTTTTCCTATCAGAAGGTCAACTGTTTCACACATCTACTGTTGGAAAGAAAAGAACAAATCCAGGCAATATTTTCTATTCTATAATATTCTATTATTTCTACTCTAAGAAAAGTGTGTGACATTTATAACCACAGTATAAGAGCTCGTTAATACTATATGCTGACCTATATAAAAAGTGTTATTGGCTTAACACAATAGGAGACACCCTCGTGGAAAACAGGCAAGGAAAGGAGGGGACAGCTCGAGATAAGCCATCTCTCCACAAACACTTGCTCAAAGGATGAGATCATTAAACAACAGCAGCTGACACTTCATCTCCTCTCTGCTCATTTAAAAACTAGTTTAAAACCACAGAATAAAAGCCCATCAAACACCCCAGTACATTTTAAAAGGTAATTCTCTCTCAAAGGGCCGATAGCAGGCAGGGAGTGGGAGAAAGGTTTATTTTAGTTGAGCTAATCTGACAGACTGGCACCTACTCAGAGGTGTTGGAAGAAGTCTGGCGCATCCACGCAACCACCAAGAGCAGCAGTAAATACTTAAGGAAGACAGGGCTGCCTATACTATTCACTTTTTAAATACTTCTTCTCCAGAAACTTTGTTCTTTCTTTTCAGGGATCTGTTTAAAGCAAGCTCCCCAGTCCATGTGCTCTGAAGAGAGTTACTTCCAATGCTTGACCTCGGGATTTGCCAAGACCAGTTAATGCACAAGGCACTATGCCCATGGGGAAGCACCCAATGGGGGGTTAGAAATAACTGTCTGCAAGCCTAAGTAGATTCCATATTTATATCCGATACTTCCTCTTAAAACACTCCTTTACCTTAAATAACTTCATATCTTTTTTTTTTTTTTTTCCCTTCCATATCCGAATGGAGAGCCATCTTGTCTCCTGTCAGGTTTTGTTTTTCTAGGCTGAAGCTCTTCCAGGCAACTCATACAAAGGCTGGCCAATGCTTCCACAATCATCCTAATTACCCTTCCTTGACCTGTGGCAGTTTAATCTCATCTTGCTAAATACAAGCAGGACACTTTCATTCTTTGCTGCTCCCAGATGATGAGGCTGAGCTTATAGAAGAAATTAATATCATCCGTCCTTAAGCACATGACATTCTCCTGAAACCAATTAATGGTAGAGGAAAGTGGTTCTTCTCACAAAATAATCCAGTTTTCCCCCACCTTGCCAATATATCTCAGCTTTAGAGTCGGCAAATTTATTTAGCTTGCTTCTAATTCTTCTGTAAAGGCTGCTACTGGAAATATTAAATAAGGAATGATTTGATCCTTGAGGAACTTCAGTAGTAACTTAATATGTTCAGCAGAATGAAAAAATAATCTAGCAGCGATATAAAGGTTATCAAGAATGACAGTGTTGAAAGACTTCAGTCTTTAAGGTATTTTAACCACCTTAAAAACCCTTCCAGCAGGCTACAAGATTACTACAATGCAATCAAATTATGCCCAATTATCTCAAGTATTTTGAGCATTTGTGCCAGCCACCCACCCTGAAGAAAATCAGAAACTGAAATAAGACTGTTTCACATACACAGATGCAGCAAGACCAGCAACTACTTTTATTCAAACTAAACCAAAAAGTCCATCATCATCTTCTGGTTCTCTCAAGAGGTCCCTGTCATCCACAGGAAGATGCTTTTTTAGCGTCACAAAACAGCTTGAAAAGTACAGATCCCCTATGGTACTCCAATTAACGCATTTCCTATACTGACATCTCTTATACAGTGAACAGCATTTTAATTAATTCTTTAAATATATATTCTTCCAATAGGTTAAACCTTAATTAAAATGAAAAGTGCCTGATAGCATCTTCTTATCTGGTTACAGATGCATTTTTAAAAAATTTGTGGTGATGATGTAGCAACCACATTAAAAGGGATACATATTTAATTTTACATTTTTTTTCAGTTCAGTATAACACTAAGAAAATTAATTCAATCCGCATTACACTCACAGAATCTGTCTCCCGTTTCTGTAATAACTATTTTTGCTTTGTTTCAAACACAAATTTTACAAAACTGTTTTGGAGTTTGCCCTGGGCGCGTCTCTGTCAACCACAGATTTGCTGATGCTTAGTCTCTCGTATTTCATTAGTTACTGCTTAATTAGAACCCTATTTGAAAGATGTTGAATAAAAATGGACCATTTCATTATCGTAAGACATGAAAGAGGCAAAAAGTTCTTTGTAATTCAAGCTTCTCCTCAGCAACTTTTTATCATGTTTATCACATAGACATCATACATAACTTTACCTTCTATCTATATTTCAGCTCTTCATCTCCCGATGCAGCTCCTTAGTCAGCACGTCTGCCACTAACTCCTACATTCATCTTCACACAACTTTCCTGGCATCAGGGAGCACCACAATCCTGCTCTTGGGAGACAGGTTAATGCAGTCCATGAACACCACCACTAGACACTTCCCAGGCCCCACCTCATGCTTTACCTTACATTTTACCCAAAAGACCAGCACAGCAACCACAGGAAAAGCTCCAGCCATATCTTTTAGTTGCAAAGAGTATGCACAGGAGTCCTTTTTAAACCTGCTAGAGTTCCTTACAGCTTTATAGCAAGCATGGTTTCTCCACTACTAGCACTGCCCTTAAATAAAGTTTTATCTTTATTTCATTCTTATTAACTACAGCCCTTTCTCTTTATAGCCACTTAATTAACGAAGCCAGTAAGTTTACAACACACGCACTGAATAACCAAGTATACCTATTACATGCACAACTAAATACTGAATCGTTTCAGTACTTCCCCAGCATCCTTGTTCAGGAACCATTTATGCACAAATGCCAAATTACGTTCTGTTTTCGAGCTTGGGCATCTGAGTATAATTTCAGCTTCCAGATAAATAACAAAATGTGCTCAAAACCAGCAATTTACTTGAGAAGCATTCACAAATTTCAGTCATGTCTAAATCCACTGTCTAAAAGGCTTATTCATGAATTGTAAATTAGTGTTACTGCTTTATATTATTCAAATAGCCAAATTCTAGTGTTGTAACAGAAGCAATGAGCTTGTTATCCTGTCAGTCCTGCAAGCAGACAGATATCTTCTTAGCACACGATTTTCAAAAGTGCTTATGTGTTGCCTTAACTGTACTAGTTTTGATACTAATGAAGGATTTACCACGAACTTAAATGAGAGGAGATTCACCCAACAATGAGCACTCCTGAAAAGCTGACCATTTATCTGTAACTCAGTATGCAAACAGTATTGGCATACTTAATAAAACTTCCCATAACAGCATTTATATTAACAAATGCAAGCTATCCAATGAAATTGAGCAACAGAAAAATAAGATACCAGATATCAGGACCTTGAGTTAAAAAAAAGAAAATCAGACGATACACTCTCAAAACACAATAAACAGGCTTGTTCAGTGTTCAACAGCTTTGGTTAGGTAAATTATATAGCTAAACAGTTGTATGTGAAAAACAAGAGTACATGCAACTTCCTTAAATTCAGATCATATACTTCCCAACAGTCATCCTTTATGGAAAAATTATGCATATGGTGCGTGTGGGCGGACTGAGACCATGAAGGGATGAGCGTTACCTCGCTGCACCTCCATAGCGCGGGCCAGGGCAGAGGGTTCAAAGGAGGGTGGGTGCTTGTCATATACATCAGCACATAAATTAGTGTATCAGTATCAGCAACTCAAGTCATATGGATCCCATTAAATCCCACAGAGTTACATCACCCTGCACCATTCACAGAGGCATCTTGAGATAGACGCTGCCTCCCATCCCCGCTCCCATTGAGGTAACCGCCCTGCAGACAGCAGGCAATGTGAGGACGGGCTGTGCTGGGGCATGCTGACCACCACGCCACAGCGCCCGGCATGCTAGGGCACAAGAGATCCCCACCTCGTGCAGAGCAGATATGGGACTCACCATTCAGCACTACTTACTCCATCTAAGATGCAGCCCTAAAAATACAGTACAGATGTGCCTTCTGCAACAGGATTTACAGATGTACCATGTCACTCAGGACAAGGGCGCAGCCCTAATTGCTCTGCTGCTGCTGCACTGAGTTTCCTGGCCAGTCTCGAGAGCACGGCATAAATAAATCCAAGAACAGTTTTGTAAGCAAACAGGATTCTGAAAACTGGAATACATCTGAGCCCCCAGTACATCCTATTTCATCCTGGAGCAATTAGCATTATGTTTGGTTATATTCAAGCCTCTTTTTTGCCCTCATTTAACCTGATTACATTTTACAAAGAAGCACTCGGTTTTAATATATTTGTTCTTTAATCTCCCCCATTGCATTATGCTACTTTCTTTATAGCTTGCATTACAGAGCAGCTTCCAACATCCTCACACTTTTCTTCAGAACAGAGGTTTAAAACATATTTGTCATGTCGAATACAAATAGGAGAAAGCTAAACTGTATGTCCTGTTATACTAAAACATTGACTGTATTTGCACGCTACAGCTGAAAACAACATACTGATGAAATATCAAGCGGTATTTCTGTCAGAAAAGAGGGGGACAGAAATAAGGCTCAGACAGAAGGCAAGGAACTGGTATGGAACTTGATAAGCTACTTCTGTTTCGTCTCATTTTTCACAGCTATAAATTAAATATTCATCTATATAACCTGCTTTTGGGTTATTTTAAAAGCAGTTGACAGGGTTTGCACACCTTGCAGGCTTATGCATGTTATTCATGAACAAAGCAGACACCACGATCATTAGAACAACAGCGACATCAGAGGTACCATCAGAAATGATGGGGGGGGGAAACTATATTTGTATGTATTTTGTTTTCCAGAGTATTAACACATGCAGAGCTCTGGCCTGCAATCTAAATGACACCAGGGGAATGCTTCCTCTTAAAAGGCATTGATAGTGCTCAAGTGAAAAGTTTTCTGCTGATGGGTTTTATGTGCATCTAAGCTGAGTCAAGTGGGCTCAAGACAATCTAGCAATTCCACCATTTACGAAGTTACAGTAAAATATGGCTTTTTGCTTGTTCCTAATTATATTCTCAGACTGCATAACAGATTATCTATTCCTAGTACCCTATAATTGACAATGCTGTTATAATATTCAGTAATATATTTCGAAACCTTTAAAAAAATACAGAAAAGGAACAGCGAATGCAAAGTAAGAGGATACTGTCCGTGCTTCCACAAACACTTCAGCTGAGTGTACTTACACATCAGCAGGCACATCAGCAGGCACAATCCAATTTAAATATGAGTCCTGCAAGGTTTTTTCATTAGTGCATTGTTTATGCTTTTGTCATCTTTTGACTAATTTTATTACATAATGCTGAGAGATCTGCTATATTACATTACAGCTCAGCTAGTCATAACAGAATTTAAAACATTAATTTTGTTTCTCTGTTTCAGAAGCTTAAGAGTATATTACATCTTGCTGGTTTTCCATCAGTGCATTTTTCTGAAATTCCTCTTTTATTCCCTCTTCCCATTTTACATTAAGAAATACATCTCCTATGTACTACAGCTATTTTAAAAGACACAACCTAAGAATGCTTCCATTCTTTTGTGCACTGCCTCTCAAAAAAAAAAAAAAAAAAAAGATATAGTTTTAAATTTTTTAGCTGCCTCTCTCTTGTGCCTCAACCTATTTTTTCAGGGTCTCTGGTCAAGCACTAATAGCTCAGCAGTGCAGAACCCACCTCATGGAAAAAAGATATAGGGCCATTGCCTTCATATTTCCCTTACTCAAAACAGCAAAAATAATTCCACTTAAATTGGTGAGATACATTTATGGTCCAATTTTGAAGATGGGAACATAGTTCTGGTAAGCTATTACTAGCTTTTTGTCTTTTTTTTTATTGTCTTCCTTAAACAGCTGCTGCTGAACAATGTCTGAGGCAGGATGATGCTCTGCCCCACGACTGCTGTGCTTGGGAATGAATCACAACGTATCTGTTGCAAAATGAGGAGCACCACAAGCAATAAACCTGCCGTTGAACACTACATACACATTTATCTCCATTTCACCGTTTAACTGGGTTTTTTCTTTGTTTTATTCACGAGTGTTTCATTCATATTTCTTAGTTCCTCAGCAGCAATACACAAAAGAGCCCAGCTAGGGTCCAGAAAATTGTCCAGAGCAAAGCAAACGCTCCCATGCCCATATCACCAAACTAGTCGTGCTTAGAAATTCAGGTCTGGTGTCCCATCTATTAATGTAAAAAGAGGTTTTGGCCTAGAAGACTGCATAACATGGATCATGTGCAGAAGAACAGAATAAAACAGAATGACAGGAAGACAACCATCGTTGTACAGCGTGTTGCACATACAGCTGGATGCACACAAAAAAGCACATTAAAAAAAACCTAGAAGTTACTGATAAAAACACCTTCCACAATGCACAGCACATGATACACCTTGTATTGAGGATTTTCCAGCCATTTTATTTGCAATTCACTTAAAAAGGACCACTCGGGGGGCTGTTGGTTCCAGACTAATTGCTTCCAGATTGTGTCAGATTTTCCCACATAGAGGAAAAAGTGGCATGCTGAATTTGATCAGATCAAGGCATTTCCACCAGCTGCTTCACAACCACTTAGAGAAACTCATCTGGATGGAACTATGACTTTACTAAAAAGTTTTTGTTATGTTTTCCCTTGTTTTATTTTTTAAACACTGGACCACAGAAATTATATTCCTCATTCAATTCTCACTGAAGTAAATAGGGTGCTTTCTATAGACTTTGATGACTTTTGGATAAGGTCCCATAAAAAGACAAAAAATAAGAACTCTGTCTACTAGGGAAAGAGGTTAATCTCTTATCCTTAAAGGCAGCACACCAAACAGCTCTGAAGTTGCACAGGATTGTTATACACAAAGTCCAATATATGGCCTTATTGGTAGGTATATTAAATAAAACCCAGTATTTTCACCAGCATTGTTTTCTGGGTGGCATATTACAGTGTTCCAGTCACAGTTTAAAATGAAATCGTATTTATACAAAACATACCTCCAAGACTAAGGACTTGGATTCAAAAAGACTAAGCTCTTCTCAGTGAGGAAGCAAGTTGTCAATTCAAAGAGATTAGCCTTTAAGTTAGAAAACAACACAAACCCACTAATTTCATTCATGGATTTTATTTTCATTTCCCTGCAACTAAGATATAGCAAACCATTATCTGAGTAGGGTTTACTTTTATAACTTCAATTTGTCACAAAGCATAGTAAGGTGTATTCATACATATTTTATAATCAGCTGATGTAGTTAAAGGCAAAACTGTTTAAATGCCCCTAGAGACAGGGGAATCCATTAAGCCCTTTTCCCAAAGTGAGTTACAGCCACCACACAGAAGGTTTTCAGCATGGACCTCTTATGGAGATACTAATCCCAAGAGACACTTTGAAAGAAAATACTCATTTAACTGAAAGACCTCTAAGAAACCTTACTTTCAAACTCAGACGCAAGTTGTGCCATCTGTAGTACAAGAGTCTTTACAACAGTCAGCCCCAGTAAGCTCTTTAAAAGAGAGCATGGCTTGTACATCACGTGTGTAACGACCACAGATGCATATTAAAAAACAGATTTCTTTGCTGAAGCATCTACAACCAACAAAATCATTAAGTGACAAAGTTGTAGTTCTGTGGTAGTTCTGTAGTTGCTAGCTGTGGGTGTCACTAATCTACAGACTTCACAGCTTTGCTTTTGCCCAGAAACATTTGAAGCTGCTCCTGTTTTTCTGTATAGCTACAATTATAGGAAAGCAGCTACCTTAATGAACCAAATAAAGCATACTGGAAAAAGAGGCTGGGTTTGAGACCTTGTTTTGCCTACTAAGAAGTTTCTCTGCCACTGCTTTTCTTCCTTCTCACACACTCCATATCTGAAGTAAACATACATTTAATCTATTCAAGATACTTCCAAAAAATATATATAACACCACTATATTCTACTTTTTGTTAGAACTGTGTTGGCAGTGTTGATTTTAACTTTATTATGTTTTAAAAATAAAGACTGGCTAGGTTCAAACAAATATTCTTAGCAAAGCAGTTTTTCTTCAAAGTTTCAAAATCAGCAAGTGGGAGAAGATTGTCATAGCAGCCATTTAATAAAACTAGGATCCAGTCCACTTCTTTCATTAGCAATGGACCAATTCCCAGCGTATTATGATGCTGAAATACAAACTGCTAGCATTCTTCTCTGGCATGCCAGCAATGATGCAGCCGTTTCATTCTTTATATGACAACTGATGTTTTGCATAGACTGGCTGAAAAAGGGAAGCAAAAACCACTATAAAGAAAAAAAAAAAAGCTCAGTGAAACATTTCAAGAGCACGCATGTAGTGAGAATGTAACGAATGCCACAACTGTCATTAAGTACATATCAGTAAAGGCACCATATATAAAATATTACATAGGAATTCGTAAAACCTGTCTACTTAAATAGTTTTAAGTTTCTGTAATTCTCAGATAGTTCCATAATGTGAAATAGCAAATTAAATAAAGGACTAGGGCAAACTAAAATTGCAATTCTGAATACTCCTATATATAATTGTTCACTTTTATGTGGCTTGTTCAAATCAGGCCATAGTTAGCAGTAACTGAATGTTGTCAAACTATGGGAAATTAGATGATGGTTTTGTTCCTTGGTAACAATTAACATCTTCACTCTAAAAACTTGAAGATTGATAACCTGCAAACCTTTCCTCTCTACTTTCTGCATACTGTAAAATTTGGTTAGAGCCTAGAAACAGATGTGTAACAGCAGAAGAAAGACTAGTTGAACTTGCATAGACTGCAGTGCAGGCTAGCACAGTAGGGAAAAGATGGGTTTTATTTATAAGTTTGCATAAGCTGTTGCAAGTTTAACCTAAAGCTAAGCTCCACCCTCCACCACCAGCAATTTTTGAACCATCTTCAATAGCCATTTATTGGATATGCCTTAATTTGGGGAATGCAAGTCTATTGTTTATCATGTCATATTCTGGAAATACGTGTGCAGAGATTAGAATGTATTAAAGTGGATTTTTTCTGATAGTTGCTAAGACTAATTACGTACTTACAGCATTAGGTAATTTACTACATGTATTTCCTAAAAAAATGTTTCAGTAGCTGGGGTTTTTTTCAGTGAGCAAAAGACAACATCACACAAGTACAATAAAGTTGTGTGTGCAAATACCACAGGCAAATTTGTCAGAAAGCAAATGCTATAAGGTTTAACAAGTGAAATGTCATTAAAACAATGGATTTTAAGAAGTGGAAATGAGAAAATGCAAAATTGTTCAATAGACAAAGAAAGCATCAGTGTAAAGCAAGCCCTAATGCATGCAGCCAGAACAGGTTTTATCTGTTGGTTTCTCTGCTGGTAGCAGTGTAATAATGTTGATGATGTTCAATATTGTATCATTTTTTCACCTGTGCATCATATCTGAAAAAAACACAAAAAACTGAGAGGATGAAACACGTGCCACCGAAATCAAGAGAACTCTACCTTTGATTTAATGAAAACAGTATTTCTCTTGGAGTTGAAGTGATTTGTCCCAAGTGGCACAAGTTAGAAGCAGAGCTGCTGGTTGTAATTCAAGTCCCTCGATTCCTCTTCTCCTTATTTACTCTACCGGATCACTTACCTGCCTGGTTTTGTACAGAACAAGCCACATGTTACAGTACGGATTCTCTCTGCTCCACTGTCAGTCATCTGTCCTCCTCTGAATTTAGTCCAATACTCCATGTAACTAAGAAATGGCCACAGATTTCATATTGCAGGTGGGGGAGCAGGAAATCAATATACACTGCAAAGAGTGCAGAAAATCCTTTGGCCTGACTACGTTTGACTCAAATTGAGAATCTTTTCAGAGATTTCTCATTAATTCAAGTCTTCACTTTTCTCCCAAGCATTGCTGGAACCAATCAGGACATTGCTAAAGCTTCAGCAGAATAAGAATCAACTCATCCCAGATGCCCCAGAGGAAATGCATTGACAATAGCATGCAAATACCATCCCTTTCCCACCGAAATCTGTAACCAGCAGTTTCCTCTGCACTTGTCCATAGAGCACAGGCATTTTACTAAGACTCAGTCATTTTAGCTTTTAGTGGTTATCTGGAATGGATGAAATTCTGCCTGCATTTTTCTCTGGATGAGCATCTGTAGTCACCGCAAGGCACTACTGATAGTAGCAAGCAAGCAGAACTTGCCCCAGTTTCCTTACCTAGCCACACTGAAAACCTGTCCAATTAACCTTCTTTAAAAAAAAAAAGCTTACTAATACACTGAAAATTTTAGCACTGAAAGCCTCCCAGCCAAAGACTGCAAAAGATCTTTTAGAGAATAGCACTGGAGGTTTGTTTTTTGCCATTTACTTTTGGTCACTGTGAGGAGGCCCTTTACTCGGGGGGGGGGGAAGTGTTTTGTTTTTTTTT
>Ga0065711_1041332_pt1 | contig 16231 bp, 4 predicted proteins | sample Hoacrofraction12_FD_59098 | JGI IMG/M metagenome (GOLD analysis project Ga0065711, IMG submission 59098) | Hoatzin crop microbial communities from Cojedes, Venezuela - Epithelial fraction 12 v2 (version 2) | ecosystem: Host-associated > Birds > Digestive system > Esophagus > Crop | place...
ATATTTGCACGTGCTTTCTTGCAGACAGTCACTATCACCGGCAATTCAAAAAACCTTTATACCTGTTGCACAAATAAAACTGCACTGTTTCAGTAGCCAGTTGTCACAGCTTCTCACTGAATGCGACTGAACCCTAGAGCGTGGCCGTGCTAGTTCATGAGCACGACTGGACTGAAGGTGCAGACTGCTATTAGTGTATCCAGAATCGTGGTAGTTTAATATACGTATTAAACGCGACTGGACTGGTAGTGGCAAATTGGACATCACTCAGAATTTAAACCTGGCCACACCTAGCCTCTCACTTCGGTGAAGAGCCTCAGAAAGCAAAGGGGTTTATTTTCTGCCAAATTAACACGACACCTTGTTAAAGCAGCATGTACCACAAGGACACTGCTGCCCAGAACTGCTACCGCAGCAGGGTAGGTAGCAGGTAACGTGGTTATTCTCCAGGAAGGCACAGACCTGAGTGTGTTCTGCAAGAACAAGGCTGTTTGGAGAAGTCATTTGGAAAAGCTGAGGTTGGACTGAAAAACGCAGTTTGCACTGAGGCTTAGAACAGCATTAAGTAAATTTTCAATAGGAAAAAAACGTTCCCCTGACACAAGGCACCTCATTAGCAAATTCCCAGTCTAGCAAAGAGGCCTGAGCACTGTATGAACAAGAATGCCTGGCAATGCTTGAAGCAAGCCAAAATGTTTCAGCAAGCCAAAATACACTCAGGCTAGATTCTTACCTAAGTAAGGATTACAGGACCGTACTTGGACTGACTGACCCCTTTACACCCCAAACTCTCCCCCAGTCATTTTTTTTTATGCTTATCAGCTTGACTTCAGCCACATTTGAAGAGCCGAAAGTCTCAAAGATACCAAACTCCTCCAAGTTTCATGCAAGCAGGTGTAGGTGAAACACACCCATTGATCAAAACATCGAGCTTCCCTTACTAGACACCAGAAAACCCATTCAGAGGGCAGAAGTTCTGTCTCAGAGGCAAGCTTCATCGTGGGCTCACTTGTAACCAGAAGACAAAGTTTTTCTGTCTTCTGTCTTTTACAGAAGCAAAAAAAAAAAAAAAAAATCCACCCCAGAATGAAACAAGCATTACTTTTTTTTTTAACTGTTCACCAACTACTTGTATCTTAAAACCAAGTTTTTTTCTGTCCTGTTTGCTTGAATTTCTCCATAGATAACTAAATCAATCCACTTGTATCTGAAACAACCTGCAACACTACAAATTCAGCCCAGACATTTATCATTTGGCAAAATTTTAAACAAGTCATGTCAAGTCTTCAGAAGAGACACACTTGGTTGCTTCGGTAATGGGTAGTTACCAGTCCTGTTATACCTGCATTCATGAAGAGGATCTCAATAGCAGTCTGTTAATTGCCTGCCCTCATAAACCCAGCAGCAGCATGAAATTTCCATCCACAGCACTTTGTCAAAATTATGTCTGTAGATGGACAGAACTGAGAAGTGAAGAACTCGGCTTACCGTATGATCTTGAGCAAAGGACAGAGCTGGAAAGAGAATGCAGACGCCCCTGCAGTCAGCTTCCCCGCTCACGCAGAGGAGGACCACCATCACTCCCGCTCTGTACTTTGTGGCACACACATAATCTGCTATTTTATTGCCACCAATAGCTGAAATGTTTCTTCATGTCCCACGAGGGAAAAAAAGGAGATTGTAAGTTCTTGTGAAGGGCATTGGGCTTCTCACCTGGGGAATTCTTACCTTTCAGTTCCAGGTATATGCAGCAAAGGACAGACTGGTCCACCATTTAACATAACCGCTCCTGGGATCACAAGCTACAGAAAAGCATGCTGCAAGCAGTGCGCTCTGAGCACGTCATCGTGGTATCTTGGAACGACTGGTTGCCTCCAGCACCACATGAAAAAAGGGCTCTAGAGCAGCTCTCCCAGGAACACACTATTTTTTTTTTAATCTTTGCCAAGTCCCCACTGCCCACTTTTCCACTGTTAATCTTTCCCTTGGAAGAAAACAGACATTTTAATATTTCATTTCCAAATAGACTATTTTGCCAGGCAATTAGAAAATATAAGCTCTTTTCCACTTTGGGAAATCTTTCTTTTGCAGATCACTGCTGCTTTGACACAAACATGTTGTTGTTATACTAAATAAAAACCCAGTCAAGACGGTGATACAGCTCCAGCAGAAATTTTGCGGCTGCAGGGCAGCCCATCAATATTGCATTTCACCTCAGATGGGATTACCATTTATCTCTCAAAAACAATTAAATTTGACCCATTCAGTGATTAAACTTGTATCTATGGTAACTTCCTGAAATCTCAGCAAATATAAGTATCTGTTGGTTCATTCAGCAAGGGTCTCCTTAAAGATGACATGAGTAAGATTGAACTTACGATCACCTTGCTGCTTCTCTTTGTGCTGAACCAGTTGGGGTTACAGGAAAGCAGGAGGTAGGAAAAAACCCAGATAAAATCGAAAAGTGATGAGAATGCACCATTTGCAACATTCTCTTCATCTCTCAGCCAGCATCTATCACAGCAGAACAAGCATATTTTAAAGTACCTAAACATTCAGGCTGGCTCCTGGTGCACTCTATAGAGCATGCAGCATGTTAGAAGATTCATGTGGACAACTTGACCATCTCCCTTTAAAACAAAGGGATGCAATGTATAAAAAATCCCATGTTTCTGTTAATAGGCTCTGTATCTACTACTGGAATGAAACCTCCCCCTCCCCCATCTGTACGGAGCACAAATTTCGTAATAATGATACTCCATACTGAAGAAAAGCGAAAACAGAAATAACATGGATGTAATTTTGTTAGTGACTGTTAACGTGCATTTACATAAATCATTGCACATAAATGCCTGATGATTGCCTGAGAAGAAATTAACCACAGTCTAGTCTTAGGCAAGCTTGAATGATTTTTCAATAAAACTCATTGGTTGTTTCACATCTTCTGAAATCATCCTTAAGGGTTCTCCTGGCTTACATGTGCCACAGTCCGGTGGCAATGCAGATCAAGGCCGCGCGCAATAGTGTGTTCAGAAAATAAGTGATAGTTACACATTGCTATCGCAGTGCCCCTCCATTTAGAGGGCTCAGCTGCACATTTCACTAATCTCTTGAACCGTATCTTCTTATCACAGTAAATCTGTATTAAACACAAAGAAAACGGGCAGAATGTAACCAACAAGACTTAATGCTCACGACTGGATTGTAGCTTGATCCTGCATTTATAAGAACTCCCGACACTAGGGCTCACCGGCTCCTCTTGCTGGGGATTAGCAGATCTGTAAAGCAACTCAGAATTATGCTGTAGTACAAATAGTATTTAAATAGGATCTGTTATAGCCATGACATTGCTAAAAAGGTAATCAGAAAATAAAACCTGAATTATTTCATCAAGCGAGGAAAACAATAACAATGTCTGTAAAATAATGAGTTCAAGCACACCTTTCCTCACTTTCAGAGCACAAAGCTGGCTCATCTCCCATGCAGGCAGAGATGCCCTCCCATAGATGGCCTGTTGTTACAGAAATTCTTCTATCATCAGGACCAAAAGTGACTGGAGGAAAGCCAAGGTTAAAAGGAGACTAACAGAAATAAAACAGCGGCAGGAGAGTTGAAAGAAGAGTGGCACGTTTTAAAGCAAGCAGACTGATTATCTTTAGGCAGGAAACCGCACAGCCCACAGATCAGCCTTGGCAACAGCCGGAGGTCAGCCCAGCTGTACGCTGATGGGCCAAGCGGAGCCCCGGGGGTACCGCAGGCGCTGGAGAGCAGAGCAAACATTCATGCCTTCAGGGTATGCTTCAAGGGGAAAGCAAGCAGGATGCTCAGCCAGGAAAACTAAGCTAAGAATATGCTTTCTGAAGGCAGGTGAGGAAGAAAGAGAGAGAAGCGGACAAATGGGAAATAAGAGGTCACTAAGCATTCACACTAAAATATCACGGGCAACAGATCTTCAGTCCTCCTCATTAAGCCTCTGAAAGAATGAAGGAGGAAGTCTTGGCCTTCTACATTTTAGCTGGCTTGAGATATACTCTACAGAATATTTCTTTAAACGATATCCAGAAGCCTCTTTAAAAAAACACAAAAAACAAAACACACAAAAAAACCAACACCAAAAAAACAGAGAAACTGACACTGACATCAGAGCCAGTGGCAGCACAATCATCTTGAGGCTATGCAAGTCAGGAGTATCCTACAATGACATTAATTTGAATTAACTGTCAGCTTCTATACAGCTGTTAAACTTTGCAAATAAGCCCTTCTGTAGACATGAAGTTCAAGCCTGGATTAGGGGAGAATTTCCAATGTAAAATGCGACTAGACTGCTAACTTTTTTTTAAGCATAGAGTTATACACAGAAAACAAACCCATGAGCAATAATGAAACAGGACACGGCAGTACAAAATATATGAGCCAGATGCCTTGTATAAAGTCAAGACCATCAGAGCAGCAGAGAAAGCTCTGGTTCACAGGGGATTTGGTAACAACAGCCACAGGCACAAATGAAAATATTCTAGAGGTGGCTTTGACAAAAAGATGTAAGCATTGAGGAAAAAAGTGGTCCTGTAGTTACAAAGGGTTCTCTCTCCTGTATCTGTGCTGAAAAATCATCCTGACATCTTTACTGAGCTATTTCTCACTGAGATCCTCATTAAAATGAGAGTCCCAGAAATTCCGTGTTACTCCAGCTAACGACACCACAGTTAGCTCTAGTGGAGACTCTGGTATTAAACTACCCTTCACCATTCAAACTCCTAATTGAAATTCATCATTCTAATAACCCCTGAGCATATCCCGCAGTTTTGGTAACAACTGCTACAATTTTGAGGCCGATATAGGAAGCATGGCATGGAAATATGAGAGCTCAATTTTAAATTGGCTAAAATAAAGTTTATTTTACTGTTACAATATATAATCTCTTATCAACACAACTCACAAAGTGTTTACAAAATAATCTCATTTTCTGCTGCATTTTAAACACTACTTTTATACAAACTTTAGAGGTAAAATAGTAATTTGTAGCTAGAAATATTTTTGTTACATTTTTTAGAAGCATCACAAAATTTACTTCAAACAAGACTTTTTTTTTTTTTTGATGGTGTTATCTTCACAGACAAAACTGAACATTTATTGTGAAGATCTGAGGAAGGATTCATGAATGCTTTCTTTAGGCAAAGGATGCCAGTCCTCAAGCTGACAGTGAGCAAGTGTGTGTGAGCTAACTTAGGTGCTCGGAAACGCCTTAGGGCAGAATCTCCTCCCTTTCCTTATGCTGACTGTAGGGAAAGCAAAGAGCCTGGTGCATAGTGGCTGCTTTCATGAATCCCCACACTGATGACGTAGTATGCAGCAAGACCACAACCTACAAAGCTCTGGTCCTTAATGCTGTGCAAGAGACCACGGTAATCTGAAACAGAATAGAATTTGAAGTACTACAGTTGTCACAAAACCTAGTATTTTAACATGTTAGAGTTACCTAATGTCCTCTGTGAATCTGGTAGTAACAGGCAAGTATTACATTACTCAGCCTTTGTCTTCACTACAATGCACTAACACACATTAGAAAGAGTGGAAAAGCTACCATTTTCACTGCTGCTAGAAAGGTACTTGCTAAAGTGAAAGGATTTATGCTTCTGCCAGTCAAGTCAGTTGACAGATTTTACATGACAGCAGAATCAGGCTGACAGTGATTATTTTACTTACAGCAAGCAGGTAGAAAGAGGTGCTACTTTTTTTTTTTTCATGCATAGTTTAACCAGCTTACAGCCAGCTCATCTCCGTTAAGACTAGAGATGCATGATCCACCATTTGGTATAAGCCAAACTATCAGCAAATATATTTCCAGTGCAAAAAAACCTGTCTTTCTTCAAGAAAAACAACTAAATTTAATGCTATTTCTCAAAAAAAAACGCTTGTGATATGTCATTTTCTACCTATTTTGGTCTGCATTTCTAAAGTTCTCCCCAAACCACATCTGAAGACAGATGATAAAAGTACACTTTTATTTAGGCAAATGACTGTCTCCTCCACACAACAAATTATACTGCCCACTGAAGATCATCCCTGAGAGCACCGTTCTAGCTAGACAATTAGAAAGGAAGCAACAGGTCATAGCTTAGACAAAAAAAAGTCTGTTCACCTCGTGAGATCTTGTGGGTTTAGAAAGTAAAAACATGCAGCTACTCTGAGCATTTAAATTCCCTGAGCTGAGTGAAATTTGAAGACAACAATTTGTAACACAAAGCATAGCAACATCTACAGCTGTACCTTACAGAAGCTGTAATTTTTTTTACAGTGGTAAAGGCAGACGTTAAATTACAAGCATACAGCAGTTGGTGGTGGTTCCTTTTACTTGCTTCCTGTCACAGGAAATACAATGGCCTTCTTTGGTGAAACACAGCAGTGAAGAAGCTTGATGACTTCGGATTCTTTCGCCTTCTGTTATTCTAGCAATCTTTAAGTTACAGTTAGTGGAGACACTACCAGGCCATAGTGCAGTACAAGTAAACCATCCTAGAGAGAAGAGAAAGGAACTGTATCATCATACTACTTCACCTTCTCCAGGAGGCATTTTGTCACCGCCTGGTACGACAATCACTGTGTGGCAGAACCTCAGCTTCAGTCCCACTCACCATGTTACACATTCCACTCAATGAATACAAGTTTTGAAATATCAAGACAAATAATTACATTCCCCTCTCCTCTTTGAGATGGAGAAGGGTGCTTTAATAAAAAGAGTAAAAAATTTAGTACGTTTATTTTAAAGTTGTAATATAATTATCTCATCTTTATAGAATAGGCTCTCATTTACAATTCATGCTGCTTTCACCATGATACTGTGAGGCAGAAAATAACCAAACCACTTAAGTAGTTCTAGAAGGTGCTGCCAAAAGCTGTACTGGAAGACCTCAGACTACTACTACACATTTATCAAGTAATGAATACAAGGGATAAAACAAACAAACAAACAACTATCAGTTTATTAAGTCATGTTTCTCCTCTTCTGAGACTGCTCCACATAATAAAAAAAAACAAACCCAAAAACTTTCACCTATGAAACAGGACACTTCCTGACTCAATAGTCTTATTTCTGTCACTTAAGTCACATGCAGCTGGTGGAACGTCTAGCATTTAGTCTGTTTCCACCACTGGTCCACTGGGAATCTGACTTGTTGCATTAGACATTCATATGGACAGGCTCTAATAAAAGTTTTCTTTTGAAGAGAACTGCATTAATCACAACTGACATGTTAGAACTTCTACCACATTTTGCTTCTGATGCTTTTGTGTATTAACATACAGGACATAAGATAGAAGTATGTTCCAAAGAAGTTACAAAGTTCTGTGTGAGGGGGTACACCAGCACACTAAAAAAAAATATATTTAATTAAAAGATTAATTACAAAAAAAATAGTACCAAGACTGTAGCCACTTTACAAATTCTGTATTATAATACATTAACAGTAGAAAGTACTATATTAGTCTGATCCCAGCGTTTTGGAAGAATATATACATATTTAAACAATAATTTGTTATCTATGTAAAAAAATGCTTTTGACTGGTTGGTGCAGCCTTAACTACTCAAAAAACCTCTGAGCCATTTTGCATTGGAGGAAATTTAAGATTAAGAAATTGATCTCTAAAAGACTCAAGAGGACAGGATGTGCTTTTCCACGCCTCCATGACATGCTCTTTTTCTTCCCTTGGAAATTCTTTTCAGACAGTGCCTATCAACACCTTTACATTCTGCCTGGAAGATGACCTCTTCTTAGAAAAATAGCATTTTTTTGCCTCTAGTGCCACAAAGCTCTTTCAGCAGAAAACCACCCTAATGGCTGCTGTGTGCAATTATTTTACTCTCTCTTCTATCACCAGTTTCTTTAACTTTGTCTGGTATCTAAATGGTGCCTCTGGTAACAAAGCTACTGTTTTGGAAGAGAAAAAAAAGTGCAGTATGTTATTTTTCAAGTGAAAAAAAGAGTAAGAGCTATTGGAGTTTTCAAATGTGACAGTGAAAGAAAATAGACTCATAACAAAGGAGAACAGATCTGCAACAGCAATACTTTGATCACTTCAGCCAACATGCTCATTTAGTAAGATCTGAAACTCTGCTTCTGCCTACAGATTTTGTCATTTACTTGAAGAGGAGACTGATATTCTAAGTCAGGACAAGAGGGTACCAAAAACGAAGCCAATTAAAACAAAAGTTAAAAAATGTAAGGTGCTAAGAATGATCATACCAGGGCAGATCAAAGGGCTACCTAGCCCCATGGTGAAAACCTACATAAAAATACATGAAAAGTGCAAGTATGCTACGACAATTTTCAAATTTCAAAAGCCTTTCTCAGGAAGTTCCTGAGCCCTAAGTCAAAGCAGCTTTGTATCAAGTGTCTTCTGATGACTTTTCTTCTCTGAATTTGTGTTGGGGTTGATGTAGTTTGAGAGTTAGCATGACTAGGCCGCTTAAGCAAAACAGTTAGCATAGGCCGCTGGAAAGGACAGCTAAGAATAACAATTGAGAAAGTTCTGATAGGGCACATGATGTGGGTTAGCAAAAACAAGATGTGTTCAAGGATGTGGAGGCGGTTTGTTGCTATTGGCCTTAGTGCATAGTTACCAATCATAACGGAATATGAGGTGCGTGAACAGCATGTGATTTATGTCTGTAGCCTATCCGAATAAGCGTGATCGCGTGTGCAGATATGAAAAATGTACATAACCACGCAAGCAGACCAATAAAGGGGAATCGGCTGTGCATTGTATCAATGTGTGAGAGTCATTCCTGTCCCTGCATGGATGCTGAAATCGGCAAACTTGGTCTGTTGCTTTTCAGTCTACAAAGTTCAGGCATCCCTAAGTCAGATCTAAGGGAAATAAATCCAAATGCTTTGCATCACTGGACATAGTGATGTCAGTCATAAGATCAAGACTGAAGATCCAAAAAGAGGGATTAAGATGCAGGCACTAAGAAATGCAGATCAAAGTATTCTTTTATGAGAACTGTCAAAACCAACCAGAAAGGTCGTATTGGAAAAGAAGGACAGCACATTAAAACACTTATAGAAAAAACTATGTTCAGGATACAGCAAATACACGTTTCCTAACTCTGCAGCTATAGGTGATACAAACAGCTTCAAAGCAACAGCAAATGTGCTCCGCAAGTCTCCTGCAGCTTCACTTTCGTTTAAAGGACTCTGATGATGACTCATAAGGGCCTAGTGTAGGGTAGATGCCAATCAACCTTAACTTAAACGCACAAGAAAAAAACACGCTGTTTTATTCCTGCATTATTAGTGCCAGCTCACTACCTTTCCTTCATCTTCTCATCCCGTTAATCACCAGAAATCCATTGCTAACTCCTAAAAGGATACAGGAGGAGGCAGGAGCTTTAACTCGTTTACCTAATGCCTAGTACGAAGTGAGATGACTGTGTTGCAATATGAAAATAGAATCCTGACTGTCCTCATTTCTAGTTAGGTAGAACAGGTCCTATGAAGCTACTTAGGAACCTCTTGGCACATAGTATGTTATTATACCTTCCCAAAGGTGTACTGACTCCTTGTGCCTGTTAGCTACTTCAGTAGAGAATATAAGACACTTTCGAGCTTAATTTTTTGGAGAACTACGATCAAAATCAGTTTTTCCTCTATGGCAGAGCTCTTTCTTAAAGAAAAGAAGTATTTATACAAGAAGAAAATGCTACAATGTATACTTTAATGAATGAGTTTAAGGGGTACATTTGGCAGTAAAACATTTAAACAAGTTAGCAATCTACACAGGAAATATCCCTGTTAAACCAAAGGCCAAAACCACTGCAATTCGTTCCGTACAGAGAGAAGCTGAAGAGTTAACCCAGTACTGGCACTGCTTACTCTGTAATTATTCACTTTAAGTATTATACATTTCTATATATGTTCAGCTGGTTTCTCTAGATACTGTTCTTAAAAGCAAATCCAAACAAAGAATGAGCTCTCACTGCCTATTACAGTTTCAAATCAGACTCAGAAATGTCCAAAAGAAAAGCAAAATGAAAGACAATCCTTTCTTACAGCAAAACTCTTCAGTGTTCTTTGCCACACATTTGTGAACCTGACCTAAAAAAAAAAAGCCAGATGAAAAGGATCCCACCTGTTAGACCCAACTATAAACTTTTGAGTGGAACTGACAGACAGAAACACTATAGTATGTACACCTTTTGATGTTCTAAGGGCAGCAGCAAAAGTGCACCACTTCCCAAGTTTAATATTCCCACAGCAAAGAGCAAAACACTTCCACAGCAGATGTGTGCTAGAGGGTCACAATAATTAAATTAGATCACAGCTCTTACCGCCTAGCTCAGGAAAGACCAAAAAAAATACAATGGCATTGGGTTACAAAAAGGTGAGAGTTACAAAGAGAGCACTATAATCTGCAAGACCTCTGTGCCAAGGGCCATGGACACAAAGGAAGCTACTCTTTTTAGCTTTTCCCACGTGTGAGCTCATTATATCCATCAGTGACGCAGAGCTCTGAGAAGGGTAGTTTCAGACAAGCGAAAATAACTAGCAGCTTGGATTGTGTTGCACTTGTGCAGCAGAGGGGAGGAAGGTAATACAGGGAAGAAATTATATTTCCATACAGTTAATAACCAGCTTCCTTCCTCAGCTAGTTCATCAAACTAAATTACAGGCAGATCTCAATGCTTGGTAACAAAACTGAGCCTTTAAAAAAATTTCTATCAGTGTATTTGGTCTCTCCTTGCAGTAAATTCCACAAGCTTTACACTGTCTTAGAAATGAGGCAAAGTTGCATCTTTTCATATACATTCTGTGCAGCAAATTTTTATGGTTTTACACTAAACAGAGCTAGAAACCCTGTTTCCAGCTGATTAGAAAGATTCAACAAATCACTCAATTTCAGAAGTGTTAAAATATCTTCAGAAATAGAAGATTAAACAAGATTTATTCACAATTTTTTTCTACCCTTCTATCAGCTACTCAGAAACTAACATGTTAATTGTTTACATGCAACCACTAAAGTTAGTTGCTTATTTACTCCAATTAAAACAACCCAGTCAGGTTATTATGGGGCCAGTATCAGGAATCTCTGTTTTACTATCAGATCACACCTGATGTTCCCACACTTGTTGGAAAGGCACAGTTATTCAGAACAGCTAAAACGCTGCTAGCTTGCACCTATAGAAAACTTTAATTTACTGAGGCTCTAAGGCATCACTACAAATTGTTACTCAGTAGGAAAAAAACCCCAGCACCCAAAATCTTCACAAAACTATTTTGAGCACTTAAGAACCATGCAGGAGGAGTAAAACCCCCTAAACAATTACAGTGATTGTGGTCCAGGAAAAAAAACAAACCAAAAAACCAACAAAAAAACCCACATCACATACAACATACACTACGCTGCATTGCACTGGAAGAAACTTCCAATGTAAATGCTGCTAAAGAATGCATGTTAAAATGAATGCCTTTGGCAACGAGAAACTTAATTGCATTTTAAAAATCACTTTTCTCTGCAGAAAGAATAACTGCTGACATAAATGAACTTTTAAGTGAAAAATGTGATTCAGATGAGCAGTTATTTCTCTCCTCTAACAGCAACTGTACTCATCTAAATAAAAAACCTCAATGTTCATTCCTTTAAATGATTTTGTATTGTGTAAATAGCTATGGAAGCTTTTTTCTTACCATGAAGCATCTACAATAAACCTCTGAAAGTGGTAAATGATAACGGCAGACTTGAAGAGTGTTTCAGCATCCTAGTGAGAGCTGTTATGGGTAATCCAAGCTCCAGTATTGGTTTGGAAAGGCTGGAAGATTACGATGGCACAAGATGCCCTCGGAGCTTAATGCAAAATCCATCAAATTTTCCTCTGTAGTGGAGGTCTCACTGGGCCAGGACAATCATGCCCCTCATTGAATCTTATGCCTTGGTGAAAAAGTAACAACCCTTGCCATTTTTAGACTTGATCTATGGGTTTTGTTTTGTATAGATTACTACCTAAAAACATTTTCCAAGGTTTCTTAATCCTAGAAATGCAACCTCTTGATTTCTGCAAAATAATGTAATGTGAGACTATAAAACATGAAAATGTCACAATTATTTCAATATCATAAAAGAAGCAACTGTGGTTTATTAGCAACATTCCTACTGTAACAATTCAGCATCATAAGAGGGTTTGTAACAAAATTAAGAAAAATTAAGGACGAACCTGATATTTCAAATTTCCTGGCAAAAGTGACTATGAAAGCACAAGACTTCACAAAAAGCAAAGATCTTATTCTGTTTGTTTGCCCAGTAGAGCAGGCTTGTGAGAATTCATCACTAGCATACTGATTTTGTAATAATGAGACTTGAAACATAACAGGAGGATGCATCCCAAGACAACTGTTCTCTTTGTGGAGCTGCTGACTACTACTTAGCCACTACACATCAATCAGGCAGACCCAATTCTGACAAGAAATGAAAGAGACTAAACTTCAATTAGGCAGATCCATTTCTGACAAGAAATGAAACCAATGCAGTTTTCCTTAAAGCATTTCCCCAAGACCATTTTTCATACATGAGAAGCTTTTGTGCTAAGATGAAGTCTAAATGCATGTACATCTGACTATACGCCTGGACTGACAAATAAATCATCCCCCTGCTGTTTACTGAAGCTTTTAGTAGAGGGCACTTCCACCACTACACGTTAATTGCTGCATATACTTACAATGAACTCCTTAGCTTAGAAGCAAGTTTGTTACCAGTGTCAGCTTCCTCCGGCTTTCTATCCCCTGCTCCCCAAAGTAGGTTACATTACATTTTCATTTTTTCTTCATATCATTACATGAACTGCTAAGACATCAAGCATGGATTTACTCCCTTTGACTGCAGAAACTGAGGCAAACACCACAAGCCTCAAAGACTTTTAATGTCTGCCAACACTGTAGTATGAGCCACATATTTCTGCTCTGACTGTGGGATACCTTCTTGTTATTCAAATTAGGTACAGGTGATGCAATGCCTGAGATACCTAAAAAACAGCTTTCCACTTCTTGCCCCTGGCACAGAAGCCCTCTTGCAGGGCTCAGCAGGAAATTTAAAATGTAAAGGATTGCGCATGTGTGTGCATAAACAAGTAAAAAGAACTGAATTTGCTACTATTTTAGCCTTTCTGCCATCTGCTTAGATTGCTTTAGAAATAAAATACCAACCAATCTAAATCCTCTTTCTTCCCACTGTATTAAACATTAACTTTTCAGACTTCCAAGTTCAGATTAATAGACATTTTACCATACATCATGACTTTACATCTATATCTTACTAGGCATTTGCCAGACTACATCATTGTTCTTGCTGCACTTCTAAAACGGTGTGACCCTTCCCATCATAAAGGTGCTTGAAAAGACTCCCAAGGAAATTAAAAAAAAAAAAAAAAAAGCTTTCTTATTTGCAGAGCCAGCAGCACTTAACACAGTAAGTTATGAACAAGAAATGGTTGGCTATACACTCATGCTGTGACCAGGACCGGTATAATATGCATCAAGCATATTAACTGCATTCATTACTCTGAACCTTTTGTTTGTGCTTTTAAGAGCAAGTTTATTCCCCTGACCCAGTCACAAGCTGGCTAGCCTTATTTGGGATGCTTCCATCTTTTGATTTCTTGCAGAGATGCAATCACCAGGGAGGAAAACAAGGAATGTTAAATGAAAGAAAGGCTGGCATAATTTATCATTGATAAGATAGCAGTTTGTTTTAGAACAGGGGAAAAAAAAAAAACCAACCCCAAAAACCTCATATCCAGAACATCATCAAACCATCAAGAACACTCTTAGCACATGGTATACTTTTCAACTCTATTTATAATATAAAAAACATTTTTGCATAAGCTGGATAGATTTTTCTAAGTGACTTCTTCAGACAAGTTGGTGCTACCTGATAGCTTAAGGAAGAAGTCTTCTATTTCAAAAAAAGAAAACCTGGCACAAACCCCCAGCTGCCACACGTACCTGTACTGCACTCTCTCCTATGGCTTGACGAATTTCCCTCAGTGTCTGGTAGTGTTCTAGCAGATGATCACCACATATTATGTCTACCTGTGAAAACACACAAACATGGTCAAGTTCAAGCTACCTTGGGAATAGCAGAACAGTACCTAAGCCCTTTAGATTTTGTTAGAAGAGTTCAATTCTAGCACGTTAGACACTAAAACCATCTTTAGTTTTGCTGTCCAAATGTATTTAGCATGCATAGCACTATTGCACTGCCCTAATGCCTCCCACCCCATGCCCCTGGCCTGGGGTTCACTTCTGGAACAGAGAGGACAGTATATTGTTTCACTCCCAGTTTGGTGTGTCTACTAAAAAAGCTGTTCAATAATAAGTGTGATAATTCAGTGGGAGTTTAGATCATGTATTAAAACAGTCCCACAAACATCCAGAGTCATTCATCAGCTGCAAAAGAGGATAACTGTCAGAAAATGAGCCATTGCTACCCTCATTCTTATCTTGAGTGAGTCATATTAAGCACTTCTTCACGTGTTTTCTGTCTGGAAGAAGTGTTTTAATAGAAAAGAACAGCTCATTGTATGCTACTGTCAGCAATTACTTCACACAGTCCTTGAAAATGCAATCAATACTTCAGTGATGCAAGTGAAGGGCGTACTCAGCAATCCTAAGCAATGTCCTCTACTGCAGCTAAAATATGTCAAAGATGCCTGCAGTTCTGGAGGAGGCAGTTTTGTTAAGTAGCTGCCCACAGAAACAGTAATTCAGGGGAGAAAAAAAAATAATCATAATGAGGTATGACGACTTCCTTCCTTGCCTTGACTATAATAAATAAGCTTCTTTACAAAGTTACTATGAATGCACTGTGCATAATGCAAATCCAGTCTCTGACATTCCAAACTAGAGCAGCTAACACAGCACTGTTTCTCTCTCAACTGCAGCTTGCTTACAGTTTCCTTCTAAGCAATTTCTAGATATGGAAATGAAAGGGCTCTCATCTGTGAATTACAATAACAAAACCTCAAAATTAAGAGCACTGACAATGAGCAGTCCCACAGCTTTCTGCCAGAAAAACGTCTAAGCTCTGCCACTGCAGTGGTCGGGGAGCTTACTGCAATATCATTACGTATTCTCTTATATGGCCACTTCCCACTATAGGATGCACTCTGTGCTTTCAGCTATTCAATTCCCCTGGATTTCTGCTCTTCTGCATGCTGACCCACTATCTCTCTCTAGTTCTTCCTGAAAAGATTTAGAAAGATTTCTGCCTCATGCTGGCAGACCGTGTTGTTCTGAGAATCAGGAAGACAGGAATTCTACTCCTCAGAAGCTCAATAAAGGGCTGAATTACTTCACCGTCAGTATAGCATGAGAATGATGTAGAATACTCTATCCATGTTAGGTTTAATCTTAATGTGCAGAAGATGTAAACTGCTTAGTATTACTTCTGCTTTTAGCTTCTAGGAGGAAATCAGCAAGCAAAAACTAATCTGGACTTAACATTACATAAATACTGATTTAATATTGATCCATATAAACACACATGTGTATATATTTATCATTAACATTTGATGTATTTAACACAGAACCTGAAATAAATATTTATTTTTTCTTTTTGAAAGCTGGTTACAGTTATTTCTGATGTTTCCCATGCATTCTAGCCTCTACAGTTATTACTGCAGGAAGACAGACATGTCTGCTTTGCTCTCCAGTGATATATGGGTTTAATTACTTTTGCTTTATAAGCTTACTTTTATAATTTTTATACCATAAGGCACTGAAACTCAATCCTGCTCCCACAGAAACATATACACATACACATTTTATATATTCTGCAGAAACAGAAAATCTAAGCTATTTACCCAATACAGGATGCAAACAGTGACAACTGCTGTCAATCTTTCATAACAGAATGAGAATGCTTGTTTGAAAATATCCCACTGTTGATCCTGCTGCTCCAGTTTCAAACGGTAGTCATTAAAGATCCAGTGTCTTTAATAAATTGAGGGGCGTTTTTCACCTTTACCATGTTAGAGTGCTCTGAATACCAAATGCCTAATCTCCTCATCCCAGCACCAAAGCCTGAATTTCTGCCTGCTAATTGTTATGCTAGGATTCATTCTATAAGTACAAGAGAATCACAGAATCACAGAATCACAGAATAGTAGGGGTTGGAAGGGACCTCTGTGGGTCATCTAGTCCAACCCCCCTGCCGAAGCAGGGTCACCTACAGCAGGCTGCAC
>Ga0065711_1041333_pt1 | contig 16231 bp, 12 predicted proteins | sample Hoacrofraction12_FD_59098 | JGI IMG/M metagenome (GOLD analysis project Ga0065711, IMG submission 59098) | Hoatzin crop microbial communities from Cojedes, Venezuela - Epithelial fraction 12 v2 (version 2) | ecosystem: Host-associated > Birds > Digestive system > Esophagus > Crop | place...
CCTGCTGAAGCAGGGTCACCTACAGCAGGCTGTACAGGACCTTGTCCAGGCGGGTCTTGAATATCTCCAGAGAAGGAGACTCCACAACCTACCTGGGCAGCCTGTTCCAGTGCTCCATCACCCTCAGAGGGAAGAAGTTCTTCCTCATGTTCAGACGGAAATTTCATTTCAGGTGGCAGTGTACCGCCTTCAGAGTCGTCTGAAAGCTGCCATGCACCAGATTCAGAGCTGAATGACAACCATAAATATAGGCTATCTCAGAAGCAGAAATATATCCACAGTCTACATTTTTCAGCAAATGTTTGTCTGGAGGAGAAATATTGTTTTTCCAAGGTCTTACAGTATAGGATAAGATGTTGTTTATGATGTGTGGCAATAGTTTCAATCCATGTGGTGCCGGGCTGGCTCACAGCGTATCCACCAAGCTTGCAAGAGAGTAAATAGACTGTGCGCTCCGACTGTCAGCAGCGTGACAGATTGCTGAGCTGTGCTAGGACATTACTCCAAAGAATTGTGTCTTCTTGTTTGTGGGTTTGTTTGTTTGTTTGTCTTTTAACTAGAAGATATGTTTCTAGAATCAATCCTTAGTGTTTTAAAAAAAACAGACTCAACTGTGTGATTACGGTAGGCATAGACTTTTGGGTGAGCTCCCTAAATGACCTCAGACAGACGCCTTGTGTCATGCTTATGGGGAACTGTAAGAGTTACATTTCCACTTACAAGTCCCAGTTCCTAACACTGCCAAGTTCTCCAAATAAGAATTAAAAGAAAAACATCCGCAAAGAAAAGAAAAACAAACCCGAAAAAGCCAACTTGCAGGTCCAGCATTTTCATTGGTAATTGTTAGTATTTCATAGTGCAGTGGTGTCTAAAGCCATGGACCAGTGGAGATGTCTGGGGCTTCAGGGCTCTACTGAGGTGAGAGATAGCGGTCTACACTCACGATAGATGAGTCTAAAGGCTCCGAGAGCCTATGCTGTGCTTGGCTTGAGGCGTCATCCAGGGTGAGGTGCTTCAGTTCTGCTAGATTGACATTTTCTTACAGAAGATATTCCATCATGAAATGCCCAATCAGATAGAATTGTTAACTTACCCCTTGTCCATCCTTCTTCACAGCAAATTAAGAAATGCCCTGGTACCTAAGGCATGCTGGGCACAGCAGCAGGGCTACTGCAACCTGGGCGATGCTTTTCTCCTCCATCATCTCCACGTCGCAAGAGAGATTGAGGGGAGCAATTCCTTTTCAGTGGCTGTAGTAGAAGATATTTCCTCCTTGCTGTTGATACTACGAGGGGTATTTTTGCCTCTGTGCGCTGGTTTTCGTTTGGCTATCATGATGAATGAGGGAGCACAGGATAGACTTAGAGAACAGGTCTGTGCAGTGTGAGATGGGATGGTTTGGGGGAGAAAGAGAGATGAGAAAAGAGTGTATTTCAGAGGTAAGTGAAAATGGTGGAGAGAAGTGGAAAGAAGTAAAATGAGAAATGCTTGCTGAATTCACACAGGAAAAGATGTGGCATGAAAAGAAAGGAAACATGCAGGGGGGAGACGGGAGGAAAGTAATAAAAGAAATGTCACATTACAAAAAGAAAATTAAATCAGTTGAGTGTAACAGTAGCGTACTACACTTAAATATAAGGTCTTCAACAGAAAGCATACAGGTTAGGAGTTCTAAATTTTATCATTTTTTATACTGCTATTTGGATCAGACAAATTAAATTATTTGACAGAAATGAAAAGCTTCTTTCAGGCTGAGGCTTGTGTGACAGTTTTCACCACAAACACATTTTTAGAGTTGAGTTATAATATCCTGGAAATAGATAAAAATGAAAATGCTGATAGAGCCTAGAGTGTGGTAATGAGAATATGCCTCAAAAATAAATGAGAGATTTTATTGCACGATTTCCTAAGATGTTAGCGCATCATGCTTCCTTGTTGAATAATAATTTCCCATTCATATCAGTTCAGTTTTTCCCTCCTCTTCCTCTTTTTCCCCACCATTCCTCCTGGCTTGAAAGGACCTAACCAGCAGTGGAGGCTTCTATTTCGTATGAGCATCCTCCAATGCACTTCACTACAACGGTGGAAGTGCTGCAGTTCCCAGACTAATTGCTCTTGAGCTGCCATGTAGGTCATCATCTCATCGTTCGCTTTGTCTTTCATCCAAAGAGCTGAAAACCGCCCGTTGCTGCGCTAGGGCTTTCCAGTGGCTGTTGAAGGTTTGTCACAAACCAGTGTGGCCTTTCCGCACCTGCAGCATGGCTTCTTGCTCTTTGCCAGGCATAAACAGCAGGTGGTCCTCTTATAGGAGTATTTTATGTAAGCAAAGCTTTTCCATGTCTAGCTCTGCTTCTGCCTTGCAAATTCAAGTTCAGGCAACAGCTCCTCTACCCTCCTCAGAAACGCACCGTGGTGAAACAACTTTCTGCAACTGCTGAAGAGTTAAAATCACTGCTTAGCTCAGATGAAAAAGAGCTTTGTATATGTTGGGCACTAGAGCTCGACTGAATCAGGGCATGTGTAATTGAATATACATTTTTTTCTTTTGTTTCAAGCGCATTCTCTCTCACTTGAGAGGAAGCTACATCTCTTGTCCCTCATTCAGCAGCCTGAGTGTTCCTGTGTCATGTACTCCTGTATGAAAGAACTGAAACAATGCAAAATTTCCTATTTTAACTGGCTTTTGTGAAAATCACCTGCCAGTAGTGTTAGACTGACATGTGCTTTCCTGCCACTAGAAAGGACTTGCGGGATGAGGTTTCCTCCACCACAGCAGCATGGCTCTGGCAGCGCAGGGGCCGTGTGTACAAGGCCGCTGGGTCAGTTCTGCGGTCATTTACACTGATTTCACATGGCTCTAGCTCCACTCACCGCGTTTTTCCTGATTCTGACTAGCATCCTCAGAAAGGTTATGCAAGTCGGGTTTTCGCGTGATCTTGATAGTGATTTAATAGCGAAGATAACACTGTGCTCTGCCTGTCATACTGGCTTGTAAAATGTGAATGTTGTTTCTGTTGCCGTCTCAGGGCTGGGTTTGTCCAGCCGAGGTCTAGATGCAGCCCCCGGGGCCCTTCCAGAAGCGCACAGACATCTGCACAAGTGCCTGCTCAGGGAAGTGGATGATGTGCTGAATCGGAGCTTATGGCCCCTCATCCCCTCGTCGCTCCCCATGGGAAGGCAGAGGCGGTGCCACCACTGTCCTTCCCCAGGGAGGAATTGCTCCTACTCTGGAATGGCTGGCTCCAGGCGGCTCCAGGGAAAACGAGCATCTCTCAGCCTTCCTACCCACTGAGACGTCTTTGTGGCATTGCCACAAAATGTCTTCCTGACTTAGCAAGGTAGAGCGCACTGGCAGCCATGCCCAGCTGTAGTGGTGTTTCTTTTAAACAAAACCAGAGTTTATGGTAAGACACCACCTACCACTATTGAAAAGCGTTTTATTTGAGGAAGAGGGATATTGGGGTGGGAAGGAGAGAAATGGAAGGGAAGGACTTACATGGTCAGTGCTTCTAGGAAGGAAACCAAGAGTGTGGGCAAGAATGAAGAAGAGGCTGAAAGTGTAGGTGGTTTCAGTTCAGGAGCATCTGTTGGAATTTACTTCAGCGTACTTAAGGAATTAGCTAAAGCAATCTTTGAATCACTAGTGCTATATTTTTTAAGAGTTCGTGGAGGGAGAGAGAGAAGGTCTGAGAGGACTAGGGAGGGGCAGAGATGGGTTCAGTCTCTACCATGGAAAGAGGAGAAGTTACTGATAATGATGGACCAGTTGTTTTAAAAAACCCAGAATAAATTATTAAATAATTTGCAAGTACTTGGTGAGTAGCGAGGGAATACCCAAATGGATTTGTCAAGAACAAATTACGTCAAGCTAGTCCGATTTCCAACATTGATGGAGTAACTGGCAGAAAGGCGAAGAAGGAAGTATTAGACGTGATCTATTCTGACTTCAGTAAGGCTTTTGACACTGTTTCACTTGACATTGTACTATGTAAACCAGAGAAGTACTCTAAATGAGGTCTCTATAAAGTGGCTGCTGCAGTGACTGAAAGGCTGCAGCAAAGGTTTGGCTTTCAATGACTTGCTAGTCCAAGTGGTGGGAGTCTGTTTTCTGAAGGTCTCTGTCACGTGCCCTGTTCTCTTCAGTATTCCTTCTATGATTTTGTGCAATGAATCTGCAAATACTTATGAAAATTGTGGATGATACTGGACTTAAAAGAGTTATGAATGTTTAGAAGACAGCACAGGATCAGACTTTAAAATATTCTGGATAAATTAGGATAAGGGTCTGAAATGGGTAAGATAGTATTCAGTTAAGTGTGGAAGCCACAGCTGGGAAGGAAAAATGAAGCGTACAAATGTAAAACAGGAAATTATAAGCTAAGCAGCTGTGTTGCAGAGCAGAATCGGTGTTCATTTTTAGTGGATCACAAGCAGCTTAGTGGTGTGATGCCATTGCAAAGAGCGCGGATCTTGCTGAGTTTTACAAAGAGTGTATGCCTCAGGTGGAGCCTTACTGGATGCTGTCTGTGGTGTTTGGGTACTGCACTAGGAAAGAGGTAGACAAACTGAACACAGGAGCAGGAAAGAGGACCGTTTTATGAAACGTAAGAAATGGCTGAAGGAATTACAGTTTTTAATTTGAATTTAGGGATTCTCTCTTTTTCTGGACTGATTGGTTCACCAAACACTCTACTACACAAATCAAATAATACAGCATTTCCAGCTCCACTGGACTAGGTCCAGGGAGAAGCAGAATTAACACCAGCTGAAATTACAGACTACGAAGCTGAGCAAAACAAAAAATACTTCAGAGCTGTACAATTCATAGAAAAACTTTGAAGAGCTTTGGGGTTAGACTGTTTGCTTAGCAAGGGAATTTAAATTCTTAATTCGGCCCTGCTACTCCTACTACTTCTCCCCCACCAGAATTAATAACACTGCACATAACCTTACTGTTTTAACAACCCCTGATTAGGATGTCAGCAAGAGTTTGCCTTCCAGGCTCTCCCACAAGTTGATGCAGTGCTGCCTTCTCTTCTTGCAGAGGAGCCAGTCCTAGCCTTTGCCTTGCCAGTTATACTCCATTCAGACATCTGCTTCCTTCTGACCCATCTTTTGGTATTTTTTCCCCCTTCTGGTAGGAAAAATTCCAACTCAGATTCCCTGAAGTTGCCATTTTGTTCATGTTCTTTAGAATATGTTGGTCAATGAGCAGTGTTCCACCAGGGATGCTCTGGTCAGACATTGGAATAGGCTGGCCAGGGAAGTGGCTGAATCACCATCCCTGGAGATTTTCAAAAAATGTGTACATGTGGCACTTCAGGACGTGATTTAGTAGGCATGGTGGTGTTGGGGTGACAGTTGGACTTGATCATCTTAGAGGTCTTTTCCAACCTATGATTCAATGATTCTCTGAGGTTGCCCCCGACACACTTTCTTGGACAACAGCGCTGCTTCTTTCCAGTCTTTGGTTTGCTCCGGAAGGCTTGGGCATCATCTGCGCGAGCCAAGGGCCACAGCAATGAATTTAAGGCATCAAACTGCCAGCTTTATCCCTGGTCAGCCCATCAGGTCACCTCTGTTGCTTTAGGGACTAATGGTTCCCGGTGGGAAGTGTCCAGCTGACGTGTGCTTTCAATCCTGGGTGTGATTCACTGCCTTGCAGAGCAGCATGGCAAGCACAGCAGCTTTGCATACCTCAGTTCCACTAAGAGATGCGTGGAAAACTGTCATCTGATAATTGTTGAGCCTTTGGTGATACTAATTGGCTATGGATTGTGCAGCTTCCTGGGATTTTTAGTTCTGTTGGGTCTTGTGTCTCAGAAGATCTTTCTTTCTGAGACTGGAACGATAGCTTATCACACATTGAAACTTCTATGTGGCGTTATATAGCATTCCAGTAGTTATTAATAAAGTGAAGAATGTACAGGGGAAAAAAGCTATGAATGCATCTAGCAAGAAAGAACTGGAGTGACTAATGATTTAAAAGGACGGAATGAGAATCTATGTACTGTGTAATATCGAAGCAGATTTTCCCCCAGTATTCCATGTAAAGTATTTTACATATCTCTGCTGGCCCCAGGAAGTGCTTCTGAACCAGGTGTAGCTGAAGTCACTGCAATGGTGCTTTCCAAAAAACTAGTATCCCTTTCGTGTGCCAGAGCACTGGGGTTTGGTTCAAAAACCTCTCGGTGCTGCCGATGCACATGGAATCCCACAGCAGTAAAGAAATCTCCTGACACTGGGAGGGGGGGAAGCAGAGAGCTCTCTCTGACTGCTCGCAGCATGCACAAGGGGTGAGGAAAAAGCATGAGGGAGACTTCTAAATTTGCTCTAAGCAGCCTCTGTAACAGCACACGGCTGTTATGGGTTTGCGTGGCAAGGTTTTGATAGTGGGGGGCTACAGGGGTGGCTTCTGTGAGCTTCCACCACGCCTGATAGAGCCAGTGCCACCCAGCTCTAAGATGGACCCACCGCTGGCCAAGGCCAAGCCAGTCAGTGACGGTGGTAGTGCCTCTGTGATAACACAGTTAAGAAGGGGAAGAAAAAAACTGCAGGGAGAAATGGCAGTGAGGAGAGAGGAGTGAGACGATGTGAGAGAAACAACTCTGCAGACACCAAGGCCAGAGAAGAAGGAGGGGGAGGAGGTGATCCAGGTGCTGGAGCAGAGTGTCTTCCCTTGCAGCTCATGCTGAAGACCATGGTGAGGCAGGCTGTGCCCCTGCAGCCCATGGAGGTCCATGGTGGAGCGGAGATCCACGTGCAGACTGTGGAAGGGACCCCACGCCGGAGCAGGTGGATGCCTGAAGGAAGCTGTGACCCCGTGGGAAGCCCGCGCTGGAGCAGGCTCCTGCCAGGACCTGCAGACTCATGGAGAGAGGAGCCCATGCCAGAGCAGGTTTGCTGGCAGGGCTTGTGACCCTGTGGGGGACCCACGCTGGAGCAGCCTGTTCCTGAAGGACTGCACCCCGTGGAAGGGACCCACTGGGGCAGTTCGTGAAGAGCTGCAGCCTTTAGGAAGGACTCACATTGGAGAAGTTTGTGGAGAACCGTCTCCTGTGGGAGGGACCTCACACTGGAGCAGGGGCAGAATGTGAGGAGTCCTCCCCCTGAGGAGGAAGCAGTGGCAGAGACAACGTGAGCTGAACTGCCTGCAACCCCCATTCATCGTCCCCCTGCGCCGCTCGTTGAGAGGAGAAGGAAGAGAAACAGGAGTGAAGTGGAGCCCAGGAAGAAGGGAGGGGTGGAGGGAAGATGTTTTAAGATCTGGATTTATTTCTCATTGCCCTACTCTGATTTGATTGGTGATGTATGAACTTCCTTTTCTCCCCAGGTTCACTCTGTTTTGTCTGAGACAGTAACTGGTGAGTGATCTCTCCCTGTCCTTGTCTCGAGCCTCGAGCCTTTCATCATGTTTCCTCTCCCCTGTCCTGTTGAGGAGGGGCAGCGATAGAGCGGTTTTAGTGGGCGCCTGGCATTTATCCAGGCCAAACCCAAACAACGGCTTAGCTGTCTTTTTCTTCTCTCTGGGCCGGTGGCAGGCTGCAGTTGTGCAGTGTGTGGTTGCACGTGTTAATGTTTGAGCGAGGTCCCACAGGAGCACTTGTGGTCTCTGGGGGAAAGTTGTTGGCGGTTGCTTTCTTGGTAGCTGTGGCAGTTTGTTTCAGGAGCTGGGCAGAAGTAGCGAGGAGGGGGAGATGGAGTCAGTGGACGGTTCTCAAGCAGGGACCCTGTTGTTCTTTTCGTGCAGGTGGCATTTGGCCGTGCACAGAATGAAAGCGACAGGTGAGTTGCCTTACACAGCAGGTGTGCCTGCCAGGCTGTGTAGTTCCCCTTGTTTTCACTCAGGAAATAGGTTGTTTTCTTTTGAAGTGAACTTTTTGCAAAAGTTGCTAAACCAATGGAACATGGGCCGAGACTTTCCAGTGCTGCGTGCTAACAGCGTTGTTCACGCTGCCCCAGCCAGGCAGAGCTGTGCAAGCCCTCCGGCTGCAGAGGGGTTGAGCATCATTTCACATGCCCTGGAGACTCTTGCTACAAACTGCATGGGACAGGCGGGAGCGGGGAAAGCCTGATGCCCCTGCTTAAACAAAGGAAAATGATAATATTTGAGACAAAAATGGAGAAACAATAAACATGTTCCCTGTGGTGCCATTTTACAGTCCATTTCTGAATACAAGCTTATATGAAATACTATTTGACCAACATGTTCTGCTGCTTAAGCTGCCCTTGAGATGCTCGCTGTTCACCAGAGTAGTTTATTATAGCTAATGGCAGTGCAGGTGTTTTTCTTAAACAAAAACCAAAACCAAAAAAAACCAGCCCCAAAAGTTGTGTTGCACAGAATTTTCTTTTTCACTCGTAGATCAGATTTCTCCAGATATTCATGTGCAAAGCTGCAGTCCTATTTTAATGTGAACTAATTGCCTGAATCTAAGTCTTCATCCCAGGTGTTTAGTGGAGAAGGGTATGTCCCTCAGCATCTTAGCACAGGCACAGCCAAACTGAAGATGTCGTAGAGGAGATTTGTCCTCTGTACAGAGCAAACACTTTGTGTTACAGGATTTCTTACGATTATTCTTTGATGCAGAAGGAGCCGAGTCAGGCGAAGGCCCTGCTGATGGTCTTGCTGGTTTAGGACTGCTGTCTTTTCATCTCAAAGTTGAGACTTCAGTGCAGATTCTTCCCTTAGAAATCTCCTTCTTCTGTCTTCTACCAGGCAGCCAGTCTGCTGCTCTCTGCTTCTCCAGAGGGTGGATTAATATGCTTTGAAGGTGAGTGACTTTGGTGTGATCACCTTTGGCTTTCTCTGCATCCCCTGGGAGAGGCTGGGGCTATGAGCCCAGCTGAGCAGAGTCTCGGCAGAGATGCTGAACTTTTCCTGCTGGGGCTGTTCCTGTAGCAGCCAATGAGAAATGCAAAACTTGAACTTTCAAACTCAAGTTCCTAGGGAGCGCTTGCGCAGGGAAGGTCAAGCTGATGGACTGTCAGCTTTAGTCAGTCCCACGGGGAACAGCATGCCCTGAAATGTTGAAAGTTCACTCCATACTGCCCTTGCACAACTTTTTTTTTTTTTTTAATGCCAGAGTTTCTTACTGCATAGAACTATTTGAAAAGATAACAGCTTCTTTCAACTCCTTGTGGCTAAGTTGGCTTCATCCGAGAGATTGCCTTGAGGTGGTTGCGGGATGTGTTGTCGATCCAGCATTTTATGTCTCTTAAATTTACTCTTGGACTTTGACTCTTGGTTGTAGTCTACTGGTGTTTCTTTAAGGGCTAGTCCTTGCGTAACTGTGAAAGGTGACAGCTTTCAGCCCATGTATTTTAAAATTATTGGCATCTAATAATATAACCTAGAATAGTTTTTACTTATTAAATTACCTCCTAGAACTAAAATTAGGGGTTTTTCATGGATCTCAGATGACCTCACCTCCACCTTCAGTCTCCCTCCCCTCTGTTCCCAGTCCCCAGGTTGCTTTTTCTATCCGGTAACAACCCTCCCCTTGCTTTGGGATGCTCACAGAGTCTCCAGAGGTTTCACAGTGCTGATATGTCAAAATATTTTCTTTGTGAGCAAGGGGACTTTTCAAATCCTGGATAAAGCTATGTGAGAAATCACTTTGTATCGTTAGTAAAAAGGGTAAAGCAGGGTTAACAATTTCATTTTCGTTAGAGAGAATGGATTTCTTTTGCTCTTCAACAAGAGTAGAAAGAGGAAGGGAATTTTGTTATAGTGTGCCATTCTCCCAATTTTAAAATCAATGTTTGCGTCTCTTTCCCCCTGAACTACTCAGACTTAATTACATTCTTTAATTAGGAACATAGGATTTATTTTCATTATCAGTTACAATTAAAGAAAAGTCCATGGTAATCACCGCCTAATATGCATTATCATTATATGTAAATGTCGAAATCTTGCAGACAGCCTTATAGAGTCAATTAAAAAAATGATCTGCTTGAGATTAAATTTTTCAGACTTTTTCGGTTCCACAAATAGCAAACATTTTGGCACTATATTTCTTGGATTTAAGATGGTTGAGCTTGATGAGACAAGTTGTCATTTATAATGCATGTTCTGGTTTCCCCACACTTTGCTTTTCACCACTGCTATCAGTTCCTTCCGCAAAGCTGCAGTGACATTTTGGAGCAGAGTTTTTATTGACTTGAGAAGATTAACATTTGCTAGGACCACAACCTAATTTCTTTTATGCTACGCAAAGATGCCATCTGTAATGAAAAGCACGCTTTTGAAATCAGAAACATGTGTGTAGTCAGCTTCCTTTTTAAATGACGAAGTATCCTCAGGTTTCAGAGTCACCATTACGCGAAGATGATGTTCTCTTCATGAGAGTGAGATGTTAATTAAGGCTGCAGGCAGCACTGACGCAGCGCTGAGGCTGGAGCATGCTGCCCTCTGCCTACAGAATTTTAAAAATGTGTTTTGCTCCGCTCTGTCTTCAGTGTTTAACATCTATCAGGCAAAACTTGTATGCAGTTACCTCCGTGTATCTTAGGAATTCCCTCCATCTTTGCAACATGTTTTACAATCCCAATTTGGATTGTTACTGTATAGTTAAGACTGTAATGAAATATTACAGCCATGCTTTCTGTGAAGAGAACTGTCATTTGGTTCTGATAAATGAGAGTTGCCCTTACCCACCTGTGGCGTCTGGCTGTGTAGAAATTCAGGAGCCCGTTGTACTTTCTGGAAGAAATTTAAAAATAACTTCAGCATTGTAGCCAATACACCCTTTCTCTCAGAAAAAGCAGGTTCGTGCCTGTAGAAGCCGTTATTGGTCACGCACTTGTGCCATGTTTGCCTAAATAATCACCATGCCAGTGCTTCCACTTTTCGTTTTACGTATAAAGCCTTCTGGGATAACAGGTGTTCTTCTTTTCTGATTTTTCTGACAAAGGCCTTTGTGAAGAAGCATGCAGTGTTCAGAGAGTTTAAATAAAAAATGAAGTGTATTTCTGAAACCAAAGTAGTAATCAAGCAAGAAAACCAAGGTGATTTTTTTTATGTTTATTTAAATAGTAGTTTGTAGTGTCAGGCTTATGATTTGACGAAATGGAAAATATTTACATCTGGATACCGTTTTTACTGTGAGTGCGGATCACCAAGTGTGCAGTTGAGTTTGTGTGTTTAGGTGTGAGGGACGTTATATGAACAATGTGAAACTAGTGGTTCCTTCTGTGTTTGTGATTCTACTGGAGGTCTGTGGAGCTGCATCAACTGTATAATTACTTCAGCATACAAAATAAATTTTTTAGAAAGATATTTTGGGGAACACTGAAAGAGAGCTTTAAAACAGCTTAGTGAAAATACCCATAAAATATTTCTGTTTCTTTATCATCTTAGTGGCCATGGTCCTGTATACCTCTGTTGCTACCTCAGAATTTATCTTCTAGTGTGTAGAGGCTTGTAGAACTCGTGAAATGGGTCCAACTCCTGGACTCCTATGATTACACAGAGTCTGGTTTTACTTAAAAAGAAGAGGTAATTTTCCATCCTCCCTCCAAAAATAAAATACTCCACCACATTCTCAAGACCCCAAAGAAGTATGCAGAGACCTAGGCATGCTACTTAGTGTGTCTTGCAACTCCAGGGTGGTCCTGAAGAAGGGAAAAGGAACTCTCTGATTTTCTCTTAACTCTGAAGAAAAGCCTGTTGGGGTGGCGGGGTTGTTGCAGCGGCATGGCAGTGCACGCGTAGCTTTGTAGTTGTAGTCATGGTCCCAGGTTGATGTCTGCCTGGCAGAGGCTTGTGCCCTGGACAGGGTGGTATGCTTCCAGACGCGGTGGGCTGGTGGTGATGCCAGGTAGCTAAAGGGGTTGGCAGTCTCAGGCACTGGGCCAGCCTGCGCGTTTCTGGACGTGGTTGCTGGCCATCCTCCTACAGTCCAGCCAACACACACAACCTGTTAGGATGAGGTAAGGCGTCGCTCCATTTGACAGACTTTGCAATGCCTTCAGTTGGTGAATTGTTACAAGCCTTGACCCCCAAGACAAAGTGTCAGGAAATCTGGTTAATGGTCGTGCTTGTGGGAACACCACTCACTGAGAAGGCATCATTCACACTTGCATCCCCGCACGCGCACAAAAGCTTCTTTGGCCCACGCTCAGCTTCTTTGAAATATAGAGAGGCTACACTCTTTTGACTGTGGAAGTTTGGTTTATTTTTACTCAAGAAACTTAGAGAGTCCTCTTTTTCGTGCATTTGTCTTGAAGCAGCCAGGTGCTGCGTGGGAGTGATAAGGGGCTGGGATCTCCCGGGAAGGGTCCCTCTCCTTTCTGGTTTCTGCTGCTGTCTGTGCCACTTTCCCTGTAGTGCTGCTGGCACAATGGGGTGCGGTTGTGTCTCTGGAGACCCTGGCAGGGCACCTCAGCAACCAGGTCTCCTCTCCCCTGCGTGCTGTACTAGTAGCTCGTACTTCTCGTCAGGGACGAGAAGGGGTGGGGAACATTAAAAGATGCTTTCATGCATGGTGTGTGCTTGTTCAGCTTCAATCCCCAAACTTTTCTAAGTTTGTCTATAACAGGGGATTTGTTGGATGCTCGTGTTTGTGGATATGGTGTGAGCTTTACTTTAGAGCAATGCAACATCTCTATGCAATCTTGTGATGTTAGTCTTCAGAAAAACCCAACAGACCAACAACTCACAGGTTTGTAATGAGTTGCAGATCGCAAGATTTTTTTGGTTACACAGTGAAGGCAGGAAGAACAACGGGCCTCTCTTTGTCATGCATCTAGCCAGAAGTGTAGCTCACCTACTTAGCTGGTCTCAGCTGGTGCCGTACATCCAAGGGAGAGGGAAGGCAGCTGGATGGTGGGGCTGGGGTGGCTTTGCAGCCCTTCAGGCTCACTCATGCATATCCAGTCTCTTGCCTTTCCAGTTTTAGAGTAGTGATTTTCTTTTTTTGAGAATTCTATAAATATTTTAAATGAAACATTATGTACTGTTTCATGAATCTTACATTATTTATTTTAAGGCCGGCTTTAATAAGAAAACCTCAAAGTTTGCATGGAGCAAAGAGCAAATAGAGCCCAGTTTCATTTCCATTAACATTACTGTGCAAACTACAATTATTCTTTTATGGCTGTTATTCTCGATTATGGATACTTAGGCTTATCTGGAATTTGCTAGGAGGCTCCTTAGGTTCTGAGTTACCTCGTTGCACATGTGTCCTGCAAAGCAGCCGGTTAAGACTCGGTGCGGTGTGCTGTGGTGTTCATGTTCTGGATTGCCTTTTGGACTAATTTACCGCTTTTATGTCTTCCCCCTCCCCGCCCTTCAAAGTGGCCTGAGGAGACGGAGGTTGTCATTTCGTAGGTTCGGTCTGAAGTTATACAGGCAGCAAAAATGTAGTCAGTTTTTGGAAGAGGAAAGCGGCGGCTCTTGCCAGTAGAGGGAGTCGATGGACGCTGATGTGGGACTTGGCATCCGTGCGCAGGGACCGCTGATGTCTGAGTAGGGGTCCAGAGGTGTAGGTGCTCCACTACGCCCGCGTACGTACTCCTCTTTTCCGTACGGCTGCAAAAATGTGTTTTCTATTGAGGAAATCCGGACAGGGTTTTATGGTTATGGGTCAGAAAAAGATGAATAAAGATGTCGATGTTACCACGTTTCGCTTTTACGTAAAAGGAGGAGAGGGTTTGAAGAATGATCACCTTGTTGCAGATACGTCAGGCAAGGTGACTGTTTTCACTGTGTTGCTGTAATTTTGGTAATATCTAAGGATATTACCAAAAGAAGGTAAAATAAGGTCTTTTTTCTTTGCTACTCTAATCTGTTCACATAGTAAGGTAAATAAGGTAAAACAAGGTCTTTTTTCTTTACTACTCTAGTCTGTTCACATAAAATCTTTTTTAAAGCATGCAAAATACTCCAATTAAAAAAAGTCATGCCCGTCCTGGTATTTAAAAGAACATTGTCACACTGAGCCCTGATACCAAACTCCTAGTCATTAAAATTGCCTTTTCTAACACATTTGTGCCCATTTTCTTCTCCCTGGTAGTATTTGTGAACTTCTCAGGCAGCCGTTATTAATTATTATTTTACAAGCCCTAAATGCTTGTAGTTCTGCCACTTAAAATGACCTCTCTTGGTGCCGCCATGGCTAAGGCAGAACGACAGGCTGTGGCGCTTAGGGGCGAAGGCTGGTTCCTGCCATTGCTGCTGATGTGATAGTGTAGGGAAGATGCAGGGTGTGGCAGCGAGGTAGCCGGCCCCAGGGGCAGGATCCTTGTTCTCCTGTCACCCCTATAGCCTTGGTGGCAGAGGCTGGAGGCAGCTCCATTTTCCTGGCTCTGAAGCTCTGCTAGGAGGTAAAGGCAAGGAGGAAAGCTAGATCAGTGACAGCCTTTTCACGCTATTAGGACTTGAAACAAAGCTCAGGGCACATGTGTGGGAGGAGATATATTCCTGGAAGCAGCTACAAAAGACTGGTTACAGGAGGGCATCCCCTGGCAGAGGGAGAGCTGCTGCCACCAGCACCATCTCTGTGCCTCCCAGGCTGTGAGCTGGCTGTGAGGGAAGGACAGGGCTGCGGTGGAGGTTGCTCAGTGCATGAGGAGGTACACTGGCCGAAGCAGAAGACTACATCCTGGGACACAGGAGGTTCCGTCACATCTTACTCATTCTTAACGCCTAGTCTGAGCATCTCTTGCTCCTCCAAAGTGGAAGATCTTTCTCAGATTGAACAGTCGGGGGAGATGGTTGTTCCCTGTCTGCTGGGCAGATCTGGCTTTAAACTCATGGATGCCATCAACTCACGGATGCCATCACACCTGCTCCACCTTCTGATCCAGAGAGAAGCGTGGTTGTCTTAGGGCTGAAAGGTTTCAGCTGTTGCACGCTTGTGACTGTCTTCTGGGGTTTGGGGGCTTTTGGTGTGTTTTATTTTCTGAGGTATTCGGGAACAAATTGTCTCATTTCAAAAAGAACCCCTAAGCGCTGCTTGGCATAAGTAAAACAGTCTTCATTATATTTTATCAGAAAATATTCCTGTTTATGTAATTCAGACCAATGGGCGTTTTTGTCTGTTGGTCACTCAGTTTGTCTCCCAGTGGCTGCTCTGGTATCTGATGTATTGCTTCAAATCCCGTGGTGCTGTTGCAGGGCACGCCGTGTCCTAGGCCAGGGGGAGGTAAGGCATGGCCTTGTCACAGGCGTTTGAGCCTGCGGCAGGAGAGAAGCAACGTGTTGGCAATGACAGAGCCACCTCCCAGGTGGTTTTGAAAGCTGGTTCACACTCAGAGAGGATCTGAAACATTTCCAGCCATCTCCATTTCCTTTTTTAAAACTGGAGCAATCTTGGCTTTTCAGTCTCGTGTTCCAAATAAATGCTTAGAATCACAGAATCATAGAATCATTAAGGTTGGAAAAGACCTCTAAGATCATCAGGTCCAACCGTCAACCCGACACCACCGTATCTGCTAAACCATGTCCTTGATGCAGGAACATCCAGTTGTGTTTTCCTCCAGTGCTCCCTCAACAGACTGAAAGTGGGGAGGAGAGAGAGAGACTAGACCATGGAGGAGGAAAGCTGCGTTGGAGCAACGTCCAAAAGATGCTGAGACAAGAGCACTGTAAGAACCTGGCTAAACTTAAAACTAATTGATGTTGCCTCAGGGTTGTTTGTGATGCATGAAATAAAGTACAGCTGCCTTCCCTGAAAGCTTGCCTCTTGCGCCCTGCACAGAGTGAAGGAAGCTTCTGCATCAGCAGGGATTTTCGTGGCAGGTTCACCGGTGCTCAGATGTGAAGTATATATACTGTAGCATATGGAGAGCTGAAGGTATTGAGGGGAAACTGCTTTTTAATCTCTTACAAAATCAAAGCCTTCTTTTATGACACTTGTTTAATAATCTCACATAGCAGAGGAGTCTGGGAAACAGCTCTTAACCTTGAAAATCAACTTGGAAAAAATTCTGTGAAGGGAATTTATATGGTGACAAATTTAACAATCCATTGAATCGCTTTTTCTCCTGAGATGTGAACTGTTACAGCTCTCCAGTAGACACGTGGTGTTAAAGACCACATAAAGTGTGCTTTCAGTTTTAGAAGAACTTTCTTTGTGGCCAAGTTTAAAAAGTAGTGGGAGAATAATTCTCGATACAGTAAAATTTACAAGAGCTACTTTTACGTAGCTGTTTTTTGAGTCTCTTGTTGGGTCTTACTGAGTTTCTTATTGTTTTGTGGCTGACTTTTTTTTTTTTTTTTTTTAAA